>Ga0307511_10000433_pt1 | contig 44738 bp, 51 predicted proteins | sample 13_EM_MG_FD_200266 | JGI IMG/M metagenome (GOLD analysis project Ga0307511, IMG submission 200266) | Populus trichocarpa ectomycorrhiza microbial communities from riparian zone in the Pacific Northwest, United States - 13_EM | ecosystem: Host-associated > Plants > Roots > Unclassified | place... | reverse complement strand
GTGCCTCGCAAAGTTCCTCCTTCGTCTTGACATGCCACGCCGGGAAGGGCGACCTGGTGGGACTCCGTGCTGCCCAAGCGTGGAGGAGGGGCCACTGCTGGCCTGGGCGTCTGTTTCCCGCCCGGGTCGGCAAGCCGCACAACCGGTCAGCGACTCGGACGAATGCTGCATCGCTGATCGTGGTCGAGGGTTTTTGGCCACAGACTTCCATTGCACTGCACTGCACGTCTCAGCAATCCTAACCCGGTCACTTCCTTTGCTACCACATTCTTTGTCATTGAACGCTCCTGGATCGCCGAAGCTATGGCGACTGATTGTGCCAGCGGCCGCCCCGGTAACTGCGCTCCACCCTCGTGACCACCCTGACCGTGTTTACTGGGACGACCCATCTGAATTTGTCGCGTTGCACATCAACGCCGCATCGAATAACCTATCCGCGCCCACGACAAGGGGGTTCGCAGCCAAGCCAACGAGCTCGCTACGTGGTGCGCAGTTGCCTGCCGACTGAGACATTGTTTTAGGAGAACAAGGGCAGACACGGCTGCTGGCAGGGGTGGATCGGCAAAGCACGCTCTCACACCCCCACCGAGCGGGGAAGTTTCCTAAATTGTTCTACAGCCGCCGAAGCCGGGTTGGGCTCATTCAGATTTTCTGAATTCCCACCTGATCCCTGGACATCTGCGGACAACCTCATCTCGTCTTACCTCCACTCACAAGTTAGTGTTCAATTCGTGCGGTTTGTTCACCCCGCTCTTATCACGGTGGGGCCAAGTACCAAGTACATGGCACAGTTGAGAACAACCGACGTGGAGACCAGGGGTGAATTGTCAGATTTATTTGTTTGCCGAGGGCCAGCTAATTGTAGGCTTATCACCGTTGTTGAACGCGACTCGCTCGTCCCAGCCAATGTTCCACGAGGTGAATGACGATGCTTTCTCAGGCCCACGTTCCCACGCGTGGCTACCATTCCACTCTTTGTGATCTCATCACCACCACTACCACCTCGCCACCGAGTTTCCTCTGATTCTTTATCGTTCTAATCTTTCACCCGCATGCGTACGTCAAACGGACCTCGGAATCTATTACATCTTGCTTGAGAAACGCCGGCTAGAGATGTGCAGGGAAGCACCAAAGCACATGCCCATGCCATAGACTCCCGTCATTTGTGACAGATTCTCGGTCAGGTGTGGTCTGTGGGCAACTCGAGGATGTTTTTGCTGTGTACTTCGGTCCACCAGTACAAAATGTTAAATTCCTCTGGCCTGGTATAAAATGAGAGGAAATCGAAAATGGAGGCCCGTGGCAGCGATGTTGTTCAATCTCAGGGCGCTCGCGTCTGCGTTCCTCGTCTCCACTGCGGTCTTCGCCGCCGCTGTCGAGCCTGCCGCGCGCCTTCAGAAGAGGGCTCAGCCTAAAGGTATTGACGTTTCGTCCCACCAGGGCGACGTCAATTGGAGCACCGTCGTTGCCAACGGCGTTTCCTTCGCCTTCATCAAGGCGACAGAGGGGACTAGTAAGGGCGATGACACCCTCGTCGTGCGGAGTGCTAACGTGTCATTTCAGCTTACCAGAACCCTTATTTCTCCTCCCAGTATACCGGCGCCACCAACGCTGGTCTCATTCGTGGCGGCTATCACTTTGCCCTCCCTGATCGGTCCTCTGGCGCGACCCAGGCCAATTTCTTTGCCTCCAACGGTGGGGGCTGGAGTGGCGATGGTATCACCCTCCCAGGAGCTCTCGACATTGAATGTACGGATCATACGTCCCCGACCCTTAGATCTGCCGACTAAACACCCACCATTCATCGGATAGATAACCCATACGGTGCCACCTGTTACGGGTTAAGCGCCGCTTCAATGGTTAGCTGGATCAGCGATTTCTCTAACACATACCATACCCGCGTTGGCCGTTACCCGGTGATCTATACCACCACCGATTGGTGGACCACCTGTACTGGTAACAGCGCCGCGTTCGCTTCTAACAGCCCGCTGTGGATTGCTCGCTATGCTAGCAGTGTCGGCACTTTGCCGAATGGATGGAGCTACCACACTTTCTGGCAGTACGCCGATTCCGGTCCTGTTCCTGGAGACCAGAACTACTTTAACGGCGACATGGCTGGTTTGAGACGGTAAGTCATCTTCACATCCCTCCTAGGAGGTTGTGCAGTTTTCTGACCCACGTTCCCCAATAGCCTTGCCGCAAGCTGAGCAGCTGTGGGCGGGCGAATGACGGGATGGTGTAGATATATTCCGTATCGGCCAGTAAAAATCCTCGTAAAATAACACACACACACACACGCATGTTCGACCTTCCGGGCTTATGAACGATATACGAGGCCACAGATGTTACAACACTCGTGATAAACACAGCAGTCGAGATTTGAATGTTGCAGCCCCATCGGGTTCCGCGCCTATGAGATTCGCCCGTCCCACGAAACCGACAATCTGCGCCCTCCGGAGTAAAGCTGCCCCTACTATCACATCGTTTTGGGGCACCGCCCACCCAAGACGTGAGCGGTTGGGAGTGCCAAGATTTCGGGGTTGTGATATCAACGAAGAAGTCACGCATCCAGATCTCAAACCCCCGTTTGGCCACCACGTCCACATACACCTCGGCCACACATCCCTCTCGCTGTGGTGGAAGCGCATACAATGCCTAGCTTTAGTCTGAGGAAGAGGAAACTCCCAGCAAGGCCCGACAACTCATTGCGGAATCCCGAAACTCCGACAGCGGTTCGTCCTCTTACACGCAACACGTTCCCGTTCCGGGTTTCAACATTCTCATCCACAATATCCACACAGCGTCGCAAGATCCGTAGAAAAGTGGTCTTCCGGGTCCTTTCTGTGCTCACGTTATGTCTATTGGGGGCGTACCAGGTAGGTGGCTTTTGAATGTCGAGTCGTGCTGTTAGGCGCTCATTACTTTTTGCACAGTATGTGCAATGGATGAAAAGAACACAGGACGCACAGTTGATGCCACTAGAAGGAAAACCAAAGTACTTACGTACGGTTACGGTGGATGTGGAGAAACGGCAGGCGGTGGTTAATGCGTTCCGGGTGAGTTCTTCTGATTCCAGGAGCCCTTTCTGTAGCCGGCGCTGACCTGGATTGAATGGGCGTTCGTTGGGAATTTCAGCATGCCTGGCTAGCGTATGGTGTGTCTTTACTTTGGCTTCGTTGCGGAGCGTGGATGTGTGTGGATGGGTTTTTGACCGACTTGATTTAGAGAGGGACGCTATGGGATGCGACTCTTACCATCCCGTTTCAAAGCGCGGGTCAAATCTTACCTACGCTGGCGGGATTGGGTATATGGTCGTGGATGCGATAGACTCGCTGATCCTCCTCGGCATGGACGAGGAGTACCAAAGAGCGAGGAAATGGGTCGCAACTGAGCTCAGTTTCGACAGGAACGGTATCTACAACACTTTCGAGGTCAGTGTCTCCCCTCCGAGATCACGGGATTGAACGGATCAGATTGTATATGAGGTGACGGTGGCTTATGACTGTTTTTTTAGACGACTATTCGTGTATTTGGTGGATTGCTGTCCGCGTACGCGCTATCCGGACGTGACTCGCTATACCTCGAGAAAGCCGTCGACCTGGCGGATAGGATCATGCCCGTCTTTGAAACGCATAACGGGCTTCCAATGACCATGGTAAACCTCGGTCTCAAACAGGGTATCCCGGAAACGAACCACAATGGATGGGTTAGCACGGCTGAAGTCGCCACCCTACAACTCGAGTTCAAGTACTTGAGTCATATTACCGGTGACCAGAAGTATTGGAACGCGGTGGAGAAGGTCATGGAGGTCGTTCGGGAGGCGAAGATGGACAACGGACTTGCTCCGATATTCATCAAGTAAGCTTTTTTCTTCCGCCCGTGCATTCGTTGACCTGCGTTGCGTTTCTAACCTTTTTTGGTCTTTAGTCCTGTCGATGGAAAGTTTGCGCTGTCCGACATTCGGTTGGGATCGAGAGCGGACTCTTACTATGAGTATCTATTGTGAGAATCCCAGTCGTTTCATCTGCGGTTCTGACTGAAGTCCATTCTAGAAAGCAATACCTGTTGACCGTGAGTCTATGGGCCTGATTGGTGGGTGTGATTCTTATTCGTATCCATCTAGAACAGGACGGAGAAAGCATACCTCGACGTGAGTGCAGGATTCTTTCAGTTGGCGGGTTGTGGATTCGGTTCTAATAGTCATTCTCAAGATGTATGAGGATGCCATGCGCGGCGTCCACGCACACCTGATTTCGAGAACTCAGTCGAACATGACTTACACCTCCGAACTCGTGCCCGAGAACAAACCCGGCGGCGAAGTGTATGCAGTATCTCGTCCTCGCTTTCAACGATTTGTTACTAATTCAGTGATCAGGAGTTGGTTGCTTGCGCCTAAACAGGACCACCTTGTTTGTTTCTTCCCCGGCCTCCTTATGCTTGGTGCGGTGAGGACGGCTCCTGTCGAGAGCGTTTCTGCCCCGCCCAGGTTCCATGACCTTTCGGAACATGGTAGGAATGATTGGCTGACAGGTGTGCGACTTCTGGAGACGTGTGTGAAAACGCACGATACACAAACGTAGTTCTCATTCCTCACCGCAATGCACGACGCTTATACTTTCGCCCTTTGCAGTGGCCTGTCGCCGGAAATTGTACACTTCCGTATCGAAAGTGACGGAATCAGCGGTTCCTCAGCTCCGCAGGACTGGTATATCAAGGGAGCTGCGTGAGTATCACTTCGGACTTGGAGTAGACCCTGCGTTATTAAGATGCCTTGCCACAGTCCCGGTCGATCAGCACCCTACGATGCGCGATACATCCTTCGGTGATCCAATCCCTCCATTCTCGATTGTCGTCAAAGGGGCTGACACGATTTTTGCTCCGTATTAGACCCGAGACCGTTGAATCGCTCTTCATCGCTTTCCGTCTGACTGGGGACGAGCGGTTCCGGAAATTCGGGTGGGATATCTTCCAAGCAATCGAGACTCACTGCCGAGTAGAGACCGGGGGTTACTCGAGTGTACGGAATGTCGATGCTGTCCCGATTGTCAGACTCGATGACATGGAGACATTTTTTTTGGTGAGGCGATCAGCCGTCCTTCGCGCTGGGTGGACTCGTTGCTGACTGTGGAGCAGGGTGAAACTCTCAAGTACCTGTATTTATTGTTTTCGGATCCGGACACCCTGCCGTTAGATGGTGAGTCTTACAGCGCCGTCTGACCCTCGAGGACTATTATAGCTCTCTCGCTGATGCTCGTTGCCCACTTTTGTAGACTATGTGTTCAACACTGAGGTAAGTGCATATTTGGAATCAAATGTTTAGAGACTAACTGATGGTCCGCAGGCTCACCCACTCCCAATCTTTCAGCCTACCTTCGCGACGGGATTTCACCCTGGATATAATTAGCTTTTAGATGTTATATTCTGCCCCACGCCTGCGGATCTACTTATAGAGTACCAAATTCATCCCACACTGCCTACCGCTGGACACCCCTGAGCGTGGGCATATACTTAGGGCCTCAGGGCGACGCCCAATGTACACCGACGTTAGAGATTGATCATGATCGAAAGTGGAACATCATGATTTCAGGGTGCTGTGTGGCTAGACCGATGCCGACCCTGTGTCAACTGTCAGTGACCCTCCCATACATAAATGAGCGGGGCACAGTTGGGCGGGTTTTCCCCAGCCGCTGTGCGACTCTCCCCAGCTTTCGTTCTCTAACCTCCCAGGCCCGGTTGCCTTTTTTCGTTCCTACGCTTCACGAATTTTCTTCGAAATCATGGTTTCCAAGGTTGTCATTTCTTCCCTCCTTTTGGCTGCTCTCGCCAATGGTCTGGCTATTAAGCGTGAGTGATCCGTCTCTCGAGTATCGGGATCCACGGAGAACTGAGGTGATTATTTGATTTTCAGGCGACGACGGGTACGATTCGGGCACACCTCCGGCTATTTCGCTTCCAACGGTGACCCCACAACCGGCCATCCTGCTACCTGACCCTTCGATCACGCTGTCATTGCCACCTCTCGATCCGAGCCCGACAGGTACCCTGGTCTCCATCTCACTACCGGAACCAGCGATCTCTTTGTCGTTGCCACCTCTCGACCGGGGCTCGACAGGTATCCCGACCACCACCCCACCGCCTGGACCCACGTTCTCGCTACCGGACCCCACGATCTCGCTGTCGCTCCCACCTCTTGACCCGAGTTCGTCAGGTAGTACCCCAACTGCTACCCCGCTCTCGACTTCGTTACCGTCTGTCGTGACGACAACGGTGTACGTCTACCCGACGCAGTGTTCGCCAACGGGATCTCCACCTGCTCCCAGTCCTTCTGGTGTTTCGGGTGATGTCGGTGCCCTGCCGCAAGATGACCCTGTCACTATCCCATCTGGAACTCCCATAACCCTCCCGCCGGGACCGCAGGGGACTCCATTGGTTCTTCCTCCAGGTTGGTCTCTTATCCCTCAGTACAGTTGGAATCACTTTTCGAACCCTTTTTTTTCTCCATAGTTCGACGAGACGTGTCTTTGAACCTGTCTCAATTGAGTGCCATACGGCAACAGTTGATCAGCACTCAACAAGGTCAGTGTCTCCGTCAGGCGATCAGGCATCTGATGGTTTACATCCTCCCAGGGATATCGCAGGCCATCGACCAAGTTGGGTCGATCATCTCCCAAGTCGCCAACCTCCGGCGCTGACGGTCCCGCCCGCAAGCAACCGCAATGGTTCACAATTAATGATTTTTGACTACGAACGCGTTGTGTAATGGTTTTTGGGATGTCGTACTCGGTCCTTTAGATATCCCCCAATAAGATACAAGAGCTGGGTTGATCCTCCATAATAGTTGGAAGTCCTGCAGAACGCTCTCCCTATGTATGGAAGCGAAGGATAAGCATACGCTATTCATGATTGACCCGCCCGTGATGTCGGCAGTCCCGATTGGTCGGAGCCTGGCGGGCCGGTACAAAAAGGCAATTCGCCCCTTCATGACGAGAACGGGAACACCCGCTGACATTGATCGGAGCTGGGCATGAGTATCCCTGCGGCACAAAACCAACGAGGATCATCCGGAAAAGCTCGGGTTGCGGTGAACATCGTCCGAGGGGCTGGGACTAGAGAGGCACCGACTGCGGTCGGTAGAGGCCTTTGCTCGCCTGTAGCACGGCAAACAAACGTCGAGATGCTGTGATGTTTTCGTCCAACCGGGAAGCTCTATTTGAGTGTTTGAGGATCATCCCAAGCAAAGCAACACAAGCAAGGCGATAGAGCATTCCCCACCAAGTTCGCGAGTGACCAGCTACCCTCTGCGACATCACAGGACCCACGCTGTGATGAACCAGTGTGACTTCGGCTGAAACGGCGAACAACTTCAGGAGAAGCAGGGACAGATCGCGGTAATTGTGGCCGAAACGGAGGTAACTGGTTCCCTCCGTCTACCGCCACCAAACCACCCTCCTCTCCCCTCCAAGGGGTCCCAGTTTATTTAACGAAAAATACCCAACAGGATGCTGGCCCAGTCACTCCTGCTCTTCACCCTCCTTCCACTCCTTATTCTCGCCCAGGACGGTAGCATCGACGGCCCGACCACAAGTGCCGACGCTGCCAGATATTCGTGCGACGCTAGCAAGTGCCAACTCCCGAACTGCAACTGTGCTAGCCCCAAGCCACCCGGTGATCTGGACCCTGTGAGTGCATACTTTCATGTCTACGACCAGCTGGTGGCATTACCATGGTGGTCGACGATACAATCATGTCTTATTACTGAGACGCTCTTGGGTTTATAGGAAGATGTGCCTCAGTTCATCGTATTCACAGCCGACGATGCCATTCAATCATATACATTGAATGCCGTGAAGCAGTTCCTCGCCCACCGCAAAAACCCCAACGGATGCCCACCCGTCATGACTTACTACACATCTCTCTCCTATACTAATTATACCCTCGTCACGGATTGGTATGTTGCCGGTAACGAGATTGCCGACCACACGTAAGTCCTACTTCCTTCCCCCTTTGGTTCTCCGCGGCGCCAGGAAAGGATGCGGATCACGTTTCGGTACCGTCCCAGAAGCTGGAACCACGCGCCCGGAGATCCCGATCGTGTGCTCGACCTCACTAACTCGTGGTTTCGTGATATGCTGTAGAATGACCCACGTCGGAACTCCCCCAGCTGAAGAGATCAATGGAAATCTTATCGCTCTCAACGCTTTCGCCGGTATCCCACTCACGGCGATCAAGGGTTTCCGTGCCCCATACCTCAACTTCACGGCGGATACCTTGAAACTCCTGTACAAGTCTCAGTTTACCTATGACTCTTCGGCATCTGCTTCAATCCCCGTCACTGAGGATTATACTGACGCTTTCTGGCCATATACTTTGGACAACGGCCTCGCTAACAACTGCTTGTCGACTCCCGGGCTTTGCAAGGGCGAACCCAAACTTCCTGGATTCTGGGAGATTCCGATGTATGCCTTCTTCGATAACAGGGGTGTTGATGGTCCTCACTTAATGGACCCTTGGCTGTGAGCTCTGCAGCGGTTGCGAGGACATAGACTGGTATCTGAACCCCGGCTTTTAGTGATGAGGCGAACGGTGCCAATACCGCCAATGACACTGCCACGCTCGACTACATGAAGGCCACTTTTACTGCTCATTACAACGGAGATCGCCAGCCCATCGGTCTTTATACCCACCCTATTCACTTGGCCAAGTCCTATCCAGGTCTTCAGGTCTCGCAATCCACCATCGATATGATCAACGCCTTCCTCGATTGGGCTCAGGAACAGCAGAATGGTTTGTGATTCCTTACCTCCCCAAGTTCGAACATTGTCGACCCGTTATTTTTAGTTTGGATCGTCTCTAGCGAGCAGCTCTTGGCTTGGACGCAGCACCCCACTAGTGTGGCAGACCTCAACGGTTTCGCTCCCTTGAAGTGCTCTACTCCTGAGGTTGATGCTAAGATCTGTAACGGAATGCCCGATAACGAGGCTGGTTTATTGAGTCACTGTGTATTCCCAGACTTCCCCTTCTACACATGCGTAAGCGAGCATGCTCCTGTGCGAGATCGTTCCTTGCTGATATTGCTTTTCAGTATGGGTGCCCCAAGAAACCTCCAACTACCTCCGACCCTAACCCTCAGCAGTCTGTACTACCTGGTCAGCAGCCACGCCTTCGCTGTCAGTTTCCTTTGCCCTTCCCAGATTGTCCCCTAGCTCATTCCTGTCCAGTGCCCGCTAACTGCTCCACGCCGTTCTGGGACCCTATCGCAGGAAAGTGCCTATGTACGTCCGAAACCTGTGCCTTCGTCGACGATTCACGGCCAATTGGTGTAAGTGCCCTTAATGCTATCACGGAAACAGTTTTCTTATTCCTCCGACATAGCCCAACGGTGCCAACCTCACTGGGGGTGGAATTGGTGGGAACTTCTCTGGAGACGATGGGCAAACAGGAAACTCTTACATTCCTTTCAACGGGGGGAACGGCGCCGCGCCCAGGCTCCTTCCTTCTGGTTGGTGGCAAAGCGTCCTCTTGGGCTCTATTGTAATTGCCTTTGGAACTGTCGAGATCTTTGCTCGCCGTGCGTAAACGCGCGAGTGGCCTACCCGGACGGACATTTTCTTTTTGGGATTCATCGTCTTAACGCCTCTTTATCACATGCATCCCTTCCACTTACCGCTCATCACTCGGACCTCATGGAATTTTTCGTTCTCCCATACCAATCATCATATCTCTGGATTCTTGATACCATTCCTTTTCTTACTCCTTTCTCACCCCCGGTTCCCAATCCAGATCGGAGGGACCGTTTTTGACTTGCGATTGCTCCCGGACACTCGGACCTTTCATTCGATACGCTATAGGCATCCATTCCTTTGCGGACATCCCGTTTTTCATTGTTTGACCCAGACGGAACAACGCGGGTCTTGGAGTTGTTCCCTTCAATAGGGTGCCCCGTTGGATGTCAGAACATGATGGATTGTGGACACCTCATGTGTGGGAACATGTGAGCCAGCTTCGACGGATGGAAGCCCACATAAAATTTCTCTGCTGCTGGAGAAGAATGGTGTCCCATACAGTGCAATGAATGAATACGTTCATCGGCTACTACCAATTCGGAGATAAGCACTGGTCGCCCGCAGAACATGTTCAGTTCTCACAGCGCCACAAAAGCCGTCGTAAAATAGGTCGACATCGGTGACGGACGGATTGTACACGACACACCCAAACCCTAGTAAATACACCTGGATTGTCGGATCACACCGGGGGTGCGGGACGTGCGGCGGAAGAACTATCTGCGAAGAGGTAATAAAATGAGGAGGATGAAAACGGGTTCAGAACTGTCGGAGCCTAGTCACGGAGGAGGGGTTAAGCAAAGCGTCTGACGTGTTCTGGGGTTGGTCCAACCGGATCTGACGAAGCGGCGAGGTTGCATTGGTGGAAAGCCCTGACTTGGTCTAGCGAGAAGGTTCCAACGACTGTATGCAAAACGCCGCGGTTGTGGAAGAGTACGAGGTCTTTCTCTGACCAGTCATGCGGGTAGACCAACTGCATTGGGCACAGTGCGGTCAGTAGGTACTAATGTGGGTGATTGTTATGTACCCACCTTAGGGTCGATCGCGGGGCGTTGCATCTTGTAGAGAGTGTCTCGGACCTCTTTCAGATTGGTGACGTGGGCGCCGTCCGGATAGAGGGCCCCATCCCTCGACGCACCCTCAGGGAGGGGGTCAACGAAAAGTTCCTGAACGCCACATGGGTGGACCTGGAAGTGAAGTTCGTTCGTGACAGGGTTTAACCAGCACTGAAAGTGGAAGACGCCGATCAGAGATAACGTCGAGGCGGTATACAGTACAAACGGCGTATCCTATTGGACTTACCACCGGGAACGTCTTGACCTTCGATTCTTCCCATTCGGGGAGGTCATTTAGATCCATCTCCAACCCGTCTGATACGATGCCGAGACCGGTGGCCAAAGCCCTGGCTGGCGCCATCCAGACGTATGGGTGAGGCGCGTACCTAACCTTGGTTCGGACCGCCAAGCTCTTCAGTTCCGGTGGCAAGATATCGAACATGGTAGCGCCAGAGACGAAAGCCGTTGTGCCCAATGGAACTTCGAGTTCGTCCGATGTACCATCGTCATATCTGACAGTTTGGTGCTCGCCACCCGGTACCTTCACTGCGTAAAGGGTAGTGACCTTGGGAGGAGAGAGGTTGTACAAGGCAGCGTCGATGTGCCACCGGTAGAAGCGGGTGTAACCTTTAGTGGCATCCTCCGGAGAGATCTCGGTCTTGTGGAAACCGGGGTGTTGGGGGTGTTTCAACTTGGCTTCAGCGAGACCCTCGTAATCGTAAATGGTGCCGTTTCCGATAAGCTGAACCTGAGGAACTCGAGGGAGCGTCTTGAGGTCAGGGTGAAGGATCGATTTGGAGTTTTTCTCGGTTTTGTTGTTGCCGTGACCGTAAGTATCGCTCTGAGGGTCGAAGGCCTGGCCAGAGGCGGAAGGGTGTCACTATACAATCTCGGTTCCTCTGTTATCTAACGTACCTTCGTGAGGTTGTACTGCTCCTCTGGTAAGAGATCGACGTTCCTGAAGAGCAGTGCGTCATGCTACACAGCGCTGCGTCAAGCAAGGTCGTGTGCGGAGCATTGGCAGAGGAACAAGAACCTTGTACAGCAACTGTTCGATCTCTTTGAATTCTTCGTCTGTCAATCTTCCAGGATGGACGCCCTTGACCTCTCGTCCAAAGTCCTTGAACTTGGACGGGTCGGCAGTAGGCGGCAGGGGAAGAGGGGCGGTTTCTATGGCCATGGTGGTTTCAGAGGAGGAGACGTTTTCGGGTCTTGAGGGAGATACGGGGCTCGCGTACCCGATCTTATGTACTCCCCCCCCCCCCGCAGCACGAGTGGGTTCTCACACGACCCAGGCTCCCCGCTCACACGAGCGGCGGGATTTTTCATTCAATCCAAATGGTACTGTTTGTAGGAATGTGTCACAATAAAACCGCTAATCTCTATTAGGGTTCGAGTCCTTCTGAATAGCCCTCGTGCCAATCGTTATCTTGCGACGACCTCGAGCTTCGACCATGGAGGCAAATTCCCAGCACCGAGACCGAAACGTCGGGATAGTGCTCTCCCGATGTTGAACGCGGCCATCGAGGCAATGAATCTCGCGAAGGAGGTCTCGTGCATGACACCTGCTAAGGCCGTTTTTGGCTCCGCCAGCATCATTCTGACGATGATCAGGGTCCATTTTCACCCCTTCGACGACGATCCATTTTTAACTCACCCGCGACCAGGACTCCTTGGTCAACAAAACCGACTACGTCGAGCTTGGGCTGGCCTGCGCCGACGTACGTAGAGCCCTCGACCGTGGATTGAACCAGAGACGTTCGGATGAACTCAGTCGGCCTGTGCGCGAAGCAATTACGCAGCTGACGACGTGAGTTTAACTTGACATATACTGTGTGCGATTCATTTACCACGCTCTCAATCGCAGGACTATATTGGAGATTGAAGAGAACGTCGTCGAGAAGGGTAGACGGAAGCTACTATCCCGACTTGTCCACGCAAGGAACGACAAGGAGGTGATGGCTGCTTGGAGGTCCGACCTCAATAGGGTCCTTCACATCTTCAACGTACGTTCAGCCAGTTTCGTTCGGCAATCGCTAACTGTTCTCTTCCAGACTGAAATGGCAATTAATACCCATATGATGGTTTCGGACCTCCACCGTAATGCATCGACGAGTCAGGAAGGCACTGACGACCAACGTCCCCTGGTAAGTGTGGATTTCCACCCACCACCAGCAAAACACTCACCAGTCCCTAGACTCAAACCCGGCCGGCCTTCTCAAATACCAAGGGGTCCACGTCACTTTTGGATATTGTCCCTCCTGGAGAGTTGCCCCCGCCGCCGCCAAGGGCCTGCTTTGGACGTAACGAGCTGATTGAGAAGATTGTCTGCCTTGCAGAAAGCTCCACCCCACTTGCTCTCATTGGTGCAGGGGGGATTGGGAAAACATCCATCACTCTAACAGTCCTCCACCATGATCGCATCAAGAAACGGTTCGGAGACAATCGGAGGTTTATCCGCTGCGATCAGTTCCTCACCTCGCGCGTGCATTTCCTCAACCGACTCTCCAAGGTCATTGGTGCAGGCATTGAAAACCCCGAGGACCTAACTCCCCTACGACCCTTCCTATCCTCAAGGAAGATGATCCTAGTCCTTGACAATGCTGAATCTGTCCTTGATTCGCAGGGAATAAACCCCTGGGAGATTTATGCCATGGTGGAGGAGCTGAGTCAATTTGACAACATTTGCCTTTGCATCACATCCCATGTATCCACCATTCCCCCAGATTGCAAACATCTGGACATCCCCACACTTTCAATGGATGCTACCTACCACACCTTCTACCACATTTATGATGACAATGAACAGGTCAACCTAGTTGGCAGTATCCTAGAACAACTTGACTTCCATCCACTCTCAATCACCTTACTTGCTACTGTTGCACTTCACAACAAATGGGGCACTGACCGACTGACAAGGGAGTGGGACAGACGTGGGACAGGCATGCTCCATGCACAGCACAATAAGAGCTTTGGTGATACCATTGAGCTTTCACTGGCCTCCCCAATGTTCCAGGAGCTTGGCCCCAATGCCTGTGACCTCCTTGGTGTCATTGCATTCTTCCCTCAAGGCATCAGTGAGAACAACCTGGACTGGTTATTCCCCACTATTGCCAATAGAGCAAACATCTTTGACAAATTTTGCATCCTCTCTCTGACATATTGGAGCAATGGATTCATCACAATGCTTGCACCACTCAGAGACTATCTTTGCCCCAAAAATCCAATGTCATCTCCACTCCTTTGTAAAATAAAGGATGGTTACTTCTACCAACTGTCAGCTGATTTTTATCCTGACAAGCCTGGTTACAAGGGGGCACAATGGATTATGGAGGATGTGAACATTGAGCACCTGCTTGATGTCTTTACATCCATGGATGCAAACTCAGTGAATGTCTGGGATACCTGCACTTATTTTATGGGGCAGCTTTATTGGCACAAACCACGATTAGTCATATTTGGGCCAAAGGTTGAAGGCTTACCAGATGAACATCCCTCCAAGCCACAGTGCTTGTTCCAACTCTCATGGTTGTTTGACTCAGTTGGAAATACTGTAGAGTATAAAAGACTCCTTATTTGTGCCTTAAAACTCTGGGAAGGGTGGGGGAATGACCTTCAGATTGCTCGAACCTTAAGGTCCTTGTCTGATGCAAACAGGCTACTAGGTCTCTACAGGGAAGGGATACAACAGGTAGAAAGAACATTGGGGATCTGTGAGCAGCTAAACAACAAATCTGCACAAGCACATTACTTGCATCACCTTGCTCGGTTGTTGCACAGTGATGACCAGCTTGGTGCAGAAGAAGCTGCATCCCTAGCAGAAGAAGGTGAAGAATTCCTGGTTGGGAAATGCCACTGTCTCCTTGGTGATATATATTACCCCAAGGGTGAAACAGAGAAGGCCATCAACCACTTAGAGTCAGCCCTGGGGATTGCATCCACTTTCAACTGGGAGGACCAACAGTTCCGGATTTTCTTTGCCCTGGCACAACTATTTTTCCACCAAGGCAGGTTTGAAGAGGCACATGCTCATGTTGAGCGTGCCAAATTGAATGCTGCGAATGGCCTATACCACCTGGGCTGTGCAACGAATCTGCAGGCTCGATTTTGGTACCAAGAATATGAGTTCAGCAAGGCAAAGTCTGAGGTTTTACATGCTGCTGACATTTATGAGAAGCTTGGGGCTACAAAGGATCTGGAGGCCTGTAGAGAGCTCCTCCACAATATTGAGATGGAAATAGAAAACTCAACTATCTCTGGTGGATCAAATTCCAACAGTAAGCCCCTGGAAAAAGCACTACTTCCTATTCCTGTTAACCACATTCTCAGCTTGGGGTGTTGGACACTACCTCACAAGTGTATCCAAACACGTCCTTCCATGAACCACTAACCCCATACCTAGGCAGGTGCACCATTCCTGAACACAGTATCCTTTATCATTACTACCTCCCTCTTTTCTCAAAGATACTCTCCATTAATGCAGGTTCCAAATTGCTGTAATTATCACACATCCTTATCTCCCCACCATCCCATCCCAGCCTCCATTTTCACTCTGTACCACCTCATCTGGGGTCTCTTCTGTTGTTACATACCCCAAAGGTTGAACCTTAACCAGACATTCCAGCCAAGTTCACTGTAAGATACAATGTAGCTACTCATCACCCACCTGTCAACCAGTGTCCCCATATACTCCTACATACCATTCACAATGCTCCCCTGCCACTACCAACCCCTACCCTTGAAGCAGTCACCCAGGAACTCAGGTTTTTAGGTTCCTTCATGTGAGGACTGGTCTTGACCCAATGCGAGACTCAGTGTGGCCGGGGAAGTTAGGGCCCGTGGTCTGACCCTCCTGGAACTGTACAATCAGGTTCCGTTTGGCAGCGATACACATCCAGAAACCATAGACTGGTGACCAGTTGTGAGATCAGCGGGTGGCACCGATGACGGAACCTCGCGGACCCCGTCCTCGCGAGGGGTCTTATCGTGGAATCCAATCAATACCCTAAGCACAAACTCAGATCGAAATGGGCGGGGGACGACGTGAACTTTTATGCGCAAGCCGCTGCGACGCCGCGGAATTCAATGAGGATGGTCCGCACGTGATCGTCACGTGTCGCCCGACATCCGATCAAACGCGACCCGCGCGTTGGCTGGGTTCCAAGGTTTCACTTGCTCTTTCTTCGTCTACTCCTGGTTTCGTCGACCCAACCACGCTATACGATGTATTCCGCTGCACAAAAGTCCAAACGGCGTACCCATTCCCATTCGAGACCGGAGCTCACGGACGAGCAGAAGCAGGAGATCAAGGAGGCTTTTGAGCTGTTCGATACGGACAAGGATGGATGTGTCGACTATCACGAGCTCAAGGTCGCTATGAGAGCTCTAGGCTTTGACCTCAAGAAGGCCGAGGTTCTGAAGATACTCCGAGACCATGATAAGACGAATCACGGGTTGATGGACTTTGAGGACTTTGCGAAGATCAGTGCGTTCCCGTTTCTCTAGTGGAGCGTTTGGTGGAGATTAATGTCGTTGGTTATAGTGAGCGAGCGGATACTGGCGAGGGATCCTACGGAAGAGATTCAGAGGGCGTTCCAGCTATTCGACGACGACAATACGGGCAAGATTAGCCTGCGTAATCTCCGAAGAGTGGCCAAGGAGATTGGTGACCGGTTAGAGGACGACGAACTGTACGGTTCTCAACGCTACTGGTTCCAACCCGCCCAAATTCCTAACACGCCTCGCGACAGACAAGCTATGATTGACGAATTTGACCTTGACCAAGACGGAGAGATTAGCCAGCAAGAGTTCTTCGCGATAATGACGGACGAGACCTAACCGGAATCGTCAGCGTATACCTAGACCATCTCTCTCCCATGTCACGTTGCTTTCTCTGGTGAGTACCGTCGACTTTCCAACACAACCCGCGGGCCAACCTAATCGATACCTTGGTTCCCAATAGTGAAATCGTACTTTTTTGGTTGTAATCGTCGTGTCGATACAGTAATACATTCTACAAATACAAACGCGGCAAAACGACGGCGGAGAAAACGCTCTGAAGGCGTGAATGAGGGAGAGCACATGTGAGTCGGTACATGTCGTTAAGGCGGAACACGGGAAAGAGGAGCTACAGATCAGTTGTTGAATGACGGACGAAAGGCTACATGGATCCCTTTTAGACGTGGAATCGAATGAAGGAGCGAGATGGAAAAAAAACTGGTCGAGTTTACGACCTTTTTTGAGAGGTTACAATCCCTGGTGCTTGTGAACACGCGTGTGTTGACCGAGATTGTCGTGGCGACTGAATGCCTTGTCGCAACCCGGGAACGAACACACAAATGCTGAATACAGGGCGCGGATCAGTGTTCATTGTTCACCTCGATTGGGGAAGAGCGGAGGAGGATTAAACTCACGTTTCTCGTTGGTGTGGATGCTTCGGATGTGACGCTTGAGATGTTCACCCCTTGCGAAACACTTACCGCAATCGCTCACGACACAGACGAAGGAACGCCGAGTTCTGTGAGCGCCATACGGGCTGACGGAGTTCGGGGCTGTGGGGACGCTCCTTCCCCGACTCTTTTTTGTCAGATTTGGAACGGGGACAGGACCGGCTTGCCCGCGACGGCGTTTTGTTGGCGGAGGTACCGTGATGGGTAAAGCGTCCCCCGTCTCGTGGGTAGGTTGTGATGGGATGTCGGTCCGCGCCAGAGCCGGCGTCGGCGTAGGCGCCGGAGCAGGTGAGGGGTCTACGAAGTCCACACTTTGTTGGACAGCGGGCTCGGGTTGCTGAGGAGGGGCGGCAGCCTGAACACCCTCATTTTCGTACTCCTCCCGATCAACCTCGCTCTCCCCACTGCTGTGGCCGTCGGCTCCTTGCTGTACGTGTGGTGTTGCACCATCAGCCTCGAGGGACCGTTGATCGGCAAAAGCAAGCAACGGTAAAGGGGTAGCGCTAGGACTTCGTTTCAGCGGGAAGTTAGGGGAAGCCCGTTGCCCCGGCTCCTCGAAACCGCCGACTGCACGCGGGTTGCATACGTCGGCTTGGGGAGGAGTGTCGTAATCTGAGGGGGAAGGCGGTAGTTCCGAGATTTCAACGTAGCGAGGGGATCCATCCGAGACCATAGCAGGGGAGACGCAGCCCTGGTCTGGGGGCGACGAAGCCGTGTACCTCATGTTGGAGGTGCCGATGATATAGTCGGGATTCTGATCGGGGAACATGTTGTAATCGACGGATGACCGGGCAGAAGAGTAGCGAGGGTACTCCTCGCACGAGGTCTGGTAGGTGAAGTCGGTGGGCTGGCTTGAGTTGGCGTAATCCGATGGGAAGGTAGGGGTGTAGGGATGAGACGGGATCTGGTTTAGGGGGGACTCGGTGGGTTCGGTTTTATATGGTCGGTAGAGCTCGTAGAACTGCTGCTGCGCGTGTTGAAAGGCGTAGTGGGGACCCTCGTTAGGAGGGGTCGATGTCTCTATCCACGAAGAGGTGAAGAGCGGTTTGAATCTGGGATAAATCAGTTGGGACTTGGAGCGGCTCGGATTTAGGGGCTGAATACGTACTGCGGTGGCTCAACGAGCGAGACGTATGGGTAAGGATAATCGTCCCCGACGAGACGGCCCACTGGAGACGGCTGCGGGCTATTTCCGCGACTGGACATGGAACCAGAACTTGAGCTCGGCGGGGAGGAAGAGAGGGGCGGGTTTGGGACAAAAAGATTATTAGCGCAGACTTGCCCTAGCTGGGACAGGAGGCCGACGGAACGAGGCGTGTGTGGCGCGATCTGGTGGGCTGTGGATGGCGAGGAATGTCCAGAATGGTAGATTGGATTGTTAGAACAGACGACGTATTCTGAAGACTGGGAGTGCATCTCCATGGCTGAAGACGGAGTCGTGGGAGAAGGGAAGGGAGGGAAACCCAAGGGATACCGTCGAGGATATATGAGCAAACCTGCAGAACGGATTATCGAGATGATAGCGCAGTAGTGTCAATCGACTAGAAGGTGACACGAGGCTACGAAGAACGTCGATCCCACACTAATCATTGTTTAATCAAGGGCGCCGCGAGATCAAGGTCACGGGCGGGCTGGTGCCAAGGAGCCAAGGCCTGGCCCGTGCACCGGTGAACTCGATGCTTCCCCCGATAGGAGGACAACAACATGGGTCTATTCCTGGCAGAGTGAGTTGTGATATACCGCATTTGAGCCAAGCGTGGAAGCTTCGGGGACGCCGAACCCATGTGTTTTTTGTTTTTCGGAGGGATCCGACAGAGTGGGTGAGGCCGAATCCAATTGCTGCCCGGTTCGGAAGGAGCCAGAGCGGAGGGCGAAACGGCAAGTCGGAACTCCAATGCGGCATCGGAGGACCCGCAGATGGCCGCAATGATACTGGTCGTGCTGGACGTTCGCAAAAGGCCAAGAGAAATAAATCAACGGTGAGCCCGGATCCCGGCAGTTGACGTCTGGCAAGCAGACGGAACAAAGAGAGTGGTGGCGGCTTGCTGCTATGCTAGTATCCATGCAGCGATAACACTTTCTTTCAAGCATGAGGCCAGCCCGAAGATTCGCATCAAGCACTCGAGCTCAGAACACTCCCTCGGTCTCAATGGTTGCGCAGGGAAGGAGGGCCGGCAATCTGGGTTGCACCCCCAACCACGCGTGAGCTCTCCCTGTATGGCGACTACAGACTCCGGCGTGCAGACGAGTGCACCGCCTCATTCACTGGATTTTGATCGAACCCACCGGGATTTGCCTCTGCTCCTCTCCCTCTGTTATGCACAACCTGTAACTGCACCTTCATTCTTCTTTCTTCTTGGGTTTCCGTCTTTTTACCTTTCCCCTCCCCCTCCCTCTTATAATTTACACCCCCCTTCCCACATCCTCTCCCCATCTACTCGTGCGCTCCCCAAACAATGGCCCAGTACACCACCGCCCACTACCCCCAGGTGCGAACCCCTCGCACAGCTGACGATTCTCCATTCCCCCTTCTCATTCGTGTCCAAACACAGCTGATTCACTCCCAGCAAGACTACTACGTCCAAGATCAGCTATCCTCCCAGTCAGACCTCGTGGCCTACTCACACTTTTCCCGTCCCGTCGCTTCCCATCCCCGTCATTCGTCCCACTATTCCCCCTACCCCGACATGGACCACTACAGGAACAAGGAACACCCCGTGCCTGTTAACGGTCTCATCAAGAAGAGTCGAGGTCGAAGGGTCCCTACCGATGTGGAGACCGATGAGCTCAGCGGAGGACCATCATCAAAGACAAGGATGTTCCGATGCGATGTCCTTGGATGCGGAAAGTGTTTCCTCAGGGGGGAGCACCTAAAACGGCACATCCGGTCGATCCACACGCATGAAAAACGTTCGTTTAGCCCATTTTGCTCTCATCTTGTTCAGCGCCTAACACGACAATAGCGTACAAGTGTGTCGTCCCCTCCTGTGGAAAGCACTTTAGTCGGCGGGACAACCTCGTGCAGCACCTCAAGATCCACAAGGATCTCGATGTTTCTGCGCTCACGTCGACTTTGCCCCCTAGCCCTCCTTTCGCATTCCAAGAGTTCTCAGACTATGAACGACAGTCGGTCTCCCCAGTGGCAACCTCTGACGACTCTAGCTACTCGGCCTCTCCATCACCGCCCCATCACCATCAAACAAGCACACTAAGCATGGGCCTTCCTGTACCAGAGCCACAGTATCCGATGAACGACACCTTTGACCGTTTGCTAATGACCACCATCACGATGGCCGTCTCGGATGAGTCGGCTGACTCGACAGGTGTCGATTATTTTTACGACGTTGGTGCTATGCCCCAATACGTGCAGCAAGGACAGTCTTTTAACCCACATTCGGCGTACTCCCTCTCGCCGCCGGTCTCTTCGTTACACCAGAATCCAATGCCGGTGCATTACTTCTACCAATGAAGGGTACAGGTGGTATCCTCTTGCTTCCTTTGCTTCTTTGCGCTACGTTTAACCTTACTGGACAATCTCGGACTTTTACTGCCCAAGAACTGAAGACTAATGGACTTGTAGCACTATTTGCTGTCCGCAGGCGAAAATACGAACCTGTATTAACCCTACCTTCTGCCTTTGTGAATTCTTTCCTCCCCCCTTCTTTCTTTTGCGGTTTGGAACTGGACACTATTTTTCTGCGAACTTTTTCTTACACTTTGGACTCCTCAGACTATCGGACCTCCGTAACGTATCCACATTCCTTCGTATATATATTTTTCACCTTTTACCTTTCACTTTCACCCTTCACTTCCACCCTTGACCTTTTTCCCCCCCCCCCCCAGACTTTTATTACTCAGCGTTTGGGCCGGAGGCGCATGCGGACACTATTCTGCTAGGTAGAACAAACTAAACGGACTCTTCACTTCCCTCTTCCCAGGCTGGTGCGCCGGGCCGTTCCCATGTTTCGAGAGAGAGCAATTCTAGTTAGACACAGGCCCAACCTCGTTGCCGGATATTGAAGGCGGTGCAGGCCCTCGTAAATTCTTTCATTTGGACATTGTCCTAGTCGAGATAAGGCAAGCACGAACGAAATGACAGATCATTGAGGCCGACTAGTGCTTGGGCGGCAACTCTTTCGGGCGTGGTAAACAGATGGCAACAAACACAAAAAGTCCTAACCCTTGCCCTGAGCAATTGGTGGCCATTTCAATGTAAAGTGTTTACGCCCCTCACATCACCGCTCTGTGCAGATCTGTATTGTGCTACGATTGTCAGCGTGATGCCCAGTGCCTATGAGGGGGGGGCTCATCATCGCAAGGGGGGCTAGTTTATGTCGTGTTGCCTTTCTTCTGCTCTCTTGCTCTCTTCCGTCACCAGCAAACCGTGTTTCACCATTCGTCGGTCCAAGGACCAGGTTTCGGTGGAAATAGGCCGGGAATCGGATCACCGATCTTGGCGCCCACGTTCCGGAACTCCACAACACCCTCGGGACCTTGCGCTTGGGTTCAATGACTCGTGAGGACTACTGTGAGTACCCCGGTCTCTAGGAACAAAGTTGGAGGTTCCCCCCTCGTTCGGCCCCGCCCCATATAGCTAAACCATATCTTGGACTTCACAGCTATCGATAATAGAGACCCTACGAAAGAAGGAGAGATCCGTCGAGCGGATGATTAAGCTCCAAGAGTGTGTAGGAGCTATAAGTATCTCTTCGTATCAGCGAGGGTTGTGGAGCTGCACTGTTTGGAGGGTGGGGCGGGGTAATTGCGCCGCTGTTGTTGTCCTGTGTTGTTTTTCGTTTTTCGTTTTTTTGAGTTTTGCAAAATGTTTTCCAGGTACTCTTCCCAGCCAGGAAGCACTGCAGTTTACTTAGTTCTTCTCGCATCACACATCGAACCGAAGAAAGGGGAACCCGCCGTCAGTAGTCCCTGCGGCGGATGCTTGACGGTCTAATTTTTTCCCCCCTCCCGTCGGCGGACAGAGGTAATCTCGTGCCTTAGATCAAAAGAGCGCCTAGGCTTGTCTCGGCTTCTGCAAAATAGAAGTCGCGGGGGAGTGTGCAAAACCGGTATGGGATGTGACGACGAGATTAACAGACATATCGAGACCAGCCGAAGCACATGCATGATATATGTGATAGATTGAGTAAGTAGGTCGGCCTCGACAGCGGAGAGAGAGTTCGGTCTAACCAAATCTCTCCCTGGCCATTTTCGCAAACGCATCCATCGTCGCACGATCTTTTTCCCGGATTGCTCTCTGCCGCTCCTGGATCTCGGTCATCCTCTCTCCCCGCTCTCCAGCCTTCTTCTCCTGCCACTTGAGCCGGTTTGCGTCCCGCTGGGCGATCCTGAAGTAGCGGAGGAAAAAAAGAGTGGTCAGATCTCGAACGCTTTGACAAAGGTGGAGGGGGCCGAAGGACGCCCACCTTTCCCTAAAGCTATCCCCGCCGCCCATCAAAGTCTTGTCGTCGGCCTCCACAAACCCATCGTCTCCCTTTTCTCTGAATGCTTTGTCATTCTCTCGTTTCACGCGTTTCTTCTCGAGCATTCCCGCTTTACCGATCTCCTTCGGGCCGACCATGTCTTCGACTCGGTCTTTATCCTCAGCGCGCTCTCTTTTTCGCTTCCGCTGAAGTTCAGCCGCACGTCTTTCCTCCGCTTCTTCCTCCGCAAGTACGCGGTCCGCTTGGGAGGGGAGCGAAGGGCCAAGCACCCTCGGTTTGGAGGCGGTTCCCCTACGTCTGGAAGATTCCACTTCTTGGCGGGCGGCGCGGATCGCCTCAGTATCCGCTCGAGAGGTCTTTGACGCAAAGCCCCATTTGTATCCCGTAGTGGGCGCCGTTTCCGTGGCCCCCTGGTAGATGGATGCTAGGAAACGCGTGTTTCTAAAGGTTGAGGCGCGTCTCGGGTACAAACACGGAGTGAGACACACTTGAGAGCTTTCCCTTATTCCACGCCTTGAGGGGCTGTTAGAGCGTATTTTCGTTCTGTGTGTGAAAGAAACAGACCTTGACGAACTTCCGGAAGTACCTGTAATCATGACGTGAGGAAACTCCAACAGGACACCAAAACGCTCCCAAACTCACTTCCGGGACTTTTCACTCGACAGTTCGTCCATGTACTATATCGCTACTCCGTGAATACTAGTCCCAGAGCGATGGTGCGAATGACTTGCCCTATCCTTCTCTTCTTTGAGCCATATCCGAAACTCGTCACTCTTCAAAAAGTAGTCGGATTCGGATATCTCAGATACGCCTTCCGGAAGTTTGTACGACCGCTCTCTTGAACGCGAGCGAGAACGAGAACGAGAACGTCGTCTTTCGCGTTCGCTGGGTGTGGCTGAACGGGATCGTCGAGGCATTTGATGACAGAAACTGGCAAGTTGCCGATCACAGAATAATCGCAGACCACCCCAATCGGGTTCAGTGTGCGTCATGGGACGGGGAGGAGTGGGAGATAGAGCGGTGCGATAACTGGGGACAACCCCATCGGACACTTTCCTCGTCCCTCCCCCCCCCCCACAACGAACAGCGCAAAAAATAGTTCACGCACAGATCCATGCCATCCCCGATCGTAACAACCTTTCTGGTGCTGACGGTCGTCCTCGTCTTGTTGCCTTATGAAGTCGCAGCGTTTGGCGCGGGCGATATCCCAGATTTCTCTTATCTCGAAGGTCGGCGATCCATTTGATCTCCTCCCCCATCATCGTATTTACCCCGCATCTAACGCTGACTTACTGTATCATACTGTAGGCAAGGCGTTCCGCCACGGCGATATAGAAAACACCCTATTGGAGCTCGTTAAGGTTATCGGCCACTCACACGGAGGCGGACTTCTCGGATTTGCACAGAATGTATTGTCACAGGCCACAGGAGGAGCGAAGTTCTCGAAGGAAGATGTGAAACATGTTTACTTCGTGAGTGAATGTCGTTGCTGAGCGGCCGATTGTGCTGTGTTCTAACTCGTAGGATAGGGGAATTGGCTCCGAGACTACTCCCAGGTAAGCATGAGATCGTACCCTCGGCGATCTGCCTGAGATAACTCGATCCTTTATGATTATCGTCAGGCAATGGATATAGCTGGGTTGAGCAAGTTGTCTGGTGATACGATCACGTTGATCGTCGGGATCCTCGGATTCTTGGTGAGTTTGCACGTACAAGGCTAAAAACGTGTCTTCTAAATGCGATCTCCCCCAGGAATTTGGATTTGCGGTAAGGCATGGTCCTCCAGACCCTGCTAACTTTGTTGACTTGGTGAAATAGACCGATGAGTACGAGGTGACCCAGGACCGTCTTGGTGTCTACCTCCCTGTCGAGCACATCGATAATCCTAGGTGAGGGGGGTTGTTGTGCCATCGCCTAAATGTGCATGCTGATACCCACCACCAGGGGATACGCCGAAAAGGAAGGAGACGCTCGAACCTTCAACCAAAAGGTTTGAACCTGTCGCTCTCAGATGGCCGCCTACTCATGTCCCGTGTAGCTCCGTCCCCCGGTCAACTCACGCGAGTTGGAGATAGACTCTCGCACTGGTATGAAGGTAAGTGTGAAGCTCCCTGACGATAGGATAGGGATTGATGTGCCTCCGCTTAGAACTACATGGCCACCGAAGATGGTGGTTGGGATACCTCCACCGCATTCATCCGTCGTTCTCTCCGCGAGTGCATCCAGAAAGGTCGCAACGCGGGAGGTAACGATGGTGCCGAGCTTTGGGAAGCATACAGGCTTCTTGGGCAGGGCCTCCATACCCTCGAGGACTTCACCGCTCACAGCAACTGGACCGAGATCGCCTTGCGTAAGCTTGGCCACAACGAGGTCTTCTGTCACGTCGGCGACAACGGTTGGTGTTAGTTTGTTGGGACCTTAAACTCGGAGAACTGACGTTAAACTTCAATTAGTTCATGTCGATTCCCCCAATGGTCAGGTCCCACCGATCGTCACCGGAACCTTTGGCGGCGCAGACTTCTTCCATTCCCTTCTCGGAGAAACTACAGAGTAGGTCGTTTCAATAATCTAGCTCCCCGCCGTTCCTGATTTTCTCGCAGTAAGATTAGCCAGTCCAGCGTTACGGACCTCTCCGCGAAAATGGTATCGTGCCTCCATTCTCTTGCATACGTTCCCCTGATTGACGCTCGCTATAGTCCGAGAGCAACAATGAATCGTTGGAAGGTCTTAAGGATATCTTGGGCAAGCTATCATCCTTGAGCGGTGGTGGCGATAGCGACGCCCAGGTGAACCAAGCGGAGGAAATGAAGCGCAAATCCGAGGCCTATCACTTCGATCCAGACCAGGCTTTGCCACCTCAGGTGGTCAGCGACTTGAAAGAAGTACTCAAGTTCCACGATGACGTCCTTCGAGGCATCATAAAGAAGATGGAGATGGTCCCTGGCCTGACTGATTTGATCGATGCGTTGAGTAACGCCCTGAACGCTTGTGAGTTAGCTTTGCCGAACCCCCCCCGCGATCTGTTCGCTCAACCCCTTTCTAAGATGTATACACTGTTATCGCACCGTACGTTACGGTATGTTTTTGCTGGCCGGGTTTTTGATGGTCGTGGTGTTGACGGGTAATGAATAGCCGGTCCTTACCCAGGTCACCTCTGTTGTCGGCGAGGGTTCTTCCGCTGTCATCTCGTCTGCTGATCAGTGGGAGGTGAGTTCGAATGCTACGTTCTAATTTTACGTACTCATGAGTGCTCCAGGTGTTCAACGACTCGAATGCTTCGGACCCAACCCACAGCGTCCTTTCCAAGGTGCTTTTGATGTTCGTGCCAGAGCGCGTGACACTGATCTCCATACAGGATCACTTCGGTATCATTCTGAACGAGCCAGCCGGTAAGGTTGCAAAGGTCGTCGTTGAGTGCAGCGTAAACCTCATCGTTGAGGTTCGTCATACCAACCAACTGCTCGCTTGAGTTGGATATTGAATTCGATTGAAGGCCTGGTCGAACGACTCGAACCCTGACGATGTCGTGACAAGGGTACTTGGGATTAGTAGCCTCTTACCACTTTCATGCTGACCTTTTGTTAGATTCTTGAGGCGTTCCACCACCCTTACTACAACAACGGTAACTCCGAGATCCAGAACAAAATGATTGGGGTCGTTGAACAATGGCTCGGTGAGCGGTTTTGCTCATCTGTTATGTATGATGTTGACCCGCCCATATCAGCCGACATGGGTCAATCAAAGGCCCAGGAAACGATCGCGTGCCTGACCAAAGATGGTGTCCGCGAGGGCAAGAACAAACGCGAGGGGGAGAGCCCCGACGGCCAGGGAAGCATTGGTGGCTACAGCGGTGGATACTCTTCTGGCAGGCAGACCGGTGGGGGTTCTGGGGGAGGTTCCACCCAGCAGAGTAAGAATGGTAGTCTCCTTCGGGGAGGTGGAATGAAACTTATCGTTTTGCAGGTCGCAACCAGGGATCCAGAAACCAGGAATCCAGATCCGGATATGGCGGCAGTAAGTCTCAGTATGAGTACCTCCTGCGTTGGTTCTAACAGGTCGATAGGTTCTGGAAGAAACGAGGGTGGAGGCAACTCGTACGGCAGATCGGAAGACAACTCTTACGACAACAAACAAAGCAGCTACGGTCGATCTGAAACCAGGTCTTACGGAAACACCCAGAGCGATTCCCAACCCTCGTACGGCAGGTCGGAAGATAACTCTTACGGCGACAAACAAAGCAGCTACGATCGATCTGAAAACACCCAGAGCAGCTACCAGCCCTCGTATGGCAGGTCGGATGACAATAACAATCAAAGCAGCTACGGTCGGTCTGAAAACAGGTCGTATGGAAATACCCAGAACGACTCCCAACCCTCCTATCGGTCGTCGGAGAACACCTATTCCTCTGGGGGAGGTTACGGTGGAGGTCGTCAGACGGAAGGCAGGGACAACACCTCTAACAACTACGGACGAGGAGACGGTTCTTATGGCAGCGACGAACGAAGCGGTTATGGTGGTGGAGGCCGTCGTCGTGAAGGCCGCGACGATGATAACGAGACCTATGGCGCCGAGAGATTGAACTTGGGGGGTGGCGATGACGATAACGAGGCTTATGGTACCAAGAGAACGGACCAACGGAGAGACCAGGGCTATTATTAGCCCAGGTTCCGCTAATCCGGTTGGGCTCGAAATGCAGGTAGGAGAAGTAGTCCCGATCGCCGGCTGTGGAAGATGTACTCGAAACCATCGAAATGTATCCAATGAGAAAAGAGACGGGGATCCACTAGTGGGATTAGGGTGGATCATCCAAGGCGGAGAAATGATCATAGGATCAATCGTCGGAATATTCTTCACCCATCCTGAAGGGTACAGACGACGTGGCCAACAGGTCAGGAAGGACAACAGCGATATGTTTTACAATTCACGCCTAAGCTACACAACCCCAAAGTCGATACCAATCATGCAGTCTTCATCTCGGCGTCCTCGTCCTTCTTGGCCAAATCGTGCTTCTTTAACAGAGCGTCGACCTCGGCCGGGCGATAGATCTTCGACTTTGGCGCCTTTGTTGTGGGGTCTACTGTCAAGGTAGCAAACTCCACTAGGAGATTGGGTCAGCAGCGAAGCAGCGTGCAGGAAGACTGGGACATACGTTTTTCGCTGCCGAGGGTGGTACTGTCCATAGTCTTGCTCATCACCTTGAGGACCAGGGCGACGGCGTCCTCTATGGAGATGTCATCCTTGTAATCTTGTTTCAGCAAGCTCTGTGCTGTCCCGTTGTTAGCACCAATGCACGTGGCCTTCCAGCCGGAGTAGTTTCCCGAAGGATCGCTGTGGTACAGTTGGAATTTGTAATGTGGGTCATATCCCGCGTAAAGCAGGGACACGCCAAATGGCCGAAGGCCTATCGCGCGGCGTTAGTGAGGCACAACAACTGTACCCGGGAGAGACAGTACCTCCGTATTGGGTGTAGCCCTGTTTCAAATCACAAAGGCGTTGTGCCAGTAACTCGACGGGGATATCCTCGTTGTAGGAGTATAGATGTCTCTGAGCGGCTGTTCGGGCGTAGTTTACGAGGGAGTTTGCATCTGCTGTAATACCAGCAACGCCGGCGATGACATTTCTATGCGCCCAAGCGAACCATGAGGCATAGATAACGGCGATGACGGCGACAATGACGAGGGGACGTACGAGTTCAGAAGGAATATTTTCTCACCACTCCCACCGTAACCGCCTTCCTTCGTTCCAGACAGATCGAGGAGCTTGCCGGTCACCTTCTTCTCGGCTGCGAGAACGACGCCATCTTTTGCAAGGACAGCAAGTACGGTACCGGCGTGGGAGATGGCCTCCATTGCATACTCGACTACGATCGTGAACATCTTGCTGATATCGAGAACGACCCGACAGCCGCTTACTTTGATATAGCCGCCCTAAATGGTACCAGCATTAGCCAACACAGACGAAGCTTCAGCTAAAGTGCCCACCTTCGGGGGAGAAGATCGTTGTTCGGCCTAGATTGCAGTATGGTTATGGCGCTGCAAATCAAATGCGAAAGATCGGACACGTACTGTCATATCGTCGAGCCTAAACCGGACCACACGTCAGTTTTGTCCCTGTGGGTGAGAGCGCGACAACTTGCCATGGCTAAGGAAGATGAATTGGGATGTTGGACCGAAGTGAGTGAAGGGAGTACGCGTCCCTCTATCGGACCACGTGGGAACCTAAGGGGACCGGCAACCCGCTGCCAAAAAATGATCACGCCCGGATTTTCCCACACGCTCAAACCGAAATAGGCGCCCATGGTGCTTAACGTTATGGATCTGGTGCAGCAGCTATAAAGGTCGCACCTGGGGGTTGGTGTCCCCCCACCACCCTCTTGCCAGATACACCATGGCCCACTTTGCAAACCGCGACCGCACTTCCAGAGAGAATCTCAATTACACCATGGTTTGTTGTTCACTCCTCCATATCCCGGTGTCTGAAGGTCTAAATCTTTGCAGCTACAAGGGTTTGAGTGGTACACCGAAGGTGGAGGAGTCCACTGGAAAAAGTTGACCTCCCTCATACCCACCCTCACTGAAATGGGGATTACTGCTATCTGGATCCCACGTAACTCGCTCCCGTCCTCATCGCTGTTCTGATCCAGCTAAGCCGTCTATATCTACCATAGCTCCGATAAAGGCCGCCAGTGATGAGGTATTCCTGTGAATCTATTCTCTGTTCTACTAGTGTCTGACCTGTCATTCGGTGGAAGAGCGTCGGTTATGACGTTTACGACCAGTATGACCTCGGCGAGTTCAACCAGAAGGGCAAGGTTCGTACAAAGTACGGAACCAAGGACGAGCTTCTCGAACTGGTAAAAGCCGCCAAGGAGCACGATGTCGTCATTTACGTGGATGCGGTCTTGAACCACATGTTCGGCGCGGACCACACAGAACGATTCAGGGTGAAGGAGGTTGATCCCAACGACCGGACGAGACCCATCGGTGACAGTCATGATATCGAGGTTGGAACATTTCATCCAATACTGGATGGCTATCTAACATCTGTAGTAGGGTTGGACCGGGTTTACATTTGACGGGAGGAACGAAAAGGTACCGCTTTCAGCGGCTTCTACTGTCAAACAGAATCTCACTGGGACGGTCTTTTGTTTCTAGCACAGCGCGTACAAGTGGTACTTTAACCACTTCACGGTTAGCACCTTGAACCTTTACACCAGCGTCGTTCATAAATTTGGACCCTAGGCCGTCAGTAAAGATGAGATCACCAAAAAGGAAGGCATCTTCAAGATCGAAGGTGTGGGGAAGGATTGGGCTACCCGTGTAAGCCACGAGTTCGCGAATTATGACTTCCTCAGTACGCCGCCCCTCTCTGTCTTCCGCTTGCCGTGAGCTAAGCCTAACTCGTCCAGTGGGTGCCGATATCGACCAGAGGCACCCAGATGTTAAGGGTAATCTCTTCAACTGGGGGACGTGGATCCATTCGGTCCTTGGCGATAGTGCTGCTGGATTCCGCTTCGATGCTATCAAGCATATTGACGAGGATTTCATCATCGGATTTATCAAGCACGTTCGCCAGGCAACTGGACAGCCAAATCTGTTCGCTGTCGGAGAGTTTTGGAGCGATTCTACCGAGGAGATCTTCCGATACCTGGATGGATTCGGCACACAGGTAAGATCAGTGCGAAGTAGTGTCCAACCATGGCGATTGCTAAATCACACATATGCAGTTCAGCGTCTTCGACGCGCCGCTGCACTACAACTTCAAGGAAGCTGCCGATGCTGGCAGGAACTATGACATCAGGAAGATTTGGGATGGTACGATTGTCCAATCGCGCCCCATTGATGCGGTGTGCGTGTCCGTCTCTTCTTCCTGAACCTGAACGCTTACTTTATTACAGCACCCTCGTTGATAACCACGAGTGAGTCTGTCTGATATGCACGAGGTTGCGCTGATTGACAAACCTCGTTCGTTTAACTCACAGTACTGTGTGTTCCTACAATAATCACTGTCCCTAAACGGCGAATGACGTTTGACATAGCAAATCGGACAATCGCTCACGAGTTGGGTCGCCCCATACTTCAAACCACTCGCGTACGCCATGATCCTCTTGCGCGGTCAAGGATACCCATGCGTCTTTTGGGGGGATCTCTACGGATGCGGAGGCAAGAACCCACAACAAGCCGTATCTTCCCTTGCGACTTTCATCAAGGCGAGGCACCTATTTTCCTACGGGGAAACGAGAGATTATTGGGACCACCCCAGCTGTGTTGGCTGGGTAAGGGTTGGGGACGATTTCCACGACGGGTGCGCTGTCGTTCTATCGATTGGAGATGAAGGGTGCGCCCTTCCACCACCTCGTCCAGAATTATTTCCAATTAACGTCACTTAGGTGGAAAACCATGGAGGTCGGGAGGGAGCATGCTGGTGAAGAATGGACCGATCTCCTTGGTTGGTACAAAGGTGTCGTCAAGATCTCCGGAGACGGATGGGGAGTTTTCCGTTGCCATACCCAGAGTGTTGGCATTTGGGTCAAGTTGGGAGCCAAGGGTAGAGGCTGATTTAGGATTACGCCCCCTACTTAACAAGAGCCTACCGTGGGATGTACAGTGTATTCGCGTTGTTTGTTTACGAGGCAAGAAGGGGATAATCCCGGACGGGCCCGCGACCATCCTTCGGAACTTTCCCGCGCTTCACGTCTTCCACTCCCATGTCAAGTCCACAGACAGTGAGTGCCCAGACTACCGCCCTCGCAGGTGAATTCGGCCTCACCCGCGCGCCCATGCACCAGCCAAAATTCGTCTAGGAAACTGGTCCTTGGGGTTTTATCCTTCGTTGGCCCCCCGCTCCCGGTACTACCCACTGTGGAAGAAAAATAGGTAAAAGATTCGGGGTCTTTTGGTAAAGGTTGGATTTCTTGGGACTTGTTGGACAATTCTTTACCAACGCAGTAAACGTCTCCTCCCTATACCTGTACGAAATTTGGTTAAATACTTGGGGTCTGGACGAACTATTGGGAAACAAACCTTTCCAGAAACCCCCGGATAGTTTACCAATTCTACCCACACAGTGTATCATTGTGATCGAAACACTCTCTAGGGGACACCTTCGCCCCCTGCCAGCTCCCACCTTACCGTAACCTTCTTCTCAGGAGGGGCTTTCAATAGACTGTACACCGTCAGTGTCTCGGATGGCCTCGACAATCCTGGTTCTCTTCAAACATTCCGTGTCACATCACCCGTGGAACCGTTCTACAAGACCGCGAGCGAGGTGGTACGCTTTCTTACGTTCTGGAGCACACATCTGTTCCGGCACCGCGTGTAATCGCGAGTAGCTCTACCGCCGAAAACGAACTCGGTTAACGAATGGATACTGATGGAGAGGCTTCCTGGAGCTGCTTTGGCAGACGTTTGGAGCGATACGGACCTGGAGACGAAGGTGACCGCCGGGTTTTTCCAGCAGCTCTGGTGTACCCAACAGCCATTCACTGCGATTGGAAATATCTACTTTCGCATCGATTCCTCGAACGGTGCGGTTCGTGTGGTACCGATGGACGAGAACTCAGTTCTCGTCCCTGTTGTCACGCCCTACATGTTCGGAAACCGCGAGTTCTGAGGGATGTTGATCCATACCCTGACGATGCGGAGTACATCGCCGCTCTCGCTGCTTCGGAACTGGGGGATATGAAACTGCTACAGTTACCAGACGCCTATTTGTACAACGACTTCGACGAGGACCTTGCTGATGATTCGCGGGACACCATAGAGGTGCTAGAGGTGCTCCAAGCGATATCTCCTCGACTTTTCCCGCCTCGCGCCTGTCATTCCACCCTCCACCATCACGATCTCTCCCTGGCCGGCGTCCTCGCCGATCCGGCAACGTACGAAGTCATGGGTATCGTCGACTGGGAGTGAGTCGGTACACGACCCCTCTGGGAAGACGCATACCCCTTGTTCCTGGCTGGCCCCAAAATTGAAGAGGAAGTGGAGCCACTCGCTCCAGGAGATACCAACGAGTTCAGGGTGTAACGGTGGGAGGACTGGGAAAAGACGAAACTAGGTCCGGTGTTTGACCGGGAACTGGGTGAGGCACGTCACGAACCCGATGCAGAGGACGAGATCAGGCGGGGGTTTAAGAAGCATTCGGACTGAGCGAGGCTTTCGCGGAAGAAGGCAAAGGACCGGATTAAGATCTTCCTTGAGCGGCCTGTGTAGTTGTAGCCGGCAGGAGGACAGTGAGCTTTGTTCTTGTACGAAAACATCATGCACGATCAGGGTCAACTTAAGTGTCAACATCCAGTTGGACGGCGAGGCAGAGATGGATTTTAGCGTCATGCCCAGATTGAACTGGAGCTCGTCGTAAGATACATACGGTTGTACACTACGTTCAGTTCACGCTTAAGATGACCGCATCCGGGATCTGGGGGTGAGGAAATGCTGGAGAGTCCAAGTCAGTTCGGAACGGAAGGGATCAAAAACCCAAGAGGCACGGAGTAATTAGCTCGAGGCCCGCGAAGTAAGATCCTTCGGTTTCGTAAAACTCGTTGATGATTCGCCGACGTTTCTCGTTATTGCGGTCGTTAACTGGACATCGCCGTTGGCGACTCTGGGTCGGGGAGTCGAGAGCGGAATGGGGTAGGCGTGGCTGGGGTCTGGACGTGATTGGTATGGGTTGAGAGGTGCCAACCCGCTCTTCGCATGCTCACAACAGAAAGCCTGTGTGCTACTGGAGGAGATGCAGTGGGTAGGGATATGCGGCGGAAAGGGAGACAGGGAGGTCGGGGATGGGCTATCAGGGATGCCCCGAAATTCAAAACCGGGAAACTGACGGATGAAGAGACGACTACACGGAGTTGTTTCGGATTCTTGTGAGCCTTCATGGACTCGAAAGACAAATAGTCATACTGACCAAGAGAGGACGCAGCCATCTTTTGGCGTTCTTAGCAGGCCTGACGCCCCCTGTCTTACCAAACCACAGAGCAAAGACTGCCCAATGTTCGCACCTGAGGCTTGTTCATCTTATCCGCGAATCCGAGCATTTCGCAGAAATGAAGACAATACCTCCCACGGTAGATGTCATCCGGGCGGTCCAAAAGCAGCCGCCGGATGCCCTCGAGGCTCGGATCCTCTTCTCTTCACCGCAACCTCCCCCTTTGTACCCCTCCGGCTCCCATTCCGATAGGACCGGCGGGTATGAAATTCTCCTGAAAGACTGGAAATCTGTTCGTTTGATTGCGCCGCCCCTTCGGAACTGCCAAGGTACCAAACCCCACTGGGAGGTTGGGTCAGCCAGCGAAGCAGCGTGCAGTAAAGATGCGCTTACTTTTTTCACTGCCGAGGGTGGTACTGTCCGTCGCCTTGCTCATCACTTAAGGGCCAGGGCGACGGCATCCTCTATGGAGATGCCATTCTTGTAATCTTGCTTCAGCGAGCTTCTGTGCTATCCCGTTGTTAGCACCGATGCACGTGGCATTCCAACCGGAGTAGTTTCCTGAAGGATCGCCGTGGTACAGTTGGAATTTGTAATGTGGGTCGTATCCTGCGTAAAGCGATACCTCCGTATTGGATGTAACCTTGTTTCAAGTCACGGAGGCTCGACGGGGATATCCTCGTTGTAGAAGTGTAGATGTCTCTGAGTGGCTAGCCGGGTGTAGCTTACGAGGGAATTGGCATCCGCTGTAATACCGGCAACACCGGCGATGACGTTTCTACGCGTCCAGGTGGGTCGTGGGGCGTAAATGACAGCGATGACGGCGACAATGACGAGGGGACGTACGAGTTCAGAAGGAATATTTTCTCACCGCTCCCACCGTAACCGCCCTCTGTTCCAGGCAGATCGAGGAGCTTGCCGGTCACCTTCTTCTCGGCCGCGAGAATAATGCCATCCTTTGCGAGGACTGCAAGTACGGTACCGGCGTAGTAGATGGCCTCCATGACATACTCGACTATAATCATGAACACCTTGCTGGTATCGAGAACGACCAGACAGCCGCTTACTTTAGTACAACCGCCCTGAAAAGCACAAATATTAGCCAACGTAGATGAGATTGTAGCTGAAGTGCCCACTAGCGCCCACCGGAGGACGCGTCCCTCGATCAGGGCCATACTTATGGGAACCTTTGGGAGACGCGGAATGAGAAATAGCCGCCCGATGGGCGATTTGAACCTTCACGTCATGGACGCGACGAAAAGCTATAAAGGTTGGAGTCGAGTGGCTGGAATCGCCCCACCGCCCCTCTGCCAGGTACACCATGTCTTACTTTGCGAACCGCGACCGCTCTTCCAGAAAGGATCTCAATTACACCATGGTTTGCTGTTCACTCCTCGTATATCCCGGTGTCTGAAGATCTGCATCTTTGCAGATCCAAGGGTTTGAGTGGTACACCGAAGGTGGAGGAGTCCACTGGAAAAAGCTAACCTCCCTCATACCCACCCTCGCTGAAATGGGAATTACTGCTATCTGGATCCCACGTAACTCGCTCCCGTCCTCATCGCTGCTCTGATCCAGCTAAGCCGTCTATATCTACCCTAGCTCCGATAAAGGCCGCTGGTGACGAGGTGCTCCTCTGAATCTATTCTCTGTTCTACTAGCGTCTAACCTGTTCGGTTGAAGAGCGTCGGTTATGACGTTTACGACCTCTATGACCTCGGCGAGTTCGACCAGAAGGCCAGGGTTCGTACAAAGTATGGAACCAAAGAAGAACTCCTTGAACTGGCAAAAACTGCCAAGGAGCACGATGTCGTCATCTACGTGGATACGGTCTTGAACCACATGTTCGGAGCAGACAAAACGGAACGGTTCAAGGTCAAGGAGGTCGATCCTAACGACCGGACGAGGGTCATCAGTGGCATTTATGACATCGAGGTTTGAACGTTTTACCCAATGCTGAGTGACTACCTGATATCTGCGGTAGGGTTGGACTGGGTTTACATTCAAGGGGAGGAATAATAATGGGAGGAACGATAAGGTACCGCTTTCGGCACATTTCACCGCCAAACTGAATCTCACCCGAGTCGTCTTGTGTCTCTAGTACAGTGATTTCAAGTGCAACTTTAACCACTTCACGGTTAGCACTTTGACTTTTTGCAACGACATCGTTCATAAATTTGGACCCTAGGGCGTCGATTACGATAATGCTACCGGCAAGAAAGCCATCTTCAAGATCGATGGTATGGGGAAGGATTGGGCCCCCCGCGTAGACCACGAGAATGTGAATTATGACTACCTCAGTATGCCGTCTCAATCTGTCCTCCGCTTACCGAGCGTCGACCCTAACTCGCCCAGTGGGTGCCGATATCGACCAGAGACATCCAGATGTCAAGGGTAATCTCCTCAACTGGGGAACGTGGATCCTTTCGATTCTCAGCGATAGTGCTGCTGGATTCCGCTTCGATGCTATCAAGCATATTGACGAGGATTTCATCATCGGATTTATCAAGCACGTTCGCCAGGAAACTGGACAGCCAAATTTGTTCGCTGTCGGAGAGTTTTGGAGCGATTCCATCGAGGATATCTTTCGGTACCTGGATGGATTCGGCACACAGGTAAGATTGGTATGGAACAGCATCCCACTGTGGCATTCGCTAAACCACCCATACAAAGTTCAGTATCTTCGACGCGCCGTTGCACTACAACTTCAAGGCGGCTGCCGATGCTGGCAAGAACTATGACATTAGGAGGATTTGGGATGGTACGATCGTTCAATCGCGCCCCATCGATGCGGTGTGCGTGTGTGTCCCTTCTTCCCGCACCTGAACGCTTACTTTATCACAGCACCCTCGTTGATAACCACGAGTGAGTCTGTCTGATATGTACGAGGTTGCGCTGGTTGACAAACCTCGTTCGTTTAACTCACAGTACTGTACGTTCCCCTAATAATCACCGTCCCTAAACGGCAGATGACGTTTGGCACAGCAAATCGGACAATCGCTCGAGAGTTGGGTAGCCCCATACTTCAAGCCACTCGCTTACGCCATGATCCTCTTGCGCGGTCAAGGATACCCATGCGTCTTTTGGGGGGATCTCTACGGATGCGGAGGCAAGAACCCACAACAAGCCGTATCTTCCCTTACCACTTTCATCAAGGCGAGGCACCTATTTTCCTACGGGGAAACGAGAGATTATTGGGACCACCCCAGCTGCGCTGGCTGGGTAAGGGTTGGGGACGATTTCCACGACGGTTGCGCTGTCGTGCTCTCGGCCGGAGATGAAGGGTGCGTCCTTCCATCACCTCGTCCCGAATTCTTTCCTTTAACGTCGCTTAGATGGAAACGCATGGAGGTTGGGAGAGAACATGCCGGCGAAGAATGGACCGATATTCTTGGTTGGTACCAAGGTGTCGTCAAGATCTCTGAGGACGGGTGGGGAAACTTCCGTTGCCATGGCCAAAGTGTCAGCATTTGGGTCAAGTTGGGAGCCAAGGGTAGAGACTGATTTTCGAATTACGCCCCCTACTTAACAAGAGCCTACCGTGGGATGTGCAGTATATTCGCGTTGTTTGTTGTTTACGAGGCAAGAAAGAGATAATTCCAGACGAGCCCACGACCAAGTCGGAACTTTCCCGTGCTTCACGTCTTCATCCGTGAGTGTCCACTGAATTACCGCCTTCCCAGGTGGGCTCGACCTCACCCGCGCTTGTGCACCAGCCCAAATTCACCTGGGAATATGATCCTTGGGTTATATCCCCCATTGGCTCACTGCTCCAGATATCCGCACCGTTCGGCACCCACGGGACAAGAAAGGGCTGATCCCACGCGGAGCAAGAAATAGACGCCCGATGGGCGATCCGAGCCTCAACGCCATGGATGTGATGAAAAGTTATAAAGGTCGCACCTGGGTGGTTGATATCTCCCCACCGCCCCTCTACCAGGTACACTATGGCCCACTTTGCGAACCGCGACCGCTCTTCCAGGAAGGACCTCAATTATACTATGGTTTGCTGTTCACCCCTCGTATTTCCTGGTGTCTGAATGTCTGAATCTCTGCAGATCCAAGGGTTTGAGTGGTACACCGAAGGTGGAGGAGTTCACTGGAAAAATTTGACCTCCCTCATACCCACCCTCGCCGAAATGGGGATTACTGCTATCTGGATCCCACGTAAGCTGTCCCATCGCTATTCTGATCCAGCTAAGTATATCTTCAAGCTCCGACAAAGGCCGCTGGTGACGAGGTGCTTTTCAGAATCTATTCTTGATTCTACTAGTGTCTGACCTGTCATTCGGTGGAAGAGCGTCGGTTATGACGTTTACGACCTCTATGACCTCGGCGAGTTCAACCAGAAGGCCAAGGTTCGTACAAAGTATGGGACCAAGGACGAACTCCTCGAACTGGCCAAAACCGCCAAGGAACATGATGTTGTCATCTACGTGGATGCGGTCCTGAACCACATGTTCGGCGCCGACGCGACGGAACGATTCGAGGTCGAGGAGGTCGATCCTGACGACCGGACAAGAGCCATCAGTGGCATTTATGATATCGAGGTCAGAATAGTATATCCAATACCAAATAGCTATCTAACGTCTGCGGTAGGGTTGGACTAAGTTTGCATTCAATGGGAGGAACGACAAGGTACCGCTTTCGGTACGTTTTCCTGGCGGACAGAATCTCACTGGAATGGTCTTGTGTCTCCAGTACAGCGCTCTCCACTGGTACTTTAACCACTTCACGGTTAACACTTTGGCTCTTTGCACCGGCGTCGTTAATAAATTTTGGCCCTAGGGCGTCGATTACGACAATGCCACCGGCAAGAAAGCAATCTTCAAGATCCAAGGTATGGGAAAGGATTGGGCTACCCACGTGAGCCATGAACATGTGAATTTTGACTACCTCAGTACGTCGTCTCCCTGTCCTCCTCAAACATCAAGCCTAACCCGTCCAGTGGGTGCCGATATCGACCAGAAACATCCAGATGTTATCGCTAATCTCTTGAACTGGGGAACGTGGATCCATTCGATCCTTGGCGATAGTGCTGCTGGATTCCGCTTCGACGCTATCAAGCATATTGACGAGGATTTCATTACCGGATTCATCAAAAGCGTTCGCCAGGCAACTGGACAGCCAAATTTGTTCGCTGTTGGAGAGTTTTGGAGCGATTCCATCGAGGATATCTTCCAATACATGGATAGATTCGGCACACAGGTAAGATCGGTGCGAAGTAGTATCATACTTCGGGATCCACTAAATCACCCACATGTAGTTCAGCATCTTCGACGCGCCATTGCATTACAACTTCCAGAAGGCCGCTGATATTGGTAGGAACTACGACATTAGGAATATTTGGGATGGTACGATTGTTCAGTCGCGCCCCATCGATGCGGTGTGCGTGTGTGTCCCTCTTCTAGAACCCGCATGCTGACTTTATTGTAGTACCCTTGTTGATAACCACGAGTGAGTCCGCCTCACATGTACGAGGTTGCACCGATTGATGAAACTCGTTTGTTCAACTCGCAGTACTGTACGTTCTAGTAACAGTCGCTGTCCCTAAATTGTCAGTGATGCTTTGGCACAGCAAATTGGTCAATCGCTCGAGAGTTGGGTCGCCCCATACTTCAAGCCGCTCGCTTATGCCATGATCCTCTTGCGTGGTGAAGGATACCCATGTGTCTTCTGGGGAGATCTATACGGATGCGGGGGTAACAACCCACAACAAGCCGTATCTTCCCTTGCGACTTTCATCAAGGCGAGGCACCTATTTTCCTACGGGGAAACGAGAGATTATTGGGACCACCCTAGCTGTGTTGGCTGGGTGAGGGCCGGGGACGATTTCCACGACGGGTGCGCCGTGGTGCTTTCAATCGGAGATGAAGGGTGCGTCCTTCCATCATCTCACCCGGATTCTTTCCCATTAACGTCGCTTAGGTGGAAAAGCATGGAGGTCGGGAAAGAGCATGCTGGCGAAGAATGGACCGATGTCCTTGGTTGGTACCAAGGTGTCGTCAAGATCTCTGAAGACGGATGGGGAATTTTCCGTTGTCATAGTCAGAGTGTCGGGATTTGGGTCAAACTGGGTGCCAGGGGTAGAGATTGATAGAATGTATGTCCCTACTCAGCTACAGCTCGCTATGGGGTACATATAGTTGTACGTACAGTATATTCGCACCCACCTTTAGTGTTTTGTGTTTGCGAAGCGATAAAGAATTACTTAATCCCAGACGAGTCCCTGATCGCTTTCCCGCCTTTCACATCTTCCACTCCCATGTCAAGTGCACAGACGGTGAGCGTCCAGACCGTAGCCTTGCAGGTAAACTCGACCTCACCTGCCGCTTCCACACCAGCCCAAATTTGTCTGGGAGTCTGGCCACTGGGGCTATGTCCCTCGTTGGCTCACTGCTCCAGATACCACCGTGATCGAAGCACTGTCCAGGAGCCACCTTCAGCTCCCTGCTGATTCCCACCTCACTGTAACCTTCTTCTCGGAGGGGGCTTTTAACAAGCTGTACGTCGTCAGCACCTCGGATGGCGGCGACGGTCCTGGTTTTCCCCAATACATATTCCGCGCAACATCGCCTGTGGAACCATTCTACAAGACCGCAAGCGAGGTGGCAACGCTTTCTTACATACGGGAGCACACATCTGTTCCGGTACCGCGCGTAATCGCGAGTAGCTCTACTGCTGAAAACGACCTCGGTTGCGAGTGGATACTAATGGAAAGGGTTCCTGGAGTTTCTCTGACGGACGTTTGGAGTGAGATGGACCTGGAGACGAAGAGTAGAGAGGCGAAGGTGATTGCTGGGTTTTTGCGGCAGCTCCGAGATATCCAACGACCCTTTCCTGCGATTGGAAACCTCTACTTTCGCGAGGATATCGATGCCTCGAACGGTGCGATTCGTGTGGTACCGACGGAGGATGAGAGATACATTCTCGGCCCTATCGTCACACCGTATATGTTTGCTGGTGGACGGAAACTGCGAGTTCTGAGGGACCTTGGACCATACTCCGACGACGCGGAGTACGTCGCCGCGCTCGCTGCTGCGGAAGTGGAGGACATGAAACTGTTACAGTCGCCTGACGCTCATTCGTACAGCGACTTCGACGAGGACCTTGCTGAAGATGCGGAGGATATCATAGAGGTGTTGAGCGAACTGCAGACGATTTCTACTGAACTCTTCCCTTCCCACCCCTGCCATTTCACCTTACGCCATCACGACCTCTCCCTGGCCAACATCCTCGTCGACCAAACAACACACAAAGTCACGGGTATCGTCGACTGGGAGTGCGTCGGCACACGACCCAGCTGGGAGGGTGTATACCCCGTGTTCCTGCTCGGCCCAGAAATTCAAGACGAGGTGGAACCTCTCGCTCCAGGGGATGCGGATGATTTCAGGGTAGAACGGTGGGAGAACTGGGAAAAGATGAAGTTACGCCCGGTGTTTGACCGGGAACTGGGTAAAGCACATCATGACCTCGATGCAAGGGACGAGATCAGGCGGGAGTTCAGGGAGCAATTGGATTGGGTGGCGATTTCGCAGAGAAAGGTAAAGAATTGGATGAATGGATACTTCGAGCGGCATAGGCAGAACCAGTCGGAAGCGGGATGGTGAGCTTTATTTCTATGCGAGGACGTCATAGGTGATGGGATAATTTCTGTGTTCGTTACAGCGCGGACCATACTGAATAGACCACAAGACCCAGCGTTGAGGGTGGCGCTATCAATGCTTGCTCGTGTAGAACTTCAGATCGGTATTCACAACGCCACCCGGACGTAGAGATCACCCACCAGTATATTAGGAAGCCCCGGCGGAGGTTGAACGAACGTCCAGCACTTCAGTTCGTGGATATTTCCTTGGGGTTCCTCGGTGCATGGAATGCGTTGAGAATGAAGCCCCAAACGGGTGTAGTGGAGTCATAGGAGCCGGGCAAGCATTTACTGGAGCACGAATTGTGATTCCCCCGATGATCATATAAACCGCCTGTGAGAGGGGTGGGGATCAACGAGTCCCTCTCGTTCCTCATCCTCCCAACCTACAACACTTCGCATAAACAGCATGGGAAAAGCCAGCAAAGCCCTCAAAGAGTTCATCGAGACTATCCCTGATTCCAAGCTCGTGGGGTTTTCTGCTGGGGCAGGGACGATCTACAAAACCACAGAATTTCGGCTGGACATGCAAGGGGTATGCGGCACGTACCCTGCACCGGACTTGGGTTCTCGCGGATTTGCACCGACTCTGACTGACGAGTTGGCCACCAGATAACCTCAAAAAAGGAGTTTAACCTCCAGATCCAGGCCAACAAGGAGGCCCAGATTACGTCCGTGAAGGGACTTGCGCCAAAGACCGTAGCTGGGCCAGTATTGATCGGAGAGAAGGAGAAATTGACGGCCGCGGAGGTCCGAACGAAACTTTTGGACGCAATGTTGATCTAAGGTAACGCCGGTCTGCGAACGCCTGAGATGACATTCCTTACACCTAACTACCGTCTTTGGCCTGGGGGCCCTGCTCGATCTGTGGGCTTAGCTGGTGGAGTGCATGGACGTCTGCTCGATCGCACAGAATGAATCCGGTAACGGTACACGTATGTACAACAAATGTAAACAGTTCGGTATCGGACGTATGTACGGAATAATGCAACGAGGTAAAACAACAATGCGAGAGGGGTTTACATGTCCGCAAATGAACAGAAATATTTCCAGGGCACGCTCGGAAAGTTCGTGGCCACGGTATGTAGGGGGGGGGGACACTCACTTCCTACCCGAGCTCCTCGCGAGCAGCTCACTCAACTTGCCAACGGCGGCGCCGTTCCTAAACCCGCTTCCTCCGCCACGACCTCCCTCCTCTTCCTCTATATTCGTACCCAATTTATTCTCTGTGAGGTTCGGCTGGCTCGCACTTCCTCTCACTCCAAGGATGAGCGAGAACCTCTTGGACTTGCCGGTTCCGCTAACGTTCGTCTTGGCGGTCACAGTGGTGGTCTGTATCGCCAAAGCAGGGATCGAAAACCTCTTCTTCTTCCGGACCGTGTCCTCCTTCCGCTTCGGTGAATCGGATATGCTCCACCTGACCCTCGGCGGGGGACTAAATTCGGGACTGGTCGGTGATTCGGACACTTCCTCGGTGGGTCCCGCGCTCTCGGGGGAGGGCTCGCCGGTTGTGGAAAACGAGGTCGAGAGGTAGCCACTTGCCCCAGCTGCAGTCAACGCACCAAAGCTGCTGCTGATCCCCGCGCTGGACGGTTCTGGATTACTCCTTGGGCCGGGAATGAATCCCGGCCCCGACGGAGTACCTTCATTGAAGTCTTCCAGGATCTGAAGGTAGCTCCTTGGCCGGGAAGGTGGTTTTATTCGAATGCGGGGTGACGCGCCGCGACCAAGTCCTGGACTATCAAGAGACGGTTCTCTATCCGTGTAGGAAGGTTCACGTTGTGGTCCAAGGTCGACAGCTAGAAGAGCGGATGATGCGGAGGAGGCCAGCATATCTTCCCCTGCGTTCGAAATCCGTACCGATCGCCACTCTGGAAACTCCGACAGCGAATTCGTGGTACCACCACCCGTCCTGTTCATTGAACCTGGGACGGAGGGGGTACCGTCCATGATGGGGAACACGGTTTCGTAACACTGTTCACAAGCCCGAGCGGCCTTGTGACGATCTCCGCTCTTCGTACTTTCCGTAATGTAAAAGGTCTGGGCAAGAAACCAGTAAGTCCAATGAGTTGACCATGTATTTGACCGCACCTTTCCGGAACAACTCGCACACACGCACCGCCCGCACAACCTACAATGGTGACGGCGGCGGCGCCATCCGAATGGTCGTCCGCAACGCATACAATTGTCCGTTTTGCCGTCTGGTATCCAGATAACCGGTACGAAATGTTCCACCTTTCCACGAAGAGGATTCTTGTCGTCATCCTGGGGTAAATGAGGTATCGCTTGCAACGTTCGGCGAAGGTGGTTCGTAGAGGTGGAGGAAGTTAACGTCGAGTTGGGATTCATGGTAGTGAGGGTAGCCATCAGGGAAACTCTGGCTGATCGGATCCCTTCAACCCATGCATCGCGCTCCTCGTCACTCGCTGTGGCGGCTGGTCAGTCTTGTCCTTCGAAGGACTTTTGCAGCCGACACTCACATGCGTATAAGGCAAAGGAAGAATGGGGACTGTGAATCTCCAACCGGTGATCCTGATTCGTCTCCAATGCAGGGGTCACGACGACGTCAATGTCGACCAATTCAATATGCCCTCTGTATATCCACTTCTCCTCGGTGCCACTACTGGGATACCTTGCCTTGCCCTTTGAGGGCAAGTGGGATTTACTGTTGGGCAGAACAGAGGAGGAACGGTTATTCGTGGACGTGGGAATGTCTGCATCGCTTTTACTCCGGTTGCGGATCATAGGCGGACGAGCAGGAGGGCTGGAGCTGCGGCCCCATTTCTCCGCAATAAGCTCGCCACTGGTGGCTTTGTCCGCATTCAACAACCAAAGGAGACAATCCGAGAAAAGGAAGAACTCCCTTTCTTGGGGTGATGAAGCCTCGACCTGCAGGAGCGGGCCGCGCTTGAGTAAACTGCGGCCAGGGGAGATGAGTTGAAATGGGAGGTTTGGGGTGCTGCGTTGGATGGCGAGAAGTGAAAGTGTTTGCGCATGAGTGTGGAGGGATGTATTCAGGGATAACGTGACTGGTAACAGGTAACAGGTCAGAAGTTATCATCCGGAATAGCAAATGGAACATACTTTTGGAGACCAATGTATGGACGGTAACAAGAGGGGCATGCTCTGGGTCGTCGGTCGACGTGCAGCTTATCAAGTCCTTCAACAATAACAGGTACCGAGGACACCGCTGAATGATCGAGAGCATCCAGTCCCTAAGCTTAAGATGACCGCACCGGGGGTCTGCCTCCTGCTTCGCGATAAAGGCCGCGAATTCGGGTTTCGTGGCCACCAGTCCCATATACGAAGAAAGGGAGGTGTCGAAGGAAGTCACGAAGGGACTGTAGAGAGAGAGGTATGGGAAATGAGAGAGCAAAATTGATGATAGCAGCGGAGAGCGTCCATCTTTTGCCGGGGTGTGCAAATGAGCGGAGAGGGAAGACAGGAAGGAACGGTGCAGATTCCAGATGTCGATGAAGTTGACGAAGATGGACGTTAATTCTGCGCGGTCTAGGAGTGGGTTGGGAGTTTCAAGTGACTCAATGATGGGGGTAAGGAAATGCTGGAGAGTCCAAGTCAGTTCGGAACGGAAAGGATCAAAAACGCAAAAACCCACGGAGTAAATTAGCTCGAGGCCTGCGAAGTAAGATCGTTCGGTTTCG
>Ga0307511_10000432_pt1 | contig 44782 bp, 38 predicted proteins | sample 13_EM_MG_FD_200266 | JGI IMG/M metagenome (GOLD analysis project Ga0307511, IMG submission 200266) | Populus trichocarpa ectomycorrhiza microbial communities from riparian zone in the Pacific Northwest, United States - 13_EM | ecosystem: Host-associated > Plants > Roots > Unclassified | place... | reverse complement strand
GCAAGGGCTTCGATATCGGTATTTCCAAGCAGAAGAAATATCACGGCGTCGGCCCGAACACTTACGATCCGGAAAAAAATGTCGAAACCACGGCCTCCGGCCCGAAGACCTATTCGCAGGTTTTTGCCGAAACGCTGGTCAAGCTGGCCGACATGAACTCGAAGGTCGTCGCGATCACCGGCGCCATGCCGAACGGCACCGCGCTCGATATTTTCCAGCCGAAGCACCCGGATAAATACTTCGACGTTGGTATCGCCGAGGAACATGCCGTCCTGTTTGCCGCGGGCATGGCCACCAAGGGCTACAAGCCGTTCTGCGCAATTTATTCCACCTTCCTGCAACGCGCCTTTGACCAGATCGTCCACGACGTCTGCCTGCAAAATCTCAACGTCGTATTCTGTATGGATCGCGGCGGACTCTCCGGCGATGACGGCCCCACTCACCACGGTCTCTTCGACATCAGCTACCTGCGCTGCATTCCGGGCATCGTCCATCTCGATGCCAGCAACGAAGACGAACTGGCCGACATGCTCTTTACCGCGCTCCATCACGACGGCCCCATCGCCATCCGCTATCCGCGTGGCACGGGTCCCGGCGTGGCGCTCAAGGCGAAGCCGGAACTGATCCCCATCGGCAAGGCCGAAGTGGTCAAGCATGGTACGCAAGTTGTCATTCTCGGCCTCGGCGCACTCCTGCCCATGGCATTGGAAGTGGCGAAGGATCTCGAAGCGCGCGGATTCTCCACGGCGGTCATCAACCCCCGCTCGGTCAAACCGCTCGACAGTCAAACCATCGGCTTTTTCGCCCGCAGCGCGGATGTCGTCGTCACGATGGAAGACCACGTTCTTCCCGGCGGCTTTGGCAGCGCGGTGCTGGAAGACCTCTCCAGCCGCGGCATCCAGACTCCTGTGGTGCGCATCGGTTGGCCCGACGCCTTCATCGAGCACGGCAAACCCGACGCTCTGCGCGCAAAGTATGGCATCAGTGTCGCTGCCACCATCGAGAAGACGTTGCCTTTCCTCAAGAAAGCCAAGCCAGCCGCCAAGACCGACAGCAAAGTCATGGCGTAAGATCGTTTGCAGCGGCGGTCTATGACCGTTGCAAAATTTTGGAGGATCTGCCTCTGGCCTGACCCAATTTAGGGACAAACCGGAGGTTGTCCCTCCAGCAACAGTCATAGACCGTCGCTACATCTATTACGATATCTTCGCCAGCAGATACGCAGGTAGATCAGCGATGGCAATACGTTCCTGCTTCATGCTGTCGCGATGACGCAGCGTCACGGTTTCCTTCTGGCCGACAGCGATGGGAGTGCCGATGGCTGAGGTGGAAGCTTCCTTCGCACCTTCCAATGTTTCGAAATCGATGGTGATGCCGAACGGCGTGCCTATCTCGTCCATGCGGCGATAGCGTTTGCCGATGGCAGCGGTGTCGGCATAGGCGACCTTCAAAAGCGGTTGAAGCGTTTTGTACACGCCTTGGGCGATGGCCACCAATTCGGGCTTATTCTTGAGCAGAGGAAAAATGCCCGCCTTGATCGGCGCCAGCCGCGGAGAGAATCGCAACACCACGCGCACCTCTTCTTTACCACTCTCTTCGTCCTTGATCGTCTCCTCAGCATAGGCTTCGCAGAGAACGGCCAGCACGGTCCGGTCGACGCCCGCGCTCGGCTCGACGACTTCGGGCAGGTATTTTGTCTTCGATTCCTCGTCGAAATATTCGAGCGGCTTACCACTGTGTTCCTGGTGTTGCTTGAGATCGTAATTGCCGCGATGGGCGATGCCTTCAAGTTCCTGCACGCCGAACGGGAATTCGTATTCGAGGTCATAGGTACCTTGTGAATAAAAAGCGCGGTCGGCGTCGGGTACGGTGAGAACATGGATCTTCGCACGCGGGATGCCGATGGCTTCGTACCAAGCCAGTCTCTCTTCCTTCCACTTTTCCAGCCATTCAGGGCCTGTGCCGGGCTTGACGAAAAACTCGACTTCCATCTGCTCGAACTCGCGGGAGCGGAAGGTGAAGTTGCGCGGGTTGATTTCGTTACGAAACGCTTTCCCAATCTGCGCGATGCCAAAGGGAAGTTTCTTTTGCGAGACATCGACGACATTCTTGAATTGCACAAACATCGCCTGCGCGGTTTCGGGGCGCAGATAGGTGATCGATGATTCGTCTTCAATCGCCCCGACGTAAGTTTTGAACATCAGATTGAACGTCTTGGGTTCGGTCAATTCGCCGCCGCAAGTCTTGGGCGATTTGCTCGGCTTTTGACCGCAGACGGAGGATTCGAGTTGATCGGCGCGAAAACGGGCCTTGCAGGTTTTGCAATCGACCATCGGATCGGAGAAAGTCGCTTCGTGGCCGCTGGCTTTCCAGACGGCGCGGTTCATCAGGATCGAGCCGTCGAAGCCGACGATGTCGTCGCGGGTCTGCGTCATGCAACGCCACCAGTAGTCCTTCAGGTTGCGCTTCAGTTCAACGCCGAGCGGACCGTAATCCCACGCGCCGTTGAGGCCGCCGTAGATTTCCGATGATTGGAAAATAAAGCCCCGCCGTTTGCACAGGGCCACGATCTTGTCCATCTTTGCGATTGCCGCTGGTTCTGCCATAAGAGCGGAAATCATCCCGCCCGAGCGCCCTCCCGCGCAAGGGAAATCGGTAGTTAAAACTGACGGTCATCCCGAGCCTTTCTCGGCGGTGAAACCGCCACTGGCAGAACGTCATTCTGAGCGAGCGAAGCGAAGTCGAAGAATTGTCGAGGGATCGGACTCGCGTGCGCTCGAAGAATGATAAAGGCTGTTTCCAACGGCAATCGACAGGGACTGTTTGATCTTTTTCATAATCGATATGCGTCTGATCCCTCGACAAGCTCGGGAAGACGGCCTTTTCTTTTTGGTTGCGACTCGTTGTTCGACAAGTCCACGCATCCCGATAGATTCAAATCATGGCCGAATCCATCCGCACCAATGTCCTGGGTGGCAAGTTGCTTGCCTGCTGCACCTCGCCGATGACCGGATTTTATCGCGATGGTTATTGCCGCACCGGTCCCGGCGATTATGGGCTCCACACCGTCTGCATCGAGGCGACGTCCGAGTTTCTCGCCTTCAGTCGGGCCCGGGGCAACGACCTCACCACGCCGATTCCCGAATACCAATTCCCCGGCCTGGTGCCCGGCGACAAGTGGTGTCTCTGCGTCACCCGCTGGAAAGAAGCGCTCGACGCGGGCAAGGCGCCTTCCGTTGTTCTTTCAGCCACGCACATTTCCGCGCTGGAATTTGTCTCGCTGGAGGATTTGCAAAGTCACGCGGTGCGGGAAGAGACCGAGAGCTAGGGTGCAACATTTTCCAAGTGCAGGCGGCTGATTTGGGCCCGTTCGAGGACGTCCATGACATCGACCACCTGCTGGTAACGCAGCGATTTATCGGCGCGCACGACCACGGCGGCATCGGGGGTGTTGCGCCGAAAGGCGACCAATTCCGCTTCCAGTACCGGAAGCTCGATCCGTTTTGATTCCAGGTAGACCTGGCCGCTTTTGTCGATGCTGACGGTGCGGATCGATTTGGGATCGGGCGGCTGATTTTTGTGATCGGAGCCGACGGGCAACTGCATGGGGATGTTACTTTCCAGCAGCGGCGTGGTGATGATGAAGATGATGAGCAGGACGAAGGCGAGATCGAGCAGGGGCGTGACGTTGAGTTCCGCCATCGCCGTATGCCCCGACCGTTGCGAGTACCGTTTCATGCTCGGGAAAACTAACGCGGCGCGTGAGTGCCGGTGTCGAGAAAACGGTGGTCGAACGAGGAGGCCAGTTCCGCGGCGAAATTATCGAGCTCAACCGTCATGCCGCGCAGCGTGACGACGAGAAAATTGTAGCCGAACATGGCGGGAATGGCGACGAGCAGGCCGGTGACGGTGGTGATGAGCGCGCCGGAAACACCGGGGGCCATGGTGGTGAGGCTGGCGTTGTTGGAAGCGGCAATCGCGCTGAAGGTGTCCATCACGCCCCAGACGGTACCGAGCAAACCGAGGAAAGGCGCGCCGCTGACCGCCGTGGCCAGCACGGTCATGCGATCTTCCATGCGCAGGGCCTGCTCGCCCACTTCGCGTTCCAGCGCCGAGCGGACCGCGTTCATGGCCACGGAAGAAATGCGGTCGGCTTCCGCCACGCGCTGGGTGAAAGTGTCGTCAATTTCGGGCGTGCCCAGGAGATGAAAAGTCAGTTCCTTGCAGCCCGCGAGATAGACCGAGTAGCTGGGAGATTCGGGATAGGCCTCCCGGTTCTGGTAAATGAGGAGCGGCTTGCGCACGGCACGGAACCGGCGCAGGAACCGGAGAGTTTCGCGCTTGGCCCGGCGGATCATGACGATCTTCGTCAACATGACCGACCAGCTGAAGATGGAGCCGAAGAGGAGCGCGGCGATGACCAGCTTCCCGGCAATGTTGGAATGCCAGAAGGCATAGACAATTCCGATATCGGCAAAAAAATTGACCGCGCCAGGCATCAGCATAGATTTATAGGAGAGCGTCTTGTCTTCTTTTGAAGACAAGCCTTACTATGTGGTCAGAGAACCGGGCCGTCAAATGTCGCGTACAAGGCCTGCGATTCAGGCACCGATAGGCCTCAAGGCCTTTGCCTGGGTGTTCTTTCCTTTTACCCTAAAATTTATTTCAATGGATCTGAAAGAACTTCTGAGTTGTTTTGTCCTGATGCTGACAGGGCTCTTCCTGCTCCAGCTGACCTCGCTCTTTTATCGGAAGATCGGTATGGGATTCATCTGGGCGGCCAGCGGTCTGGCGGTCTATTTCTTCACACAATCACCTCTGCTGGCGGGCATGATGCTCCTGGCCTGGATCTTTTTCCCCATCTGGGAAATGATTTTTGTCCTGCGCCAATTGCGCGTGCCCCAGCGCCGCGAGTTGGCTGATGCGCGCGCTCCGCGGGATGAATTTGAAGAATTGACCGAGATTACCACCGCCCTGGTCGAGACTGGTTTTGAACTGATGGACGAATGTTGCCTGCGCCCGGCCCAGCATGAACAATACTACCGGATTTTTTCCAGGGAGGACGGCCTGACCCAGGCAACGATCGGTTACATCGCGCATGGATCGATCGGGTTTCATTTCATCGCTTTTACTTCCAGCGGCAAGGATGGGCGTCGCTGGGTGACCTGGGATTATCCGTTGACCTACGGCCTCATCATGCCGCCGAATATCGCCGTTTTTCGCAATCTCAACTGCCAGGATGCGGCTGAACTTTACCAGGCTCATCTCGATTTTCTGAAGATCAACGGGATTAAACCCGAAGACCTGGAATCGAGCGAGCGCACGCGGGAGGCGGCCCGGGCCCGGCTCGAGCAGACCCTCAATCAGCAGATCGAGTACAATGTTGCACAGGGCTATCTCACTCCGGCGGTGGGGCCGGATGCGGAGAGCTTTTGCTATTCCTGGCGAGGCACGCTTTACGTGGCTGGCCAGGTATTGCGGGACTTGCTGTTTTAGAGGCTGTCCGAAAAGTAGGCATGGGTCACGCCGAAAGGATTTTTGCCTTGGAGCCAGGAGTCGAGCGAGAAGGTGCTGCGCACGGCAGTAAGATTCCGATGAAGTTTCTGCTGCCGTCCGCAGGACCAAAAGGACTTCGGCCCGGAGGGTGACGGCGAATTTGGGCCGATCTCTTCGTTGCTCACTCCTCAGAGACCGCTGCGGGTATCCTCGTCGTTCGCTCCTCGATTCGGCCCAAATTCAACTCGTCACGTGGCCCATGCCTACTTTTCGGACAGCCTCTAGAGCCTATTCCAGCGAGCTCGAACTGAAGGCCTCGAGGTCCGGCGGCTTGTGGGTACCGGGCTTCTTGTCCTGCCAGTTGGCCCAGTCGACCGATGCCGCCTGACGCAATTGCTCGTCCTGTCTTTGGCGGAAGCGCCCCTCGAATTCGGCCAGCCCGGCGGCATCCGCCTTGGCGCGGCTATCGAGATGAATGACGAGAGAGGTATTATCGCCCTGCATGGGAATGGGGCCGACGACTTGACCGACGGTAAGAGAGGAGGCCACATAGGCAAGGGTCTGCAGGCGCGAATCGGTCTGGGAAGTCTTCGCCGGTACGAAAACGGGCTCGGTTTGAACCTGCAATTTTAAGGCAGCGGCGGCGGTCTTGAAATCGGCGCCCCCTGTCACGGCGGCCTGGAGCGTCCGCGCCGCATTCTGGGCCGCGATTTGTTGCGCCTGGGTGCCTTTGGCTTGTTGGAGCTGTTTCGCGATATCGTCTTTGACTTCGTCCAAGGGGCGGAGATCGCTGGGCTGGATGTCCACCAGATGCAGCACGGCGACGCCGTTATCGAGTTCGATCACTTTGCTGACCGGGTTCTCCTTCGTGGTGGCAAAAGCGGCACTGTTAAAGGAAGGGCTGGGCGGCACATTGGCCGGGGGCGTATCGGCGGTGAAGAAATCGGTGGTAACCGGCGTCAATCCGCGCTTCTTCGCTTCCGCAGTAAAATCGAGCGATGGCGGGGCTGTCTCTCCTGTGGCAGAAGGCTCGGGCTGGAAGGCGAGGACGAAATCGAGCGCTTTTTCACCCAGCGCATCCTTGGCGGCGGCTTTTTCCTTATCCGCTAATTTGGTCTGTTCCGGGGACAGTTGAAACAGGACGTAATCAACTTTGCGCTTTTCTTTGGTGCGATAAGCCGGGTTTTCCGGGTGGGCCTTGTACTCGGCGGCAACTTCATCTGGTGTTACCTGGGCGGCAGCGATGAAGGATTTCGGATCAAAGCTGATGTAGCTGACGGTGACGGGGCCAAAATATTTCTCGTACTGGGCGGAGACATCCCGGGCCGAGGCGTGGATGTTGGAGAAAAGCGCCGAGATGACGGCACCCAGACGGAGATTATCCCGCATGAGCTTCAAAAACTCATCGGGAGAGAGGTGGAAAGCATTTTGGATTTCCGTCAATCGTTCCTGATAAACTGTGGGACTATAGACGCCGTCTTTCTGAAAGAGCTGCATGTTGTGGATGGCGTCCACCAGTTCCTGATTACTGACTTCGATGTGGAGTCGATCCGCCTCACGCAAAAACAGAAGCTCGCGCCAGGCTTCCTCGACGACTTGTTTTTGGGCGCCGGGTTGGTTGAGTTTCTGGGCGTTAGCGCCCAGCTGAATGGTGGTGCGGGTATTGCGAATCGCGTCGGTGAGCTCAGCGAGGGACACGTCCTGGCCGTTGATCCGACCAAAATCATTGCTGCCGCGACCGCCCGAACTCGTCAGCAGGTTGCCGGAATTTCCGTAGAAAAGAAAACCGAGGCCGATGACGCCCAGGACGACAACCAACACCGTTTGTGACTGACTGCGAAGAAATGTCATCATAACGCGGCTTGGCTCCGAAAGGAAAAGGGAAGACGAAACATGGGGTGACATCATGCGAAGCCAACGACTCCACGACAAGCGGGAAGTGTGCGTGAGAAAGAGACAAAATCCTTTCGGCGTGACCCGCAGCGATTTTTCGGACAACCTCTAGGATGATGGCTCGACGTTTTTTTTATCTGGCGACCATGGGCCTCCTTCTCTCCGCTGCCGCAGTTCGCGCCGGACAGCTTGCCCCCCTGGCCCCTCCGCCCAACTGGGCCCATCTGGAGCCTTATCAACGGACCATCACCCGGAAGGAATTCACCCGCCTGATCGACCAGGTCTATTCCCCGGACAAATCCTTCTGGCTTTTCAGCCAGATCGACGACGACAAGGTGATCATTTTTTCCGACATCGCCCACACGACGCCCCCTCTCTTCACCCTCTCGTTTGCCAAGAGCGAGAGCAACTGCGCGCCGTTGCCCGTTCATTACAAGACCCAGGCGACATCCACCGACCCGGCCCAGCCTCTCAAGGGCCTGCGCATCGCGCTCGATCCCGGTCACATCGGCGGCAATTGGGCCCAGCTCGAGGCACGCTATTTCAAGCTGGGTGACGATCCCTCGGTTGAAGAGGCCAAGCTCAACCTGATTACCTGCGAAGCCCTGGCCGATCGACTCCAGGCCGATGGCGCAACCATCATCTGGGCCAAGCACGATTATACGCCGGTGACGGACAAGCGCCCCGAGTCGCTTCTCGATGCAGCGGTGGCCTGGATGAAACAGCTTCATCTGAAGCCGAATGACCGGGCCGCGCATGATCGCGCCGCTCTCCTCTTCTATCGCGTGGCCGAAATCCGGGCCCGGGCCGAAAAGGTGAATCCGCAGCATCCTGACCTGACCATTTGCGTCCACTACAATGCCGATGACTGGGGCAATCCCGATCACCCGACCCTGACCGAACACAGCCGGTTGGTGATTTTTCTCAACGGCGCCTACGAAAAATCGGAGCTCGCTTACGACGATTTTAAATTCGATATGCTGCGCAAACTACTCGATCGCGATGCCGCCCTGGAAGAACGGGGTTGCGCGCTGGTCGGGCAGGAAATGCTCGATACGCTCAAATATCCGCCGGAAACCTACACCGGTTATTTTGCCCGTCACCTGACGGATGTGCCGAGTGTCTATGCCCGCGACTTGCTGGCCAATCGTCTTTATCACGGCCCCGTAATTTATTGCGAAGGGCCTTACATGAATGCGCGCGACGCCTACTACCGGATCATCGCGGGTGATTATCTCGGTCAGCGAACCATCCAGAGCCAGCGTGTGCCGAGCATCTACCGCGAGTACGCCGCTTCGGTGGAGCGCGGCGTGTTGAAGTATTTCGGGGTGAAGTAAAGCTGTCGTCATCCTGAGCTTGTCGAAGGATCAGTTCAGCTGAGGTTTCGCACAGAGGGCCGAAGAGCTCGCGGAGGGAAGACTTCTGCGTGCTCCGCGCGAAATTTCAGTCTCCCTAAAATAGCAATCCTCAGAATGACAAACGTTTTGTGATCCGTCAGTGCACGTTCTTGTTCTATTTGAAGACACACTCTAAGCTCCTCGGATGGAATTGCCGGTGGAACTTTTTCTGGCGCTACGCTACCTGCGGCCCCGGCGCTCCTACGTCTCGGTCATCACGGTGCTTTCCTTCCTCGGCGTGACCATCGGCGTCATGGTTCTCATCGTGGTTCTGTCCGTCATGGCCGGGCTTCGGCAGAAGCTCGACGACAAGATCATCGGTTTTAACGCTCACATCACGGTGGCCAGCAATGGGGTGATTTACGATTCCGACAAGATCGTTGATCTCATCCAAAAGCAGCCCGAAGTCCTGGCCGCCAGCGCCCTCGTTCGCGGGCCGGTCATGGTGGTGCATGACGGGAAATACACCTTCGATTATATCAAAAGCGCGCCGGTGGAGGGGGACGATCCGGTCCTGCCGCTCAAACAATTCCTGAAGATAGGCGACTACGAGTTGCACGGCGATTCGGTCATCGTCGGTTCCGAATGGGCCAAGCGCAACGCGGCTTTCCCCGGCGACGAAATCGAAATCTATGGCCCGGCCCAGATCCAGAGATCAGCCAATGTGCCGCAGAAAAACCAGGTGATTACGTTGCCGGAAACGCCGATTATTCGCGGTGTCTTCCAGACCGGCCAATATAACTACGACTCCGAATTCCTCCTCGTTTCCACGGAAATGGCCCAGCACATCTACGGCTTGGGCGAGGCGGTGCAGGGCGTCGCCGTCCGACTCAAAGACCCCTCGCAGGCCGATGCGGTGAAAATCAAACTGAATAAAATTTTATCGCCGCCGTTACAGGCCCGGACCTGGATGGATGACAACCAGGATCTCTTCAACGCCATCGCGACGGAGCGGGTGGTAATGACCTTCATTCTCTTTTTTGTCATGCTCGTGGCCGCGTTCGGACTGTGCAGCACACTCATCACGATCACGGTGCAAAAATCGCGCGAGATCGGCCTGATGAAGGCCCTGGGCGCGAACGATCTCCAGGTCTGCGGTGTTTTTCTTTTTCACGGGATTGTCGTGGGCATTGTCGGTGCGATCAGCGGCACCGTGGGAGGATTGGTTCTGCTTCATTATCTCAACCCGTTCCGTAATTTCCTGAAGCACACGTTCGGCATCGAGGTTTTTTCCAGCAAGGTGTATGGCCTGCCCGATATTCCGGCGGTGATTAATCCCCTGGGCGTTGCGCTCATCGCCATCTCTGCCGTGGTGATCTGTATTCTGGCAGCACTGATCCCTGCCTTTGGCGCGGCGAAGCTGGCTCCCGCAAGGGCTTTACGGTATGAGTAAAGCGCTGGCTTTTATGAATCGATTCTTGTCGCAAATGCGTTTTCAGCAGGTAGCCGTCGCTGTCCTTAGCGGTGGAAGATCAAAGGAGAACGTCGGGAAACCTCCGCCGCTGGGACAGCCGCGGCTACCTCAGAGACCCCGCTGTATTCAGTGGGCTTTTTTAATCACCGTTATCACGGCGCTTTGCTGGCTGACCGCTCTTGTGCCGATTCGGGCGCAGACCGATGCCGGCGTTCCCGCCGCCGAACCGATGCAGACGATTGCGCTGCATCTGGGCAAGGCGACGATTCGGGCCGAGATTGCCTCGACGCCCGCCCAACGCGAACGGGGGCTGATGTTCCGCACCACGCTCGGCGATAATGACGGCATGGTTTTTCTCATGCCCGGCATCGGTCCGGCAACGTTCTGGATGAAGAATACGTTGATCCCTCTTTCCATCGCTTTTCTGGATCACGACGGCACGGTTCTTGAAGTCCATGACATGAAGGCGCAGGATGAAACCATCACCCACAGCGCCAGCGACAAGATCGCCTACGCCCTGGAAATGAACTTGCACTGGTTCTCCCTGAACGGCATCAAACCGGGCGACAAACTCGATCCGCCGCCGAGCGCGTGGGGCCAACTGGCAAGTCCATGACCATTTTCCATTTGGATAGTCGCACATCAGATCTGTCATCCCGAGCTTGTCGAGGGATCAGCCTCCAGTTGAATTTCGCACACTCTCCGGTGGCTGATCCTTCGACTCCGCTTTACTTCGCTCAGGATGACAGGGGAAGAGAGCGACAAATTAATCGAAACCCGCTCTAATCTTGCCATGCCCCTGCCCACCGATTATCACATGCATCCGCAGGGCCACAGTGTGCGGCCCTATACGCCGGAGTTGTTGCAGCCCTGGGCCGAGAGCGCCCGGCAGAAGGGCCTGAAGGAAATCGTTTTTACCGATCACGATCGCTATATCGAGGGAGTCCATTTCGATGAGATTGAAAAGCTGCGCGCGGCGAATCCCGACCTGAAAATTCTGGCCGGGATCGAGCTCGACAACGATCCGGTGACGGGCGCGACCGGTCGGAAATGGGTGGAAAAAAATTGGGACCGCCTCGATTTCGTCCTCGGCTCGGCTCATTACCTGCCCGGCGATCCGGAGATGTTCGACCAGGTGAGTCGCAAGGACGAATTCGCCCGGCGCGATGTGGCCGCCGATTGCGCAAAATATATCCGCGAACTCGAAGGCATGATGGACCGGGGCGGTATCGATTGCCTGGCGCATCTCGACCTGATCAAGATTCACGGCGTCTGGCATCCCGAGGGTGGTCTCGCGCCCCATTTCTCCGGCCTGCTGGAGCGAATCCGGCGCGAAGGCCTTGCCCTGGAAATCAGCACCGCGGGTTGGCGCAAGCCGGTGGGCGAACAGTATCCCCACGTTGATCTCATTCGTGCCGCGCAAAAACTGGGCATTCCTTTCACCCTGGCCAGCGACGCCCATTCCCAGGCGCAAATGGCGGAGGAATATGGGCGCTTGTCGGACTTGCTGCGCGAGCTCGGCATTCGTGAAGTGGCCACTTACGAAAAGCACCAACGGCAGATGATGCCGTTAAGTTAGGATTTCCATGGAACATAATTTCGAGGCCAATTTTTTTACCCAACTCGGATTGCTCGACCCGGAGAGTCGCCTGAAAATCGAAGCGGCCTGGAGGCCCCTGACCGCCGCGCCGCACCAGGTTATTTATGAACAGGGAAGCGATTCGGACGCGGTTTACATCATCGTTTCCGGAGTGGTCGAGGCGGTGACGCACAGTCCCGACGGACGGCAGACGCGCTCGGTGGCCTACATGTCCAAGGGCGATTTTTTCGGCGACCTCGGCATCCTCACCCATCAACCGCGCCTGGCGACGGTGCGTGTTTGCGAAGCAGCGCAACTCCTCAAAATCGAGAAGATGGCCTTCTGGGAGTTGCTCGACAAGGTGCCGAAACTCGGCGCCTACTTTACCCGCAATCTCGCCCGGCGTTTGCACAAGACTTCCAGCGATGCGCATGTGCTTATCTACACACTCGACTTGTCGGGCAACCTGCGGCACTTCGACCTGCTCACCATTTTTCAGGCGATCACCAGCATGGGTCGCAGCGGGGAGTTGCAGTTGAGCAATTCGAGCAATGACCTGATTGGCAGTTTCTTTTTTCGCGAGGGACGGGTCGAGCATGCACGCTTCGGGCACCTGGAAGGCGTGGAGGCGATCTGGCAGGGCTTCGTTGAGTCGGCCACGGAGGGGACCTTTACTTTTCGCGTGCTGGAAAAGCCAACCCTGCCTTTTACCGAGGAACACCGGATCGAGCTCGACTCGACCGACCTACTGATGCAGGGCGTCTCGCGCCGCGATACCTACCAGTCCCTACCCGAGAACCTGCGGAAAATGGAAGGCCGGCTCAGCCGCCGGGCCGAGGAGTTGCAATGGGCCGATCCGGAAACGGCCGGATTGGCGGGGCGCATCTGGGACCAGATCGCCAAGCGTCCGCAGCCGGTGGCCAGCCTCTGGCGCCGGGCCAACTATTCCGCGTTGACCTTCCTGGAGGTGATGACCGAGCTGGTCAATTCCGGGCAGGCCGAACTTGCCACTGACGCCGCAACGCCATAGCACTCCAGGGCGCCTAAGGGTTCCGCAACTTGTTCACTAAACAATCCGTCATCCTGAGCGAAGGATAAAGACAGCATCGTAAGATGCAGGATCAAAAGAAATACCTCCCGCTGCCCGCCCGTGCACAAAGACCAAAATGGCCACCTGAATAGAAAGTCCCTTGCTAGCATCCAGCGCTTTTCTTTTGGCGCACAAGGTCCTTCGATTTCGGCTCTGGAATATTTTCAGGGTTAAAAGACATCCCTTGGTTCGCCTTCACTCAGGATGACGGATTGTTTAACGGAAGCACTTCGTAGTATTTCATTGGAGATTAATATTTTACGTATAATACAGTAAAAATATCCTACCTAAAGGCTGGCCAACTCGCCTCCCTACCACATATAGTGGAAGTAACTGATGAAGTCTCCCGCCGGTCATGCTCCGCCTCGCCGCTTGGTCGCTCAAAAAAAGCCGGTCAAGCTCAACTTGCGTCGCGCCACGCCGCCGCCGGAGGTTGAACCTGGGGCGCAGTCCAAAAGCCATTTCTGGAAGTGGGTCGGCCTGGTTGCCTTGCTGCACGTCCTCGTCATTGTCGCCGTCGGCATGGCTTACTGGTCGACTCCAGCGCCCACACCGCCGGAGTCCTTCATTTCCCTGTTGCCCGAGGGCGAAGTGGTCAAGGGAACGCCCGGAGTCCAGGAAGCGCCGAAAGTAGGGGCAACCACACCTGCGGTTCATCACGTGGAACCGCCTCCTGCCGCCGCATTTCAACCGCCGCCGCCACAGCCTGTAGCCAAGCCTGTTCTGCCCAAACCGGTCATCGAGGAACCGGATGTCCCAACGGTGGTGCAGGAAAAAGTCATCACCCCTCCCAAACCGGCCCCACCCAAGCCGAAGGTGAAAGTCGATCTCAACCTGACCGACGGGCCCGCGCCCATCACCGACAAACCCCTCAAACCGAAGCCCACGCATCCCAAGAAAACGGTGGCAGCAACGCAAACGGCGACGGACCGCCCCGCCGCCGCGTCGCCCGATGAGACGGGATTGAGCCGGGAGGAGATTGCCAAAAAACTGGGCCAGAAACTGCAAGCCGCCGGGGTGGCCCATGCCACGAATATCGGGCACAGCGGTTCGGAGCACGCGCAGGCCAATCCCTTCGCCGATTTTTATCTCTCCGTTCGCGACCAAGTCATGAGCAAGTGGGTGCACCCCAATCTCAACGACGAGAGTGCGATCAACCCGGAGATCCGGATGCATGTGGAGAACGATGGACGTGTCCCACCGGAAAGCGTTACCCTTATTCGTTCTTCCGGTAACCAGGCTTATGACGACTCGGCCCTCGAAGCGGCCCGAAGCCTGGGCCAATTGCTTCAACCCTTGCCCGACGGCTGTCCGCCTGATATTTCCATTACCTTTAAATTAACCCGCTAACGTGAACTCATTCCATTCCTGCCTCCGCGCGACTCTTCTTGTCACCCTTCTGGGCTTTCTCAGCCCGCAACTTCACGGTCAGATCGAAGTGCCGGTCGCGACCCTGGTGCGCGTGGGCATCGGCCCCATCGGCGGGCCGCAAGGCAACATGGTGACGCAGGTCCTGAGCACCGATCTTAAACGCACCGGCATGATCACTCCGGTGGAAAGTGAAGCGGGCGATTATCAGGCCAGCGGCGATGCTTCGGGCGCGGGGCTTGTCGGCAAGTTGATGAACAAGAAAACCGGCGCCGCGGTTTTCACCCAGACTTTCAATGGCACGGGACGCGCCGCGGTGCATCAATTCGCCGACGCGGTTACGCAGGCCGTCACCGGTGTGCCGGGCTTCGCCTCAAGCAAGCTCGCCTTTATTTCCAGCTCGAACGGGGCCAAGGAACTTTACCTCGCCGATATCGACGGGGCCAGTGCGCGGGCCATCACCCACGATGGCACGATCAGTTCCGGCCCTTCCCTGAATCGCGACGGCACCAGGCTCACCTACACCTCGTATAAGAGCGGTTATCCCGACGTTTATCTCGTCGATCTTGGCACCGGCAACCGAAGCCGCATCGCTTATTTTCCCGGCATCAATTCCGGTCCTTCCTTCTCGCCCGATGGATCGCAGATTGCCCTGACCCTGAGCAAGGACGGCAATCCCGAAATCTACACCATGCCTGCCAGCGGTGGCGCCGCACCCAACCGCATTACCCGCACCCGTGGGTCCGAGACTTCGCCTTCGTGGTCGCCCACCGGAGACCGGCTGGTTTATTGCTCCGATGATCGTGGAGGCCCGCAGCTTTTCATCAGCAGCTCTCAAACCATTTCCGAGATGGACCATCTCGTCACGGGCAATGCTTACTGCACGAAGCCCGATTGGTCAGCGGACGGCAAATGGATCGCCTTCACGACCCGCATGAGCGGAGTCTTCCAAATCGGTGTCTATGACGTGGCCCGCCGTACGGCCCAGCTCCTCACGACTTCCGGCGGCCAAGACCCGGCCTGGACGCGCGATTCGCGGCATCTCGTTTACAGCAACAATGGGCGTCTCTACCTGCTCGATACATTATCGCGGCAGGTGCAGCCCATCGACATGTCCGTGGCCGGCTGTTCGGAACCCACCGTATCCCGTTAAACCTCCAGAGAAACCATTGTCAATTTAACTCCACACCCGTATAACTCACTGCTTGATCGCCTTAACTTCGACGCTACTCATGAATAAAAAATTCCTCGCACCTTTATTGATTGTTTTAACCGTCGCCTTGACCGCCTGCAGCGATAGCAAAAAGGGAGAAAACTATACGGGAATGGGAGATGGAAACCTGCCCGGCGGTGATCAATTGAACACCGGCATCCCGCAAGACCGGTTGCCGGGCAGCATTAACCCCGACAAGGACGTCAATTATCAGATGCTCCAGTCGGATACGGTTTATTTCGCCTTCGACAGCTCCACCATCCCCGGCTCGGAACGGGCCAAGCTGGAGCAAGTGCGGCAATGGTTCGAAGCCAATCCGGGACATTCCCTTTTCCTCGCCGGTCACGCCGATAAACGGGGCACACCCGAATACAATCGGGCCCTCGGGGAACGGCGCGCACTGGCCGTTCGCGAATACCTCGTCGGTCTCGGCCTCAAACCGCAGGCTCTTTATACCAACAGCTACGGGGCGGATCGTCCCGCTGCGGAAGGCGATACGGAAGCCGCTTTCTCCAAGAACCGTCGCGTTGAAATCGGCGTGGTGATTCAGCCGTAAACGGAAGGGCCAAATTGTTCGTCATCCTGAGCGGAGGCGAATCGGAGAACTCCCTTGATTCCTTGCGCTTTCCAGAGCCGCAGCCGAAGGACCTTGCCCAACGATGCAACGAGTGAAGGCAGCGCCAAAAGATTCATGATTAAAAGAAATACTTCTCGCGGTTCGCCAATTCAAAAAAAGTGAGACTGGCCACTCAAACAGAAAGCTCTTTGATGCTGAGCAGTGTTTTTTCTTGTTGGAAGAAGGTCCTTCGACTGCGGCTCGAGAAATATTTCAGATCAAAAGAAACCCATTGACTCGCCTCCGCTCAGGATGACAGCTTGTTAAAGTCCCTCAAAAAGTCCGCGTGAGTTGCGTCGATATTTCCGATAGCCTCGCCCATCGTGACTTCCGACTTTCCACTTACTTGTTCCGCATTGGACAAGACGTTCCGCCTGGGGCGGACGGACTTGGAAATCCTGCATGGGCTGGAGGCTGCTTTTCCCCGCAATGGTCTCAACACGATTCAGGGAGCTTCCGGTTCAGGCAAGAGCACGTTGTTGCAAATTCTCGGCGGCCTGGAGCGCCCTGACAAAGGCGAAGTACGTTGGGAAGACGAATCGATTTACGATTGGTCGCGCGGCAAGTTGGCGGCATGGCGTAACCTGACGGTCGGCTTTGTCTTTCAGTCTTACCATCTTTTCCCGGAGCTTTCCGCGCTGGAAAATGTCGAGTTTCCGGCGCGACTGGCCCGGCGCAGCGATCCGGCCTTCGGCACGCATCTGCTCGAGCAGGTCGGTCTTGCCGCACGGCAACATCATCGTCCGTCGGAGCTCTCCGGCGGTGAACAGCAACGGGTGGCCATCGCCCGCGCGCTGCGAAATAACCCCGCGCTAATCCTGGCTGACGAGCCAACCGGCAATCTCGATGTGAAAACCGGCCACGACATTATCGACCTGTTGCTGCGCCTGCACGAGGAGCGAAATAACTGCCTCATCATCGTCACGCACGACAATGCGATTGCTTCGCTGGGGCAGCAGACTTATCGGTTGGAAGAAGGCCAACTACAACTTGGTTCGGCCTGACTTGAATGTTCCAACCCGTTTTTCGCTATCATTCCGTATCGTTTCCTCGCTACCTTTTCTCATGATTTTTCTGCGCCTTCTTTTAACATTGCTCCTCTGCTTTCCGTTCACCTCCTTTCTTCGGGCCGATCCGATTCGTCCCGCCACTTTCTGCAATCCGGTCGATCTCCCCTATCGCTTTCAGCTCAAGCCACCCGTCCGCCGGGAGGCTGCCGATCCTACGATGGTGATTTATAAAAATGAGTACTGGCTCTTTCCTTCCAAGAGTGGGGGCTATTGGCATTCGTCCGATTGCCTACATTGGGCGTATGTGCCCTCAAGCACTCTTCCGATCGAAACTTATGCGCCCACGGTGGAGATAGTGAATAACCACATGCTTTGGACAGCCGGCAACCAGGGCATCTGGACAAACGATGATCCCACCAAAGACACCTGGACCAAAGTGTCGACGATGGGAATTCCCGGCGATCCCGATTTGTTTTTGGCTCCAGATAAACGCCTGTTTCTTTACGGAGGTTGTTCCGACAAAGACCCGACAACCGGTGTCGAAGTGGACGCCTCCACCCTGCAGCCGATAGGAAAACCCGTGACCTGCATCGCGAGCGATCTCGCAAACCGAGGTTGGGAAACACTAAAAGGCCCGGGCAAGAGACCCTACATCGAAGGTTCCTGGATGACCGAGCACAACGGTACTTTCTATTTGCAATATGCCGCGCCAGGCACGGAGGTGGATGCGTATGGAGACGGAGTTTTCACTTCGACGAATCCCTTGGGCCCCTTTACCTATGCGCCCTACAGTCCATTTTCTTTTAAGCCAACCGGCTTTATTCGTGGCGCCGGTCATGGCAGCACCTTTCAGGACTTAGCGGGTAACTATTGGCATATCGCGACCTTGATTATCGGGTCCCGCGATATCTTCGAGCGCCGAATCGATCTTTTTCCCGCCGGATTTACTTCCGACGGTCAGCTTTTTTGCAACACCTATCTGGGTGATTACCCGCAGTATCCACCCGGGGTGAAGGTCGATCCGGGACATTCGACCCCTGGCTGGATGTTGCTTTCTTACCGCAAGACAGCCGAAGCTTCCTCAATCCTCGATAATTTCCCGGTTGAAAATGCCTTTGATGAAAATATTCACCATGGGTGGAGCGCCAAAACGGGCGATAAGGGCGAGTGGCTGAAGGTCGACTTGGGAAAGCCCTGCCGGATCGAGGCCATTCAAACCAATTTCATGGACCAGGATGCCCAAGCCTTCGGCATGCTAAAGGGAGATGCCTATCAGTATCTCATCGAGATTTCCGACGATGGGAAAACCTGGAATCCGTGCGTTGATCGAAGCAAAAACGAGGTGGATTCACCCCATGATTACGTGCCGTTGCCCGCACCGGTAACGGCCCGTTATGTGCGCCTGACTAATGTGCATTGCCCGGTCGGGGCGAAGTTTTCCGTAAGCGGTTTGCGGATTTTTGGGAATGGATTGGGCGCGCCGCCTGCTCAAGTCGAGGGGGTGAAGGCGGTTCGATCGGCCACGGATCCACGTCAGGCCACGATATCGTGGTCACCGGTCAAAGATGCCGATTTTTACATTGTTCGTTATGGCATCGCCCCCGATAAACTTTTCAGCAATTACCAGATTTACCAGGGGACAGGGATGACTTTAAATACGCTCAACGCGGGTGTTTCCTACGCCGTGACTGTCGATGCGGTGAATGACAGTGGGATTACAAGCGGAACCCAGGTCATCGCCCTCCACTGACGCGGTGATAGATCGCGTCTTGCCGAAAACGCCTGAATGCGGGAAGATGCTGGCCTTCCCATGCAGCATTTGAAAATTTATCTCGATGGCGAGTTCGTGGATGAGCCGGATGCAAAAATCTCCGTGTTCGACCACGGCCTGCTTTACGGCGACGGTGTGTTCGAGGGCATTCGCTTTTACAACGGGCGGGTCTTTCTGCTGGAGGAACATCTCGACCGGCTTTTCGATTCGGCCAAGGCGATTCTCCTGACTCTTCCGCTGGAGCGGGACGCGTTGCGCGCCGCCGTACTCGAAACGTGTCGTCAAAATAATCTGCGCGACGGTTACATCCGGCTGGTGGTGACTCGCGGCAAGGGTGATCTGGGGCTTAATCCCATCAAGTGCCGCAAGCCGACGGTGTTCATCATCGCGGCGACGATCGAGCTTTATCCGGAAAAATGTTACACCGACGGTCTGCGGGTCAATACCGTGCCGACCCAGCGTATTTCGCCCGCGGCGCTCAGCCCGGCGATCAAGTCACTGAACTACCTCAATAACATCCTGGCCAAGATCGAAGGCAATCTTTACGGCGCCCAGGAATCGATCATGTTGAACCAGCAGGGCTTTGTGGCCGAGTGTACTGCGGATAATATTTTCGTGATCAAGCAGGATAAAATCTTCACACCTCATGTTTCCGATGGTGCGCTCGGGGGGATTACCCGGCGGTTGATGTTCGATCTGGCCCGTGAAATGAAGCGGGAAATCAAGGAGACCAATCTTACGCGTTACGATCTGTTCGTGGCCGATGAAATTTTCCTGACCGGCACCGGTGCGGAAGTAGTGCCGATCAGTGAAGTAGATGGTCGCAAGATCGGCTTGGGGCGCGTGGGACCGGTGACCGAGGAATTCATCCGGCATTTCCGCGAGCGGACGCAAAACACGGGCGTTTCTATTTACTAGTTTTGTATTATATTGAGAAGCGGCGCCTTGAGGGGCGCCCTCCAACCTATATGACCTGCGAAGTTTGCCAAAGTGAGAATGCGACGGTGCATTTGACCCAGATTATCAGTGGGAAAATGCAGAAGATCGATCTGTGCGAAAAGTGTGCCAAGGAAAAAGGCGTGGCTGATCCGGCGGGCTTTTCCCTTGCGGACATGCTTCTCGGCCTGGGCGCAGCCGATGAGATCAAGTCGACCCATTCGGAAGAATTGGTCTGCCCGCAATGCGGCTTTACCCAACCCGATTTTAAGAAGACCGGGCGTCTCGGCTGCCCGCAATGCTACGTGACTTTCGCCGAAGGGCTGGGCGTCATCCTGAAGGACATGCACAAGGGCATCCAGCACAAGGGCAAGATTCCCACCCGGGCGGCCCGGGCCCAGATTTACCAGAGCAAGCTCAAGAATCTTCACGCCGAGTTGCAATCAGCGGTGCAGTCGGAGAATTACGAGCAGGCGGCTTCATTGCGCGACCAGATTTCGAATCTGGAAATGCAGTTGAAGAGTTAGAGTCTGAGACAGACGCATGATCCGGTTTCATTCCCGATGAACAATCTGTCATCCTGAGCCTGCCGAAGGATCAGGATGACGGGAAAAAGTGCGTCTGTATAAATTGAAAAGGCCCTAGCTCAGTTGTGGTCCCTGATCTTTTTTCCCCTTCAGGACAGTATTTCCCGACGGTGAGAGTTGGCTGTTGGGTCTCGGGACGATTTGAGGAACGCCGGTGGCAACGCGGAGTGCGTTCTTTGCCATAGGGCCGGATTTAAGCAGGTTCTGGATGTCGGATAACTTCCGGCGCAGGGTCTCGAGACTGAACGGTTTTTCCAGGATGCCCAGTTTCAACTGGTCGAACTCGGACATGAAATCCTGAAAGTGACTGGGAGGCAGTCCGCTCATGAGCAAAATCTGAGTGTGGGCATAACGCTCGTCGTTGGCGACGGCCGTGCTGAAACGTCCGATGAATTGTGCGCCGTTCATTCCCGGCATGTTGTAATCGACGATGACGACTTCAGGTATGACCGGGGCCGAAAGCAGCGACTGGAGGGCAACTTCGGGATGACGGAAAGATTGCGGACGGTGGCCCAGATGTTCCAGAAGGCTGCAGAGCCCATCGCGGACCAAGTCATCGTCGTCGATAACATAAATCAGGTAGTGGGACTCGGCGGGGAGTCGCTGTGACTGCATGATGATGCGTTGCGAGCGTTTGAAAATGCGTCGGGTCGAGTGGCGCATGTCGGCGGTGTGTTTGGCCTTAAGGTGTCTAGGTGCGGCGACTATTTCCCCACGTGGCCAGATCATAGAGACGGAGGTGCCCATGCCGACGGTGGAGCGGATTTCCACAGTTCCCGCATGCTGCTGCAGGATTCCCCGCACCATCGCCAGGCCCAATCCGGTTCCCTGTTTCTTCGTGGAGTAGAAGGGCTCGAAAATATGGGCCATGTCTTGCTCGGAGATCCCCGCCCCATGGTCCCGCACGGTTACCGTCGCCGTCGATCCCGTCCCTTCCCAGAGGACCTGGACGGTCCCACCATCGGGCATGGCTTCGCGGGCGTTTTTAATGAGATTGAGCAGGCAATGGCTCAAGCTGGAATAGGAACCGACGACCATGATCGGTTCACTCTTATCCTGAAATTCCTTGGCCAGAGTGATGCGATGGTTGCCCGAGGCAACGCCGGCAATCCGTGTTACGTCGTTGATCAGGTCGATAAGATTAAAGGGGATCATGGTCAACGGCTGCCGTTTGGCATAGCCGAGAAGACTGCGAGTCAAAGAGGCGCCTGTGGAACAGGCCCGAATGATGTTAACAAGACTGTCTCGTGCCTGAAGCGGCATGCTGGGTTGAGCCAGCATCGCTTCGGCATTGGATTGGATACCCATGATCAAGTTATTAAAATCATGGGCTACTCCGCTGGCCAGTTCGCCAATGGTTTCGAGCTTTTTCTGATCGAGGACGCCTTGGGAACTATCGAGCCAGTTGACCGAATCTTGGAAACAGAAAAGGTACCAGTGTTCGGCTTCTGACTCTTCCGTGGCAGGAACACCCTCGTAGAAAACTTTGGCAAAATAGGTCTGATTCGGTTTGGTGGGATGCTTAAACTCGGGCATGGCTTCCTCTGGAGCCAGACTGACCATCTGCAGGGCTTGGGAGAGGTACTCAGCCAAGGCGGCAGGCAACTCGCCCCAGCTCAGAATGGGATGACCTGAACCACTTGTTTTTAGCTCAAACAGATCGACGGCGGGGCGGTTCCAATCGACGACTTCATAGCCCTGCTTCGTTGAAAAATGGACCAATAATTGGGCACGCCCCCCTGCACGATCCACCAGATCTTGCGCAGGGCCAGGAATCGGAATATTAAACACTCTGAAGGTATTATAAAGATTTGGTCGGTATTGTCAGCACTTAAAAAGCGGGCTCCAGAGGTGGGGATTATATCATGATGAAAATTTAATTGGATTTTCTGCCACACTTCCCTATTCCTTACGGTTCCCATGGCTCAGAAATCCAAACCCCCGGCCAAGTCTAAAAAAGCGTCGAAGCCTTCTCCCAAGAAGGCCAAGGCCAAAATTGCAGCCAAGCCGAAGATCTCCCTTGTCAAAAAACTGTTAGCGGTAGTCAATCCCAAGTTGCCTCCTCCTCTTCCTGTTAAACCCAAAGCCAAAGCTGCCACCAATGGCGCGGTCGAAACTTATGACGCTCCCCGCCCGCTGGTTCGCTTGCCGAGAGATGCCAAGACTTTGGCATTTTGCGATCGCCAAAAATCGCGATTGCTCGATTTGCGTGATCACTTTCTCGATCAGATGCAGAGCGTGGCGCAGGACAGCCTCCGTTCGCGTGCGGAAAACAATGAAGCTTCCGCCGTGGGCCAGCATCAGGCCGACGCGGGCAGCGACGCCTACGAAAAGGATTTCGCCTTGAGCCTGCTTTCCCAGGAACAGGACGCGCTCTACGAAATCGAAGAGGCGCTCAAGCGCATTGAAGTGGGCACTTACGGTGTCTGCGAGATGTCCAATAAATTCATCCCTCACGCCAGGCTTGAAGCCATCCCGTTTGCACGCTTTACTGTTGAGTGCCAGCAGCAGCTTGAAAAAGAGAATCGGGGTCGCCGCCGCTGGGATACCTCCCCGCAATTCATGGATTCCGCCGAAGCCTTCGCCGATGAGGAGGAAGAATCCTCCGACGACGACGATAAGAAAAAAGAGAAAGACTAAGCTATGCCTCCTGCAGCCAAACCCATGCGGCCCCGCCGCCGTACGCTCCGCTCCTTGCCGAAGCGCCGCATCGATATCAACACCGAAGCCATCGACTTCAAAAACACCGAACTGCTCAAAAAATTCCTCACGGAAAAGGGCCGTATCCTGCCTCGCCGCATCACCGGCATGACCGCCAAGATGCACCGCAAGCTCACGCAGGAAATCAAGCGCGCCCGCAACGTGCTGCTCGTTAAATAACCGGAGTACCCATCATGTCCCGACTTTGTGATATCACAGGCGCTGTGCCCACGCGCGGCACCAGCATTCTTCGTAGCGGTAAAGCCAAGAAAAAAGGCGGTATCGGTACGCACGTTACGGCCAATACCCCCCGCGTTTTCCAGCCGAACCTCAAGGAAAAGCGCATCTTTGTCCCGGAACTGAAACGTTATGTCACGGTCAAGCTGACCGCGCGCGCGCTCAAGACCCTGACCAAGAACGGCGCTTACGCCACGCTCAAAAAAGCTGGTGTGATTTAAGTATACTGTTGCGACGGTCATTGACCGCCAGCGACAGTATTCGCTGATGCAGGCGCAAAAAAGCATCGGCATGAGCAATAGAAGCTTCTAGGATTATTCGATGTCTGCTGTGCCTCATCGACGTATTCTCATCGACGATTATTTTGAGAAAATCGTCGAATACAAGGCTTCGGATCTTCATCTGCAGGAGGGACAACCTCCCAAGATGCGTCTGCATGGCGACATGACTGTGATGCGGCAGGAACCCCTGACGCACGCAGAAATGGAGCAGATGCTCAGCGAAGTGGCCGGCCCGAAACGCTGGGAAGCCTTTGTCAAAAAGGGTGACGCCGATCTGGCCTATGAGCTCAACGAAGAGGCCCGTTTTCGCTGCAATCTCCATCGTCAATTGCACGGGCTCGGCGGCATTTTCCGTCTTATTCCCAATAAAATCGCCACACTGGAACAGCTTGGGGTTCCTCCTATCATCAAGAAATTCGCCAATATCAAGGGTGGCCTCGTCCTGGTCACCGGCCCCACAGGTTCGGGTAAATCGACCACGCTGGCCGCACTAGTGGATTTCATCAACAGCAGTTCCGCGCGTCATATCGTGACGATCGAAGAGCCGATCGAGTTTGTGCACAACAACAAGCTCAGCATCATCACCCAACGCGAAGTGGGCGAGGACACGCCCAGCTTTGCCGATGGGCTAAGAAACGCCATGCGCGAAGACGCGGACGTCGTGCTCGTCGGTGAAATGCGCGATTTGGAAACCATCGCCCTGGCGCTTACTGCCGCAGAAACCGGCATGCTCGTTTTCGGTACTCTGCATACGAATAATGCACGCAAAACGGTTGATCGTATGATCGACGTTTTTCCCAGTAGCCAGCAGCCTCAGGTGCGCACCATGCTTGCCGCTTCGTTACGCGGAATCGTGGCCCAGTTATTGATGAAAAAAGCGGACGGTTCCGGTCGTCTGGCCGTGAATGAAATTCTCATGGCCACTAATGCGGTCTCTTCCATCATCCGAGAGGGTGCGGTGGAAAAGCTCACCGACGTGCTCATCAGCGGCAAATCGGAAGGCATGCAGTTCATGGACGATGCGATCCATACCTTGCTCGACGAGGGACTTGTTTCGCCGCAGGAAGCCTACATGAAGGCCATCGATAAACTCCGTTTTGCTCCTTATCTGGAAGGAACGGCGATGGGCGAAATTGCCAAGGGTACCAAACCGCCGAAAATTCCCAAGATCGCCACGGTCAAACATTGATCCGGTATTCCTGCGCAAAGCGATAAAATCGCCGCAGGGGCTTGCAACGTCCGACTATTCAATCGGAGGGCAAGACCTCCACAAGGCGACCCATTCTTCCGGGGCAAGCTGCTCCGCGCGACGGGCATCGGAGGTGGGCAGCAAATTGGAAAGTTTTTTGCGCCGCTGGGAAAAGCCCCGTTGCACGAATTTGGCAAAGGACTCGCGTTCCTCGATTGCGACCAGCGGACTGGCACGCGGGATGAGTTGTACCGCAATGGAGGCAATTTCCGGCGGCGGATAAAAAACCGAGCCGGGAAGCGTGCGAGGCAAAGTCACATCACAGGTCGTTTGGACTAAAACGGAGAGCGCCCCGTAAGTTTTGTTTCCAGGCAGTCCGGCCAGGCGTTGCCCAACTTCTTTTTGGACAACAAAGAAGAGTCGTGCCGGCGGACCAGGCAGACGCAGGCACTCCATCAAGAGCGGCGTGGAAATATAGTAGGGCAAATTGCCGCAGATGACGGCAGGAGTTGCGTTGAGTTTGGGCAGCAGTTCCAACGCATCGCCCTCGCGGAGATCGAAGCGAGCTTGTGCCATTTCCGACTGAAAATGGCCCCGAAGAAAAACGCACAGGCCCCGGTCTTTTTCCAGGGCGATCAGGCGCAGATTTTTCTTAAGAAGAAATTCGGTCAGCGCGCCGAGGCCCGGGCCAATTTCAATCACCAGGTCGTTTGGGGCGATTCCTTCAGTGGCATGGTCGGCCAGCCAGGAGGCCAAGTTTTGATCATGAAGAAAATTTTGTCCGAATTGCTTGAGGGGACGAAGTCCCCGTGAATCGAGCGCGGCGCGAATTTCCGTCAAGGTCATCGGAATAATCAGAACTGTTCGCTGATGAGATCAAAGACGTCGGTGTTGTTGAAAAAGCCGCGCAACTGGGACGAGCCCTCGCCGCGAGAAGCCATCCAGGCCGGTTCGCTCGTGGCCGGTGCGCGAATTTGAAAACGGAGGGCCGGTTGGGGCTGAAGCAATCCGGGTGCGTTCGTACTGAATCCGCCCGTGGCATAACGCTGGCGCAACCAGGTTGCCTGGGCCCGGGTGGCAATGGGACCGCCAGGGCCTGCCGCCCATGAAGGAGGAGCTGCCGGTGCTTTGGTAGAGTCTGGAAGAGCCACAAGGTCCGTGGGTGAAGGCGCGGGAACTTGTCCAAGTGCGCCGAGACTGTAGTTGTTGGTGACCATGACGAGCGCATCGGGTCCCGCATATTCGACGGCCGTTTCGATGGCTTCATCCGCCTCGGCAACATCGTTTACCGCGAGACGGCCCAGATTTTGTTCAGCGGCGCGCGCGGCGAGACCGTCCTCCACGACGAGAAAGTAACCCTCGAGATTGTAATTAAGGCTGGATATGGCAACGCGCGTCATTTCAGCCAGCGAGGGTTGTTTGGGATGATTCGGTTGCAGGGACGGAAAATCGAACTGGCCAGGGGTAAAAATGCCGAAGAGTTTATGCTTCCAGGTGGAGACGTTGTTGAGCTCGTCGCGGGTGTGAAGCATCGTGTAGCCGAGGCCTTTTGCTTCTTCCAACAGGTTGCGGCCATCGTGCCGACCTTCTTCGTTGCCGGTATGGGCCGGGATAAAATATTGTTCACCGCCACCCAGCACGACATCGATGCCTGAATAGAGAAGATCGTTGGCATTGCGATAGGGGTCGGGAGTTCCATTGGTCGTTGAATAAAACGCCACGGGTACGGGCTGAACCAGCGAACTCGTGGTGACCAGGCCCGTGGCGCGTTGCGTTTGTTCCGCGACATAAATGAGGGAGCGAAGGGCCTCGTTACGATTGTTGACCGCCACAAATCCATTTTCGACCCGCTGTCCGCAGGCCAATGCCGTGGCATTGACCCCTTCGTCCGGGACGGGCTGGCCCGGCTGCTGGATGCTGAGGAGCGCGATGTTCCAAAAGGTGTCGAGATTCAGCATGCCGCTGCGATAAGCCACCCGACGGCGCGTGTCCCCGATGAGGGGATCGTCCGGCTCGCCGCGCACGGGCGTTCGGCCCGATTGCTGCCGGGCGAGGTTGAGTGTGTTCAAATCAAGGCCATCAATGACGAAAAGAATAACGGCATGTTGGTGCTTGCGCACGAAGGTGTTCACGTAGAGGTCGGCAAAACCGGCGAACAATGTGAGCACGAAAAGAACGGTCAGGACGATGCGCCACTTCATGTTAAATCAGTAAAGAGAGAGAACCATGTGATGCTGATCAGAGAATGCCTTCGCAACGGAAGGTATTTTCCAGAATCTCGCAGGAACGGGTTATGCCGTCCTCGGCCCGGATCAGGACGCCGATTTGGCCGGCCCGATTTACCGCATCGCTGGAAAAAAGTCGCCGGAGGGCTTGTTCGATATGAGAGGCGGTGTGTTGATGAGGCAGGAGAACTTCAGCCAGGCCGAGCCCTTCCAGTCGCCGCGCGTTGTTGGGTTGATCGAAGGCGAAGGGGCAGGCCAGGGAAGGAACCCCGGCGCGTAGCGTGTGGGAAAGCGTGCCGATGCCGCATTGATGTGCCACCGCTCGCACCCGGGGCATGAGCAGGCCGTAGTGGGCGTAAGGCACCGCCAGGATGGTATCGGGGAGGTCGGCGGGGCGATTTTCCTCCGAGCCGATGAGGAGGATGCCGCGCAACCCGAGGGTTTGCAGGGCTTCCGCCGCGCTGTGATAAAAGGCTCCCGGTTTTTGAACGGCAGTGGAGCCAAGCGTGAAGAGCACCGGTTGTTCGCCGCGATTGAGAAATTCTTCCACCTCAGGATCGAGCGCGGAAGCACCGGGCGGATCATAGAAACAAAATCCGCCATATTTGATTTCCGGGCCGTGGTCGGGCAACCGGGGAGCGAAGTTTTCGCTGTAAAGCTGGAGATTGAGGACATTGGAGTGGGCCCCAAAGACCGCATTGCGGATCGACTTCAATCCGTATTTATGGCGAAGGCGGTTGACGAGGGGATCGACCATGACGCAGGCCACGAGTTGCCCGGCGGACCACGTAAAACGGTTTTTGATGCGGCTGAATATTCCACTCCCGGGTTGACCAAAGCTGGGGCCCGGTACGGAATAAGCCGAGGGAATGACACCGGGAGCGAGGCTGATCGTGACCCGGGGTATTCCGGTCAAATCGGCCACGACTTCAGCAGGCAAAACGAAATGATGAGTGACCAGGGCATCGTGCCGGGACGATTCCGCCAGCAGGGTTTCCATGATGTAGTCGAGGCTCGGTTCTATCCCTCGCTTGATCAGGGCGCTAAAGGAGGTCAGGCCGCCGTATTGCATCGAGATCATTTCGGGATGCTTGCGAATCATGCCTTCGCGGGGCAACTCACCGGTTGAGACGAAACGCAGCCCGGCGGTTTTGGTTTCAGCCGCCCATTCCGGATGTCCCACCAAAGTCACCTGATGGCCCCGGGCGATCAGGCCGCGGCCCAGAGCGAGGAAGGGGTGCAAATCTCCGTGCGACCCCCAGGAGGTCAGTAGCCAGCGTTTCGATGGAATTTGCACGATTAGGATGCTGCCGGTTGTTGTTGTGTGATGCAATGGAATGCACCGAGACCCCAGATCAGATCGAGGGCGGGCGAGAGAACAACCCGGCGGGTGGGAAAGAGCGACTGCAAAATCTCGCACGCCTTGGTGTCGTTGGGGTGGTTGAAGCCGGGAACGATGACGACCTGATTGGCGATGTAAAAATTGGCGTAGCTGGCCGGCAGGCGCTGTCCTTCTTTTTCAATGACGCCGGGCGTGGGCAGATCGACGATGCGCCACGGCTTGCCTCGCGGATCGCGCAGGGTTTCGAGCCGCCGCCGGTTCTCGCGCAAGAGCGCGTAATTTTCATCGGAGGGATCGTCTTCCACGATGGTGACGAGCGTGGCGGCATCGACGAAGCGGGTCAGGTCATCGATGTGGCCATCGGTATCATCCCCGACAATTCCCTCGCCCAGCCAGAGAATCTGGGTCACGCCAAGGTACTCGCACAGGTAGTGTTCTATTTCTTTTTGAGAGAGGTTCGGATTGCGGTTTTTATTGAGCAGGCATGATTCGGTCGTTAACAAGGTGCCTTCGCCGTTTACTTCGATCGAGCCTCCCTCGAGAATCATGGGCGGAGAGAAAAGGCGCAGGCCGAATAGTTTCGCGACGTGTTGCGGTACGACGTCGTCGAGATCGCAGGGCGGATATTTGTCACCCCAGGCATTGTAACGCCAATCGACCACGGCCAGTTCGTTTGCGTTGCGAACAAAAATCGGGCCGTGATCGCGGCACCAGGGCTCGTAAGAAGGAAAGGGATGAAGATGAATGCGCTGGCCCACCGGCGCGTCGGCCTTTTTCAAAGCGGCGCGGATTTCGGTTTCGTACTCGGGCGAGAAGACGTTGATGTGAACTTCTTCACCTTCGGCCAGCAACTTGGCCAACCCGGCCCATATCGCCGGGATGGTTTCGAAAGCGTCGGGGAAGCTGATTCCCTCGGGGCGCGGCCAGGTGAGCCAAGTCGCATCGTGTTTCGCCCATTCCGCCGGCATGTGAAAGCCGAGGGCGCGGGGCGTGGCGGTGGGGGCTGCCTCTTTTACGTTCATGGAATGCCGCTTAATCGACCAGGCGTTTGGTCAGGTCACCGTAGGCGTCGATGCGCCGATCGCGCAGGAAGGGCCAGTGAGTGCGAGTGACGTCGACCGTGGAGAGGTCGATTTCCTGGACGACAATCTGTTCTTTCTCGATGCCAGCTTTGGCGATGATTTGTCCGGAGGTATTGGCGATGAAACTCTGGCCCCAGAATTGAATGCCGTCTCCGCCGATGGGAGTTTCGTGGCCCACGCGGTTGGTCACGGCGACATAACAGCCGTTGGCCACGGCATGCGCCCGCTGAATCGTTTCCCAGGAAGAGTGGTGGGCTTCACCATACTTTTCCTTTTCGCTGGGATGCCAGCCGATGGCGGTCGGATAGAAAAGGATCTGGGCTCCGCTCATGGCGGTCAGGCGGGCAGCTTCGGGAAACCATTGGTCCCAGCAGATGAGGACGCCGATGCGACCAAAGCGGGTTGTCCAAGTGCGGAAACCAAGATCACCGGGCGTGAAGTAAAATTTCTCGTAGAAGAGCGGATCGTCAGGAATGTGCATCTTGCGGTATTTGCCAAGATACGTGCCGTCCGCATCGATTACGGCTGCGGTATTGTGATAAACCCCGGCTGTGCGGTGCTCAAAAAGCGAGGCGACGATGACCACGCCTCGCGCCTTGGCCAGTTCGCAAAAAGCCTGGGTGCTTGGGCCATTCGGAATTTCCTCGGCCAGCGCAAAATTCGCGTGGTCTTCGCTCTGGCAAAAGTAGGGGGAACGAAACAGCTCTTGGGTTGAGATGATCTGCGCGCCTTGATCGGCGGCGGCGTGGGCCAATTGCAGGGTACGCTTTAAATTCGAGGCGGGATCGGCATCCGCCCAGGATTGCAGGAGACCGAGTTTAACTTTTTGTGTCGCGCTCATGGCTCATTCTACTCCAATGATTTTACTTTGTCCTCGAGTGCCTTCAATCGTTCGAGGAGTTCCGGCAATCGCCGGATGAGCGCTTCTTTTTTGAGGTATTCGCGTGTGGGCATAAGATGCAATCCGGAATAGACTGTGCCGCCGGGCGCATCTTTGGTGATGCCGGATTGGGCCGTGACGGTCGCCCGGTCGCCGATGGTGAGATGTCCGGCCACTCCGACCTGTCCCGCGAGCGTGACGTAGCGTCCCAGGGTGGTGCTGCCCGAAATGCCGGTCTGCGCCACGATGATACAATGCGGGCCGATGGTGACGTTATGGGCGATCATCACGAGGTTATCGATCTTGGCGCCTTCGCCTACATAGGTCCGACCAAAACGACCTCGATCGATGGTGGTGTTGGCGCCGATTTCCACGTCATCGTCGATTTGCACGTATCCCGTATGGTCAATTTTAACGTGGCGGCCCGTTTTGGAATCGAAGCTGTAGCCAAATCCATCCGCGCCAATAACAGCGCCACTATGGATAATGATCCGCGTGCCGAGTACGCTCCGTTCCCGAATGGTGACCAGCGGGTAAATCCGAACGTCTGCCCCAATGATCGTTCGTTCACCAATGAAGCAATGGGCCCCGATGACTGTGCGAGCGCCGATTTGTACTCCCGCTGAAATAATGGCACAGGGTCCAATGCTGGCTCCTTCACCGATCACGGCATCGGGGGCGACGATGGCCGTGGGATGAATTCCAGGTTCGTCGTGAACCGGGGGCGAAGCGAACAAGGCGGATATTTTTCCAAAGGCGAAGCTGGGGGATTCAACCTCGATTCGAGTGAAAGAAAACTTGGGTGAATCGGCCGGGCTGACCAGGATGGCGCCCGCCTTGCTGACCCGCGCAAGAGGCTCGTATTTCGTATTGCCCAAAAAGGAAATCTGGTCCGGCTGGGCGGCGCGGAGATCGTTGATGCCGGTGATGGGAATGTCGGCACTGCCTCCAACGACAGTGCCGCCGACATAGTCAGCCAGAGAGCGTACCGTATGCATGGGAACTCACTCTAGGAGTTCTCGTCGCAAAGGGAAAGCACCAGCTCCGGTTTACAACCGATCAATGGGCTGGCGTCGCACCGGACGGGGCTGGCGCTGCGCCGCCTGCAGGAGCACCGGCATTGAGCTTGGTGACGATATCGTTGGTGATATCAATCAACTTGCTGGAATTGTAGAGGACCATGGGAACACCACTGGTAGCCGATTGGGACGATTTATCGAGGACCATATCGTAGCCCTGTGTGCTGGCGTAATCGGAGACGACCTTGCTGAGTTCATCAACGATTTCCTTGTGACGGCGCACCATTTCATCCTGTAATTCGCGGGTACGCTCGTTTTTCATCTCTTCAATTTTACGCTGCATGTTCTGCAGGTCTTGCGCTTTGGCCTGGAGGGCCTTCTTCTTGTCCTCTTGAGCGGCTGGGGCAAGCGTCGGATCCTTGATGGTTTCCTGCAGCTTCTGGAATTCCTCGCCCATGTGCTGATAATCGGTCACCAGTTCCTGGTATTCCTTTTGAAAGCCGTCCTGCTTTTCCTTGATGCGGGCCTGAGCATCCTTGGTCTTGTAGTACGCGTCAAAGGCCTTGCTGAGATCGATCACAGCGATTTTCATATCCGCCGAAGCAAGAGTCACGGGTGCGAAAGCCAGAAAACAAAGAAGCAGTAACTTATTCATGAGCGCAGAAGCCTTTCAAAATTGATATCCGACGTCAAAGCTAAACTTACCTGTGCTGGAATGATTATAGCCTTGATCCTTGTAGGGGAGGCCGTAATCAAGCCGTAGCGGACCGATGGGCAGGTTCAATCGCAGACCGACACCAGCGGCCATGTTTAATTCCGACCAGGCATCGGTATAATGGAAGGCGCGGGGATCCAGGAAGCCCATGTCATTGAAGATGGCGCCGCGGACCCGGTCGATGATCGGGAAGGTCAATTCGAGATTGGTGTAGGCCATGGTGTTGCCGCCCAAAGGTTCGTTATTGCTATCAACGGGACCGATATCGCGATTGCCGAAACCACGCACGGAACGTGAGCCACCAATGAAGAACCGGTCGAAGAGGGGGACTTCCTGGCTGCTGCCGTAGTAGTTGGCCACGCCGGTGGCGCCCGCGATGGTCAAGATACAGTCGTAAGGCAGGAGGATGTATTTCTGGGCGTCGGCCTGGAGTTTATAGATATTGGTCTGGCCGAGCAGCGGTCCACCGGCAAATTGCGCGGAGAAATCGGCGTGCATGCCTCGTCGTGAGAGGAGGACACTGTCCCGCGTGTCATAATTCATGCCCAAGGTAATGGAACTGTCGCTGCGATACCCCTGCTCCATCAGCAACTGGGGAGAAGAATTGCTGGCGAAGTTGTAGAGTTGGTATTCCTGCAGGGTGTAGGTGATCGATCCGCTCCAGAAGGGACCGAAGGCGCGCGCCAAGCTGACGGAACCACCGAAATTGCGTTCGTTATAGTAGTTCGAAAGATAAGTGGCGTTGTGGTAGAAGAGGTCGTACCCGAGCGAGATGCGTTGCTCGAGGAACCACGGCTCCTTGAACGAGACCTCGAGATCCTGGCGTTCCAGACCGTATTGGAGACGAACGCGGAACTTTTCTCCACCACCGGTGAAGTAGGGGAAGTTGAACAGGTCAAAGTTACCCTGGTTGATTTCGACAAATCCGAGAAGACTGTCGACCGAACTGAAGCCCGCGCCGAAGGTGACCGAGCCGGTCCGCTTTTCTTCCACGGTGACGACCATGTTCTTACGGTTCGGAACGGTGGTGTCCTGGGGCGAGATATCGACCTTTTCAAAGTACCCGAGATTTTCGAGACGCTTTTTGCTCTGGTCCGCACGCACGCTGTCGTAAATCTGGCCCGGCGCCACCGCCAATTCGCGGCGAATGACCTTGTCCTTGGTGCGGTTGTTGCCCTGGATGATGATCTGTTCCAGGTACGACTGTGAGTTTTCCACGATGTGGTAAAGGATGTCGATTTTGCCGCTTTGGACATTGGCCTGGCGTTCGGGCGTGACCTGCATGTCGATATAGCCGCGCGTGCCGTAGATATCGCGGATGCGCTTGAGGTCGTTTTCCAGAGTGGGGAGTTCCTGGTCGGGCTGCTTCTTTTCCGGGGTAAAGGCGCTGGGGGAGTAGACTTTGCCTTCGTCCATCCGGATGACACGGTAGTTGCGCCAGACACGCAAGTCCTGTTTGGAGAAGATGCTGTTGCCGACGAAATCGATCTTGCCGACGGTGTATTGGATTCCTTCGAACACCGTGATGGTGACTTTCATTTCACCCGGCTTGGGATAGGTGAATTTGACGTCCTTCACTGCCATGTCGATGTAGCCCTTGCCATTATAATAGGTGCGCAGGTTGCCGAGATCCTGGCGGAAGTCGTCTTCCTTGAAGAGGCCCGACTTGTTGATGAAGGAGAAGAGGTTCTTCTTGCGCGTCTTCATGATCTTGCACAATTCCTTCGTCGTCAGGTGCTGGTTGCCGACAAAATCGACTCCCGTGACGTAAGCGCGGTCTCCTTCGCTGATGATGAAGGTCACGACAGAGCGGCCAAATTCCGAGTTGGTGTCGATCTTGTAGCTGACCTGAATCTGATTGTAGCCCTTGCTCAGGTACAATTCCTTGATCTTGTCCGCGTCGCCGGAGATTTGCTGTTCGCTCAGGGCTTCGCCGATCTTCGATTTCATCTCTTTCTTGACCCGCGATTCCTTAATATGGCTCGCACCTTTGATGACGATTTCCTTGACCAGCGGCTTGGGCTGGACGACTACGTTGACTTTGACGCCGTCGCCGAGGGGTTCGTCCTTGATAACGAGGTTCGCGAAAAAGCCGGTGGCGTAGAGGTTGCGTACGTCTTCTTCCACTGAAGCGGCGGAGTAGACTTGGCCAACCGTGGTGCGCATGTTGGAAAGGATGACCGACTTGGCCACCGTCTTGGGGCCGATAAATTGGATGTCAATTTCCCGGACAACAGGACCCTGCCGTCCGCTCGGAGAAGCTTGTTCGTCGGGAGCGCCAACGACCTTTTTGTTCTTCTTGCCGCCGGGAGCGACTGCCTGGGTCGTATCAACAGCAGGGGCCGCCGTTTGGTCCGGGGTAGCAGAGGCGGCAGGTTGCGTTGTCGGGGCGTTGTCCGCCGGAGCGGGGGCTGCCTGGGGATAGGCGCCATTGAGCGGGAGGAGGACAAAAAGTAGGGCTGCCAATGATTTGGCAGTGCGGCTATTCCTCATTCGTCCAGTAAATCGTTTCAAAACTCCCCTTTCTTCGTGGAAATAAACAGCTTAGATACATCAATCCGGTATTCAGAGCCGACGATTCCACGTCTCGGCAGGAATTTGGAGATGCGGACTATAAACGTCAAGCGAATAAAAGGTGGGGCGTAGGGCAGCTCCTGCAGAGAGCAGAAGCTGCTTAAGCCTGACTCGATCTCTTTGCTGCGGTCAGCAGCTCTAGGCCTTCTTGGCCTTGGTCTTTTTTCCACCCTTGGCATCGGATGCTTCCGCCGTGGCGGCCGTTTCCTTGGGAGCGGGGTGGTTGACGGTAATATGGAGCGTGGCTTGGATTTCGGACGCCAGCTTCAGGGTGACTTCGTGTTCGCCCAATTCCTTGATCGGCTTGGGGAGATCGATCTTTTTGCGGTCGATGTCATGACCGGCTTCCTTGAGCTTGGTGGCGATGTCGTGCGTGGTGATGGCGCCAAAGACTTTGTCCTGGCCTTCGCCCGACTCGAGGATGAAGACGAGCTTGAGCTTGCCGAGCTTGCCGGCGAGTTCCTGCGCGGCGTTCATTTCGGCGGCTTCCCGTTCGGCGCGCTTGCGTCGAAGTTCCTCCACCTGGCGCTTGGTGGCTTGGGTGGCGGGAGCGGCAAAATCTTTCGGGAGCAAATAATTGCGGGCATAGCCCGGCTTGACCGAGACGATATCGGCCTCGCTGCCCAGGCCTTCAATTTTGGTTTTGAGAATCACTTCGACGGGCATAGATGTAAGGGGTGTAGGGTTCTTCCCACCGGCAATGATGCAAGAACGGCGGGTTGAGCAGTCTGCCAAAGCCGCCGGAGGAGTCAACGCGATTCTTGAGGGGCGGTTTTTGAGGGAGTAAAGAAGCATTTCATGGTAGCCGGCGCAGGCCCTGCGCCGGACCGTCGCGGAGCCCGCGACGGCTACCTTGGAACCAAGACCGAAGCACGGCTAAGACAGGATGACAGCGATTCGATTTGCGGCATAGTTAGAGAATGTCTTTCAAGCTGAGCAGTCCGTTTCCGCCGATGGGCGATCAGCCGCAGGCAATCGAGAAGCTGCTGAAGCGGTTGCGCGCAGGGGAAAAGCATTCGACGCTGCTCGGCGTGACCGGCTCGGGCAAGACTTTCACGATGGCCAATGTCATCGCGGCGCTGGATCGGCCCACGCTTATCCTTTCGCACAACAAGACGCTGGCTGCACAACTCTACAGCGAGTTCAAGCAGTTCTTCCCGGAGAACGCGGTCGAATATTTCGTCTCCTATTTCGATTATTACCAACCCGAGGCCTACATCCCGCGCAGCGATACCTACATCGAGAAGGACTCGAGCATTAACGAGGAAATCGAACGACTGCGCCTCGCCGCCACCAGTTCGCTCCTGACCCGGCGCGATGTGCTCGTGGTCGCCAGCGTTTCGTGCATCTACGGCTTGGGTTCGCCGGAAGATTACAAGGACATGGTTTGCCCGGTCGAAAAGGGGCAGTTCCTGACCCGTGAATCGTTTCTGGCGCGACTGGTGGAAATGCAATACGAGCGCAATGATTACGAGCTGACGCGGGGAAAATTTCGCGTGCGCGGCGACACGGTCGAGCTTTGTCCCGCCTATACCGAGGACGCGGTGCGGGTCGAATTTTTTGGCGACGAGATCGACCGGCTCACCCGTTTCGATCCGATCAGCGGCGAGACCGCCGAGACGCTGGAACGGATCACCTTCTTCGCCGCGCGGCATTACGTCACGCCCGCCGACAAGATGCGCGTCGCGATGGGCACGATTCGCGTCGAGCTCGACGAGCGGATCGCGGAACTGGAGAAGCAGGGCAAGCTGCTCGAGGCGCAACGGCTGAAAATGCGCACCACGTTCGACCTGGAGATGATGGAGGAGATGGGCTTTTGCAACGGGATCGAAAATTATTCGCGCCACACCAGCGGACGCCCGCCCGGTTCGCGGCCCTTCACCTTGATCGACTTTTTCCCGAGCGATTTCCTGACCATCATCGACGAGTCGCACGTCGCCGTGCCGCAGATTGGCGGGATGTACGAGGGGGACCGTTCGCGCAAGACGGTGCTGGTCGAGCACGGCTTTCGGCTGCCTTCCGCGCTCGATAACCGTCCGCTCAAGTTTCCGGAATTCGACGCGCTGGTCGGGCAGCGGCTCTATGTCTCGGCCACGCCGTCGAAGTACGAAGTCGAGCAATCGGGCGGCATTACCGCCGAACAGATCATCCGCCCCACCGGCCTGCTCGATCCCGAGATTGTGGTCAAACCGCTGGCCGGGCAGGTCGACGATCTGCTCGAGCAGGCCCGCCTACGCGTGGAGCAGGGCGAGCGCGTGCTGGTGACCACGCTGACCAAACGCACCGCCGAGGACCTGGCCGATTACCTGCGCGATCTCGGCGTGAAGGTGCGCTACATCCATTCCGAAATCGATACGATCGAGCGGGTGGAAATTCTGCGCAGCCTGCGCACCGGCGAAGTCGACGTGCTCATCGGTATCAATCTTTTGCGCGAGGGTCTCGACCTGCCCGAGGTCTCGCTTGTCGCCGTGCTAGACGCCGACAAGGAGGGCTTCCTGCGTTCGCAGACGTCGCTCATCCAGACGGCGGGTCGCGCGGCGCGACACCTGAACGGGCTCGTCATTCTCTACGCCGATAAAATCACCGATTCGATCCGCAACCTGATCGCGATTAGCAAGGCGCGACGCGAAAAGCAGCTCGCCTATAATAAGGAACACGGCATTACACCCCGCTCCGTCGTTCGCGCGGTGCAGGAAAGCCTCGGCAACATGCTCAAGGCGCGGCAGCTCGCCGCCAATGTCGTGAAAGAAGCGACCCGCGATATGGACGTAATGCAGGTGCTCCAGGAGCTCGAGTCCGAGATGCTGGCTGCCTCCGCTTCGATGCATTATGAGAAGGCGGCTCTTCTGCGCGACCAGATCATGGAACTCAAGACCCAGGCCGGGCTGAGCAAGATCGAGCCGAAGCTCAAGACCGTTGCCTATCGCAAGCCCGCACGGGGCGCGGGCCGCAAGCCGGAGAAGAAGATCTGATTCCCCTTTCCGTCATCCTTTTAACGCTGGTCGAGAGGGACGACTTTTTTGCCGACCGGGAAGCCGACGTATTCGCTGCTGGGACGGAAGATCTTGTTGTCCTTGAGCTGTTCGATGACGTGGCCGGTCCAACCCGAAGTGCGGGCGATGGCAAAAATGGGAGTGAAGAGGTCGGTGGGAATGCCGAGGCTGTAGTAGACCGTGGCGGAATAAAAATCGACGTTGGCGTTGAGGTTCTTTTCCTTTTTGACAATGGCGGCGATTTTTTCGCTCATCTCGACCCATTTGGTCTCGCCGAGTTCCTGGGTCAGCTTGACCGCCATGGCCTTGAGATGCGGCGCACGCGGGTCGAGTACTTTGTAGACCGCGTGACCCATGCCCATGATTTTTTCCTTCTTAGCCAGCTTGTCGTGCACCCAGGCGTCGACCTTGTCGGGGCTGCCAATCTCCTGAAGCATGTGGATGACCGCTTCGTTGGCGCCGCCGTGCAGCGGGCCCTTGAGCGAGCCGATGGCGGTGGTGACCGCCGAGTAGATGTCGGAAAGCGTGGAAGTCGTCACGAGGGCCGAAAAGGTCGAGGCGTTAAAACCATGGTCGGCGTGAAGCACGTAAGCCAGATCGAGCGTGGCGACCGCTTCGGGGCCGGGCGTTTCGCCGGATAGGAGATAGAGGAAGTGGGCGGCTTCATCGAGATCGGTGCGGATGGGCGGAAGCGGCTTGCCCTGACGCGCCCGATGAAAATAGGCGATGATGACGCTGACTTTCGCTGTGATGGAAATCGCGCGGGGCAAAAGCTGCTCCGGGGTCTGCGGCCCAACCGGCGCGTGATCGTAAAGACCCAGCATCGAAACGCCGGTGCGCAGGATGTCCATCGGATTGGCATCCTTGGGCGCACTCTTCAGAAAATCGACGACCGGGGCAGGAAGCGCACGCGCGGCCTGCAGGTCGGTCTTGAGCTGGGCCAGCTCGGCCTTGTTGGGCAGGCGTTCATGCCAGAGAAGATGGACAACTTCCTCGTAACTAACCTTCCCGGCCAATTCGTTGATGTCGTACCCGGCGTAAATGAGAATGCCTTCGTCCCCCAGCACATCACTGAGACGCGTGGTCGCGGCAACAATACCTTTAAGTCCAGGCGAGGTAACGGGCATACTATCCAATTAAACAAGGCCCATGCCACTTTGCCATCCAAAACGGCAAAAAAATCCTCTCTTAAGAAATTTAGCGCAGGAAGAAGGGATTCTAATGGCAAAGTTTGACTTAACCTTGACTGAATAGTGGAGTAAAGTGTGATCGTGCAAACGGAAATGATTCGCAAAACGCTAGGCAAACCGCGGAATTTGACCGTTTTCGAGCGAGTCCGTCGCTTGAATGCGGAACTTGATCGGCTCGGCATCGAACGCCCCAAGGATGATCACCTCGTACGAAGAATTATTGGATCGCCTCGTCAAAGAGCAGGTTAAATTTGCTTTGGCCGGAGGTCTCGCGGTCTGTCTTAATGGTTTTGTTCGAACCACGGACGATGTCGATATTCTCATCGACAACTCTCCCAACAATGTCATTCGCCTCGCTCGTTGTCTGGCTGATTTTGGAGAAGGTCATGGGAAAGATCTTACTCCTGCAGATTTGACCGACGAACCGGAAGCTATACGCATTCAGGAAGATTTTAGCCTCGATCTTTTTGTGCGCATGAATGGAAAGACCTTGGCTGGTCTTTCGCTTTGGGTTGGTTATTACCCTCTAAAAACCGGCACCCTGATTCCCTTTTTAAAAGCAGAAGCACTTATTGAAACCAAGAAAGGCTCCTCTCGGGAAAAGGATCGGGCCGATATTGGAGCCCTTATCGATATTTCCCGCAGAATAAATGAGAAAGCTTCCCTTCGTGATTTCAAACTGGATTCGGTTCGGAGTTTGCCTGATTCGGAACAAAATCCAGAAATTTGAATTAACTACGAGACCCATCTCTCTCTTCCGTTGCAACGCCGCCACACGCAACATCCACTTTTCCCATTGCTTCCCGGCGACGCACCTCCTACCGTTAACCCTCCCGGAATCACCTTTTGCCGGCTCTTCTTATGATCGTTGTTTTAAAACCCAATCTACCGCCCGACGAAGTCGAAAAAGTCATCGCTGAGGTGGCCAAGCTCGGCTACGAACCCCGCCCCATCCACGGCAAGGTGCAGACTGTCATCGCCGCCATCGGGGATGAAAACACCCACCAGTCGCTGGAGACCCTTTCTTCGTGGCCACAGGTCGAGCATGTCCACCGCGTGCAAAAGCGTTACAAGCTCGTCAGCCGCGAAGCGAAAAAAGGGGGGGATTCCGTGGTCAAAGTTCATAACCAGGAAATCGGCGCGGGTAAAAAATTCTGTTTCATGGCCGGTCCTTGTTCGGTCGAGAGCGAAGAGCAGCTCATGACCACGGCCAAAGCGGTCAAAGCCAATGGCGCGACTTTCCTGCGCGGCGGCGCCTTCAAGCCCCGCACTTCTCCCTACGAATTCCAGGGCCTGGCCAAGGACGGCCTGAAGCTGCTTGCCCAAGCTTCGAAGGAGTACGATCTTGGCATTGTTACCGAGGTTCTCTCCGAACGGGACGTGGAACTGGTTGCGCAATATGCCGATGTTCTTCAGATCGGTGCGCGCAACGCCCAGAACTTCTCCCTCATCGTGGAAGCGGCCCGGACTGGCAAGACGATTCTGCTCAAGCGCGGCCTGAGCATGAAGATCGAGGAATGGCTGCTGGCGGCGGAATATATCCTGGCCAATGGCAATCCCAACGTGCTGCTTTGCGAACGAGGCATCCGCACTTTTGAAACCTATACGCGCAACACGCTCGATCTCGCTGCGGCGGCGATCGTGAAAAAGGAATCGCATCTGCCAGTCATCATCGATCCGAGCCAGGGTTGCGGCCGCGCCGATCTCGTCCTGGAATTGTGCAAGGCGGCGGTCGCGCTCAACGCGGACGGACTCCTGATTGAAGTGCACCCAAATCCCGCCGAGGCCTGGAGCGACGGCCAGCAGCAGGTCGATTTCAATCTCTACGCCAAACTGGTCCAGGAACTCAGGCCCTTCATCACCGCCGTCGGACGGCCCTAGTCGGCTGGTAGCCGTCGCACTCCGTGCAACGGTGCAGTCTGTAGCGGCGGTCTATGACCGTCGGCGATTAGGCGAAGCGGGTATTCGAAAACTCGGCGGTCATAGACCGCCGCTACAGGCTGATTTCAAATAGAAACGCTCCAGAACCTGTTCAAAAAATGTCTTCCCCTCGTACCGTAGCGGAGTCTTCGCCGCTTCTCGTCTATCTCTTCGCCGCGTGGCCGGAGACGAAGAAGAAACAGGTGCGCACGTGGCTCAAGCTCGGTTCCGTTGCGGTCAACGGCCGCGTGATCACGCAATTTGATCACCCGCTTAAGCCGGGCGATCAAGTGGCAATTCGGGCCAAGGGTCTGGCCGCGCCGGAAACAAAGGTGGCGGGCGGCATTCGCATCCGGCACGAGGACGCCGATCTCCTTGTGATCGAAAAACCGCCCGGACTATTGAGCATCGCCAGTCCGTCGGAAACAGAAAAAACGGTCTACTCGTTTCTCACCGATCATGTCCGCCTCGGAAACAAACGGGGTCGAGAACGGGTTTGGGTTGTGCACCGGCTCGACCGCGAAACTTCGGGATTGATGGTCTTCACCAAGAGCGAGCAGGCCAAGCGCGTGCTCCAGGATAATTGGGACGCCGTGGAAAAAAAGTATTTTGCCGTGGTCGAGGGCGCACCGCCGCAGGACGCGGGCCTGATTGACTCACATCTCGACGAATCGAACCCGCTCAAGGTCTACAGCTCGCCGGAAGGCCCCGAAACACGTCACGCCCTGACTCATTATCGCGTAACAAAAAAAGGCAAGACGACCACGCTAGTCGAGCTGACTTTGGAAACAGGTCGCCGCCACCAGATTCGCGTGCAGCTCGCCGATGCGGGCTGTCCTATTGTAGGCGACAAGAAATATGGCGCGAAAACCAATCCGATCCGCCGCATCGCGCTTCATGCCAGCAGCCTGCGTTTCATTCACCCGGTCACCCGCGAAACGATGCGTTTCGATTCGCCCCTGCCCGGCGATTTGGGAAGGTTAGTTTAGCCGCAAAAGAACACAAGGATCACAAAAAAACTGAACGCAGTTTTTCCCCACCTCTTTGTGTTTTCTGCGTTCTTTTGTGGCTAATGCATCTGCTCTTCCACCACTATATCAAGAAGTTTCCGCAGGCTCAGCAGCTGGATTCAGGCTGGCGACTTCGGCCGTGGCGTCTTCCCAAGTTTCGTTGAGTTTATCAAGTTTATCGCCGTTCTCGAGCAGTTCGCGGTTCAGTTTTACGGCGTCGCCACCGGCTTGATAAGTTTCAGGCGCTTCCATCAACGCCACGATTTCCTTGTGGCGCTGTTCGAGTTGGGCGATCTCGCGCTCGATCTGTTCGAGATGGGCCTGCGCTTTTTTGCGGGCGGCGGAAACGGCCTGGCGTTCCTCGGCTTCCTTGCGCTTTTGTTCCTTGGTTTTGACCACGGACCCACCCGATTTCGACACGCTTGCAGACGCCGATTCCTTGGGGCGGCTATCGGAGAGCTGTTCGCCCGCAACAAGCCCCTGCTTGGCCGAGGCGGCGCCCGATTTATCGAGATAGTAATCGTAATCACCCGAATAGGGCGTGAGATTTCCCGCGCTGATATGGAGCACATTCTGCGCGATGGCGCGGATGAAATAGACGTCGTGGCTGATGAAGATGAGCGTGCCTTGGTACTGCTTGAGCGCGTCGATCAGCGCGTCGATGCTCGCCATGTCGAGGTGGGTCGTCGGCTCGTCCATGAGGAGCAGGTTGGGCGGATTGAGCAGCAGCTTGATCAGACCGAGGCGCGACTTTTCTCCGCCGGAAAGGACGCTGACTTTCTTGTAGGCATCGTCACCCTGGAAGAGGAACGAGCCGAGAATGGTGCGCGCGGTGACTTCCGGCACGGGTTCTTTGATGCTCATCACTTCCTGCAAAACAGTGCGGGTAGAGTTGAGCATCTCGACGCGGTTCTGCGCGAAGTATCCGACTTCCGTGTTGTGGCCGAGCTTCCGCTCGCCCTGCTGCGGGACCAATACGCCACCGAGAATTTTCAGCAAGGTCGATTTGCCCGCGCCATTCGGCCCGACGAGTACGGTGCGCTGACCCTTTTCGATTTCGAGATCGATGCCCTGATAGACCCGGAGGTCGTCATAGGCGAAATGAATTTTATCAAGCGTCATCACCCGCTGACCGCTGCGTGCCGGTTGGGGAAACTTGATGTGGATTTTTTTATCAGCGGCCTCGGGCGCTTCGAGTTTCTCCATTCGCTCGATCTGCTTCAGCTTGCTCTGCGCTTGCGATGCCTTGCTTGCCTTGGCCCGGAAGCGGTCGGCAAATTCCTGTAGCTTGGCGATTTCCGCCTGTTGATTTTTATAGGCGGCGAGATGCTGCTCCGCGCGCGCGGCGCGTTGCTCGACGTAGGCCTCGTAATTGCCGCGATAGCGATGAATCTGTTTATTACGGATCTCGATGATCGAATCGATCAGCGCATTGAGAAACGCGCGATCATGCGAAATCATCAGAATCGCGCCAGGATAATACTCGAGATAATTCTGGAACCAGCCGAGCGATTCGAGATCGAGATGGTTCGTCGGCTCATCAAGCATGAGGAGATCGGGCTCCATGACGAGCAGGCGTGCGAGATGGGCACGCATGATCCAGCCGCCGCTCATCGTTTTGGCGGGACGATTGAAATCGGATTCGCGAAAGGCGAGACCGCTGAGGATGCGCTTGGCTTTGGGTTCCAACTGATGCCCACCCAGCTCGGCAAAGCGGCCCTGCGCGTCGTGGTATTCTTCGGTATCGGTCTCTCCGGTGCGATCGCCTTCGGAAAGGATGCGCTGCAGTTCCGCGTGTTCCGGCGTGATGGCCGTGGCGAGTTCCAAAACAGTTTCATCTCCGCTCGCCGCCGTTTCCTGGGGCAGGTAACCGATCGTAGTGTGACGGTCGATCACGACCGAACCTCTGTCGGGTTCCGTCGTGCCGAGGATGATGGAGAAGAGGGTCGACTTGCCCGCGCCGTTCGGCCCAACCAACGCAATGCGCTCGCCCAAGTTGATGCTGAGAGAGACATCTTCAAAAAGGGTACGCGAGCCGAAGCTTTTGCTGATTTCCGACAGGGTAAGCATAAGCGGTCAAACCTACGCGAGGCTCAACTCGCCCGCAAGCTCCGCGGCGCTGCCGTCCCTTCTTTATTTTTTTGGGAATCAACGCGCACACTCTTGGCGTTCACAAACTCACGAATTCCAAATGCGCCGAGTTCCCTGCCGTAACCCGATTGTTTGATGCCGCCGAAGGGCAACGCCGGTTGGGAAGTAACGATGCCATTGATAAAAACTTGTCCGGCCTGCAATTCGCGAATACCCCGTTGCTGTTCGGCTTCGTCCTGCGTCCAGAGACTCGCACCAAGTCCAAAGGGCATGCTGTTGGCGATTTTGATCGCTTCATCGAAATTTTGCGCACGAAAGAGCATGGCCACGGGACCAAAAAGTTCCTCATGAGAAAAGGGGCCTTCGATCGGGATGTCGACCAGGATGGTTGGCTCGAAGAAAAAGCCTAGGCCCGGTCTGCGTTTACCACCCACCAAAACACGAGCGCCTGATTTAATTCCGTCCTGCACCTGCTTTTCCAACGTCTCGACGGCCTGCGCCTGGGCAAGTGGCCCGATGTCGGTTTCGGGTAAAAGCGGATCGCCCACACGAAGTCTCCGAAACGCGGCGACGAATAATTTTTCAAATTCGTCGTAGATCACGGCATGAACGATGAAGCGCTTGGCCGCGATGCACGATTGCCCATTGTTTTGCATGCGGGCCTTCACCGCCTGCTCGACCGTCGCGGCGAGCGGAGCGCTGGGCATGACCACAAACGCGTCACTACCTCCCAACTCGAGCACAGAACGCTTGATTTGTTTGCCCGCAATGGCAGCGACGGCACTAACGTCTCCCAGTTTTCTCTTATTGCCTGCATAAAGATTGGGTACTGACAATTCCGTGACCCAGAACTGGACGGGCAGCTGTTTTTCCAATTCGTCCAAAGTGGTACCCTCAACCTGGGCGTTGTGCTGATCACAAATAGAACGCCAATAAGCGACGTAATCTGATCGCGTCACCAGAA
>Ga0307511_10000431_pt1 | contig 44801 bp, 57 predicted proteins | sample 13_EM_MG_FD_200266 | JGI IMG/M metagenome (GOLD analysis project Ga0307511, IMG submission 200266) | Populus trichocarpa ectomycorrhiza microbial communities from riparian zone in the Pacific Northwest, United States - 13_EM | ecosystem: Host-associated > Plants > Roots > Unclassified | place... | reverse complement strand
GTCCACTAAAGTGTTCTGGGGAGTCCAGCAAACAATCCACCTCCCGAAAGAGGACCCAAACGAATATGTGCCCAAGGACCTCCGGAGGTACAAGCGTAGATATGTTCAACAGCGAATTTCTTGTGCGCTTGAGTTTGATAATGTCCCCTTTGCCCTCTCCAATCTGCTTCTCCAAGGCTTGTATGGAGTCGACGTTGGCCTCGTGACCCATACTAGTGTCCACTTCGTGTCAGCGCCACGAAACAGCGGAAAGCATGCCCACGTACATCGAGACCAGCGTTTGTCCTTGGCTGCCCGGGGCCGGAGGTTCGTCCCTATGGGTGTTTGGAGGGAGTGACATGGCGGGGTGGAAGGCAATGAGGGCGGCGGAAGGCAGGTCCTGTGCAAGTTGACTGTCAGAACGCGTCGCGACGGTCTCCGGCAAACACCGATTCCGATAGGCCTGGCCGCCTGCAGTGGGTGCACTGACAGAGCTCGCGTTGCGATCACGAAGTTTGTGAAGGGGGGAAGTGTAGACAGGACGAACGATACGCTCCAGTGGCACGGACCATGCCAAAGAACGGGGATGCGGCGCAGCGTTATCGAACGAGAAACGAGAAGAGAAGGCAAAGGAACTGAGGAGGGTTGACTACCTCGGCATCAGTTATCGTGGATTCTGGAACGGAGTTTGGTACAGTTATGACTACGAATCCCGTGCCCAGCAAAACCCGAACGACGGGAATCTAACAGAAGTAGTAACCAGCGATGATCGACGTGGTTGCAAATGCACGAGGGAGTGAGACAAGGGGGCGTCACGACAGGGATAGATCTACGGTCAATGGCTCAAGGAACATCCTCCAGAACCTTTCTCCGGTTCTAGCTCACTAGCACACTGTTCCGCGCACTTCCACTTCCACTCCACAATCCAATCTACAACCCTCCTCCCCATCTCCTTCACCTGCTCCTCCCTCTTCCCCGTCTCTCCCTCCAGTCGTTTCAAACGTTTGGCTTCGCGACCACTGTTCCAAGCCATTTCGACTGCCGTGGCCCAGTTGCCCCCTTCGTAGTCTTCCCGGGATAACTCCACACCAACTCCATCTCGTTCAAGTAGGAGGCGTAGCCCGTGTTCTTCTATGAATAACGGCCGGGAGACGTAGACGAAAGGAGTCTGAGAGTCGAGGGCTTCTGAGACGCTTCCGTACCCCTATTAGGCAGTCGTGAATCGCCGGAGGCGTGAATCCGAACGGTGGACCTACCAGTTTCCCAAGAAGCGCATCAGCCACCGCCGTCAGGTCCGGCATGTACACGTCCTTCGGGGCAATATAAAACCCTTCAGGGAGGTATTCGGCACCCTCGCCCTGTTCTTTCGACGCGCCACACACTACAGCAACCCAACCTTCAGGCAGGAGCCTTGATATCTCCTCTGGCTCGGCGCTCGAGTGAAAGGAGTCCGTAAAACCGCCCGGGTGGTGGTGCAGGGGGGAACATCCTGCCGCGTGTTTGTTGTCCTCCAAGGGAATGCCTGGTACCGGGGTCGGTGGGGTGGTGATTACCGTAGGGAGCGGCGGAGACAAAAGTAACGACCTGGTTGCTTCGAAGCCTTGGTTGTGCATTACGATGGGACTGGCGAACTCAGATTTCCTGACTGCGCCAGGGGCGCCAGGTAACCAGAGGTGGTGATCCGTAGCAATCCTCTGAGAGCTGCTGCGTCTCATTGAGACCGAAGCTCTGCGAGGCTTGAGATGAGCTGTGGTGTTCCTCCGGGTGGGGCTGTTGGTGAAGTCGGCGAACACTGTCGTTGTCGGGGATCCCGCGAAAGTGGAGTCCTCTGATGTTAGTTCCTCAGGGTGAACTGGAAGACTACTCAGTCCGAGTTTCTCTTTAGTCTTGCGTGGCAACGGGGGTGCGCCTTTCAAGAGTAAACCCTCCGCGATTGTGAGATCTGCTATCGGTATGGACGGGCGGTGTGGACTAGAGTCAGGCGTGACTTGCCCATGACATTCGCCACGGCAATGAGAGCGGTTCGGTGTACCTGGACGACTTGGGGCTGGGCTCGGAGAACGACTCCGTGGAGCGTGGAAGATCTGACCGCCGAACGAGACGATTAGTATCCTAACCTTATCCGGGTCGTGTGCGGATTTTGGGACACCGATGGACGACAGGAACTTGGATCGACCCTCCGGAGTGTATACGTTGGGATTAGGGGGGCGAACGAGGAGAGGGGATTGTATGATAGACCGAGGCGGTGCTGGTACTTTGGCTTGATCCCGGAAAACGAGAGGGAAGGGTATCGAGGGGTGCAAGGAATAAAAAGTTGGGTCTTCGAGAAGGTGATTCACAACCTCTGGGATAAATGAGTGAGTGGAAACGTCCACCCAGTCTGGGGAGGGTAATGACGGGAGCGTAGTGAAAGATGGTATAGGGATCGCTCCGGGGAGTCTTAGTAGTAGATCTGCACAACGAAACCCGGCATGGACTTGATCGACCAGGGGCGATACTTCCTCGAAGGGAATGGGTGTGTCCATTGTGAAGAGAGTATGGGGACCGGAGACATCTAACAAGTCAGGGTGGAGGAGAGAAGGGGTGGAGTCCACCATCGAGGTGGACATGTAGCTGTAGACGGAATCGAATGTGAAGTTCGTGACGAGAATGGACGGGACCTGGGCTGCCTTGGCTGCCAGGCTGCAGTTTCGGAAAGGCGTTCGTCATTGACATTCAGCTTTACCGAAGGGAGAGGTGGGACGCACCACCCGAGGAATGCTGAGTCTGAAAGAACACAATCGGCTCCGATGGATTTCAACCATTCGACCTCTGCGGCGACCTTGCTGTCTTTCGTCTCAAGAAAAGAAGATAGGACATCGACGCTTCTCTGGCGGTCAACGCGGTAGCTGTGTTGGTGTCGTCAGTTTCACGAGAAACATTCGTTTCAGCGGAGATACCCACGCTAATGGTTGAACGATAACAGGGTCGATCTCTGCGTACCGATAGATCGCGCCGACCCTCGTGCATTGGGAGAAAATGTGCCTCGGCGCAGACGAGACGATGTATACGACGGGCGCCGGGTCGAGAGTTAACAAGGCGGACGCGAAAGCGGATACCCTTGTTGCATGGCCATATCCTGAGACAATCCCTGGTGAGACATCGTCGCAAGAGCGAGTAACGGGCTCATCTGACCGTGTCCAGAGCAGTAGTACGCCAGCCTGAGTTGCATGCCTGGGCAGGAAGGGGAGATTGGTTGAGAAGAGGTCAACCATCTACGTCACACAAACAACAGGACATCGGGTCCGACGGCGATCGGGGAAAATTAAACCCGATAAAAGTCACAAAGCCGTCTTCGGTAAAACCCAACGGTCGCCAGCTACCATACCCCTTGAAGGAGACGGTGACGGCAGCGATAACAGGACAACCAACCAACTAAGGAGATGAGAGGATGAACGTGGTGGCTGAAGTGGTGACGCCCGGCGTGCAACGCCATCCTTTCACACGTGGCCCCTTCTCCTTCCCCATACGCTCCCTCATCTTTGAACATTCAGAGAGTATGGTGTTTGATGTTATTCCCAGCCTGGATGAAAGGCGCCAACGATTACGCGCCGAATACAGAAGAGACGCGTACTTCCTCACCAGTATCCAGTGCCTGGATCTTTCAATAGCAAAGGGCAAGTGATCCTCGAACCGAGATGCACACCCGGCGGGGCCCTGTTCAAGAACACGGAAGTAACCCATCCAACCTCCTTCCACCAGTTCACTTCTAGTCCTTCGGGATACATTTGTGGGGAGACGTGCTGGACCGCCTGCCGTGGCGCGCTTCTTCCGGTTCCTCGGAGTGGTTTGTGTCTGAGGCTGAAGGCGCGTCGTCTGGAAACCATATACTGATGCGAGCTGGAATGAGCCCATGTAATCACCCAGTTTATACTTGATCTGCCCGCTGAAAGCGCGTCCGAGGACGATTCATATAAAGAGCAGCAGAGATCGATCGTTTGAAATTCCACTCGGGAGATAACACGGATCAACGATCCTTCACCCCCTCCTCGTTCTACCACCACCACTGCTGCGACGATGTCACAGCTGGCGAAGGAGAATCCACTAGATGGGGCATCCCCACATTCCACACTACCAACTGTTCCCAACGAATCCACGGGTTTCCTTGGTCCGCATGTTACCCGAGCGACAATCGCCCCAAGTTCCGCTCGCGGATCGGGAACGGCAACCCCTTCGACCGGTTCAACCCTGCCTACAAGAGAGAGTATATTGGCCGCACACTTGGATATCACACCCTCATTGCAGAAGGCGGTCCATTCCGTTGTGAAAGCCCGCAACGGCAGCGTGCTCTCTCGAGGCTTCATCCTAAAAACAGACCACTATCCCTCAGGTGAGTCTTTCAATCTTTTTTGGGGGACAAGGGCTTTGCCGGATTGTTATCGATGCTTCGCGATCACCAATATTCTGGCCATACAACCATTCTCTATTCAGAGGTTATCCTAGGATCTTCCATTAATCGATACGGTTCTATCTAGGTAGAGCGCTCGATCTCGACTTGAACGTCCATGGGGCACCCAACTTCAGGAGCCCCCGACAGGGAAACTTGAACGTATTCGGTGCTGCTCAGCCCAGAACGCAGGGGTTGCGTGCGATCTTGACGATTCTCAGAGCGCGCCCGAATACCCCGAACCCGACGAAATGTATTTGGTTCTGTACCCGAGAAGAACCAGTCGGTACTACATTCCGTTTCCAACGCCACAAAAACTTGCTCACAGCTTCACAAGTATATATCTCCGGGCGTCCGTTTGTTATCCGAGATGCCACTGAGCCGCGACGCGCTTTAAAGTTATCTGATCGAGCGGAAAACTTGGAAGCAATTGAGCAACGCCTAACAGCAGACATCCTCGCAGAAAGTGCTAAGTACGTGGTGTAGTACGCTATCCTACTCGGTTGTGCCTAAACTCCGTAGGTATGGCGGTTTGTTGCTGACACACAATGAAGTCGCTGTTGACAACGGCGACGGCGCGATTCTCCCAACATGGACGGCCGTTGGCTCCGACAACGTCAAGACACCTCGGGAACTGTTTGAGTCAATGCGCAAGAGCGGTTGGAGTGTCGAGGTGATTATTATGACCCACTTTTCGGCCTACATTCTGACCCCCGTTAGTATTACCGGCAAGTCGCCACAGCACACGATTGAACCCATAGGCTGAACGCTGTTCAGTATACCCATCTCACCCGACCGACCCATAGAAGATAACTATCTAGATGCGTACCTCCGTGTAACCAAGGATACCGACCCATTGAGAACAGCGTTGATATTCAACTGCGGTATGGGTGCCGTCCGGACTACCTTCGCTATGGTGGCGATGTCCCTCGTCCGGAGGAGGCAACTCATACTCCGAGGGATGGAAGACCCCTATGCTCACAAATTGCCCTCGGTGTCAAGGAACACGAGCACACCTGCAGGGGCTGGGGTGAGTCCGTGTCATACCATGACATCGAGGTGCACTGACAGACTTCTTCGTGTCGCAGCACTCGGCCACGGTTCGTATGATTCGGGAGAGTCCCAATCAATTCGCTTAGACCTCTATCCACAGCTTTCTGAGAACAAGATTGTCATGGCCTTGGAGCAGGCCAGCGCACAACAGGATCTAAACAAATCGCTCCTTCGTATTGCCTACATCATGCAACAAAGTAAGACATCGCGGTACATCGACGGTGACGGCCACTGACCCTAACTCCAGTCTTGGAGAATCCGAATAATAACTCCGCAATCGAAATGCTCCTTACTCAACCTGGACTCTTGGATAATCTGCGAAGGGGCTATCTTGGAAACTACAGCTCGATTCTCAGTCTATTGGGGTGCCTCGACGATGGATTCGAAGCTAAGAGGACGGCGGACAGAGTGATCGACTCTTGTGGGGTCGCTCTTCCTCTCGGTTTGTCGGGGGTACTCACTATACGAGGGCAGGTGATCACGTGGTGAACCTGAGGGAGGATATCTTCAAGAATCGAGTTAGGTATTCGGTGACCTCAACAGTCAATGAGGTTTCGAGGGAAGAATTCCTTGACGATGCCATTAAGGGGCTGGAACGATAGTGAGAAGCGCTCGCTGACCTGTACCGAAGTTAGGCTAACCTCGCTGGATAGTTTCTTCGTCATTGCTTTTGCTAGCTATGTTGAATCGCAGACGGACTTTAGTCAAACGTTCTTCGAATGGCTCCAGGTGTGTTGCTCGAACTCCAGTATGATACGCCGTGATTGCTGATAGCCACCTGAAAGAGCCGAACGGAGATTTGGAAGTAAGTAGTTTATGTCAACGCTCGTCTTTGACTGATCTTTCTGTCAGTCAAATCAAGTTCCTCCGAACGACATATGGATCACGCCTCAACGTCTTCGCGCCTATCAACGATCTCTCATCGTTGTCAAAGGGTGGCATCAGGGGTAGGAGTCTTGATATCGTCAAGAACGACATGACTCTCGCGGGCGGTCAAATACTTGGCGATGAGTATTCTGACCACGTAGTCAGGGTGCTCAGTCTTTCACGATTCCCACTTGCACATGAGGTACTCATATAGATGCACAGAACCGTAGCGGGATCATTCTGAGAGAAGGGTACGTCACTAACACCCCGCACGACCTAGAGGCTCAAGCCCATCCAGAACCCTCCTCAAGTCCGACCAATGGAGAAAGGAGTCCGAGCACCTCGATTATGAGATCCGTGGGGCTATTAATTTCCGAAATGTCCCGGGAACGAAGATCTACGCTTTGGGCCAGCCCACCTTAGAGGCCATGGATCAAGTGCTACAAGAGATCAGAACCGACCATCCGACTGCGACCCGGATTGTATGGATTGGGTTGCGAGAGGAACCCGTCGTTTACGTGAACTCAGAACCTTATTGTTTGAGGAGAGAAAAGTTTTCATTACGGAACATGAAAGGTGCAGTGGTCTGTAGAAGCCTCCTTCTTTGGCTAACGTCCATTCGCAGACTATGGCGGCATTTCCGGTTCCAGATTGGAGGTGTTAGAAGAACGCCTCAAGGACGACGTTATCGCAGAACTCAACGCCTTCGGCGGCAGGTCGGTTCATTCATTCTCCTACCGCCCATAATCTTAAATGACAATAGGTTACTGCTCCACACCGAGACCCAGGACGGTTCCGTAGTGCCGATTTGGGAGGATGCTCGCCCAGAAACCATCTCGGTCATGAAAGAAACGATGGCTTCGAGGAAGCACCTTGCAGAAGGGGTTGAACTTGCCTATGCTCGCATCCCGATCACTGCAGAGAAAGTACCCGACTTTGTCGATCTGAGCGAACTCATAGATGTCGTTATCCGGACACACGCCTCCGACACTCCAATCGTGCTGAATTGTCAACTTGGGCGTGGCCGGAGTACTCTGACCTCAGTGAGCTGACCAGGCCCACTCCGTCTCTAGTTGGACGTTGAGGATTGGATTTTACTCCTTTAGATCATCCTTGTTTTGATCCAGAACTGGCTAGGCAGCAGCAGGATACCTTCCGTCCCCCAGACCCCGGCGGTGTCGAGGTCACGGTCGCAATATTTCCCCTCTATGGAAGGCTCGTTCGTCTCCGATATCGACTCGCCGTCCCGACCGTCCTACCAAGTCATCAATAGTGCGCCTTCAGTTGCTTCTATCTGTGGGGTTAAAACACTCAACACGCCTCCCAGACGTTCTTCGGGTGGTTCGGAAAGGTCCAGCCATCAAGACCGAGGTGGATGACGCGATCGACCTTTGTGCAGAAGTGTTTAACCTTCGAGATTCGATTGAAGAGGCTCGTGCACAGTGTGAACAGGCCACGGATGATCGGCAGAAGAAAGCCTTGGCCAACAAGGGTGAGCACGGTGACTGGTGATGCTTCGGGTATCGCGGATTAACCCAGATTACCCCAGGTTTGCAGAACCTAAGGAGATATTTCGAACTCATCGTTTTCCAAGCATATCTGCGCTCTATTGAGCCTGATACCGTGCAGTCGTACGAATCGTTCGAGAGTTTCGTTAAGAAGCGACCAGGTACAAGCACCGCTCCACCCGCAGTTAATTCCCTCTACTTACGATTGTGTTTACGGAATGCTAGTCCTCAAGACCTTCGAAAAGGAATTAGCAGCAGATGGCCTGACCGCCTTGAAGCTCCTAGAGCGGGCTCAGGTAACGGAAGGGGAAGCCATGCCGGATGAAGTTACTCAGGTGGTCACTAACCGAAACGGCGCCATCCTATCTGCGTCGACTATTCTGAAGAGTGATTTCTTCTCGAACTTACAGAAGATGTCACTTCCCGAGTACGTTCATGCCGAGATCTACACCACTCATGTATACTTGACCGGCGATCTTGTCACTTAGGCGCATTGATGGATCCCCTAATTTCCGAACTGTCCCTCTGGCCCTCCGTATCGTTAGGAGGGGCGCTTCGCCAATTGATACTGACGCGACTGATTTCATCTTGGGGGATGGTGAAACAAGAGCCGTCTGTGGAAGGTGAGCTAACGGTCGTTGGACTCGTATTCGCATGACGATCTAACCGGGTACAGTGGTATGCCGACGTACGAGGGGTAAGCGAGCCGTTGTACCTCCCCCACCAGTTCTGATCGATGCCCCAGATTACGACGGGCGCTCCAGAGGTTGGATGCGCACCCGGAAGGAAAGAACACCGTCTTCTGGACATCATTACGAGAGGTGGGGGTCGTTCTGATTGCTCAATGGAAGATTCACTGATCGCTTCCGCCAGGAACCTGTTTTGTATATTGCAGGTCGGCCGCACGTCCTACGACTGGTGGACAGGCCTCTGGAGAATGTGGAGTAAGTGCGCGCTGTTTCTTCGAGAACCAGTGCCTGACCGGCGCCTTGACACAGAGCGACCGGAGTCACAACTGCTGTTGTGGAGGCGATGGAAGAGAACTTCAAAAAAGACGTATTAAGGGAGGTCCGAGCAGGAGATGGTCGTATTCTCCTCCACGACGAAGTCGAGGACAGGCCGGGCGTCTTTACTATCGTGCCGATCTGGGAACATGTCGAAGAAAACGCTATCATGACCCCCCGACAGGTGTTCGGGAACGTGGCCAGTGAAGGATACAAGGTGAGCACATGGCCCAATCCCTTGGCATGTGATTTACTTGGCTATTTATAGGTTAACTATGGCAGGGTGGCAATTGTATGTCGATCATCTTGGCGTCCGAAACACGGCTAACCAAGAATTCAGACAGACGAGCAGGCGCCACTGCCAGGAGTGTTCTCTCAGCTCCTGGACCGAGTGCGGAGTGGATTGGAGTCCAATGCTGATTTCGTGTTCAACTGTCAGATGGGTCGAGGGCGGACCACGACTGGAATGGTCACTGCATGCCTGATTGCCACAACCAACGCATGGGCTGATCAGGAAGGCCAAGCTGCCCCACCGGTTGAGGATACGCAGGAGGAAATCTACGATTCCCTCGACGGTCCGTCAGAAGAAGAGGCATACATGCAAGGCGAGTATCTTTAATATTGAACACACCGGCAGGGACTGGACTAACCGATTTCCGTGCGTACAGGAGAATATAAACTCATCCTCCAGCTCGTGGGGGTGCTCTCGCACGGAAAGGTCGCGAAAAAGTTGGCCGACAGGGCCATCGATCTGATGGAGGATGTGCAAAACCTCCGAAAGGCCATTTACCCGTATGTTAAATGAATCTACCGCATTCATTCTTTAGCTGATTGTGGGTGGCTGCGACTCAAGGTACAAACTGAAGGTTGAGACCAGTGAAAACGGAAGTGCGAAGCAACGGAAACTGATGAGTATGGGAGTGAACTATCTGTGCGCCTGACCTCCCTTTCCGTCCATTCGAAACTGATTGGTTTGATGCGCGGGCCAGCTATCGGTATGGGATGTTGATCGTTTTCGCCAACTACCTGATCGAGATGAGAGAGAAAACGAGCTCGACATTCGAGGAGTGGATGAAGGAGCACCGGGAGATAGCCAAGTTGCTACAGAGACGGTCGTTGGACTAGATACTTGTTGTTTACCGGCCTGCCCGGATCATCGATCAGTACGTAAGAAAGACAAACATAGGCTCCGCAGCGGCACCCCCGAAACACTCGGCAACGGGATTGGAAGTTGTGGTGAACCGGAGTTTTGCCGGTTGCACAGCAACTGTCGATTTCTTTTTTCATTTCTGGCTTCCACCAAGTCTGGGGGGAACCGACTCGCCAACCCCGCCTACGATTATTCCGTCGACCAGCTGCACGACGACTTGAATCCAAGGGATCTCTGGTCGTCCAGGCTCCCTTCTTAAGCTTATACCAATGCCACTCCCTCTTTCAAGGTCAATCACTCCCGGACGATGCATCGTTTTCCTCATCTGCCTCTCGCTCACTGTCATGCTGTCCGTCTCTTCGTCCAACCCTGAGGTAGAACCTCTCCCACATCATGACGTCCAGTTCATTCCCCGTCAAGACATTTCGATACTCCCGGGCCCCTCGTCACCGACACCGACCTCCACACCGACCCCAACGTCCACGACGACATCGGAAACCACATCACGCCCGAACGCCGTCAGTTCGACGACCAGCCAATCTTCCCCCACTTCGACCCCGCAAAGTCCTACCTCCACTCCTCCTCCGCCGACGAATTCACAGACACCACCACCCGCACAAGTCAGCAGTGTCGAAAGTACCGGATCGGATGGTTCAAAAACCGTCATCGTTATCACAGTTTCGGCTTCGGGCAGCAGTACCTCTCCAACCCCCAGTTCACCCCCGAAAGGGGATGAAAGTTCTGGGCTTGGCACGGGCTCCATCATTGGGCTGTCGGTTGCGGGTGGTATCGCGTTGTTGGGAATTATAGCGTTCTTCATCTGGAAATTCACCCGGAAGCATCGGTCGGCTACCTACGATGATGGTAAGTAACGGCTGTGGCGTCACTACCAGACCTGTCTTGTTGACGATGTTCCGCACCCCTTCCGCCAGGCGAGATCAAGTGGCCAGACCTCAATAGTTCAAGCCACGTTGCAGGACAGGACGACCACGCGGCTGTCCAGGGCTCAACTGACGGTGGCTCACTGCGGGACCCGAGTTTCCGAGGCGCATATGGCGAGGGCGGATTGGGCGCTTCGCAGTCTCAGGTCGATCTCTACGCTGCAGACCCGTACGCAGTTCCACCACTTCCCCACCTGAACCCAAACCAGCCATATCGTGACGACCCGGGTGCTGCTCCATACCACGATACCTTCAACCCACCTGGCTTCCATGAGAGCCGCCCTAGCTCACCGAGCATCAGGGGAGAAGTGATTCCGATGAACCAGATCAACCGCACAAAGAGCCCCGCACCCCAAGCTGCGTTGCCGCCCGGGTATGGAGCAGGAAGGCAATCGCCTGGTCCTCAAGAAGCTTACAACGGTGGATATGGTCGTCAGTCCCCCGGGCCGCAGGATGCCTACGGAGGAGGCTATGGTCGCCGGTCGCCTGGCCCTATTGATGCTTATGGACCTCGGTGACCGGTGAGGATGGAGGTGTCGGCAAATAGGCACGGTGTTGGGCAACAGCGCAATGGAACGAATATCATCTCAAAGTAATAGCCGACGGACGAGTGTAGTCCCTGGTCCCTTGTACATGACCCTTTCGCCCGTCGCTTCCTCACCTGCATACTTCACGCCATATGGTCCCCTTGTTCTTTCTGAAAGCTTACGAACGTTATTCCCCATTTCCTGATAGCATATTACCGTTTTTCCTGCCTTCCACCCTCTTGATATCCCGTCTTGACTCTAGATTATTGTTCCTCCGTGCACAACCCACACCCATCTGAGCATCAATATCAATCGCATACTATCATGCCTCTATCATCGGTTGGTTCCCAATAAAGATGGTCGGGTAAAAAGATGATCTTGAAATAGCGTCGGTTTGCTCTGACGAGGTCGGGTATCGTTGTGGGCTATGGCCGACGAACAGGTTAGCCGCCGGCAACGTTTAGGTCGACGTATGAGCGACCGCAAAGACCGAGTGAACCGACCCAGGCGCATCGTATGTGCATTGCCTCGATAAACAATATACCCCAACCCGCCATCTGATCACAGTCCCGAGCTGCGCTGGTGGATAAAGGCGTCCCCGAGATATCGGCGGAGGGACAAGTGCTACCGAGCATTTACCCTGATCAATAAATCTGGCACGCATCAACTTGTGAATCCAGCCTTTGGCGCGTCCTTCCGCCTCGTGGCCCTGACGCGTATAAGGGCGCACATGACGGATTAGTTAAGTAGATATACCGCGTTTTACGGTCAACCATCTACTATTAGTTCGTCGCCCGTGGGTTCGCAAATGCACGACAAGTTGCCCCAGAGAAACAGCCGGGAACTCCTCATGGCAACGCCCCGGCGGCGCCGGGTTTCTTGGGGCGCGGTCACGTGGAGTGGACAGGACAGCTCCACGTAAGTTCAACCAGGTTTCGATCACCTTCCCGACTTCCACTGTACCCTCACCCACGACGACCACGACATCCTACGCTCTTTTGCTCACGAACATCATGAGGGGCGTTTGGCTGCTCTCCATTTTACTGCCTTTGGTCCCGGGAATCAAGGCAGATGGCTCCCTCTACCCGCCAGGCTTAATGCCCCTAATCAACCACGCAAACTCTCTGCTCTCTGCCGGAAAGTTTGGGCCCGCTGCGACTGCTTATTCACAGGCAATTGGTAACAGATGAGGTTGTATCCTCAGTGTTTCGTGGAGACTCATCTTTTGCATAGAGCAATCACCAACCGACTATGTGTTGTACTATAAGCGAGCCACCGCATACTACTCGCTCAACAAACACCCAAGCGCTCTTCAAGACTTTGAAAAGGTCCTCGAGCTCACTTCAAGTTCTTTCGACAAGGCGCACCTCATGAAAGCTCGTATACACGCTAAGGGTGGCAACTGGACGGAAGCCAAGGAATCTCTCGAGCTGTACAAGTCAAACCCAAAGAGCGAGAGCTCGTCCTTCAAGGAACTCGATTCTCAAATTACCGAAGGCGAAGCCGCGCACAAGAAAGCTACCCAGGCCGCTCGCGCCAAGTTGTGGACTGCGTGTGAAGAGGCTGCGTCCACCGCCCTCGCCGTGGCGGCCCACTCGCTCGAAATTAGACAACAGCGCGCGGAATGCTCGTTGGCTGCCGGTGACCTCGAGATGGCTGTTGGAGATCTGACGTGTGTTCAACGCTATGACCGCATTTGCGGCCACGTTTACTGATGCAATTTCGAATGTTAGCCGATTAATTCACCTTACCGCTCCGTCAACCTCACAGTTCATGCGGATCTTCCGACTGACCTACTTCCTCTTACCGACAACTTCGACCGACTCCGCGATGAACAATCTCAAACAGTGTCTCCACTACGATCCTGACTCGAAGGAGTGTTTCGCTGCCCGTCGACTCGTCAAGAATTTCGGAAAGACCTTCGACAAGCTCCAGGACCTCCTCAATAGTGAGGACTGGAAGGGCGCCATCAGTCTTCTCGAAAAGGGAGGCTTCGCGAGCAAGTACGACCAGGCTCTCGACGCCGAAACTACGCAAGAGATCCTCGGCCTCCCTCCGTGGCTTTCGCTCACTCCCCCACGAAAGTCGAGCCCAAGAAGGGAGGCGATCCTTAGGGGTCTGTGCAAATCATACGTCCGCATCGGTCAACCGAAGAAGGGAGACGAATCGTGTCGAGCTCTGGGTCAAATGGTTGGCGGTCACGAGGATGCCGATGCACTTCTTGGTCAAGGAGAGGTCTTGCTTGCGAACGAGGAGTACGAAGAAGCGGTTAGAGTTATGGAAAAGGCCTGGGACGCTTGCGGAAGGAAGGATCGGTACTTCCAGCAGAGAGTGACCAGGGCGCAGAAGCTTTTGAAGCAGTCGAAGCAGAAGGACTACTACAAGGTTCTTGGAGTATCAAGAGATGCTGATCAGAAGACGATAAAGAAGGCATTGTAAGTCATCTGGCCGTTCGCTATCTCGATTGTAGACCTGACCCGTCATCTCTTCGCAGCCGCAGAGCGGCGGTTAAGGCCCACCCAGACAAGGGAGGTTCGGAAGCCAAGATGGCCGCAGTCAATGAGGCGTACGAGGTGCTCACGGACCCAGAGTTACGACAACGGTTCGATAATGGAGACGACCCGAACGATCCCATGGCTCAGCAGGGCGGTCATCCATCCCAGGGTGGAGGGTTCCCCGGTGGACAACATCCATTCGCCCATTTCTTCCAGGGTGGAGGGCATCACGGAGGAGGAGACGGATTCAAGTTCACTTACGGATTCAATTAGTTCTCCCTTATCGATTATCTCTCGCCTCGTGTTTCCCCCGGACCTTTCTTCATTCAACCTCGCGCCCCTCCATTCACTCCAGCTTATCTGTATACACCCCCCGCCCTATTTCGTTACCCCATTTCCGGCGTTACCTGCTGTCACCCACACACCCTCCTCGTCTTCGCATAGCTCTCGTGTCTACAACATCAATGTTTTCCTCCTTTCCCAAAGAATACTGGTCTCTACTTGTCCCGGAAAGAACGAAGAACCATCCCGACCTGAACTGATTCAATCGTTCGGCGTGAGGTTTTGATTCCCAGCATTCATATTGAGGAATTTCATCGTGAGCCCCCGTGTTTCGTGTAAATAGTTCATGAGGTGCTTGGAAGGCGAAATTACAATACCTTTACAACGCGTCCCCGGTCCGGAACTACGTTCATATTCAGGCCCAGCGGCTTATCGGAATTATGGGACGTTCGGATGAGACAGCACGAGGGTCCATAATACAATTCAATTCAGCCCTTGGATGTTCCTTGCATCACTTGGTACTCTCGGGGAAGCACTTCGCTGCTCATATGGAGGCGTTCGGGTAAGTCGAAGGGTCTGCGAAAATTTAATAATGGAGGCCTCGAACACGCGTGTGCGGTGATTGGAACCAGGGAATAATTCTACCCGTGATATTGGTACGAGATATGTAGCAGAGTAGTTGTGCGAGCAAGCGAGCGCGGAAAGGTGGAGAAAAAACGAAGCGGAATATCCAAGTTCCATGAAACTGGGCCTGAAAATCAACCAACCCCCCTATTCTGTGCCTTTTTTTTTCTGTTTTATTGTTGTTTCAAAGTTGGGGCTTCTCAAATGTTCGGAGGATTTTCAGAGCTCGGACAAACGCAGGACAACGTTCGTCACCAGCGCCGCGACGAGGGCGAGCGAAAGGGCGGTAGGTCCGTACTTGTCGTAATACCAACCTTCCGCGCTCCTCGTCCTCAACCTCATCGACCTATGAACGAAGACGGCGGCGGAGTACGCGATGGTGAGTAGAGCCGCGAACGTGAACATTGCGGTTGCGATCAATCCGTTCGTGTCACCCGGCTCGATGAAGTTGAGGAGGGCGGTGGCGATTGTTCCGATGTAGATCGAGAAGTGAAGCCATTTCTGACGAATGGTTAGGTGAAACATCCGTTAGATCCGGCGCTAGGAGGGGAAAAACATACCAAGAATGTTCGCTCGGAAGCAAAGTACACCTTGGGTTCGATTCTGACGGGCACAGCGATCCTCTTACCCTTCGGCGCTCTGAAATCTCTCGAAAGAATTCGTTCATTCGACCGAAGGGCGGCCGCTTCTTCGGCATCTTCATCCTCATGCTCGTCATCGGCCCTCCTACCGTCTCGGTTCGTCACGCCAGAAGCGCCTGCCTCAAGTTCGTTGCCCAACCTCTCCCTCAAGGTCCGATCGAAGGCATGAGAAGGTGCTAGTGGGTCAATCGATAGCGCCCTCGGCTTGACGTTCGAAGCAGTAGATGTGGTTCGGTTCTTCAAGAACGGTGTCCTCTCATCCGGGCCCTCCTCGCCATCCGCGATGGCGGAGGTATTTTGACTCTCCTTCAACTTCCTCTCGCGGAACGCGATGGCTTCGTCAAGTTCTCGGCCTGTGATTCCTGTCCGTTTGCGCTCGTCCTTAGCTGGGGCAAGGTCCATCTCTTCGTCTTCTTCACCTTCAGAGACGGGTTCTGTATAATGTTGACTACTGTTCCGCGTCTCTGGGGTGAGATGTCCCGAGGAAGCTTCTGTAGAAGCTAATCTGGAATGAGGTGCAGATCTCCGCTCGAACGGAACGGAGCCGGTGTCGGGCTTGAGGATGTCCGTGTCCACTGAATATTTCACGTCAGCCCCATAGAAAAACAAGGGACAGCAGCGAAGATATACTTTGGGGGAGCCAGAATGGAACGAGATCAACGCGATGGGGAAGTAATGTGGAACACCCATGGATGAATTTGCTAAACACGGGATAGCCCTGAGTTCGGACCGATACAACTGTGTCATTAAAATTACTGTACCTGAACTTGGGCACCGCTTCGACCAAGTGAGATTGAACGAGCTCAGTGACCCACTGCGGTGGTTCTTGACCAAACTGGGTCTGGAGTTTGACTTCCAAGACACCATAGGTGAACAGTTCCTTATCTTCAGGGGCGAGTTGCTCGAACGGATGGTCAATCCCGATATCCATCCTCCTCCAGTGGTTTCCCGCTCGAGACCGTCCATCCCAGTTATCTTCACGGACCATGGTAAGCTCGGTATCGAGAGAGATACGGACGCGAGCATCTCCAGGGAGCTGGAAGGCGGTTCGGTTGTAGAAGGTACGCATTACTACGCGAATGAGGGTCAAGAAACACCCGTGAAGGGGGAAAGAAATACATACCAGGCTGAAGCTTCCTGGCCAGGACAGCGTACTGAACCTCGTTCGCCAACTGGATCATGGAATCGACTTCTTGACGGCTCTTTTTCCCTTTCCTGAACAATTCTTCGAACTCCTCGTCCATGGTATACTTGCCGGAGAGGAAAGCGTCGACCTTGTCCTCTTTGATCGGAAAACGAGCCTTCACAGACTTCTCACCAGTCCAGTCTTCTCTATGCGTCTTTCTCTCGACGAAGATCTGCGCTTGCGTTAAGCAAGAGCCGTTGGGAGCAGGGTATGAATAGGAAATATACCTGTTTGACCTCCATACCGCCATACCAGCGCAATCGAACTGCCTCTGCGCCTTCCGTCTTTTCCAGCCTCCCGAGATACAGCTCTAGATCCTCATTGTCCATATAGATCGATGTGATAGCTGGAATCGCCCCACTGAGTTAGTATTTGCCTCGAAATTTCCGGGAATGAGGGTTTACCAGCGTCCTTAGCTTCGAAGTCCTTGTTGGGGTTGAAGACTGGGGTATATCAATCAGCGATCCGGGCCGGAAGTCAACCACAAACGGCGGAGGACAAATTACGCGTACCGAGTACAGGAAGATGGCGAAGAATCGCCAATTTCAAGCGAACGAGATTGTCGGGGTGGACCCAATACTTGGTTGTTTGCCGAACGAAAGCGCTTTGATTTCCCCCGGCAGAGGAATCGCCTTGGATGGGATGACCGCGGGTTCGAACGAGGTCATAGAGTTTGGAGAGTTTGACGATGATTCCGTCGTAGTTATACTTGTAGAAGGGCCGTTTCTCGAGGTACTCTTGGACGAAAGTGGGTTTCAAGGGCATGTTTGTTCGTTTCTGCGAGTGGGTATGTTAATAATTCTGGGGTAAACCCACCAGGCGAGGGGGACTAACGTCATGTTTCTGTGAACGAAATAAGTAAGATTTGCTTTCCCAAAAAGTTCCACGTGAGAACCACGCACCTTGAGGATTTTCATGAATCCTGTGACATTGAGTTTGGTGTAGAGTGCGAGGTCGTGAACGTCGGCCACGAGATTGGCGACCTCCTCTTCGAGGAGATGGAACTGTTCCGCAATCTCATCCAAGGAGTGCTCATCATCGCCGTGGCCAACGCTTTCGTCGTCGTCGTCAGACCCCTCATCTGCATCATTCCCATGCTCTTCCTGCGCCTCGGTATCATCGGTAGCACGACTCGACGAGCCGTTGGGATGGTGTGACCCGTGCCCGTGCCCTTGGGCAGTGAGTTCAGCCTCCTCTTCGACGAGGTTTTTGACCGAGCTCTCCGCTTCTCGAATCCGACGGGATAGCTCCCGCGCCTGTGATATGCCAAAATGAGTGGGGGTTAGACGCAGTTGCCAGATAAGGGGACGTACCTTCTCTTTGTGAAACCCATAGATCTTGTCCAACTCCCGCTCCAAGAAAACCCGGAAGTACTTCTCGTCGTGGTCATTCCATGCCTTTGAGAAGGTCCGGTCCTGCTCGGTGGGTTAGTGGATACATCGGAGCGACAGGGGAAGTTGGGGCACGCGCCTTTAGGATTCGCTTGAGGCCGGAATAGTCGAGGTAGAATGGCCTCCATTCGTTGTAAAGGGCAGTCTGTTGCACGAGACGACGAGGGCTGGGTTGAGACAAACCGGGTTCGAAATTTGGTGGAGAGTCGCAGAGAGTGGACGTACGCTTATCTTCCTGCCAAACTTCATTGTCAAGAGCGAATGGAGGGGTCGGAGAACGAGTGTAGGGTTTGCTAGAGGGGGGCTGTGGGTTGGCGGAAGGGGGCGACCACAACTGGGATGGGGGACGGCAGTTGGCTGGTGTACTTAAGTACGCCGACACTTTAATTGACACTTCTTTTTCCACAACGAACGTTCTTCGGGGCCGGATTCCCGACCCCCAGATCTGCTCCTGTCGTCCACCTTGCCGAACTAGTTCTAAACCGTGGTCGGTGGTCATGTTACCCTGTCTACTCGGGCGTCCGACGCTCAAACCTGCGTCACACGTTACTACAGGTCCTTGGTTGTTGACGTTGGCCGCCGAAGGATTAGGATCTTGCTTCCCACCATACAAGATTCAAACGGGACTGAATGGACGCGGCACCCACCAATCCCAGCACAACTGCTCCCGTCGCAGAGGTCATACGGACAAAGATTCTGCTCACGGGATTACGAAAGTAAGGTACTGCCCCCCGCCCAATTCGCCGTTGATTGATAGTTCCCGCGCAGATGTGGCAAGACATCGATCCAGGAGGTCCTTTTCAAAGGTCTTCCGCCCAAGGACGCGTTCTTCATCGAACCCACCACCAAAGTAGTCAAGATTGCATACGAGTCAGTGAATACTTCGATCGTGCTTGGACGTTCACGAAGTGTCACTCTAGCACAGTTATACCACTTGAGATATGGGACTGTCCGGGGAGCCTTACGATACAGACGCTGCCAACGCCGCTGTCACAATTCCCAACTGTTGTGTTCGTTATCGACATTCAAGTGCGTCTCTGTGGGTGATTCTTGCGGCATTACTGATCATGTGAGAGATAGGATCACCACCAACAGCCGATTGCACGGCTGGTTGATTTAGTTATCACAGCGTATCAGGAGAATCAGAACGTGAACCTGGAGGTCTTCGTTCACAAGGCGGAAGCGTTATCGGAGGAGTACAAGATTGGTGAGCGTGTTTCCCTCGCGATCACAGCTGTATACGAACGACACATAAGAAAACTTCAGGCACATCCAACAGCGGGTACTAGAGGAACTTGACGACTACGACTTTGGTCACATACCTGTGAACTTTTACCTCACCTCGATCCACGACCACTCGTTGCAAGACGCGTTTTCCAGAGTCGTGCACAAATTGATCGATTCTCTTCCCTACATTGAAGACCTGCTTAACGTCTTCTGCGGCGTGAGTGCTCTGAATCCCGACACCGCTTCCATTCACCGACCCGAGTATCCCAGAATTCACAGGCGACCAAAGCATTTCTGTTCGATGTGAAATCTCGCCTCTACGTGGCGACAGATGCTTCCCCCGTCGATTCGGCTACCCATAGTCTGTGCAGCGATTTCCTGCTCACTCTCCACTCGTTCGGCCCACTGTACAAGTGAGTGTTGTCTCCCCCCGATCAATCAGATGCTTATCCAAATCTTTATCTTTAATCTTAGATCTGTGCACGCCTCCACTTTTGAGGAACGGCAGAAGCTATTCCCCTGCCAACCCGTGCAGCCCCTATCAACATCGATACAGGCATCCCCCAGCGATTCTCCTCGTTCATCTGATAAAGGGAAACTCCCGGACACGGATCAGGCGGCCGATCCTCCCAAGCCTCTATTTTATCCATCCGCGTCAGCCTCACTGTCACCTGGGTCTACGGAGACGACGGTTACATGTCATTTGATCACACCACAGCTGGCGTTGCTTGCGCTGATACCTACGCAGACCTTCGAGAGCCGGAGAGGGCTCGTCGAGTATAATGTCGTGTACTTCAGAGAGGGCGTGCAAGAGATCTGGCAGGTCGAGCGGGAGGCGCGAACCCGCGGGTAGGATAGTTCAAGTAATTTGGTTGACGTACTGTAATTATTTTACCGTGTGCTCGTCGGACCCCGAGTTCCAAGCCTCTGACTTCCTCGCCGACACCAGGAAGAGCACCGATGGGGGTGAATCTATTACGTAAAAGGAAACTACTTCCCCAATCGGCATGTTCCCCAAGACATGGAATCCGAGTCGCGGTCGCAGAGAACCCCAACCGCCGACGGTGCCAGCAGGTCATTTAAAAGCCTCCGACTTGCCTCGAAGTCCTCCAGGTTGGCTTTCAACCGCCATCATCCCCCCATCCCTCCCCTCCTGTCTCCCATCTCCAGTCTGACTCCATTCGTCTGTACACGCGCACGTCGAAATCATGGCTCCAATCGCGACGCGCCCCCTCATTCTCGAGTTGGGGGAGATCAGGGTACGTGGATATACGCGCACCTCGCCATCGCAATTCCAATCTCTTATCCTATCGTTTTAGGTCTCGATCCCGGTTTCCACCAACCACGATGAATGGATCTCGGCCGAAATCCTTAGAGAAAGTTTCATCCATTCCCAGAAATTGCAAGATGCAATCGATACCACCACCCAGCTTGAAAACGCCTCAGAGGCAACTGTAGAGCTTTTCGCACGCTTTCTAGCATTCGTGGCTAAAAACGTCAACTCCGATCCTAATTCCTCGCGTCCGCGGACTAATCTACTTTACAACGCCTTTAAACACTTCACCGAGTCCTACCTCGCCTCCCAAGACGTGCATACATCCACCTCCACCTTCGATCTCGACGTCCGAAAGACCGTCATCTCCTCCTACTTCAAGGCGCTCGTGACGTTAGAGTCGAGCGGGGTTACGGATGTTCCGCGTCAGCCTCCCTCGGCGCTCTTTGCCGCCGCCGAAGCTGGTGATGCGTCGATCTATGCCATTTTTGGTGGTCAGGGCACCAACGAGGTCTATTTCGACGAACTCCAGAAACTGTACGACCTCTACACCCCATACGTCGAACCCTTCATCCAGACCATCACCGACGAACTCTTTGCCCCCCTTGTCCGCGCATCCTCCTTCTCCTATCATCACGGCCTCGACGTCTCGTCATGGTTATCTGGATCTGCGCCTCGCCCGCCCGTTTCGTACTTGGCTTCCGTTGCCGTGTCCTTCCCAGTGATTGGACTTACGCAACTCACTCAATACCTTGTGGCATTCAAGGTCGCCAACTTAACACCTGGTGAAATGCTCGAACGATTTGCCGGCGCTACAGGACACTCTCAAGGCGTCGTATCTGCCGTCGCCATCTCCGCCTCGTCCACCTATGAGCAATTTATCTCGAACTCGAAGAAGGCTCTGAAGTGGTTGTTCCTCGCTGGGTCGCGTGCACAGAACGCCTTTCCTGTTGTCTCCCTCGAGCCAAGTATCATTGCCGACTCGGTCGAGGGTGGAGAGGGCATACCCAGCCCTATGCTTACGGTCGTTGGGTTGACCCTCAAGGACCTCGAACGCCACGTCGCCGCGACCAACAAATACCTACCCGACAATTCCAAGCTTTGCATCTCCCTTCACAACAGCGTCAAGGCATTCGTTGTCACCGGCCCATCGCGCGCTCTCCATGGCCTTGTTACTGCTCTCCGCAAAGTACGCGCTCCCTCTGGCCTTGACCAGAGTAAGATCCCCTTCTCCAAGCGCAAACCCGTCTTCCATGTCAGATTCCTCCTCGTCGGTGTTCCATTCCATAGCCCCTACCTTGCAGACGCTGTCGACGTCCTCTTGAATGATGACCTCGAGGGTGAAGAGCTCTGGGAGGGTGATGAGTTGCAGATCCCGGTTTACCACACAGCAGATGGTGAGTCCACATTTTCCTTGCTCGGGCTCTACACCAACCTTGTTTCCTTCCAGGGTCGGATCTCAGGGGTTCGGCTTCCTCAATCACGCGGTCCATCACGGAACAAATTTTCTCACTCCCGCTCCACTGGACCAAGGCCATCGACTTCCCAGACACTGCCACACACGCAATAGACTTTGGCCCTGGCGGAGCCAACGGTGTTGGTCCGATTGTCTCTCGCATTCTGAGCGGAAGGGGTGTCCGCGTTATCGTTCTTGGTGACAAGTCCAAGGGTGACGAACTATATGATTCGACCAACGTCAAGCACGAGGACTGGTGGAGCAAGAAGTGGGCACCACGATTGGTAAAGACAAGGTACGCTTCTACACTATGTGGGTTGAGATCCGCGTTTTAACTCCTTCCTCAGCGACGGAACCATTCATATTGACACACCCTTCTCCCGGCTCCTTGGCAAACCTCCGATCATGGTTGCGGGTATGACACCATCGACCGTCAAGGCCGGTTTCGTAAGCGCCGTCCTCTCCGCCGGTTATCACATCGAGTTGGCCGGAGGAGGTCACTACAACCCTGCAGCCCTCCGCTCCAAAGTCGCCGAGATTCAAGCCAATATCCCTGCTGGTGTCGGTATCACCTTGAACGCCCTTTACATAAACCCTCGCCAATTCAACTTCCAACTCCCTCTCTGGCAGGAGATGCGCCGTGAGGGCCTCCCCATTGAAGGGTTCTGCGTCGCTGCCGGTATTCCAACAACGGAGAAGGCCGCAGAGATAATTGAGGGTCTCACCGAGGCCGGTATTAAGCACGTTTCCTTCAAGCCTGGTTCGGTGGACGGCATTCGTCAGGTTATTAACATCGCTGCCTCCAATCCCCACTTCCCCATCATCCTTCAGTGGACAGGGGGACGGGCAGGTGGTCACCATTCGTGCGAAGACGTCCACCAACCAATCCTTTCTACCTACACTTCCATCCGCCAACACCCCAACATCATACTCATCGGCGGCTCCGGTTTTGGTGGATCCGAGGATCTTTGGCCATACTTGACCGGCGATTGGTCAGAGGAATACGGCGTTCAGCCGATGCCTTTCGACGGATTCCTGTTTGCGTCTCGGGTCATGGTGGCCAAGGAGGCACACACCTCCTCCTCCGTTAAAGATCTTATCGTCGCTGCTCCAGGTGTCGCCGATGCCCAGTGGGAAGGTACCTATGACAAGGAGACCGGCGGAATTCTGACCGTTCGCTCTGAGTTGGGCGAGCCGATCCACAAGATTGCCACGCGCGGAGTCGCATTATGGAAAGAGTTCGACAACACCGTCTTCGCCATGCCAAAGGATAAGCGAGCTGCTTGGCTGGCTGAACGTAGGGCAGAGATCATCGAGAAACTCAACAAGAACTTCCAGAAGCCCTGGTTTGGGTGGAAGAAGGACGGTACAGCTGCGGAGGACCTCGGCGACATGACCTACGAGGAGACCGTTCTTCGAATGGTTCGCCTCACATTCGTGTCCCACCAAAACCGATGGGTCGATCTCTCCCTCAGGAATCTCACCGGTGACTGGCTTCGCCGTATCGAGGAGAGATTCGCCGGTGTCAACGGTGGCGGACAGGTCCCCTCAATTCTTCAGTCTTTTGCCTCTCTCGACCAACCGCATGTATTCGTCGAGGAGTTTTTCGAGAAGTATCCCGCAGGGACGACTCAGCTCGTCTCCGCTGAGGACAAGGCCTACTTCCTCGCGATAGCTCAGCGTCCTGGTCAAAAGCCCGTTCCGTTCATTCCCATCCTCGACGCCTCGTTCGAAGTTTGGTTCAAGAAGGTTAGATATTCTCCCCTGTCTATTATGGATTATTTCATCATTCTCACCCCTCTCAGGATTCTCTATGGCAAGCAGAGGACATTGATGCAGTTTTCGACCAAGACCCACAGCGCGTTTGTATCCTCCAAGGTCCTGTTGCGGCTGCCCATTCCAAGGTCAAGGACGAACCGATCAAGGACATGTTCGGCAACATTACCAAGGACCTCATCGAGAGGCTCCTCGACCGCTACTACGACGGCGATGCTTCTAATGTCCCTACAGTCGATTACCTCGCTCCTCCTCCCATCCCCCCCACCACTTTCGTCGAGTCCATCAAAGCCAAAGAAAGCCTCGTCTTCCATACCCCTTCTCCAGTCCCGGATACAGGTCTTTGGTTGGACAACCTCGCCGGTCCTCACCTTAGCTGGCTGAGGGCTCTTCTTACCAGCAGCACCATCGTTCGCGGATCGTCATACGTTGATAATCCCATCCGTCGCCTCCTCGCGCCCCGCAATGGTCAGAAAGTTGTCGTTCATCTCAAGGGTGCCACACCCACCAGTGTCGAGGTTTTCGGCTCCATCCGCTCCTACGGGACTCAGAAAGCGGATTTCAAGGCAGTCCAGATCAAGTATACCCCTGGGACCAAAGTCATCGACATCACTGTTTTCGAGGAACGTCGTGGAGTTGCTATTCCCTTGTCTATGAAGTTCACCTACGTCCCTTCCGTTGGCTCCGTTCCGATCCATGAAGTCGCAGACCGTCGTAACCTGCGCATCAAGGACTTCTACTGGCGCCTCTGGTTCGGTGACGACGAGACCCTCCCATCTATCGGTGTTCGAGAGACCTTCCACGGTCCCGAGGTTGCCATTACCGCAGGGGACGTGGAGACTTTCTGTAATGTGGTTGGTAACCAGAGCGAGGCATTCAAGACCGCGAGGAACGAGAGAGTGCAGGCACCGATGGATTTCGGCATCGTCACCGGATGGCAGGTATGTCCACATCACACCAGGCACGAGAGATTCACACCCTGACCAAACTTGATAGGCAATCATGAAAGCGATATTCCCTCAATCGATCGACGGCGACCTCCTCAACTTGGTGCACCTTTCGAATGGTTTCCGTATGCTCGACGACGCTTCACCCCTCCACGTTGGCGACGTCGTTAAGACCGAAGCGAAGATTGCGTCCGTTATCAATACTGATGCCGGCAAGGCCGTTAAGGTTATCGGCAACATCATCCACGAAGGAAAACCCGTCATTGAGGTCACCTCTTCCTTCCTCTACCGCGGCCGTTTCACGGACTATGAAAACACCTTCGAGATTCTCCAAGAGCCAGACTACGTGGTTGAATACCCAACCGATGCTTCCATTGGCGTTCTCCTCTCGAAGGAGTGGTTCGAATTGCGCGATCAGTCGAAACCCCTTGCAGCAGGCACCTCTCTCGTTTTCCGTTTGAAGTCCGAGATCACATTCAAGAACAAGGCTTCCTATCACTCGATCACCGTTTCTGGGGATGTATACGTTCGTGATAAGATCAAGCGGCTCGTCAAGGTTGGCTATGTCGACTTTGAGGAGGAGGATTGTCACGGAAACCCAGTCGTCGCATACGTTCAACGCCATGGAACCGCCGAGGGCACCGTCACCTACCTTCCAAACGATGGATATACCATGACCGACTCTGCCACCACTACATTCACGGCTCCCTTCTCTAACCAGTGCTACTCGAACATCTCCAAGGACTTCAACCCTATTCATGTCAACCCTTACTTCTCCGACTTCGCTTCCCTCCCTGGAACCATTACTCACGGAATGTGGACCAGTGCGGCAAGTAGGAAGTACCTGGAGTCTGTCGTGGCGAAGGGACGCCCCGAGCGAGTCAAGTCGTAAGTCGATAGTTTCATCCTGTTTGCGTAGCCGCTCATCTGCTTGTAGATACGAGGTTTCATTCATCAATATGGTGCTTCCTGGGGAGGAACTGCACGTCAAGATCAAACACATTGGTATGCGTCAAGGAAATATGGTTGTCAAAGTGGAGACCTTCAACGATCGCGACGTGAAGGTTCTCGAGGGTACTGCCGAGGTCGCACAACCTCCCACCTCCTACGTCTTCACTGGCCAGGGTTCTCAGGAACCAGGCATGGGAATGGAACTCTACAACAACTCTCCTGCCGCTCGTGCCGTTTGGGATGCTGCAGATGCCCATCTTCTTGCTGTTTACGGTTTCTCCATTATCGAGATCGTTAAGGACAATCCAAAGGAGAAGACCATTCACTTTGGTGGTATCAAGGGTCAGGCAATCCGCTCAAGGTACATGGAGATGACGTACGACACCATGGACAAGGACGGCGCCGTCCGCACACTTCCCCTCTTCGGCGATATCAACGTCCGCACTCAACGATATACGTTCAGCCACCCTAATGGCCTCTTGTTCGCCACTCAGTTCGCCCAGATCGCTCTCGTCGTGACGGAGAAGGCTGCCTTTGAGGACATGCAATCGAGGGGCTTTATCCAGAACAATGCCGTCTTCGCCGGTCACTCCCTCGGAGAATACTCCGCCCTTGCCTCAGTCGCTGGTGTCCTCCCCATCTCTTCACTCGTGGACGTCGTGTTCTACCGTGGTATCACCATGCAGCGCGCTGTAGAGCGTGACTCCGAAAACCGCTCCAACTATGCTATGTGTGCTGTTAACCCCTCCAGGATTTCCCCCTCCTTTAACGACTCCGCCCTTCGTGAGGTTGTTGAGAACATTTCACATAAGACGAACCGCCTCTTGGAGATTGTCAACTTCAACGTCGAAGTATGTTCTACTTTTCTTTGTTTGGGTAGGGTTGTTCATCAAGTGACCGGTTTTAGGGCCAGCAATACGTGTGTGCCGGGGAGTTGCTCACTCTCCAGACGATGACCAACGTCCTCAACTATCTGAAGGTTCAGAAAGTTGACCTTGCCAAGGTAAGCAAGGTAGAGCGGGCTATATGGTAATCAATGCTCAGATTCCGCAGTTGTCAGAGAAGTTCACCATCGAGGAGGTCAAGAAGATGCTTGGAGATATTATCGAGAGCTGTTTTGCGTCCGCCCAAGAGAAGCAGAAGAAGGATGGCTACATTGTCCTGGAGCGAGGTTTTGCCACAATACCTCTGCCTGGTATTGATGTACCCTTCCACTCCCGCTACCTGTGGGCTGGTGTGATGCCTTTCAGAGCCTGTGAGTTGATCCTTCGATGACGGGTGACAGAATCTCACAAAGTCTTCGTAGACCTCGGTAAAAAGATCAATCCTCTCCATCTCAACCCTGATATGCTGGTTGGACGTTATATCCCGAACCTGATCGCTAAGCCGTTCGAGGTCACGAAGGAGTACGCCCAGATCATTTACGACCAAACTTCTTCACCCCGCCTCGACAAGGTTCTCCGCAAGTGGGAGGAAGAAGACTGGGGCTCAGTCGAACAACGTCAACAGCTCGCTTATGTCATCCTCGTAGAACTTCTTGCCTACCAGTTCGCTTCTCCTGTCAGGTGGATCGAAACCCAGGACCTCCTCTTCACTGTTCACGACTTCGAGCGTTTCATCGAAATTGGGCCCTCCCCCACCCTCACCGGCATGGCCACTCGGACGCTCAAGGCTAAGTACGAGGCTGGCGACGACTCTGTCTGTCGCACACGTGCGATCCTCTGTCACGCAAAGCACACGAAGGAGGTCTACTACCAGTTCGAGGATGAAGTCGTTGCCCAGGATACTGCTCCTGAACCTGCTGCTGATTCCGTCCCCGCTCCTTTTGTCGCCGTACAAGCTCCTACTGTTCCCACCCCCACTCCCGCCGCTGCTGCTGCCGCCAGCATCGAAGATACACCAATCAAGAGCCTCGAAATTTTGACGGTCATCATTGCCCAGAAGTTGAAGAAGCCGGTGAGCGATGTTCCCCTCTCTAAATCCATCAAAGAGCTCGTTGGCGGTAAATCCACTCTACAAAACGAAATCCTCGGCGACCTTGGCCAGGAGTTCAGTTCTGCTCCAGAGAAAGGTGAAGAGCTTCCGCTTGACGAACTTGGTACCGCTCTTGGCGTAGGCTTCTCTGGAAATCTTGGCAAGTATACGACAGGTCTCGTCTCGCGTCTCGTTGGTGGGAAGATGCCCGGAGGTTTCAATCTCAGTGCTATCAAGTCCCACCTTTCGAAGAGTTGGGGTCTCGGGCCTCAGCGTGCGGACGGCGTTCTCCTCCTTGGTACTACCATGGAGCCTGCCAAACGCTTGGGTTCTGAGGCTGAGGCGAAGACGTGGTTAGACGGAGTTGTTGCCCTTTATGCTCAGCGATCGGGGATATCCCTGTCGTCCGGCTCGTCCGTTGGTTCGGGAGGCGGTGGAGGAGGAGGAGGAGGCGCCGTGATGAACAGCGAGGAGTTCCTCAAATTCCAGTCGGAGCAGTACCAGTTCGCCGCCCAGCAGATTGAGCTCCATTCCCGTTACCTGAAGAAGGACTCCCGCGCTGGTGATCTCAAATACGACGCAGAGAAGGCCAATTCGCTTAATCTTCAAGCACGGTTGGATGCCATCAGTCGCGAACACGGCGATTTCTACGTTGACGGTATCCTCCCTGTTTTTGATGCTCTCAAAGCTCGCCGATTCGACTCCTCTTGGAACTGGGCTCGACAAGACGCCCTGCTCATGTGGTACGACATCATCCACGGAAAACTCACCACTGTCGACCGCGAGATCACCGCCCGCTGCATCGATATACTCAACCGTGCCGACCCCGACCTCTACCAGTTCATGCAGTACAGCGTCAATACCTGCGATCCTACCCTCGGAGAGAACTATGCCCTTGCTAAACAGTTCGGTCAACAGCTCATTGAGAACTGCCGCGAGGTTGTGAACAGCGCTCCTCTTTACAAGGATGGTAGGTTGATTCGGATTAATTCCTGCGTCGCATTTGCTAACAAGCCGACAGTAACATTCCCAACCGCACCGAACGTCGAGATCAACGAGAAAGGTGATATTATTGTGACTGAGGTTGTCCGTGAAGGTGTCAGGAAGCTCGAGGCGTACGTCGACGAGATGTCCAGCAGCGACGCGGTCAACGCCCCGATCAACGTCGATAAAGTTCACGCCAGCGTCCTTAAGCTTTGGAACGTTGTACAGACTCAACCCGGTATCAGCGAGGAACAAGTCAGCCGAATCAAGGACCTGTATGACTCCGTTATCAACTCCCTCAGCAACAAGGGTCCCGAGACCAAACTCAAGGCGGCTCCTCAGCCTCGCACTCGTCGCGCATCTTCACAGTTCCTGCGCCCCCATGCTCCCGGTGGACCCTCCATCTCCGAGGACAAGATACCTCTCCTCCATCTCAAGCGTAAGGTCGGAACGAGTTGGGAGTACAGTAACAACCTCACTGGAGTCTACCTCGACATCCTCAACGAGATCGCCACTTCTGGCACCTCCTTCAAGGACAAGAACGCTCTACTCACTGGTGTTGGAAAGGGTTCGATCGGCGTCGAAATCCTCAAGGGTCTTTTGTCTGGAGGTGCCCACGTCGTCATCACCACTTCCCGCTATAGCCGCGCGACCGTCGAGTACTACCAGGCCATCTTCCAGCGTCACGGCAGCAAGGGATCCGCTCTCACCGTCGTCCCCTTCAACCAAGCCTCAAAACAGGACGTCGAAGCCTTGATCGATTACATCTATACCTCACTCGGCATGGACCTGGATTACATTCTGCCTTTCGCTGCTCTCCCCGAGAACGGACGCGAGATCGACGGTTTGGATGATAAGTCCGAGCTCGCTCACCGAATAATGTTGGTGAACATTCTCCGTCTCATGGGTGCGGTCAAGAACAAGAAGGCTAGCCGAAACTTTGTCACTCGCCCCACTCAAGTCATCCTTCCTCTCTCTCCCAACCACGGTCTGTTCGGTAAGGATGGTCTTTACTCCGAGTCCAAGATCTCTCTCGAAACCCTCTTCAACCGTTGGAGCGCTGAGAGCTGGGGTGAATACCTCTGTCTCGCCGGTGCCGTCATTGGGTGGGTTATCATTACAGGCTCTTTCGCCGCATTTCTGACCTTCCTCCTAGGTGGACCCGTGGCACTGGTTTGATGAGTGCAGCTAGCTTGGTTTCCCAGGAACTCGAGTCGTACGGCGTCAGGACATTCTCTGCGAAGGAGATGGCCTTCAACATTCTCGGTTTGATGCACCCGCTTCTCTTCAGCATCACGCAAGTTGAACCCATCTGGGCCGATCTCAACGGCGGCATGGATCGCCTTCCCGACCTCGCCGATATCACCACTCGCATCCGATCGGATATCATGAAGAAGAGTGACTCCCGTCGCGCCATTGCCAGGGACAACGCGGCCGACTTTAAGACCGTCAATGGTGTCGAAGCTGAACGTGTCCTTCAGACCGTTTACGTCACCCCCCGGGCCAACTTCAAGTTCGATTTCCCTCCCCTCCCCTCCACTGATACTTTTGGAGACCTCTCCAAACTCCGTAACCTCATCGATTTGGACAAGGTGATCGTCAACACCGGGTTTGCTGAGGTTGGCCCATGGGGCAGCTCGAGGACTCGGTGGGAGATGGAGGTTCGCGGCGATTTCACGTTGGAGGGTTGGGTCGAGATGGCTTGGATCATGGGATACATCAAGCACTTCGACGGTCGACTCAAGAACGGTTCTTTGTATGTTGGTTGGGTTGAATCGAAGTCTGGTGAGCCCGTCGACGAGAAGGACGTGAAGAGCAAGTTCGAGAAGGACATCCTGGCACATGCCGGTGTGAGGTTGATTGGTGGGAGACTCCTTGCTTCCCCTTGACCTACTTCTAACGCTGTATACACAGAGCCGGAGCTGTGGCGTGGATACGATCCCAAGCGAAAGGTTTTCCACCAGGAAGTCGAACTCGTCCACGATCTAGAGCCCATGGAGGTGTCCGAAGCTGACGCCAAGAAGTTCAAGAACGAGCATGGTGCCAAGTGCGACATCTGGACTGGCGAAGGTGGCGAGTGGTTCGTGAAGTTCAAGAGGGGCTCCAGGATTCTTGTTCCCAAGGCTTTCGAATTCAACCGTCATGTTGCTGGACAAGTCCCTACTGGTTGGGAAGCCGGCCGCTATGGCATCCCCGACGATATTGCTTCTCAAGTCGATCGCGTCACGCTATGGGCCCTCGTCTGCACCGCGGAAGCGTTGAACATGTCTGGCATCACTGACCCTTACGAGCTCTACAAGTACATGCATCCTTCCGAAGTTGGTTCGAGCTTAGGAAGTGGCATGGGTGGCATGACAAGTTTGCAGCGGATGTTCAAGGATCGTCGCGAGGAGAAGGAAGTCCAGAACGATGTCCTGCAAGAGACGTAAGTTTGACACATTTGTCGGAGCGTGTGTTACTGACTCCGCCTCAAAAGCTTCATCAACACTACCGCTGGGTGGGTTAACCTACTCCTTCTTTCTTCCAGCGGCCCGATCAAGATCCCCGTTGGTGCTTGGTAAGTGAATACTTCCGGTAGCGATCCAGCACGTCCTAATCAGCCCTTGCAGTGCAACAGCTTTGCAGTCCATCGAAATTGCTTGCGACACACTGCTCTCCGGAAAGGCCAAAGTGATGATTGCCGGCGGTTTCGACGATATCAGCGAGGAAGGCTCCTACGAGTTCGCTAACATGAAGGCTACCAGCAACAGCGAAACCGAGTTTGCCATGGGTCGCGAGCCAACTGAGATGTCTCGGCCTGCTACCACCACCCGTGCCGGCTTCATGGAGTCCCAGGGAACGGGTGTCCATATCCTCATGTCCGCCAGGACGGCCCTTGAACTCGGTGCTCCCATCCGCGGTATCATCGCGTTCACTTCCACTTCCACGTAAGACCCTGTTCCGTGTGTGTGTGTGTGATGTAAGGTCTGATCCCATTGACGTTACAGCGACAAGGCCGGACGATCCGTTCCTGCACCAGGAGTGGGAGCGCTCTCCATTGCCCGTGAGATCCCATCGAAGCACCCACTACCAATCTTGGACATCAACTACCGATCCCGCCAACTCGCCTTCCGCCGTAAGCAGGTTTCAGACTGGATGAACCTCGAAAACGATCAAATCCGGGAGGAACTTCGGGACGCTAAGGTTCAGGGAGAAATTGACGAAGAATACTTTGCTACGAGGCTGGCGGACGTCGAACGTGAGGGTGCCCGCCAGGAGAAGGAGGCGTTGGCCACCTATGGAATGTTGGAGGGTTCGGACCCAAGGATCGCTCCACTCCGCCGTGCGCTTGCTGTTTGGGGTCTCACGCCAGACGACCTCGGTGTTCTCTCGATCCACGGAACGAGTACCGGAGCCAATGAGCGCAACGAAACCCACATCTGGAACGACGTCTTCACGCAGATTTCGCGCACCCCCGGCAACGCCATCCCGATTGTCGCCCAGAAGAGCCTTGTTGGTCATTCCAAGGGTGGATCCGCTGCTTGGCAGATGATCGGCCTCTTACAGTCGATCAACACGGGTATCGTCCCTGGAAATCGCAACAACGACAACGTAGACGCCGAATTCCACAAATACACCTACCTCATGTTCCCCTCCAAGTCGATCCACACCGATGGAATCCGCGCTGGTGTTATGTCCTCGTTTGGTTTTGGTCAAGTTGGTGGCACCGCTCTCGTCGTCCATCCTCGCTATCTGTTGGCTGCTCTCGAACCCTCTGTGTACGAAGCCTATAAGGAGCGCAACCGCCTCCGCTACCTGCAATCCTACAAGGCGATGTCAGAGATGATGACCCACAACTCCCTCGTTAAGATCAAGGACGGTCCCCCCTACACTCCCGACATCGAGGGCAAGGTGTTATTGAACTCGCTGGCTCGGGCCACGCTGAGCACTCGAACTGGCCAGTACAGCTTTACGAAGCTCGTGACTGAACAAAAGGTCGCCCTCGACCAAGTGCAGTCGGTATCCGACCTCCTCTCCGACAGTGGTTCGATCGCCGGTGTTGGAGTCGACCAGGAACTCATCTCTGCTGTCCCTTCCCACAACCCCACGTTCATTGAGCGGAATTTCACCGAAGGCGAAATCTCGTACTGCCAAACTCAACCATCCCCACAGTCGTCGTTCGCCGCTCGGTGGGCTGGAAAAGAGGCCGTATTCAAATCCCTTGGTGTTACTTCAAAGGGCGCCGGTGCTGCAATGCGCGAGATCGAGATCCTTCCGGATGAAAGTGGTGCCCCACGAGTCACCCTCCATGGGGATGCCAAGGCCGCTGCTGACAGCAAAAGTATCAAGACCATCCACATCTCTCTCAGCCACTCTGAGGTAAGGCACTCTAAATCTCCCGCTGGGTTTAATGACTGACTCGAGCCCCCCAGACCACCGCAATTGCGTTCGCTCAAGCTTCTACTGCGTAACATCTCGCCTCCTCTGACAATTTACCAAGTTTCGCCCCAATTCCTTGCATTCACATCGTTGTCTGTGTAACCCTGCATACGTTTCTCTCACCTGTATTCTACCCTGGTCAAATAGAATGATATAAGCTGTGATCAACAATGTATTGGCAAATCTCCGGCGTAGTTGCGGTCGACCATGATTGATCGCCGCTCCTGCGCTGCACCCTCAACCCGCTAGAGCTCAGGGACATTTCTGACTTCCCTATGTCAATGAGGGCCACCCGGCCGGATTCGAAGTAGGGACTGGCTCCTGGAACGCCCCCCATCTCATTGCCTCTCCCATCCATAAACCTCCTCGCGCAAACGATCCGTGCGTCATCACCATCTTGAGAGAGGAGTATATCTAGCGATCGACGCATTTCGTCCTCTGAAGGATAATATCGTGGGGCAAGTACACGCTCGAGGGTATCGAAGCCTAAAGGCCACCAAACGCACACCGTTAATCCAAGTCAAACGAACCCTGTGCGTGGATTGCGACGGACCCATCAAGAATGTGAGCTGAGTGGATATAGAGTGCGATGGGTTTGACTTCAGCTCCACGAGACGATCACCCAGGAATATCCGAAGGGCCGAAGACTTGGCGATGAACGTTGGCTCGTTCACGAGGCCAACTGCGACGTTCGGACATGAACTGGGGTCATCGTGATGAATCCTTGTGACCAGCAGAGACATCATTTCGGCCCTTTGAGAGAGGGTCGCGTCCCCTTCTTGAAGTAGTTTGTCCGCGTTTCTGACAGACAACAATAACAACTTGGCGTCGTAATCGGGCGTCGAGGGAAAGGGGCTCGGAGCGTTCGCGAGGGCAAGGTGGGCGAGGGTTGGAGGATTGAAGGATGAATCTAAGACGCTGATGTGCACGGATGACTTGGGAAGTGAATGGGTCGGCGACAGCGACCACCGCTCATGGCTGGTATAGACAAGAGCAGCGGAGGCGACCCGCTGCTGCACTCTTTCTATTGCGGATAAGATGGTGGAGGTGCTGGGGAGGATCATCATCCTGGCTTGTGTTTCCAAATGTAGAATTCACCGCCTGGCTTCGACACCGAAGGGGTGTCACGTGCCCTTGGATCCGGGAAGTTGTGTCAGTCACCCACTTACCCTCCGCTTTTTTCATCCCCGCCGACATGTCTACCCCAACGAGACCAGTAAACATCCGCCCGGGCACCCCCCAGAGTGTGAACTTCGACGGGTCCCCTCTTTCAGGCTCTCCGAACATCCGAGCCCTCCGAGCACAATACGGCACTCCGCCTGTACCCAACATCCCTCCGAGGAACGTCCCAGTCAACTCACCTGGCATTAATATCGGCGCCCATGGTTCCGGTTCGGGTCGGCCCAGTGTAGCTGGAACTCCTATCATCGGTGGAATTCGTATGCAAGCCCCAGGAGGTCCCGGAAGCGGCACAAGAACGCCCGCGAGCGGATACGAGAATCCGTTCGAGGAACTCACAGACGAGGAGAAGGCTAGGATCCTCAGAAGACATTTGGTCTCTCGAGAACAACGCGAGCATCAGCTAGATAGGAAGTCTTCGTTTGGGTCTTTCACCGATCGAGGCGAGGGGCCTTCACTATCCAAGCGGCAATCTATCAGTGCAGTCCGTGACCAGGCTGTTGCAAGGGAAGACTCAGAACCTTTCCCAATCCCATACCATACGCCGGGGGCGGACTTGACCCATAACATCTACAAGTGGCAAGCAGACCAACGTCGAGGGGCGCGTCCTCGGTCTGCCTCATTCGCGGGGTCAACGCGTTCGAGCGTCAACCCCACCTTCGCCAACATCCACGAACCGGGAGGATTCCGAAGGAACTACCTGCTCATGAGGGCCCATGAACAAGGCGAAGAACAACCGGAGATGGTCTCAAGTTTCATTGAGTTCTTATATCTCTTCGGTCACTTCGTAAGTGCGATCGTCCCCGTCTTTTGTGCGTTTTCTAATTCGTGGCTATCAAGGCCGGTGAAGATTTGGAGGAAATTGAGGAGGAGGACGAAGAAGCTCTCCGTCAGGATGAGGAGGGGGGTTTGCAAAGGGCCCTTACTCAGGCGGAGGCTGCGCTTTCGTCGTCACTTCGCTTTGAGCCTGATTTGGCCAAACCACACGATGAGACGACACCTCTGATTCAAAGCACCATTTCTAAAGGCGCCCGCCATGGTTCCCGTATCAGGAGAAAGAGAGCGAGTTCCGTTGCTTCCCACGGAGAAGCCACAGTCACGGACGCGGTGCTGATGGTACATCTCAAGCTGCTGTTCTCGTACCCTTGCAGATGCTAATGGTGTTCCGACAGTTATTGAAGGCCTTCGTCGGTACTGGTGTGCTGTTTTTGGGCAAAGCGTGAGTCCACCCGAACCCTTCTCGTTCGCTATGCTCAAACCAAACCTGATCTAGGTTTTATAACGGAGGGATTTTATTCTCGAGTTTGGTTCTCGTTTTCATCGCTTTGGTTTCGTTGTGGTCCTTCTTGTTACTGGTTAAGACCAAGTTCGTCGTCTCCGGCAGTTTCGGCGGTACGTCCAGTGTTACCACAAGGAATCTGCCTCTTGACAATCATTCATTCAGACATGGGAGGAGCATTATATGGTCCATATATGCGCACCGCTATCCTCACTTCTATCGTTGTTTCCCAGCTGGGCTTCGTTTCCGCCTACACAATCTTTGTGGCGGAGAATTTGAGGGTTTGTCATCCGGTCACGTTCTCTTTTCTTGAGATAATGACGTCATTTGTAGGCTTTCGTCATGGCTGTTACGAACTGCACGAAGATCATTCCCGTGCAGTATTTCATTCTAATGCAGGTCGTTGTTTTCCTGCCGTTCGCACTCATCCGCAACCTTGCGAAACTGAGCACGACCGCTCTGGTGGCTGATGTCTTCATCTTGGCCGGATTGATTTATATCTTCTCCAGCGAATTTTCGCTCATCGCTGAACGCGGAGTCGCTAAAGTGGCAATGTTCAACGAGAAGGATTTCCCGCTCTTGATTGGGTAAGTCTTATTCCTGCCCGCCCGCTATAATGTACCTTACCTGTTCAATGCGCGTAGTACCGCGGTCTTCAGCTTCGGTAATCTGTTTTCATTTTATGTATTGACTGGCCGGAGTGCTGACATCACATTTAGAGGGTATCGGGCTGGTCATCCCCATTACCGATGCTATGAAGGAACCTAGGAAATTCCCGAAGGTTCTGAGTGGTGTTATGATCTTCCTGATCTGTGAGTGACGAGCTTCTCGCCACTAGCTGATTGCGGCTCAACTTCTGCATTATAGTCCTATTTGGAGGTGCCGGTGTGCTTGCTTATCTGACCTTCGGAGATAAGATCCAAACAGTCGTTATTGTAAACCTCGACCCCAGGAGCAAGATAGTCCAAGTTGTGAGTGCTCCTTGAATTGACGATCGTGTACCCATTCAGAGACCCAATCACGCGATAGGTCCAATTCCTGTACTCCATGGCAATCTTGTTATCCACCCCTCTGCAACTTTTCCCAGCTGTCAGGATCATGGAGAACGGACTGTTCACCCGGAGCGGGAAGGAGAACCTTCTCGTCAAGTGGCAGAAGAATGTATTCCGTTTCTCTATCGTCGCGCTCTGCACGGTGATCAGCTGGACTGGCGCCAAAGACCTAGACAAGTTTGTCGCCTTCATTGGGAGTTTCGCTTGGTAGGTTTGCCACCGCATCACCGCTCCCGCAGGCATCCTGACGTTTCGATCATTCGATCTAGCGTCCCCCTCTGCTACGTATATCCGCCCATGCTTCATTACAGAGCATGTGCGCGCACGAGGAAGGAGAAAGCCGGCGACATTGCTCTGATGGTGTTTGGTGCATTGGCGGCGGTGTATACAACCGTACAGACCATTAAGGTGGATCCCTATCACCTCTGGGCGCATTCTGCTGATCACTAATTACACTTCACGCTGCAGCTTATGTTCGAGCCCGAGACCGGCGGCCCAACGTTCGGACACTGTTAAGCATGTTGACCGAGCACGCCTGAGCTGACCCGATACATGTGTTCTCCCGAACGTTGCTGTGATATACTTTCCACTACACTTTTACACAACCATATCCCGTAGATTCATTCCGATCTCAGTACCATACCGCTCACCATTCAATGTTCATGGCAATATCTGTTTCGACCTACCCCACACTTCAATTGACTTGGGTCACATCAACCTATACATTATCCGACCACTGCAATTCACTCGTTTTATTTAGAACAGTCGCGGGACGTTCATCTCCCTGAGATGGTGTTTTGCCAACATCCTTGATGTGCGCATAGGAGCCCAAGAGCGTCACTGCCGGGTACAGCCTCGTAGTCCCAGTGGATTGCTCCTTCCTATGACCGCGGGAATGACGTGAATCCCAGCGATTATCCGTAGTTAGCCCTCGCAAAGGGTGCGGTGTTCCGCACGTTAGAGAGTACGGGCGCCACCGTCGGACAACTCGGAGGCTCGAAAGAATCCTGGAGAGATGTTCGGAACTGGGAACGAAACTCAGTGGTTGCCACGTGAAAAGTCTTCATCCTACCTTTCTGAAGATACGAGCTCAAACCCCAAGCTTGGGCTCAAGGTCGTAAATATCCCCAGTTCCCGCGGTGAGAACCATGGTGATTGAAGGTTTTTCTTACATTGCCATTGTCTCCGCCTGCGCCAGCGTTTGCTGGGTCACAAGCTTGGACCGCCAGGCGCCGCCATCTGTCACACGGGAATGATCATCTTCTCGCAGATCCGTGCGCCCACGCTCGTACTTCAAGGTTACAGATACCGAATCCCGGTGTTCTGAATGATTGCCAGATCTCCTTGATGGGACCAAAGGATCCACGATTATTGGGGTTCCAACACGTTGGGTACACCCCCCAGTCTGAACAAGACGTTTCAGGTGAGTTTGTTAAACGAACTTCTCCAACACAATCCCTGTTCTTCATACCACTACGGCCGCATGTCGGACATCGATTGTATGGATGGTTGATACTTCTTAACCCGCATAGGCAACCCGGGCCGCTACGAGAGAGTTTCCAATGTTCCCTTCCTCGTGGTGTGATCCGTCGGCCACCTCAACGATAAATCACCGAGGGGCCAGGGAGGGAACTCTTCACTGACCCACCACCAGCGACCGCGTCTCGTCTGATCCCTATCAACGACGAGCACTTATAAGTACATCACCCTCCTCGCGCGCCTTGTTCCGTCTCAAACGTCACCCCCGTACTCTCGACCTACGCCTCAGCCGCCCGTTACCTGTCATCCCCCACAGCGCCACGGACGCCCCACAGCAGCCATACCACACGCCCGTGCCAAGGCCTCGACCTTACTCGTCACCCAGCCGAACCAACGATGATCGACGGGAGTCGGGATCGGAGACTCTACGGGATTGGTAACTATGCCCACCAGGATGTTTCATCCCTGTGGGTTACAGGAGGGGCAGGCCGTTTAAGCCACCGACCCACCACCACTTGTAGCGCCCGATCTGAGCTGCGGTTCGTTTCCGACGATGAACCCCCCGCCACTAGGCCAAAAGACACAGAACCATACCTTTCCCCGTGCTCCCCAATTTCACAGATCAATTTCGCGTCTCGGGAAGACACCACGCCATTTCTGACTCCCATCGAAACCGAGCCGGCATCAAGATTCTCGTTCCTTTCGTTCTCTACCTCTTCCTCACTTGACATGGATGAAGAACTCGACCAGCTTACACCAAGCGAAGAATCGACCAAGGGGCCCGGGAAGAGACCGCTTCCCGAGGTCCCCGATCAAGCGCAGTCGCGGCCTCTCCCATCCAGGCCCATGGCTGCGAGTCCTATTGACCAGCTCTCTCGCGCTCCCCTCAGAGAGTTCATCGAGGGCTGTTCAAAGGATATTTTGACCGTCTCGCAACCCGCCTCCGATCTTGGGACTTACACATGGGGTCATTCGGTGGAGGAAAACCCATGGGCACACGATCCTCCGCCCAAAGCTACCCCACCCGAACACGACATGCCAGCCGCCCCGCTTGTACACCACACGCCAGCCACCGCACTTGTACACCACACGCCAGCCACCGCACTTGTACACCACACACCAGCTACCCCTCCGAGTCTCTCGCTTGACTGCGCTTCGACCCTCCCTCCTCCCCCTTCGCCACCTTTTCCGTCTCTTGAGACGCTTGTCATCCTCCCCCAAACCCCGAAGCCGTTCTATTCCTATCCGCGGGACCTTACTTCTCCGACAAGTATCGACCTCGTCACGGCCGCTAGCTTGCCGATTGCAGGCGAGAACGGCGAGCACATCTTATTCGGTGCTCTGTTCAGGGACCGCAAAGCCATCGTGATTTTTATTCGGTACTTTTGGTGCTTGTTCTGCGATGATTACGTTCGTTCGATATCGAAGAGCGTTACCCCTGAAATTTTGAAGAATAAGGGGGTGGATTTGGTTGTTATTGCGAACGGTGCGCCTGATGTGATTAAAATGTATAAGAGTACGCCCCTATTCACGTTCGAGGTCCGCGTATTCGACGAAGCTGATCTTATCGGATTTAGGGATGCAGAAGTTCCCATTCAAGGTGTATACAGACCAATCCTCTCAGCTGCACGATGCTCTCGGGCTATATAAAACAACCGAAATACCAGCCGAAGCCCCACGGGAGCGGGGAGTAAGCGGGTACCTCAAGAGCGATGGGCGATGGGCCACCTTGAGGATCGCGGTCAGAGAAGCTGCCGCGAAGGTGGTACACGGGTATGAACCTGGGAACATCGAACAGTTGGGCGGTGAATTTGTATTCGGACCGGGGTGAGTTGAGGGAATTGTGCAACCCCTTTATCGTTGATTGACTGATGACTAACTTGGGTTTTTGTTGTTGGCGGACATATGAACAGGTTGAAATCTTTGTTTGTGCATAAGATGCAGAATATTCGTGGCCACGCTCCAATCGTGGAGGTTTTGGAGGCTGCCGGAGTACATGTTTGCGAGAGGGTCAAAGTCCGGGGATCCGAATCTTCGGCGACTACGCCCCCTACCAAGTCTACATCCAAGGTAGTGGACATATGTGGCTCCGCTTCCAAACCATACGCGATTTCTCTGCCGACGACCATCGCTACCAGCATCACGTCTACCACCACCTCAATTTCCTTTGATCGGGGAGATGGGAACTCGGGATTGGCCTGGGTGGCTGAACCTCCGACGCCGGTCATCGCAGACAAGGTGGAGTGGATGGTTCATAGGACTGAGTCCCTCACCAGGATCAAGCAGAAGAAGGAGGCGAGGAGGCGAGGAGCTAGTTTCGCGGATTTTTGAGTGGATCCCTCCTGACCTTGCGGGAGAGGGTTTCTGGTTGCGTCGAGGTGTGCATAGATTACGCGATCAGGCCGGATAACGGTCTCGCGATTATACCCCCACAGATGATGAAGTGGCCGCATCACACGAGCCTAGCTGCGTATTCTTACATCCGTTTACCTTCCGCGTCGCTAGTGCGCCCTTCCTTTCCTTTGTGCTCCCTCGATCTTATTTTTCTCTTTTTGTTCTTCTCGTTTCCAGTAGGTTGGGTGTATTAACCCCGGGAATAGTGTCTTTTCATTTTTTCCCACCCGCATCTCGTACGGGGCTTATGTCTCCGTTGTAACCCCCTACCTCCCCCGCACTCCCCATTCTCGTTTATCAACGCTTGAAATCCACGTCGACTCCTTTCACTCCCGATCTCTTCTCCGGTTGTTGATGTTCGTTGCAGGCCATCTCACATCCGCGGGCCAACATTTCTTCCTCTGCAAAGTGAAATTGCAACGGCTTCTTCAAGTTACATCATAGCTCCTCACATCCGCCGATCAGGGTTGTCTTGCCCATCCCATCAATGGCTCGTGATGCTTGCCGGTTGCCCCTCGAGTTCCTTGCGATTCCATAACTCCGCCCGGGGGTTCTATAATTCCGCGTGCGATATGTACCTGTTGGTTTGAAAAAGCCTCGGTTTAATGATACGAAATCCAGGGGATGGGCCGAATATACGCTGATGATCGAAGCCAGTTGATTGGCTTGCGCGGCGGAATCCTTCAACATGTCCGTGAGCTTCTCCGTTCAGAGGGCGCGAAAAGTCTGGTAAATTGCAGCTGCGACTCAAGGGCAGTTCAATACCAGGGTCGAGCGCACTCTGTGAGTGTTCTATCTCCTGATCCACAATCAGGCATCTAATCGGCGGGAGGCGTGAGACGAGAAGACGAAATGACCAAAAAGGTGTGCAGTATGCATTACAAGATGTAAAAAGTGTCGTACTGGATAGAGTACAGAATTTTTGGGGTATCGACACTATAAAAACCGTATGAGTAGTAGATCACAAACACCAACTCTATGCCCAGTTGTCCACGAGGGACTCGCGCATACCACCGATAACGGCAGCTTGATCTTGTCCCTGGAGTTCTGAGGGAAGGATCAATAATCAGTGTTAATGTGGAAGAGCAGGTTAAATGAAGCGGACTGACTGAAGGTGGCTTCAATCACACTAATCTCCATGGCCGTCGTATCGAAGCCAGTGAACGCGCACCAGTCGTTTACGACGAGACCGGCCCCTATCACGTCGGAACCACGGTTTACTGTGCCAGCCTTAATGTGTCCCGGTTTAGGTTACAGTCATCCGGCACATGGAAAAGCCTGGCGACGTACCACCAAAGGCACCTGCAGTAAGCTACTCAGTTCATCTTGATCTTGTACACTCGTCTTGGGGTGAACGAGTCCTCCTTGATTCGAGATGGCACAATAACTTCCGACGAGGACATTATCGGCAATCGTCTGTCGGAAGACTTCGACTTTCAACACGTCGGCGATAATCTCCTCAGTTTCGCGATCGACGTCTGGGTGTACGAGGGCGACGTGGTCGTTACACGCGATGACGTTCCCGAGGGCGGATAGTCGCTCTTCTACCCGTTGGACGGCGACTGAATCTGGAAGGGAATTTCGGAGGTGTTGAAGTTCCTGGTCGTTTGTTGTTGAAGGAACGAGAAGCCCGTGCCTGTTCCCTGTGATGGCGAGAGCTTTAGTCCTTACCGCCCTTCGAGCAGGAAGGTGAAACCAACTCACCAGCGGTTAATCGACCGATAATCCTCGTTCCACCGATAGATGTGTGAACAATAGGAACGACGTCGCCGAGCTCAGCCTCAAAGGCCGAGTAAAAATTTGTGCTGCCCTGGATTGCGCAGAGGCAGTAACTGTTTGTGAGCTTGGAAAAGACTCCGATGTCGCTGCTGTTTTCGAATTGGAGACCTGTGATCAGTGGTCGCCCTCTCGTCAAGATCGGGTTGAGAATTTGCGGTGGAGGAGTACGCACGAGTAGCCATGATTGGTGTGGTTTGAAGAGCTGGGGTGATTGAGGTGTTTGGTTTGGAGGGGGGACGACGGTTTATGAACGGGAAAATTGAGGTGGTGTGGTTGGGTGATCGGGAGTCGGCAAGAATCGACCCACCCGCTTCCGAAGAGTCAACGGACCTCGTCCCGACTCACCACCTCGGATCCGTCCGCTTCCCGCACCATGAACAGCCTCCGTCCGTCTGCACGCTGGATGCGCGCTTTGTCCAGCACCGCAAACCACAGTCATGCCATTCAGCCTGGGTGCCGACTCGGGTCGCGGTTTGGAAGGAATCTCGCGACCCACGGTTCTGCCATAGGCGCGAGCCTGACCAGTCAGACGCGCCCGGTCACAAAAGTCGAGAAGGTTGTATTGGATACCATCAAGGTTTGCATGCTTTGCATTCGCAGTTGCAGTGTTGAATGACTCAGGCCAGGGTTGAAGGCAAATGGTCCCGTCTCCTTCTCGGAATACATGTCACTGTGCCTCGCCCATCCAACTGAAGGATATTACACCAAACCGTTACGCGACATTCTTGGAGCTCGAGGAGATTTCATCACGAGTCCAGAGATTAGCCAAGTGTTCGGAGAGGTGTGTTTACAAGCCGGACGTGGCTCCATCTTCGCATTTTGGTTGACGAGCCGGGTAGCTTATTGGCGTTTGGTTTTTGACGCGGTGGTTGGCGAATGGGAACTCTTCACCCATTCGTATCATCGAGCTTGGGCCGGGCAAGGGAACGTTAATGACCGACATCCTCAGGGTACGGTTTCATCTCTTCCACCCGCATACACTCAACTGACGGTCGGGTTTCGTAGGCATTCTCACAATTCCCGGCGTCAAATGCGGCGATACGGGAGATACATCTGGTGGAGACCAGCCATCCTCTTCGATCCGTTCAAGAACAGGCTTTGAAGCCCTTCGTCGAGAAGCGGGGTTGGAAGGTCCAGTGGCACGATAACCTGGATGAAATCGCACCGACCGATAAACATTATACCATGGTCCTCGCGCACGAGTTCTTCGACGCTTTGCCGTTCCATTTGATCGAGGTTAGTCTCCTTCCGAACGAACGCCGAGCAAGTCCTGACGGCTGCACAGAAATCCCAAAATGGATGGCAAGAAGTAAAAATCGACGCCAATCCACCAAAGCCCGAAGCCCCAATAATCCTCACATCGTCAGGCTCGACCACCGCCCCTCACAAGCAAACCAAAAGCACTACCACTACAGCTAATTCTAATTTCCGTCTAGTCGCTTCCCAACCTAGTCCTTCCTCCTCTCTCCTCGGCCTCGCTTCTCCGAGATTCAAGAACCTGTCAATCGGGACACGCGTGGAAGTCTCGCCTGCCTCGTTCAAAGTCGCTCACCAAATCGGAAAACTGTTGTCCACGAAGGCAGAAGGCTCGGGCCTCGGTGGTGCAGCGTTAGTAGTCGATTACGGTGGCGATCATGTACATGGAGATTCGTTCAGGGTACCTCTGGGTCATTGAATTCCTCTCACTGGATCGCTGAACCGGGTTTACTAGGCTTTCAAAGACCATAAACTTGTCAACGTGTTCCATCAGCCCGGCGAATGCGACTTGACCGTGAACGTAGATTTTGCGTTCCTAAAGGAGGCAGTGTCTGACTTGCGTACGTACCCCCTCCATTCCCTCTCGCGGGTCTTCCTCCTGACAACCCGCCATCAGTCTTGACCCACGGCCCGATATCGCAAGCCGAGTTCCTGACCCGGATGGGGATCGACGTGCGGGTCGATACTCTCAAGTCGCAGGCGCCTCCAGAACGTGCAGATGAGATTGAGAAGGCCGCGAAGAGGCTTACGGATTTGACGGGTATGGGGAAGCAGTATCAGGTATTGGGTTTCACTAGCGAGGCCACCCTTGGGGAAGGCGATGGACCATGGCCATTCGTCAAGTTAGACGAGCCGGTCACTCTCAGATAGGCTCTAGAGGGGCAATTGTATTCCTCATTCTGCTTACAGGTCATTTCTTGCGAGAGACGACCCATCAATATTCAGAGTGCGCAAGTTCGTCACGCGGACGGTCCTCCCCCGTGATGAAGTGTCCGAACAGCGTTTTGTACCCATTTAACACGGTCCCTGGGTAACCCTCCCAGTCCTGACGTATTTACTTTTACCCCAGTACCACGACCAATCTGAGGGTCCGTGTGCTCGCCATTAGAGGCGATGTCGAGGTCGTGGGGGATAATACACCCCGGATCGCTGATATAGCCAGAACTTTCACCCTCCGGGCAAACTCTCGCTACGGATTCAAGTTGCCCAGCTCCGGAATCCTTTGGGAATCCTCCCATCCAACCGGAGCCTCACCACTCCTGGTTAAGTCTGCACCAAGGTGGTAGGCTACAACAGGATCA
>Ga0307511_10000430_pt1 | contig 44840 bp, 43 predicted proteins | sample 13_EM_MG_FD_200266 | JGI IMG/M metagenome (GOLD analysis project Ga0307511, IMG submission 200266) | Populus trichocarpa ectomycorrhiza microbial communities from riparian zone in the Pacific Northwest, United States - 13_EM | ecosystem: Host-associated > Plants > Roots > Unclassified | place... | reverse complement strand
AGGGCTGGGAGGCGCTGCCCGAGTTCCTCGCGGACTACGCGCCGGACGCCGTCGCCGCCCTCACCGGGCTCGCCGAGGACGACATCCGTACGGCGGCCCGGCTGATCGGCGAGGCGGACGAGTGGATGAGCTGCTGGACGATGGGGCTCAACCAGTCCACGCACGGCACCTGGAACACCAACGCCCTCGTCAACCTGCATCTCGCGACGGGCGCCATCTGCCGCCCCGGCAGCGGGCCGTTCTCCCTCACCGGCCAGCCGAACGCGATGGGCGGCCGTGAAATGGGCTACATGGGACCGGGGTTGCCGGGCCAGCGGTCCGTACTGGTCGACGCGGAACGGGAGTTCACCGAGGAGGTGTGGGGTCTGCCGCCCGACACCATCCGCGCGGACGGCGTCGGGCGGGGCACCGTCGAGATGTTCCGGAAGATGGCCGACGGCGACATCAAGGCCTGCTGGATCATCTGCACCAACCCGGTCGCCTCCGTCGCCAACCGACGTACCGTCATCGAGGGCCTGGAGGCAGCCGAGTTCGTCGTCACCCAGGACGTCTTCACCGACACCGAGACCAACGCGTACGCCGATGTCGTCCTCCCCGGCGCACTGTGGACCGAGTCCGAGGGCGTCCTCGTCAACAGCGAGCGCACCCTCACCCTCGCCCGTCCCGTCGTCGACCCGCCCGGCGAGGCCACGTCCGACTGGCGGCTCATCGCGGCCGTCGCGTGCGCGATGGGTTACGAGAAGGGCTTCTCCTACGACAGTGCCGAGGAAGTCTTCGAGGAGATACGGCAGTTCTTCAACCCGGTGACCGGGTGGGACCTGCGCGGGGTGACCTACGAGCGGCTGCGGTCCACACCGGTGCAGTGGCCGGCGGCGGAGGAGAACGGGCCGGACCGCAATCCCATCCGGTACGTGGGCGGCGGAGAGCTGCGGTTCCCGACCGCCAGTGGGCGGGCGGTGTTCCACGCTCGCCCTCACCTGCCGGCCGCCGAACTGCCCGACGACGACTACCCGTTCGTGCTCAACACGGGGCGCCTTCAGCACCAGTGGCACACACTGACGAAGACCGGCAAGGTCGCCAAGCTCAACAAGCTGAACCCCGGGCCCTTCGTCGAGCTGCATCCGCAGGACGCGCGGGAGTTGGGGATCGCGGAGGGCGACTCGGTGGAGGTCGCGTCGCGGCGGGGGCGGGCGGTGCTGCCTGCCGTGGTGACCGACCGGGTGCGGCCGGGGAACTGTTTCGCGCCGTTCCACTGGAACGACCTCTTCGGCGAGTATCTGAGTGTCAACGCGGTGACGAGCGACGCGGTCGATCCGGTGTCGTTCCAGCCGGAGTTCAAGGTGTGCGCGGTGTCGCTGGCGAAGGTGGCGAGCGCGCCAACGGCACAGCCGGAGGTGGTCCTGCCGACCTCCGTGACCCCTTCCGCCGTCACGACGGGCGCGAATCCCTTCGGGCTCGACCCAGCCCCGCCGCCCGTGCTCACCGCGCAGGAACGCGTCTATCTGACCGGCTTCCTCGCGGGCATCGAGTCCGGCGCACCGGGTGTGCCGACGCTTCCGCCGGACGCGCCCTTCAGCGCCGAACACGCCTTGTGGGTCAACGGTGTTCTCGCCGGGATGTATTCGCGGTCGACGGCCGCTCCCCCACAGGCAGGGCGGCAACAGCCGCAGGCCGGGCGGCGGATCGTCGTACTGTGGGCCTCGCAGACCGGCAACGCCGAGGAGCTGGCGGCGGCCACGGCCGAGCGTCTCGGCTCGGCCGGGCACCGGGCGAGTCTGCTGGGCATGGACCAGGCCGACGTCGGCACGCTTCCGGCCGACGCCGATCTCCTCTTCATCACCAGCACGTTCGGCGACGGCGACGCCCCCGACAACGGCTCCGGCTTCTGGGACGCGCTCGCCGGCGAGCAGGCGCCCCGGCTGGACGGAGTGCGGTTCGCGGTACTGGCCCTGGGCGACTCGTCGTACGACGACTTCTGCGGGCACGGGCGCCGACTGGACGCGCGGCTCGACGAGTTGGGCGGCGTGCGGCTGACCCCGCGCACGGACTGCGAGCCGGACTTCGAGCCGTCGGCGGACGCGTGGCTGGGCCAGGTGATCACCGCGCTGGGCACCGATGCCGAGACCCCGGAATCACAGCCCCGCACCCCGAAACACACCCTCACCACCGCCCGTCTCGTGGGCAACCGGCTGCTCAGCCGACCCGGCGCGGGCAAGGAGGTCCGCCGGTTCACCTTCGACACCAGCGGCACCGACCTGACGTACGAGACCGGTGACGCACTCGGCGTACGGCCGGTCAACTCCCCTTCCCTGGTGGACGAATGGCTCGCCGCCACCGGTGCCGATGCCTCAACGGTCGTAGAGGTGGCGGGCGTTGGCGAGTTCCCTTTCGCCGAGGCGCTGTACCGGCAGCTGGACATCACCCGGATCACCCCGGACCTGCTCCGTTTCGTGGCCGAACGGGCCCGGGACGACCGGGAGTTGCGCAGGCTGCTGCGGCCCGACAACAAGGACCGGCTCGCGCAGTGGAGTTGGGGGCGGCAGGCGGTGGACGTGCTCGCCGAGTACCCGGTGAAGGCGGCTGCGGAGGACTGGGCCGGGGTGCTCAAGAGGCTGCAGCCGCGCCTGTACTCGATCAGCTCCAGCCCGCTCGTCGACCCGCACAGCGTCTCGCTGACGGTGTCGGTGGTGCGCTACGAGAACCTCGACGGCCGTCCGCGCGGCGGGGTTTGCTCACCGTTCCTGGCTGATGCCGAGGCAGGCACGGAGGTACCCGTGTTCGTGCAGCGCTCGCCGCACTTCCGGCCGCCCACCGACGCGGGGACGCCGATGGTGATGGTCGGGCCGGGTACGGGGGTCGCGCCGTTCGTCGGGTTCCTCCAGGAGCGGCGCGCGCTCGGGCACGCGGCGCCGAACTGGCTGTTCTTCGGCGAGCAGCACCGCGCGACGGACTTCTACTACGAGGAGGAACTCACCGAGTTGCTCGACGAGGGCACGCTCGCCCGGCTCGACACCGCCTTCTCCCGGGACCAGCGGGCCAAGGTGTACGTGCAGGACCGGATGCGTGAGCACGGGCCGGAGTTGTGGCACTGGCTGCAGGAGGGCGCCCACTTCTATGTGTGCGGCGACGCCTCGCGGATGGCGAAGGACGTGGACCGGGCGCTGCGTGACATCGCGGTCGCGCACGGCGGTCTCGACGAGGCCGAGGCGGCCTCGTACGTGAAGCAACTGGCGGCGGCGAAACGGTATGTGCGCGATGTTTACTGAATGAACCGATGGCTTCGGCCAGTTGAACAATGACGTTCGCTTTTGCTGCTTTCCCGCCACAAAAGCGGACTTCTTACCACCCTCACACCCGACTCTTCACGATGCACGACACCCCGCTCACCGGGGCCGAATAGCCTTCTATGTCGTGCACTTGGCAGAAACACCACAGGTGACACCCGGTCGGCGGACACAGTCGGCGGTGTCCGCCCCGGAACCTCCCGCGCAGTGGCATCGCATCCTCACCCTGCTCGCCGACATCAGTCTGTTCATCGGTGTCCGCCCGGTGTGGACGCAGGCCGCCGGCCACCGGCTCGTCGTGGCGGCGGCCGTGTCCCTCTGCTACGTCTCGATCCTGGTGTGCGGTGTACTGGCCCTGGTGGTGCGCAGGGCACGGTCGTTGGCCCGGATCGACCTCGTCGTCCTGGTGACGGCGGTCCTGCTGACGCTGTCCGCGTGGTCCGTGTTCCACAACGGCGGCGACGAGGCGGTCCTCACCACCCAGGCCGCCAAGGAACTCGTCGCCGGGCACCCGATCTACGGACAGCCCTGGCCGTGGCTCTTCCACTCCGGCGGCGTCGCGCTGACCCCGACCGTGACCGGCGGCTACGACTACACCTACGGATATCCGCCGCTGGAAACGCTGTTGACGGCGCCCCTGCTGTGGATCGGGCACGGCGGCGCCCCCGCGACCGCTGTCGCCACCGGTGCGCTCATCGCGGGCGCGGTCCTCATGTGGCGGCTGCTGCCCACCCAGTGGCGCTCGGCGGCCACCATCGCGTGCCTGGGCCTCGGCCTGCTGCCGACCTACGGCCGTCAGGGCTATCCCGCCGTCCTGGCCATGGCGTTGCTGGTGCCGGTGGTGGTCCGCTGGCCCCGGATCGGCAGGGGCGGCCGGCTCGGCCGCGCCGGGATCGCCCAGGCCGCGTGCCTGGGGGCGGCCTGCGCGGCGCAGCAACTCCCCTGGTTCCTCACGCCGTTCCTGCTCGCCGGGATCTACGCCGTGCGGCGCGGTGAACTCGGCGCCAGGCAGGCGGCGTTGGTGCTGTTGCGGATCCTCGGGGTCGCGCTCACCGTATGGCTGCTGATCAACACGTACTTCATCGTGCAGGAGCCGGGCACCTGGATCGCGGGCATCGCGCTGCCGCTGACCCAGGGCGCGGTGGTGCACGGCCAGGGCCTGGTGGACATCTCGCTGTACTTCACGAACGGCAGCGACCGGCTCGACTGGTACTCGCACGCGAGCATGCTGCTGGCGGCGGGGCTGCTCGCCGTGTTCGTGCTGTTCGTACGGCGGCTCGGCCCGGCGGCGACCGTCCTGCCCTGGTGCGCCTTCTATCTGGCGACGCGTTCGCAGGACGGCTACTACCTGATGATGACCCCGCTGTGGCTGGCGGCGGCGGTCACCACACCGCTCTCGGAGTTCCGGGACGCGTGGCAGCCGCGCCCCCGGGCGCTGTCCGGCCCGAACCGGCGCCGGGCCAGGATCGCGGCGGCCGTACTGCTGCTCACGCCCGCGCTGGCGAGCGCAGCCGTGGCGGCGACGGGGGCACCCCCGATGAGCATGAAGCTCGCCGGGGTGCGGCGCGCGGCACCCACCGTCGTGACCCGGCTGACCGTCCAGGTCACGAACTCGTCGGGCAGCGCGCTCTCGCCCCACTACATGCTCACCACCGGTCAGGGCATGAGCAGGTTCTGGTCCCAGGTGGGCGGTCCGACGACGCTGCCCGCGCACAGCACCGAGCGCGTCGAACTCCAGCCGGCCGGGGGGAAGTTCGTCCTCCCCCACAAGACGGTCCGGATCCGGGTGCGCGCGTTCACCGCGAGCCCGCAGACGCTGTCCAGCTCGGACGTCCGGCTACAGCCCGCGGGTTGACGATCCGTCAGGCTGCGGCGCGCAGGAAACGCAGCGTGGTGGTCACGGTGGTCAGGCCGCGCAGCATGCCCATTTGGTTCCAGCCCAGGCCGAACTGGTCGCGGTCCACGGTGAATTCGGCGTCCAGGGTGAGTGCCTCGGCGCTCGCGTCCTTGAGCCGGGCGGTGAAGGTCTGCGGGCGGCTGATGCCGTGGACGGTCAGCTGGCCGACGACGTGCACGGTGTCGCCGGTCAGCTCGGCGCTGCGCACCGCGAAGGTGATCTCCGGGAACTTCTCGACGTCGAAGAGGTCGGCGGAGCGCAGATGCTTGTCGCGCTTGGCGTTCTTGGTGTCCAGGGAGGCGGCGGCCAGGGTCAGCGTGCCGATCGCGGACCCGTCGGGCCGGACCTCGCCCTGACCGGTGACGGTGCCGAAGGTGCCCTTCACATTGACCAGGCCCCACATCGTCTTGTGGCTGATGCCCACGGTGGAGGCGGCCTGGTCGAGCTGCCACACCCCGGTTTCGACGGCGACGGTCATGATCTCTCCCACTGGTTCCAGTAGTCCAAATTTGAATGAGCCTCACGCTAGCCCATTATCCAAATCTGAACAACCATCTCCTCCAAAATTGGACAACAGGTAGACTCGGAGTCATGGCCGACCCTGTTGAGCACCCTGCCGACCAGCCCGGATGTCCCTCCTCGCAGGACGGCGGACTGCTGCCGCCCGAGCTGCGGGCCTGGATGCTGCTGCTGGCGGCGACCGGCGCGGTGGAGCAGGAACTGCGCTCGGTCGTGAAGGGGAACCTCGACGTCTCGCACGACGAGTTCCTGGTGCTCTGCCTGCTCGCCGAGCAGCCCGAGGGGCTGCGCATGACCCGGATCGCCGAGTTGCTCGGCCGCCCGAAGACCCGGCTGACGTATCAGATCGCCTGTCTCCAGCACGCGGGCCTGGTCACCCGCAAGTCGGTCTGCGGGGACAAGCGCGGGGTCGAGGTCGCCCTCACGGAGAAGGCCCGACGGCTGCTGACGGAGGCGTCGGAAACCCTCTCCGAGACGGTCAAGCAGGCCCTCACCCAGTTCGTCGGCCCGGCCCAACGCGAAGCGATGTGCGCGCTGTTGCCGGACCTGGTCGCCGATACGCAGGACTCATCGGCGACGGCCTGAGACAGACCGAGGAGTCGGGTGAGGAGGAACGCCTCACGACGGTCGTCCGGCAGCAGGGCCGGCAGCTCGGGGAGCCGGCTGTCGTCAGACGACAGCGATCCCCAGGGGCGGGCCCCGAGAGGTGATCGCGTGGACGAGAAGGAGAAGCCGCGGAGCCCGGTCGGAACGGGGGCGGCGCGGCAGGGCGGGGAGCGCGAGCAGCAGTCGTAGCGGAACTGCCGGGCGTCCGGCGACGGCCCGCGGGACGCGGACGCAGCGCACCGGCCACAGGCCGTTGAGCAGGGCGGCGAGGAGGTGGGCGGCGAGCATGCCGGACGAGGTCGTGCCCCCGGCGGTGGTGGACGCCGACATATGGCCCATGTCCATGGAGTCCGTGGCGCCCATGTGCAGGGAGCCCCTGTCGGCGGACCCCATCAGGAGGAGCCCGCGTGCACGGCCCGCCAGGGCCAGGCGGCGTCTCCGGTCACGGCGAGTCCGGCGGCCAGTGCCCACGTGGGGACATGGCGGCCGGACATCAGAACGTGACCCAGGGCGGCGAGCGCCGCACGACGGACCGGCCCTACTCCTCGATGACCAGGCCCTTCGCCGCCAGTACCGGGGCGAGGCCGCACATCTCGATCACCGTCCTGCCCTCGCGGTACGCGGCGATGAATCCCGCCTCGGCGTCGATCCGTTCCTGCGAGGCGACGGCCGCCTCGGCGGCGTCCTCGCGGCGGACGACGACCACGCCGTCGGCGTCGGCGCGCATGATGTCGCCGGGGCGGACGAGTACGCCGCCGACGGTGATCGGTTCGCACATCGGGCCGACGGTCTCCTTGACCGTGCCCTTGATGGAGACGCTGCGGGAGAACACCGGGAAGCCCAGAGCGCGCAGGTCCTCGGTGTCGCGGACGCCGGTGTCGGTGATCAGACCGGCGAGGCCCTTGGACTGGCAGGCGTTGGCGAGGACGTCGCCGAAGGAGCCCGCCTCCTCGTAGTTGCCGGCGGACACGACCACGACGTCGCCGGGGCGGGCGTAGGCGATGGCGGTCTGGAGCATGAGGTTGTCGCGCGGGGCGCACTGGACGGTGAACGCGGGGCCGCACAGGGACATGGTGTGGTCGACCGGCTTGATGGCCGAGTCCAGCGCCCCGAGGCGGCCCTGTGCCTCGTGGATGGTGGCCGAGGAGAAGGCACTCAGCTGCTTGACCAGGTCGGGCTCCGGCCGGTCGAACTTGGTGCTGACGCGGATCATGATGACCTTTCAGACGGAGGGGGCGTCGGTCAGTGCGGCGCAGGCCGTCGCGATGCGTTCGCAGGCCTCGGTGAGGACGTCCGTCGAGGTGGCGAAGGAGATGCGGAAGTAGCCGGGGGCGCCGTACGCGGTTCCGTGGATCACCGCCACCTGCTGACTGTCGAGAAGGTGCAGGGCGAAGTCCTCGTCGTTCTCGATCCGGGTGCCGGCGGGCGTGAACTGCCCTATGGCCGCACGGCAGTTGACGAGGAGGTAGAAGCCGCCGTCCGGAATCGTGCAGCTGAGCTGGGGCACGTCGTTGACGAGCTTCACGGTCTCGTCCCGGCGGGCGCGGTACACGCGCACGGTGTCCTGGACGAAGTCCTGCGGTCCGGTGAGCGCGGCGGCAGCGGCGGCCTGGCTCACGGACGAGGGGCACGAAGAGGTCTGGGACTGAAGGGTGTTGATCGCCGTGACCAGGTCGGCCGGGCCCACTCCGTAGCCGATGCGCCAACCCGTCATCGCGTACGTCTTGGAGACACCGTTGGTGAGGAACACCCGGTCGGCCAGGCGGGGTTCGACGGCCGCGAGGGACGGGGCGTCCTGGTCGCCGTACCAGATCTCGTCGTAGATCTCGTCGGTGAGGACGCCGACGTGCGGGTGGGCCAGCAACACCCGGGCGAGGGCGCGGAGTTCGCCGGCGGTATAGGCGGATCCGGTGGGGTTTCCCGGGGTGTTGAGGACGATCCAGCGGGTGCGTTCGGTGACCGCCGCCGCGAGCCGTTCGGGCGTGAGCTTGAAGCCGTCCGACTCCGGGCAGTCGACGATGACGGGGGTGCCGTCGTTGGCGCGGACCATGTCCGGGTACGACACCCAGTACGGCGCGGGGACGATCACCTCGTCGCCCTCGTCCAGCGTGGCCATCAGGGCGAGGAAGATGACCTGCTTGGCGCCCCCGCCGACGGTGATCCGACCGTCCGTGAACTCCAGGCCATGGCGCTCGCGGAGCTTGCCGGCGATGGCCGCCCGGAGGGTCGAAGTGCCGTTCACGGGCGTGTACTTGGTCTCGCCCGCCTCGATGGCCCGGATCGCTGCGGCCTTGACGTGGTCGGGGGTGTCGAAGTCGGGCTCGCCCACCGTCAGGTCGAGGATGGTGAGGCCCTGACTCTTCAGCTCGCGTACGCGCTGCGCCGCCGCCGTGCTGGGCGAGGGCTTGATGCGGTGCAGCCGTTCTGCCGTCTTCATGTGATCAGCCCTCCCTGCGCTCGAAGTTGAGGCCGCCGGGCACCTGGAAGGTGGGCAGGATCTCGATGTGGCCGATGTTGACGTGCCGGGGCGCGTCGACGGCGAACTCGATGGCGTCGGCGATGTCCTCGGGCTTCAGGGACTCGTAGCCGTCGTAGTACTCACGCTGGGCGGCCTCCATGTCGCCGAGGAGGCGGCCGAAGATCTCCGTCTCCACCCGGCCGGGGCAGATCTCGCTGACGCGGACCCGGCGGCCGTAGCCGTCGACGCGGAGCTGGCGGGAGAGGGTGTGCACGGCGGCCTTGGTGGCGTGGTAGATCGTGTTGCCGCCGAAGTTGTAGACGCCGGCGATGGAGCTGATGTTGACGATGTGGCCGAGGTCGCGCTCGACCATGCCGGGCATGAGCAGGCGGACCAGGTGCAGGACGGCCTGGATGTTGACGGCGATCTGCTCGTCGACGGCGAACTCGTCGGCGGTGAGGATGTTGCCGGTGCGGGAGACGCCCGCGTTGTTGACGAGGACGTCGATCTCCAGGCCGTCGAGGACGGTGGTGAGCGCCTCGGTGTCGGTGATGTCGACGGCGTGGGGGATGCAACCGGTCTCGTCGGCAAGGGTGTTGAGCCGGTCGGCGTTGCGGGCCACGGCGTGGACCTCCAGGCCGCGCTTGGCGAGCCGTTCGACGACCACGGCTCCGATGCCGGTCGACGCTCCGGTGACGAGGGCCGTCCTGTAGTCGGAGATGGGCATGCTGAGGTGCTCCTTGTTGTGCGGGGTGGGGGGTGTACGGGCGTGCGGGTGCCGGGGTGCCTGGGTGTCTGGGACTGTCAGGCGTCGCGCAGGGGCAGGTGGGCGCGGTCCTTCACCTTGGACACGGCGAGGAGCGTGCCCAGGGCCGTGATCACGGCGTAGAAGGCCGGCATGTTGACGTTGCCCGTGCGGTCGATGAGGTAGGTCATCAGGAGCGGGGCGGTGCCGCCGAAGAGGGCGGAGGAGACGTTGTAGCCGAGGCCGTAGGCGGAGTAGCGCACACGGGTCGGAAAGAGTTCGACGAGGAGGATGTGGATGACGCCTGTGTGGCCGGCGAACACCACCGCCATGATGCAGGCGCCGATCACGGCGAGCGCCACGTTGCCGGTGCCGATCAGCAGGTAACAGGGGATGCCGACGATCGCCATCGCGACGGCTGCTCCGGCGAGGACCTTCTTGCGGCCGACGCGGTCGGAGAGACGGCCCATGTAGGGGATGGCGATACAGATCGCGACCAGGCTGGAGGCGGTGACGAGGAGGCCCTGCACCTTGCTGAAGTTCAGCTCACTGCTCATGAAGGTGGGCATGTAGCTGAACAGGACGTAGTAACCGGAGCCGTTCATCAGGGGGATGAACAGGGCCAGCAGCATGGCGCGCCGGTGCTCGGCGGACGCGAACGCCTCCTTGAGCGGGTTCTTGGAGAGACCGTCCTCTTCTTTCAGGCGCGTGAAGTTGGGCGTGTCGCTGATGCGCTTGCGGATGTAGATGCCGGCGATGCCGAGCGGCACGGCGAGCAGGAACGGGATGCGCCAGCCCCACGACTCCATGCGCGCGGAGCCGAGTCCGCTGGTCATGGCGGCGGCGACCAGGGTGCCGGTGAGCAGGGCGAGGAACGAGGCGATCTGCGCGTAGCTGGTGTAGAGCCCGCGCTTGCCCTCGGGGGCGTGCTCGGCGAGGAAGCTCATCGCGCCGGAGGCCTCGCCGCCGACGGAGAAGCCCTGCGCCACGCGGAGCAGGATCAGCAGGGCGGGGGCTGCGACGCCGATGCTCGCGTAGCTGGGCAGGACGCCGATGGCCGCGGTCGCGGCGCTGATCAGGAGGATGACGAAGACCAGCATCCGCTGGCGGCCGATGCGGTCGCCGAGGTGGCCGCAGATGACGGCGCCGAGGGGGCGGAAGAAGAAGGAGACTGCGTAGCCGAGGAAGACGAACTGGACGGCGGTCGCGTTGTCCGTGTTGGGGAAGAAGACGGCGGCGAGCGATCCGGCCATGAAGCCGAAGATGCCGTTGTCGTAGAGCTCGGCGAAGATTCCGACGCAACCCGCGAGGGTGACCTTGCGGGCGGTTCTGGGATCGACCGTGTTGGGGACTGGCTGAGCGGCCACGGTACTCATGGCGTCTCCTGTCTGGGCAGGGGGCGTGGGACGAGGGGCGATGCGGCTCCGTGCGGGTGCTTCCAGCGGGTGAGCGGGAAGCGGGTTTGCGGTTTCGGGTGGGTTTTGTGTGCGGGTGAGGTGAGCGGTTGTGGGTTTTGTGCCGGTCGGTGGGGGCTGGGCGCGCAGTTCCCCGCGCCCCTTTAGAGCGGGCCCGTGTTGAGATGTGCGGGGCGGTGAGGGCAGTCAGACCCCCGCAGGTGCGCGGATGCGTAGGGCCTCGAAGGTCGTGCGCACCCTCGTTCTCAGGGCGTCTATCGCTTGGCGTTGGGCGCGGTGGGCCGTGATCGCCTGGTCGAGGGTGCGGTGGCGGAAGCGGATGGTCTGGCCGGGGCGGACCTGGCCGAGGGCGGACAGGCCGGTGGCGGTGACTACGGCGAGGACGGGGTAGCCGGCCGTTACGCCGCGACCGCGGTGCAGTACGAGGAGTTCGTCGCCCGCGGGTACTTCGACGGCGCCGATGGGGACGCCGCGGGAGAGGACCTCGCCCTGGGTGACGCGGCGGGGTACCGCGCCCTGGAGGCGCAGGCCGATGTGGTTGCTTCGCGGGGTGACCGTGAAGGGGGCGTCGAACAGGCGCCGGCCCGTGTCGCCGAACTCGGCCCGGTCGGGGCCGTCGGTGACGTCGATGGTCCAGCTGGTGGGGAACGGGGGGACGGGCGCCTTCAGGCGGAACAGCGGGATGCGGGAGAACGGGTGGTCGATGGGCGGGCAGGCCGTGCGCAGGGCGAGTTCGTCGCCGGCGCGGAGCGGGGGGCCGAAGCCGAGGATCGTGTCGGGAGCGCAGCTGCCCTGGAGGTGCTCCGCCTCGAACGAGCCGAGTACGGCGAGGTAGACGCGCAGTCCCCGGTTGATGCCGGTGACGCGGATGGTTTCGCCGGCCCGGACCGGGAGCGGTTCCCACTGGGGGCGTACGACTCCTCCGACGCTCACCTCGGCGGGGGCGCCCGTCACGGCGACGAGGATGTCGCCGGAGGGGACGCAGGCGAAGTCGAGGGCGGTGATCTCCAGCAGCGGGGCGCGGTCGTCGTTGCCGCACAGGACGTTGGCGACGCGCGCCGAGTGCTGGTCGGCGGCACCGTTGGCGGGCAGGCCGTAACGGGAGCGGCCGACGCGGCCGAGGTCCTGCACGGTGACGATGCCGGCGGTGCGGATGGTGAGGGTGTCAGCCATGGCCGACCACCAGGTCCGGGGTCTCCGCGCAGTCCCCCAGGGCCAAGTCCGCGAATTCGTCCCACTGTTGGGGTTCGATGGGCCGGAAGCGGAAGGTGTCGCCGGGCCGGTAAGCGGTGATCGGGTCGCTGTGCAGGTCGAGGACGCGTACCGGGGTGCGGCCCAGGAGCGGCCAGCCGCCGGGCGAGGGCATCGGGCAGATGACCGCCTGCCGTCCGGCGACGGCGACCGAACCGGCGTCGACGCGAGTGCGGGGCGAGGCGAGACGCGGCACCGGTTTCGGGAAGGGCGGGCCGTCCGTCATCGGGGCGCCGGCGGGTGCGCCGAGGCAGCGGACGGTGAGGTCGGTTCCGGAGTGCAGGGCGATGATCTCGCCCTCGGACAGGCCGAGTTGGGCGGCCACCTCCGGCAGATCCGGTCCGTACCCGCCGCCGTAGACGACGGGGACGACGAAGCGGCGCGGAGGCGTTGTCGGCGCGGGGTGCGGGCCGAGGCGGGCCGCCTCGTGGGCCAGGACACGGCGGACGGTGGCGTGGTCGGTGGCGGCGCAGTCGAACTCGACGAGCAGAGCGTCGTAGGTCGGCACCACGTCGTGGACGCCGGTGAGTTGCAGGGCGTTCAGGACGTCGGCAAGGGCGTGGACGAGCCGCCAGGCGGGTTCGGCGTCCAGGCCGACGGCCTTGGCGACGAGGGCGGAGTCGCCGCAGTCGGCGATGATGACGTTGCCCGTCATCTCAACTGTCCTTGCCGGTCAGGACTTTGTCGAGCGAGGTGATCTCGACTCCTGCGGTGAGGAGTTGCTCGCGGATGCGGCCGGCCAGGGAGATCGCGCCGGGGCTGTCGCCGTGCAAAAGGACGGTGTCGCAGGCGACTTGGATGTCCGTTCCGTCGACGCTGCGGATGACGCCCTCGGTGACCATGCGCAGGGTGCGGCGGGCGACCTCGTCCGGGTCGTGGATCACCGCGCCGGGCTCGGAGCGGGGCACGAGCGTGCCGTCGGCGCGGTAGGCGCGGTCGGCGATGCCCACGATGCCGACCCGCAGGCCCCGGGCGCGGGCCGCGTCGGCCAGCTCGCCGTCCTGCGCGAGGACGATCAGCGACTCGTCGAGAGCGGCCACGGCGTCGACGACGGCGCGGGCGTAGTCGGCGCGTACGGCGACCAGGTTGCCGAGGCGGCCGTGCGGGGCGATGTGGTGGACGCGGGCGCCGTGGGCGACGGCGAAGGCCTGGAGGGCGCCGATCTGGTAGAGCACGTCGGTGCGGACCTCCTCCGGGGTGAGGTCCATGGCGCGGCGGCCGAAGCCGACCAGGTCGGGGAAGCTGGGGTGGGCGCCCACGGCGACCTGCTTCTCCACGCAGGTCCGCACGGTCGCGTCCATGATGCGGGGATCGCCGGCGTGGAATCCGCAGGCGACGTTGGCGGAGGTCAGCAACTCCAGAAGGGCCGCGTCGTCGCCCATTGTGTAGGCGCCGAATCCCTCGCCGAGATCGGCGACGAGATCAACCATGGGGGTCATGACGTCCTCCGGATGGGAATGCCGGGAAGGGGAATTCAAGGAAGGGAATTCCGGGAAGCGGATACCATCACGTCTTCGTGAGACCGGAAACCGTAGACGGGAAACCGTAGACGGGGAATGACCCGGTGTGGATGCTCCGCTCGACTTGTTCCGCACAACTTATTCCGCCCGTCGCGTGATCGCCAATATCCGTTCGGTCTGGCGTTATCGCGAACCGCTATGACTCCCCTCACACCCTCCACTCGCCGGGGCTGTGCTTCGGGGTGATCCCTCCCTACGATGAGGCTTCGCTCCACCCGGAAGGCCCCGCGCATGGACACCAGACGTCTCTACTCGTTCATCAAGATCATCGACGCGGGGAGCATCACGCGCGCGGCCGACATCCTGCACATCGCCCAGCCGGCGCTGAGCCAGCAACTGTCGGCCCTGGAGGCGCAGTTCGGGCAGCAACTGCTGATCCGCAGCAAACGCGGGGTCGCCCCCACCGAGGCGGGCCGGGCGCTGTACCGGCACGCCCAGCTCATCCTGCGGCAGGTGGACCTCGCGCAGGCGGCCGTCGACGTCTCAGGCCGGGCCCCCGCGGGCAGCGTGTCGGTGGGCCTCGCGCCGTACAGCCTGGGCGCGGCCCTCGCGCTGCCACTGCTCAAGAGCGTGCGCGAGCGCTACCCGGACATCCTGCTGCACATCAACGAGAACTTCGGCGGGGTGATCAGCGAGGCGATCATGACCGGCCGGATGGACATGGCGTTCATCTACGGCGCCGGGCCACTGCGGGGTGTGCAGTTCGAGCCCGTCCGCACCGAGGACCTCTTCCTGATCGAGGCGCCCGGTGACGCGGCACCGCAGGGGAAGGGCGAGGTGCGCCTGGAGGAACTGGCGAGCCTGCCGCTGCTGCTGCCCAGCCGGATCCACACGATCCGGCAGGTGGTGGACGCGGCCTTCCAGCAGGCGTCGCTGCGGCTGAACGTGGTGGGCGAGGTGGAGTCGGCGCTGACCCTGGTCAACGCGGTGGACGCGGGCCTCGGGGCGACGGTCCTGCCGTGGTCGGCCGCACGCGCCATTCTCGATGTCCGCGCCCTGTCCGTACGGCGGATCGTGGACCCGGTCATCCAGGTCAAACTGTCCGTGGTCACGTCGGACAATCAGCCGCTCTCGGAGCCGGCCCTGGCGGTGCACGATCTCTTCCTGGAACTGATCGCAGGCGACAGGAATAACGACGACCAATAGCGTCACACATATCCGCTATTTGTTTCCGGTGACCACGGCGGCTAGCTTTCTTCGAAACCTCCTCGAAATTGTTCGCCCGGTCGGCAATACGCGGCTCGTCACTGGAGAAGTACATGAAGAAGCGTGTCCTCGCCACCCGTGAAAACCTGCCCGGCCGAGGTCTGGAACGCCTCTCCGAGGGCGCGGAACTGGTGGCCTGGCCCGGTGCCGGCAAGCCTGGACCCGCCGACCTCGCGGCCCTCGCCCCCGGAGTGAGCGGCGTACTGGCCCTCGGCAACGACCCGGTGGACGCCGCCCTGATGGACGCGGCGGGCCCCTCCCTGCGGGTCGTCGCCCTCGCCAGCATGGGCTTCGACAACGTCGACCGGGCCGCCGCCGCGGAACGCGGCATCGTCGTCACGCACACGCCCCGCGTACTCGCGGAGACCACCGCCGACCTCACCTTCGCGCTGATCCTCGCCGCCCGCCGCAGGCTCGGCGCGGCCGGGGCGAGCCTCGCGGAGGGCTCCTGGGGACTGTTCCGGATGCACGACTACCTCGGCCTGGACGTCCACGGCGCCACCCTCGGCCTGATCGGCTACGGCCAGATCGGCCGCGCGGTGGCCCGCCGGGCCCACGGTTTCGGCATGCGCGTGATCCACCACGACCCGTACGCCCCCGACGACGACCTCTCGACCTCGGTCGGCCTGGCCGCGCTGCTGGCCGACGCCGACATCGTGTCGCTGCACGTACCGCTCACCGAGGAGACCCGCCATCTGATCTCGGCCCGCGAGCTGGCCGCGATGAAGCCGACGGCCACGCTGGTCAGCACCTCACGCGGCGGGGTCGTCGACGAGGAGGCCCTGCTCGACGCGGTCCGCGAGGGACGGGTGCACTCCGCCGGACTCGACGTCTTCGAACGCGAGCCGATGGGAGGGGAGTTGTCCCCGCTGGTCGCCGAGCCGAACGTGATCGCACTCCCCCACATCGGATCGGCCACCGAGGCGACCCGGGCCGCGATGGTCGACCTGGCGGTCGACAACATCCTCGACGTGCTCGCCGGACGACCCGCCCGTACCCCCCTTCCGGGCAGTACGGCGGTGGCCGGCGCGCCGGTCGGCGGCTGAACGCTCACCCCGCCTGAGTACTGAGGCCGGCCCACTGCAACAGGAACCGCAGCGCCTCCTGCGAGGCCGAGTCCGGTGGGGCCGTGTACGCGACGAGGAACTGATCCGGGTGCGTGTCCACGGTGAACTGCTGGACGTCGAGGGTGAGTTCACCGGCGATCGGATGGACGTACGTCTTGGTGAGCTGCCGCGGCCCCCGCACCTGATGCTCGGCCCACCAGGTGCGGAAGTCCGGGTCGCGGGCACCGAGTTCGGCGATCAGGACGTCAAGTGCCGGGTCGTGCGGGGTACGGCCCGCCTCCATGCGCAGGACGGCGACGCACTCGCGGGCCGCCCGGGGCCAATCCCCGTACAGGGCACGGAAGTCGGCGTCGAGGAAGGTGAGCCGGATCAGGTTGCGCTCGGCCGGGGGCAGCGCGCCGAAGTCGGTGAGGAGCGCGGTGGCCGCGCGGTTCCAGGCGAGGACGTCCATGCCCCGGTGCAGCACCATCGCGGGGACGTCGTGCATGGTGTCCAGCAACTGCCGTAGCCGCGAGGCGACTTCGGAGCGGCCGGGTGGACGGGTGGAGGCGCCCGGCGCGACCTCGGCCAGGGTGAAGAGGTAGGCACGCTCGTCCGGTGCGAGGTGCAGCGCGTCGGCGAGCGCGTCGAGGACCGCGCGGGAGCCCCGGCGGGTGCGGCCCTGTTCCAGGCGGACGACGTAGTCGACGCTGACGTGCGCGAGATGGGCGAGTTCCTCCCTGCGCAGCCCGGGTACGCGGCGCAGCCGGCCGTCGTCGGGGAAGCCGGCCTCGTGCGGGTCGCGTTCCGCGCGGCGGGCGCGCAGGAAGTCGCCCAGTTCGTTGCCGGAGAGGGACGCGTCGGGGTCTGCCATGCCTCCAGTGTCGTCGGGGCCCCGTCCACGTGCCTGGTACAGAACCGCATAGGCAGAGCCGTCCCTGGTGGCGCGGGGTGGGGTGGGACGACGGTGGGGCATGGCCGTACACCGGCTCCCCCACCTCCGACTGGAGTGCATCCCATGCGTACCGACGTCACCTTCCTCAGTGCGGGCCTGAAGCTCGCCGGTCACCTCTACACCCCGGACGATGAGACGCCAGGGGTGCCGCGTCCCGCGATCGTGGTCGGGCATCCCGGCACCGGGGTGAAGGAACAGGCCTCCGGCCTGTATGCCCGCCTGCTGGCCGAGCGCGGGTTCGTCACGCTCGCCTTCGACGCCGCCCACCAGGGCGAGAGCGAGGGCGAGCCGCGCGATCTGGAGGATCCGGGGCAGCGGGTCGAGGACCTCAAGGCCGCCGTTTCCTTCCTCGGTTCCCTCGACGAGGTGGACCCCGGCCGCATCGGGGCGCTGGGCGTCTGCGCCTCCGGCGGGTACGCCCTGGCGGCCACCGCGACCGACCCGCGCATCCGGGCCGTGGGCACGGTCAGCGCCGTAGACATGTCACGGCAGTTCCGGCTCGGCGCGGACGGCGCCCAGGACCCGGCCGTCGTAGCGGGCATGCTGGCCGCCGCCTCCGCGGCCCGCACCGCGAAGGCCGGTGGCGCGGACGTCCAGCGGTTCCCGGTCTTCCCCGCCACCGAGGAGGAGGCGCGCGCGGGCGGCCCGCACGTCTACGAGGGCTGGGAGTACTACTGCACTCCGCGCGCCCGGCACCCCCGCTCGGCCAAGGCCCTGACCTGGACCAGCGTGGATCGCATCGTCGCTTTCGACACGTTCGCGTCCGTCGCCCTGATCGCTCCGCGTCCCCTGCTGCTGATCGTCGGGCGTGCGGCCGTGACGTCCTGGATGAGCGTGGAAGCGTTCCAAAAGGCTTCCGGAACAAAGGAGTTGGCGTGGATCGAGGGCGCTTCGCACGTCGACCTCTATGACCGGGACGAGTACGTCACGCCCGCCGTCGAGAAGCTGGACGACTTCTTCGCCGCCCAGCTGGCGGTGTGATCCAGCAGACAGCGGAAACTACACAAGTAACTTGGCAAAGTTACTTGTGTAGTTTTACGGTGGGGTCATGAACACGAACCCCGAGCCGACCGTCGCCACCGCGCAGCGGCTCAGCGACGCGATCATCCGGGTGCGCGCACGACTGCGCGCCGAGTCGGGGCAGCACGCGACCGGTCTCACGCCCACGCAGCTCGCCGTACTGGGGAGTGTCGTACGGGAGGGGCCCGTCACGGCGGCGCGGCTGGCCGCGCTGGAGCGGGTCAGCGCGCAGTCCATCGCGCAGAGTCTGGCCGTGCTGAAAGCCGCCGGGCTGGTGCACAGCGAACCCGACGCGCGGGACGGCCGCAAGAAACTGATGAGCGCCGATCCGTCCGCCGCCGAGCTGATCGACAAGCTGCTCAGGGGCCGCGCCACCTTCCTGGCCAGGGCCATCGACCAGTTGGTCGCCCCGGAGGAGCGGAAAGACGTGGACAAGGCCATCGAGCTGCTGGAGCGTCTCGCCGGGGCCGAACTGGACGCCGGCCGCATATGAGGACCGACGCCGCCAAAGCCGTAGCCGCGGCACGCGACCTCGCGCGCAAGCCGTTCGCCTGGACCTTCACGACCCCGCTCTACGTGGGCGCGAGCCTCAACCCGGTCAACAGTTCCATCATCGCGACCGCGCTGGTGCCGATCGCCACCGAGTTGCATGTCCCGGTCGGCAGCACCGCCGTACTGGTCTCCTCGCTGTATCTGGCCAGCGCCATAGCGCAGCCCACCGCCGGCAAGCTGGCGGAGGTGCTCGGGGCGCGCCGGATCTTCCTGGCCGGGATCGTCCTGGTGCTGCTCGGCGGTGTCGTCGGCGGTCTCGGCCAGAACCTGGCGATGCTGACCGTCGCCCGCGTCCTGGTCGGCGTCGGCACCTCGGCCGCGTTCCCCTGCGCGATGGTGCTGATCCGGCGCCGCGCCGCGGACGCCGGGCTCGACGCGCCGCCGGGCGGGGTGCTCGGCGGTATCGCGATCGCGGGCATGGCCACCGCCGCCGTCGGGCCGCCGATCGGCGGGCTGCTGGTCGGCGCGGGCGGCTGGCGCTGGGCGTTCCTGATCAACATCCCGGTCACCGCGATGGCGATGGTCATGGCGGTGCGCTGGCTGCCCAAGGATCCGGTGCTCGACCGCGCGGACCGGCGGTTTTGCAGGGTCGCCGACCGGATCGACCTGCCCGGCATCCTCGGCTTCGCCGTGACGATGAGCGCGCTGGTCATCTTCCTGATGGATCTCCCCCGGCTCGACTGGACCGCCCTCGCCGTCTTCGCGCTGGCCGCAGTCCCCACCGTCCGGTGGGAACTGCGCAGGACAGCACCGTTCTTCGACTTCCGCGGCCTCGCCGCCAACGGCGCCCTCACCCGCACCTATCTGCGCCAGGGGCTCACCCTGCTCGGCACCTACTCGGTGATGTACGGCATGACGCAGTGGATGGAGGCCGCGCACGGGCTGTCCACGGTGACGGCGGGACTCCTGCTGCTGCCGATGGGCGCCGTCTCCGCGCTGCTCTCGCGCCCGCTGGCCAGCCGTAATCTGGTGCGCGGCCCGCTGATCGTCTCGGCGGTGACCATGCTGATCGGCTCGGCCGGGATCATGCTGCTCACCTCGCACAGCCCGGCGATCGCGCTGGTGCTGGTGTCGCTGGTCTTCGGCGTCACCTCGGCCGCCACAACCGTGGGCAACCAGACCGCCCTCTACCTCGCCGCGCCGCCCGACCAGATCGGCACCGCCTCCGGGCTGTTCCGCACCTTCGGCTACCTCGGCACCATCACGTCCGCCGTGATCGGCGGGATCGTCTTCCGCGACGGCGCGAGCGACCACGGCCTGCACATCCTCGGCCTCGTCCTGGTCGGGGCGGGCGTCGTGGTCCTCCTGCTGACCGTCCTGGACCGCCGGCTGATGGGCCGCGGCACGACCACCTGACCGACCGACCCCCTGTGAAAAACCCCACCAAGGAGAACCCCTCGTGAGCACCACCCCCCTCCCCACGATCGACCCCGCGCGCACCGCCCTGCTGGTCATGGACTTCCAGAACGGGATCGTCCCCGCCGTGCCCGACTCCGACGCCCTCGTCGAGCGGGTCAAGGACTCCATCGCCGACGTCCGCGCGGCCGGCGGCACCATCGGCTACGTCCGCGTCGCCTTCACCGAGGACGACTGGGCGGCCGTCCCCGAGCACAGCCCGTCCTTCAGCGCCGTCGCCGGGGCGAAGATGCTGCACCACGAGGACGCCTCGACCCAGATCGACGAGCGGCTCACCCCGGAGGACGGCGACGTCGTCGTCCGCAAGATCCGCTACGGCTCCGGCTCCACCACCGATCTCCACCAGCAGTTGGACGAGCGGGGCATCGACACCCTGGTGCTCGCCGGGATCAGCACCAGCGGTGTCGTCCTGTCCACCGTCATGGACGCCGCCGACCGCGACTACCGCGTCCTCGTCCTGTCCGACGGCGTCGCCGACCCCGACGCCGAGACCCACCGGGTGCTGGTCGAGAAGGTGTTCCCGTCCCGGTCCCAGGTCATCGACACGGCGGCGCTACGAGGGCTGCTGGGCGCCGCCTGACGGGGTCCCCGGGAAGACCACCCGGAGCTTCTGCACCCGCCCGTCTCGTCGGAACATCAGCCAGGCGAGGCTGGGCGGGCAGGGGTTGGAGATACCGGCGGGGTTGACGGCCTCCATCTCCCAGATGGCGATGTCGCGGCTGGCCACGACATGGCGCAGATGCTGGGTCACGCCCTTGGTCCTGGTCTCCCGCATGGCGGGGAAGGGATGGACGCGTCCGCCCTCCTTGTTGAGGACGCCGACCAGTTCGGTCTCCGCCGGCCACAACTCCAGGATCTCGCCGGGCAGTTGACCGCGCATGGCGCCGTCCAGCGTGACCTCGGCCTCCTGCCGGCTGTCCTCGGTGATCGCGGCGGCGTCCTCGTGGCCCTGTGTCCGGGTGGACAGCAGCACCTTGGCCATCTTCGCCCTGGCCTGGTTGAGCCGGCTGCGCACGGTGCCGACCGGCACCTCGCAGGCCTCGGCGATCTCCTGGTACGAGGTGATCCCGCTGAAGTGCCGAAGCATCAGCACCAGCCGCTGCTGCTGCGGCAGTTCCTCCACCGCGTCCCAGATCCAGTCCCGCATCGCGTGCTGCTCGATCAGCCGCTCGGGGTGCGAGGGCCCGTCGTCACGCGACCGCAGCTGCTCCAGCCCGTCGAGACCGGGCAACTCCCGGTTGGCCCGCAGCCGCATCCGCGCGGAGTTCCGGACGATCGCCCGCAGCCACGCCCCCACGGCCGCGGGCTCCCGTACGTCACCGATACGCCGCAGCGCGGTCAGGGCGGCATCCTGTACGGCGTCCTCGGCGTCGGGGCCGTAGCCGAGCAGGCTCAACGCGACCGCGCGCATGGGCGCCTGATGGCATGTCAGCAACAGCCCCAGGGCGCCGGAGTCGCCCGCCTGGGCCCTGCGGGTGAGTTCCTCGTCCGTGGGGTGGTTGAGGGGCACCATGAGTCCGAAGCCTCCATGACGACGCATCGCGAACGGTGTGCTGCCAGGGACCTCGTGCATCGGGTCGAGGGGCCCTTGCCGAGGAAGATACGCCGGAGCGGCTCCTCGGCAAGAGCCTTCTCAGTCCTCGGACCGGCTGCCGGGCTCGGGCAGCCAGCTGCCGTGGAAGCCGGACGGGACCGGGTACGGCAGTTCCACGACCGCCTGCACCGACAGGTCCACGGCGTCGAGGACGAGGAGTTCGCCCGCCGCGCCGTCGTCGTCCGAGAGGAGCGACAGGAGCCAGCCCTCGTCCTCGGCGGTGCCGTACGACGCCGGTACGAAGACGGCCTCGCCGGAGTAGCGGCTGCCGGGCGTCTTGTGGACGTCGTCGGTCTGGCGCGCGAGGTCGTGCTTGGCGATGCCGTCGCCGTTGACCGTGTAGAGGTAGCGGTTCGGGCGCCCGGTGAGGGTCTCGTTGTGGGTGGGGAACTCGGCCTCGCGGTCGTCGAGTTGGGACTCGAAGACCCGGCCGGCCACCGGGTCGAGGATCCACCGGTACAGCACCGAGGGCGCCTGGGTGTGCCCCGGTTCCCGCACCCCGACCCGGCCGCTCGGGACGCCGGGGGCGCCCTGGCCGGTGGGTCCGCCGATGTCGCCCCAGACCTTCCGGAACCCGGCGTCGTCGTAGCGCACCGCGTCCAGCACCACCCGGCCCTGCGCGTCCTCGTAGGCGTTGCCCACATGGAAGACGTAGCAGGGGTCGACGTCGAACCAGCGCACGTCGGTGACACCGGGCTCGCGCGACATGATCCCGATCCGGGCGCCGTACGCCTCGGCCCACCGGTAGGGCATGCCGCCGCGCCCGGCGAGGCCGGCGTCGAAGACCACGGGAAGGTCCATCCACACGACGTGGTGCTCGGTGATCGCGAAGTCGTGCATCATCGTCGGGCCCGGCACGTCGATCGGCCGGCTGTCGAGCAGCTCACCCTCCGGGGTGACCCGGTGGTAGGTGAGGTAGGGCGGCGCGAACCCGGTCCCGAACAGGTGGAGTTCACCGGTGACCGGGTCCTCCTTGGGGTGCGCGGTCATCGCGGTGGTGAGCTTCCCGCCGAAGTCGTACGGCCCGATGGTGTCCAGCTCCGGTGTGACCCAGTAGGGCAGCCCCACCTCGCACAGCGCGAGCACGGTGTCGGCGTGCCGGATCACATGGGTGTTGGCCGGCGTCGCGGCCAGGTCGATGCTGAAGTCCTCGCGGACGAACGGGTGGCCCTCCAACTCCCTTGTCCGGACCCACCTGTTGCGGTACCACTCGGCGCGGCCCTCGCGCAGCCGGATGCCGTGCAGCATGCCGGGGCCGGTGAACCAGTGACCCTTGTCCTCGCCGGGCAGCGGGTTGGGGCCGTTGCGCAGATAGCGGCCGTCCAACTCGGGCGGCAGGGTGCCGCGCACGGTGAGCCGCGCGGCGGTGTGTTCCTCGGGGACCGGGGCGAAGCGGCCCCGGAGATACAGCGGAACGGTTGTCTCGTCGGTCATCGGTGCTTTCCTTGTCGAGCCGTGCACCCGAACCGCCTTGGTCCGGGCGGGAGTTGGCCGCGGCGGCGGACACCTGCGGGGCGTCCGCCGCCGCGGTTGTGGCGGCCGCGCCGAGCACCGCGGCCGCCACGACTGCCTGCGGAGTGGCCTCACGCGGTGGTGCCGGTCGCCGCCTTCCTGATGAACGCGGCGACCTCGGCGGGCTTGGACACGTACACGGCGTGGCTGCCACCGGTCTCGGCGACCGTGGCACCGGCGCGCTCGGCCATGGCCCGCTGGGCGGGCGGCGGGATCATGCGGTCGTCGGTGGCGACGAGGTAGTGGCTCGGCTTGGTACGCCACGCGGGCTGGGTGACCGCGCCGCCCAACGCGTCCAGTCCCCACGGCACTTGGGAGTCGGCGAGGAACTCGGCGTCGGCGGCGGGCAGGTCCCCGGCGAAGGAGGCGGCGAACCTCTCCCGGTCGAGGAAGAGGAAGCCGTCGACGGGCGGCAGGATGGGCGGAACAGGCGCGCCGGGCGGCGGATCGGCGATGAGGGTGTTCACCGACTCACCCTTGTCGGGCGCGAAGGCCGCGACGTAGACGAGCGCCGACACGTTCTCGTGGTTCCCGGCCTCGGAGATCACCGCGCCGCCGTAGGAGTGTCCGACGAGTACCGTCGGGCCGTCCTGGGCGTCGAGGACCCGTTTGGTCACGGCGACGTCGCCTTCGAGGGAGAGTGTGGGGTTCTGGACGACGCTCACGCGGTAGCCGTCGGCGCGGAGTGCGTCGTAGACGCCCCGCCAGCCGGATCCGTCGACGAATCCGCCGTGCACGAGGACGATGTTCTTCGCGATGCTCACAATGCGTCAACTCCCTTGTGGGGTGGGTGCTTCAGTGTTGGTCCGCAGGGTTACTGAACGGCCCTCACCGCCGGCTCGGCCTGCGCCAGGGCCATGAACCTGGCCTGGACGCGGGCGGGATAGACCTTCGTGAAGACGGCGGGGGCGACCAGGCCGACGACATGGGCGGTGATGCCCACCCAGGCCGGGGCGTCCACCGCGCTGGAGATGGCCAGGCTGACGGCGATGAAGGTGAAGCCGGCTCCCCAGGCGCTGGTGATGAGGTTGTTGACCTGGACGAACTCCGGCATGTCCCAGTACTCGCGGGGGGTCTGGCGCTTGGCGATCCCCAGCGTGAAGGGGCTGCGGAGCAGCAGGCTGCCCCAGGCGGTGCCGCCCAGCCAGACGAAGGAGATGACGTCGGTCTGGCCGGACAGGGAGGAGTCCGGCTTCGCGAGGGAGACGGCGCCGATCACCACGAAGTAGGCGAGGGTGCTGATCTCCAGGACCAGGGCGTCGAAGCCGACCCCGCGGCGACGGTCGTTGAGCATCATCAGCAGCCCCGTGACGAGACCGCCGAGCGCGCCCCAGCGCCAGTCGAAGGACGAGAGGACGCCGGCGACGATCCAGGGGGCGAATCCGGGCAGATAAGCCAACATTGATTGTTCCTCGGTGGAGTGGAGTGGACGCCGACTAGATGCGCGGCGGCTCTGGAAGTTCGAACCTCGCTTTGTGACGCTCGTCACGTGATCGCCGAACTCTAACCGGATAGATCTATCCACTTAATGTAGGGTGGTGAGCACGACCTGTCGAGAGGAGTTCTCATGCCACGCAAGAACCGGCTTCCACTGGCAGCGGCCGCCGTCCTGCTGCTGAACGCGGTGCAGTGGGTGGTGTCCGAGGCGGTCGCCGCGGCCGCCTGGACGTCACCGGCGTACAGCTACGCCACGAACTACATCAGCGACCTGGGCGTCCCCGACTGCGGCACGCACTACCAGGGCCGCACCATCTGCTCGCCGGACCACACGCTGATGAACACGTCGTTCATCGTCCAGGGAATCCTGTTCGCGACCGGTGTCGTCCTGCTGGCGGCCACCCTGCTCACCGGTCGCGCACGCCGAGTCGTCGTCGCCCTCGCCGCAGCGCACGCGGTGGGCTTCCTGCTGGTCGGCCTGTTCCACGGCTCGCCGGACGGTCCTGGCTACAGCCTGGCGCTGCACGTCGGGGGCGCGGCGGTCGCCATCCTGTGCGCGAACACGATCGTGATCCTCGCGGGCTCCCGGTCGAGACTCCGACTGCCGCGCGCCTACCGCGTGTTCAGCATCGCGGTCGGCGCCCTGGGGCTGCTCAGCGAGGCGTTCGTGGGCGCCTCCACGAGCACGGCCGGGATCTTCGAGCGGGGCGGTGTCTACTCGTGGCTGCTGTGGAGCGCCGTCACCGGCGTCTCGCTCCTGGTCCGCCATGCGCGTCGGCCGGCCGGGGCGAGGATGCCGGAGAATGTCCCGGCGTGAGCCCCGAAACACAACGCCCGCTGCGCGCGGACGCGGAACGAAACCGCCGCCTCATCATGACGACGGCCGACCGTCTGTTCGCCCGACGCGGAGCCACCGTCCCCCTCAACGAGATCGCCCGCGAGGCGGGCCTCGGTGTCGGCACGGTGTACCGGCGCTTCCCCGACCTCCAGGCACTGGTCGACGCCCTGTTCACCGAGCGGTTCACGGTGTTCCTGCACCTCGCGGCCACGGCCGCGGAGCAACCGGACCCGGCCGGGGCGCTACGGCACTATCTGCTGGAGGCGGCGCGGATGCGGGCCGAGGACCGCGCCCTCGAAGTCGTCCTGGCCAACGCCGACTTCACCAAGGTGACGACGGCCCGGACGCGTGACCGGCTCGGCCGTCTCGTGGACGGCCTGGTGGCCCGGGCGGTGGCGGCAAGCGCGGTCCGCGAGGACTTCGCCAGCGCCGATGTGTACGCCTTTCTGTACATGATCGGCGCCGTCGCCGACCGCACGAACGACGTGGCCCCGGACGCCTGGCGCCGCTACGCGGAGGCTCTGATGGTGGGCTTCGGCCTCGATCCGTCACCGGCCCCGCACCCGACCGCCATGACCGACGACCAGCTCCTGGGCAGCTGGCCGAAGCCTTCGGGCGGGCAGGACTAGGGCAGCGGGCCGCCCTTCAGAAGGACGGGGGCGCGGTGGTCTTCGCCCCGTGGCCCCCGCGGAACGCTCCCGCCCCGGAAGTCCGCGGCCCCCTTGGTGAACCTCTCCGTACCCCGGCTACGTGTCCGGTGCAGTGCCCACGGCGATCCCGTGGGCCCACCGATCGTCGACGGACAGGAACGGATGGACTCGATGATGAGATCTAGGACCGCGACACGACTCCCGCTCGACCGTCCCACCCGCTCGCTCACCAGCAGAGGACGCGCTCTGGGTGTGGCACTGGCGCTCGGCGCGTTGCTGGCATCGGGAGCGACAATGACCCTCACCGCTCCGGCAGTTGCCGCGACGGGTGACGTCAAGTGCCCGTCCACGGATTGCGTGCGCATCGCACCGGCGGCAGGCTCCCCGGTCGCCATCGCCCCCGACAACGCGGGCGCGGTGTACCTGGCGTACTCGGGCGGCGACCTGCTCGAGCTCGACCTGGCCACCGGAGCACTCGACACGGTCACGACGGGTCTGGGCAACCTCCGCGGAGTGGCCGTCGCCGGCGGCAACGCGTACATCACCAGCTTCGACGGCAGGCTTCAGCAGGTCGACCTCGCCACCGGCAGCCACCGCACCCTGGCCGCCGGCCTGCCCTCGCTCTTCGGCGTGGCCCGCTTCGGCACCACGACCTATGTCACCGACGGCAACGGAGAGATCGTCGCCGTCCCTGACGGCGGCACCGCACGCGTGGTGGCCACAGGCCTCGGCTTCTCCTACGGCCTCGCGTTCGACAAGGCGGGCCTCGCCTACACGGCGGACATGGGCCAGGGCCGCATCCTCCAGACGAACGTGACCACCGGCGCAACCCGCGTACTGGCAAGCGAGGCCTACGAACCCACGTCGATCTCGGTCGGCGGCGACGGCCTGGTCTACTTCCAGGTCGGCGACGAGGTGAAGCGCGTGAACCCCACCACCGGAGTCCAGTCCCACGTCACCAACCTCCTGGGGATCAACGCCTTCAGCTTCTCCCTGGCGGCATCCGGCGACGCGTACACGGCCAACGACGGCCTGTGGCGGATCAACGGGCTTACGTCGCGATGAGGCGGTAGGCGGCTCGTGATCGGGGGAGGGTGCCTGGGAGGTTTCCGCCCGTGCCTTCCCCCCAACACGCAAATCCGCAGTTGGCTCCGGGCATAGCGCGCTGCCGCAAGCAGCTCGCCCAGCACGGTCCGCGACGCCCGCTCCGAACGCCGGCTCGCGCATCATGGACCCGCACGACTTCCCCGGCCGCGTCGTCGACGGCTGCCTTCCGATCGCCCCTGTGGATCACCCCGTCAGCATGAACACGCCTGCGTACGATGCCCGATGCTGCAGGTCAGCCCGAAGATGCCGCCGAGACTCACAGAGATCGAGAAGGACCTGATCCTCCGTCGCAAGCGAGCCGAGTGGGTGCCGGGGCTGAGACTCCCGAAAGACGAAGGCCACGGCGTGAGTGAATAGGGGGCATGCTCTTCGACTTCACGCATGACCACGACGGTGAACGGCTCAGCGGTGTATACGGCGGTGATCCCTCCGGGGTCACCGCCGTGGTGCTGCATGGCGCGGGCACCAGCAGCACGGAGCGACTGCTCCCGCTGGTGCGGGAGTTCGTGGCCCACGGCTGTCGCGGGATCGCCTTCGACTTCTCCGGGCACGGCGAAAGCACGGGAAAGCTCGCCGAGTTGAGCCTGCGACGACGGTTCGAGCAGGCCGTGTCGGTGATCGACGCGTACGCCGGGGTGGACGGGCCGCTGGTCCTGGTGGGATTCAGCATGAGCGGGCAGACGGTGGCCGATCTCGTCCGGCACTACGGGGATCGAGTGGCGGCGCTGGGGCTGTGCGCGCCCGCCGTGTACACGGCCGAGGCGTGGGACGTGCCCTTCGGGGACGGGAACGGCCGGTTCAGCGAGAGCATCCGGCAACCGGACAGCTGGCGGGAGGCCCCCGCGCTTCAGGTGCTGCGGGCGTACGAGGGCCGGGCGGTGCTCGCCGTGCCGGGCACGGACGCTGTGATCCCGGCCGCGGTGACCGAGTCCGTACAGGACGCGCTGGCCGCGCGCGCCCAGTACACGCGGTTCGAACTTCCGGACGCGCAGCACCAGTTGGGCATGTGGTTCCGCGATCACGGCGACGACCGGCTGGAGTTCACGGAGGCGGTGCTCACCGGCCTCGACGACCAGGGCTGGACGGCCACGCGTGCATGGGTGGCCAAGCAGCTCGGCAACGGCCGCGCGGTCACCGACGTGCGTCTTCTGTACGGTGGTTGGAGCTCCCAGATGCGCCGGCTGTCGCTCGACGACGGCATTGCCCTGGTGCAACGGACCTTCGTAAAGCCGTTCTTCCGCCACGCGGGTCCCGGGCTGCTGGCCCGTGAGGCGGACGTCCTGGCGCTGCTCGCCGGGCAGGCAGGCATCCCGGCGCCTGATCTTGTCGCCGTGGACGCCACGGCCGAACACTGCGACCACCCGACTCTGTTGATGTCCGCGCTGCCCGGCCGCGTCCGCGTGGACAAGGACGACCTCGACCGGCAACTGGACCTGCTCGCGGCCCAACTCGTCAACATCCACAGCGTCGTACCGGAGGAAAGACCGCGCACGTACCAGGCGTGGACGTCCCCGGAGCGCGTCCGCACCCCGGACGGCCCTCTGTGGGAGCGGGCCGTCGAAGTAATCTGCCGCGACCCGCCGCCGTACGAAGGCTGCTTCCTGCACCGCGACTTCCACCCCGGGAACGTACTCTTCGCGGGAACCGGGCCGGGGCTGCGGATCACCGGTGTCGTCGACTGGATCGAGACCTCATGGGGACCTGCCGACCTGGACGTGGCGCACTGCTCGACCGCGCTCGCCCTGCTGCACGGACCGGAGCACGGGCTGGACTTCCGCGAGCGGTACGAGGCACACGCCGGCCGCGACCTCGCCGACAACCCCGACCACCTGTACTGGCGGCTGCTCGACGCCCTGCACTACTGCCCCGACGCGGCGAAGCTGGCCGGGCCGTGGCGTGACCTGGGGCGGGACGATCTGACGTCCGAGGTGCTGGGAGAACGGCTGGAGGCGTACGTGGACGGACTGCTGCAGCGATACGGCTGACCGACCGTGGATCACTTCTCCGACACCGACCCGAGGAGACGTGCGCGTTGGCCGCCATAGTGCTCGTTCATGGCCTGTATCACCGTCCCGAACACTTCGCCCTGGTGGCAGAACCCTTGCGGAGCGCAGGAACCGAGGTCGTCGTGCCCGAGCTCCACAAGGGCTCGTTGTCGGCTGACACAGCCGCGGTCCAGGCCGTCATCGACTCGCTGCCCGAGCCTTCGATTGTGCTCGGTCACTCCTACGGCGGGTCTGTGATCACTGGGCTCCACGAGTCGGGACACCTGGTCTGTCTGGCGGCCTTCGTGCCGGCTGTCGGCGAGAGCGCGGCCACTCTGGGAGGCACGTCCCCGCAGCTCCAGGACGCGATCAACCCTGAGCCCGACGGCTCGACCGGCCTGTACCCCGACCGGGCTGCGGGCACCCTCTACGGCGACTGTCCCGAAGCTCTCGCCGCCTGGGCGGTTGGCTTGCTGCGTGCGCAAGCCCCCGGCTGCGGGAGAGGCATCCCAGAGCGCCACAGCTGGAAGCACACGCCCTCCACCTACATCGTCTGCGCACAGGACCGGGCCATCGCCGCGGGCCTGCAGCGGAAGATGGCCTCGCGCTGCACCTACGTGCACGAATGGCAGACGGGCCACTCCCCGTCGTAGGACAGCCCGATCTCGTCGTAGAACTCCTGCAGGAGCTGCTGAAACAGGCGCCCTCGCTCTCCTCCGGGTCCGCGTTCATCCGTGTGCCCAGGTCCAGTTCGTGCCCGCCGGCATCGGCCAGGGTCAGAGCAGACCTACGACGGGCTCCGGGCCGCCGAGGCCAAGGGCACGACCAGCGCGCGCCGTCCCCGCCGCGAAGACCGACACCGTCCGCACCGCGTACCTGGAGGGCCGCTCCATCGCCGCCGTCGCCGACCTCCTGCCCAACCACACCGCCAGCACGGGGACCCGGGAGGCGTACGTGTTGTCGCCGCGCACGCGATCGGGTCGGGTGCGCGGCCTGCCCGACCCAAGACGTGGGACCCGGACCTTGTTCAGCACGGGCTCGAACTGCGACGGAACTTTTCCCGGCCGGCCCTCTGGGACCATGCCGATTCACGTGGCCTGACCAGCCCAGCAACATGCCTGACAGCCCATCGGAACGAGCGTCAAATGAGCGTCCCGAGCGTCATTTCAGCGTCAAGATATCGCCCGTAACGCCCACACCGCACACAGTGCGCACGCACAAAACCACAGGTCAGGACAGCTTGGCCACCGGCTCCAGAATCGCCACGCACTCCACGTGATGAGTCATCGGGAAAAGATCGAACGCCCGCAACGTCCGCACCTTGTACCCCCCGTCCCGGAAATACCCCAAGTCCCGCGCCAGCGCCGCCGGATCGCACGCCACATACGCGATCTTCCGCGCCCCGAGTGACGACAAGTGCTCCACCGTCTTCTTGCCGGCCCCCGAGCGCGGCGGGTCGAGGACGATCAGGTCGACCTCGGTGATCCCGGTACGCGGAAGCACGCTTTCGACCTTGCCCTGCTCGATCCGCACCCGTTCGAACCCGGCGAGATTGTGTCGCGCGTCCTCGACCGCGCGCTTGCCGGACTCGATGCCGAGGACCGCGCCCTTGTCGCCGAGGCGGTCGGCGAGGGCGCCCGCGAAGAGGCCGACGCCGCAGTAGAGGTCGAGGGCCATGTCGCCCTTGCGTGGCAACAGGCCCTGCATGACCGCCTTGACGAGGGTGTCGGCAGCCATCGGGTGGACCTGCCAGAAACCGCCGCTGCCGACGCGGTACGTGCGTCCGTCGGCCCGCTCGCGGACGAACGCGCGGCCGTGGACGCGGTGGATGCCGCCGTCGTGCTCCTCGACGCGCATGACGGAGACGGGGCGGTCGAGTTCGACCAGCGGGAGGCGGGCTCCCGGCCTCGGCTCCAGAATCACCATGCGGTCCTGGGATCCCGTCGCCGCGATCGCGTCGACCGACGCCATGCCGGACCAGTCGCGCTCCTCGATGCCCAGCTCGCTGACGCCCGGCGCCGCGATCATGCAGTGCTCGATGGGCTCGACCTCGTGCGAACGGTGCTTGCGCAGACCGGCGTTGCCGTCGACGTCCACCGCGTACTGGACACGCGTGCGCCACTGCGGGACCTGGCCGGCGGGCAGCTTGTCGCCCTCGGCAGGCATCACCGTGCCGTCCCAGCCGGCCTCCTCGGGCGTGAGGCCCGCGAGCCGCTGCAGCTGCTCGGCGATGACCTCGCCCTTGAGGCGGCGCTGGGCGCCCGGCTTGGCGTGCTGCCAGTCGCAGCCGCCGCAGCGGCCGGGTCCCGCGTAGGGACAGGGCGCCGGGACCCGGTCCTTGGACTCCTCCAGGATCGTCACGGCGTCGGCCCGCAGGAACCGCGCGCCCTCCTCGCCGTCGGTGACCCGCGCGATCACGCGCTCACCGGGCAGCGTGTGCCGGACGAACAGCACCTGGCCCTCGGCCGTACGGGCGATGCAGTGCCCGCCATGGGCGACGGGGCCGACCTCGACCTCGTACTCCTCCCCCACCAGCGATTTCTTCGGTTCTGCCTGCATGGCGGGGTGACTCCACAACGTCAAAGGGGGAACGGCCGGACAACAGCCCACCAGTCTACGTGGGCCCTGCCCGACCGCTCACCACAAAGCCGTCGTAGCTAGAGCTTGGACTTCGGGGACTCGCTGTGCCGCTCCTCCGCCGGCCCCCGCCGCACCGCCCCCGGCGCGCTCCACTCCTGCCGCTTCCGCGCCCGGATCTTCGCCGCCTCGGAGGACTCCAGCTGGTACGGCACCGACGTCACCATCACGCCCGGCGTGAACAGCAGCCGGCCCTTCAGCCTGAGCGCGCTCTGGTTGTGCAGCAGGTGCTCGTACCAGTGGCCGACGACGTACTCGGGGATGATCACGGACACCGCGTCGCGCGGCGACTCCTTCCGCAGCCCCTTCACGTACTCGATGATCGGCCGCGTGATCTCGCGGTACGGCGAGTCGAGCACCTTCAGCGGTACGTCGATCCCGCGCCGCTCCCACTCCTCGCGCAGCGCCTTGGTCTCGGCCGGGTCCACGTTGACGCTGAGCGCCTCCAGGGTGTCCGAGCGCATCAGCTTGGCGTAGGCCAGGGCCCTCAGCGCCGGGCGGTGGATCTTGGAGATCAGGACCACCGAGTGCACGCGGGACGGGCGGAGGCTGTCGTCGCTGGGGCCCTCGGGGGCCGCGATCTCCTCGGCGACGCGGTCGTAGTGCTTACGGATCGCGGTCATCGTGGCGTAGAAGATGCACATGCCGAGCAGCGCCACCCAGGCGCCGTGCGTGAACTTCGTGACCAGGACGACGACCAGCACCAGGCCGGTGAAGAACGCGCCGAAGGCGTTGATCGCGCGGGAGCGGACCATGTGGCGGCGCTTGGCCTGGTCCTTCTCGGTGGCGAGGTGGCGGTTCCAGTGCCGGACCATGCCGGTCTGGCTGAGGGTGAAGGAGACGAACACGCCCACGATGTAGAGCTGGATCAGGCGGGTCGAGTCGGCGCCGTAGATCGCGATCAGCAGGGTGGCGGTGCCGGCCAGCAGCACGATGCCGTTGGAGAAGGCCAGGCGGTCGCCGCGGGTGTGCAGCTGGCGCGGGAGGTAGCGGTCCTGGGCGAGGATCGAGCCGAGGAGCGGGAAGCCGTTGTACGCCGTGTTGGCGGCCAGGAACAGGACCAGCGCGGTGGCCGCGGCGAGCACGACGAACAGGAAGCTGCCCTTGCCGAAGACGGCCTCGGCGACCTGGGAGATGACCGGGTTCTGGACATAGCCGGAGCCGATGGCGACGCCGTTGTGGATCAGGTCCGTGGCCGGGTTCTCGGCCATGCGGACCTTGGTCGTCATGGCCAGCGCGATGATCCCGCAGAACATCGTGACGGCCAGCAGGCCCATCGCCGCGAGCGTGCTCGCCGCGTTCTTGGACTTGGGCTTGCGGAAGGCCGGGACGCCGTTGGAGATCGCCTCGACGCCGGTGAGCGCGGCACAGCCGGAGGAGAAGGCGCGCAGCAGGAGGAAGACCAGCGCGAAGCCCGCCAGGCCCTGGTGCTCGGCCTTGATGTGGTAGTCGGCGGTCGGCGCCCGCATGGTGTCGCCGAGGACGAGTCCGCGGAAGGCGCCCCACGCGATCATGATGAAGACGCCCGCGACGAAGACGTACGTCGGGATCGCGAACAGCGAGCCGGACTCCTTCACCCCGCGCAGGTTCATCAGGGTGAGCAGCACCACGACAACGACCGCGCAGATCACCTTGTGCTCGACCACGAACGGGACCGCGGAGCCGAGGTTCTCGATGCCGGAGGCGATCGAGACGGCGACGGTGAGGACGTAGTCGACGAGCAGGGCGCTGGCGACGGTGAGGCCGGCCTTGGGGCCGAGGTTGGTGGTGGCCACCTCGTAGTCGCCGCCGCCGCTGGGGTAGGCGTGGACGTTCTGCCGGTAGGAGGCGACCACCGTGAACATCAGCACCACGACCGCGAGCGCGATCCAGGGGCTGTAGTGGTACGCCGACACGCCCGCGATGGAGAGGACCAGCAGCACCTCGCCGGGCGCGTAGGCCACGGAGGACAGCGGGTCGGAAGCGAACACGGGGAGTGCGATGCGCTTCGGCAGGAGCGTTTCGCCCAACCGGTCGCTGCGCAGTGCGCGCCCGATGAGGATGCGCTTGGGCACGTCGGTCAGTTTGGACACAACAGAGGATCGTAGGCCTTCGAACAGGCGATCCTCTACTCGCCACCTGCCTGAGCCCTGTCATCTGCCTCACGGGTGAAATCGGGGGCGAGTGGAGTTGCGGATTCCGTCGGGAGTGGCGACTCCGTGTCTATATGACAAAACCCCGCTCCCGCCCGCCCCTTGGAGGTTCCATGCCCTCGACCGCAGAGCTGATCGGCGCCCTCGCCGCACTGGTCGGCCTCGGAATCCTCACCCTGGCCAGTGTGCGCAGCATCGGGCGTCGCTGACGCACAGGGGTGCCCCGGAAGGGCCGGACGTGTGTACTTTGGCCTCGGTCTGAGACCCTGATGGGGCTGAGCATTGATTTCAGGACACCGGAAGGACGGTCGTGCACATCGTCATCATGGGCTGCGGCAGAGTGGGTTCCGCTCTTGCCCAGACCCTGGAGCAACAGGGGCACACGGTCGCCGTGATCGACCAGGACCCCACCGCCTTCCGTCGGCTGGGCCCGGGATTCGGTGGTCGCCGGGTCACCGGGGTCGGCTTCGACCAGGACACGCTGCGCGAAGCGGGCATCGAGGAGGCGGGCGCGTTCGCGGCCGTCTCCAGCGGTGACAACTCGAACATCATCTCCGCGCGGGTGGCCCGCGAGATGTTCGGCATCGAGAACGTCGCGGCCCGTATCTACGACCCCCGCCGTGCCGAGGTCTACCAGCGCCTGGGCATCCCCACCGTCGCCACGGTCCGCTGGACCGCCGACCAGATGCTGCGCCGGCTGCTGCCCTCGGGCGCGGAGCCGCTGTGGCGGGACCCCACCGGCGGTGTCCAACTCGCCGAGGTGCATGCCTCGGCCGCCTGGGTCGGCCAGCGGATCAGCAAGCTGCAGGAGGAGACGGGCGTCCGCGTGGCGTTCCTCACCCGTCTCGGCGAGGCGATGCTGCCCTCTTCGCAGACCGTGTTGCAGGAGGGCGACCTCGTGCACGTGATGATGCGCACGGACGAGGTCGACAAGGTCGAGGCGGCGTTCGCCAAGGGTCCCGAAGAGGAGGGCGGTCACTGATGAGGGTCGCCATTGCCGGTGCCGGCGCGGTCGGTCGTTCGATCGCCGGTGAGCTGTTGGAGAACGGTCACGAGATCCTTCTCATCGACAAGGCCCCGACCGCGATCTCGGTCGAGCGGGTCCCCCATGCGGAGTGGCTGCTGGCCGACGCCTGCGAGATCACGTCCCTGGACGAGGCGGCGCTCCAGCGCTGCAACGTGGTGATCGCCGCGACGGGCGACGACAAGGTCAACCTCGTCGTCTCCCTCCTCGCGAAGACGGAGTACGGCGTCCCGCGCGTCGTGGCCCGCGTCAACAACCCGAAGAACGAGTGGCTCTTCAACGAGTCCTGGGGTGTCGACGTGGCCGTCTCCACCCCCCGCCTGATGTCGGCCCTGGTCGAGGAAGCGGTCTCGGTCGGCGACCTGGTCCGCCTCCTCCGCTTCAGCCACGGCGACGCGAACCTGGTGGAACTGACGTTGCCGGAGGAGTCGGCCCTGGCCGGCACCCAGGTCGGCGACGTGGAGTGGCCTGAGGACACGTCCCTGGTCACGATCATCCGCGGCACCCGCGTCCTGACCCCGTCCCGCGAGGACTCCCTGGAGGCGGGCGACGAGCTGCTGTTCGTGGCGGCCCAGGCGCGCGAGGAGCAGTTGGAGGACCTGTTGTCGGTGCGCCGGGATGATGCGGCGAGCTGAGAGCGGTTCTACGACGAAGAGGGCGCCCTGTGAATTCAGGGCGCCCTCTTCGTCGTAGCGGATTACTACGCGTCCCGCCGGTGACGACCCTCCGCCGTAGCAGCCGCCTTCCTCTCCTTCTCGGCCTGTTCCTCCGCCTCCATCTCCGCGAACACGTCGATGGGCGCGGGCGCCTTCGCGAGGAAGACCCAGGTGAGCCAGACGGCGAGGAGGAAGGGCGGGATCTTCAACGCGACCAGGACCCAGCCGAGTTGGGCGGTGTTGGCCCACCAGTAGAGCGGGAAGAGGATCGCGCACTTGGCGAGCAGGATCAGGCCCCAGGCCCAACTGGCCTTGGCGTAGGCCGTCTTGCGGCCGGGGTTGCGGGTGCGCCAGGAGAGGTTCTCCTTGAAGACCGGGCCGAGGATCAGGCCGATCAGCGGGACGCCCGCCAGGGTCGTGATGATGTACGCCAGCGCCAGGCCCAGCGTGTAGAGCATGCCGGGGAGGTAGAAGTTCTTGGCGTTGCCGGTCATCATCGCGAAGACGACACCGAAGGCGACGCCGAAGACACCGCTGAAGGCGTGCTTGACGGTGTCGCGCTTCACCAGACGCACCACGACCAGGACCAGGGACACGGCGAGGGCGGCGATCGCCGACCAGTGCAGGTCCTTGTTGATCGTGAAGATGGTGACGAAGAGGAGGCCGGGCAGGACCGTTTCGATCATGCCGCGCAGCCCGCCGAACGCCTCGAAGAGGGCCGCCTCCGTCACCGCCCGGACATCCTGCTCGCTGTCTTCGGCGTCCACGGTCTCTGTGGTCGGCTTGTCGAGCGACGTCACCGGCTACTCCCGTCCGAGGGGTCTCAGTTCGTATTTCGGGTTGAAGAGCACCCGGCGGCCTCTGCTCATGGAGATCCGGCCGGACGCGATCAGCTTGCGTCCCGGTTCTATGCCCACGATGGAACGCCTGCCGAGCCACACCACGTCCAAGGCGGCGGAGCCGTCGAACAGCTCGGCCTCCAGGGCCGGAACTCCTGCCCGGGGGCGCAGCGTGACCGTGCGCAAGGTACCAGTAACCGTCACGATCTGTCGGTCGTGGCAGTCGCCGATCCGGACACAGCCCTCGGTCTCGGAGTCCTCACGCAGCTCCTCGGACTCCAGGTCCTCCTGTGAGGAGGACAGCCGGTCGAGCATGCGCCGGAACCGGCCGGCCGGCTTTTCGGAACGGGAGACAGCGCTCATATCTGAAGCGTACCGGGGTCCACCGACAGCGACGTACCCGCGTCGTCAGCGCTCGAACCGGTAGCCCATCCCGGGCTCCGTGATGAAGTGCTTCGGGTGCGCGGGGTCCGTCTCCAGCTTGCGCCGCAGCTGTGCCATGTAGACGCGGAGGTAGTTCGTCTCCGTCCCGTAGGACGGCCCCCACACCTCCTGCAACAGCTGCTTCTGGCTCACCAGCCGCCCGGTGTTGCGCACCAGCACCTCCAGCAGATGCCACTCCGTGGGGGTCAGCCGTACGTCCCGTCCGTCCCGCTGCACCTTCTTGGCGGCCAGGTCGACGGTGAACTCCTCCGTCTCGACCAGGACGTCGTCCTCGCCGCCCCCGGTCGGCTCGGCCCGGCGCACGGCGGCCCGCAGCCGGGCCAGCAGCTCGTCCATGCCGAAGGGCTTGGTGACGTAGTCGTCGGCGCCCGCGTCCAGTGCCTCCACCTTCTCGTCCGAGGAGTGCCGGGCGGACAGCACCAGGATCGGCACCCGGGTCCAGCCCCGCAGCCCCTTGATCACCTCGACGCCGTCCATGTCGGGCAGCCCCAGGTCGAGGACGACCACGTCGGGGTGGCGGGAGGCGGCGAGGTCGAGCGCGGTCTTCCCGTCGGCCGCCGCGTCGACCTCGTACTTCCGCGCCTTGAGGTTGATCACGAGGGCCCGCACGATCTGCGGCTCATCCTCGACCACGAGGACCCTGGTCATGAGACCTGCCTTTCCGGTTGTACGCCATACACGTCATGCCCGTCGTGCACGTCTTCCACGACGCCTGTCGCCGCGCGGAGCGTGAGCACCATGGTGAGGCCGCCGCCGGGTGTGTCCTCGGCGTTCAGGGTGCCGTTCATGGCCTCGGTGAAGCCGCGCGCCACGGCGAGGCCGAGCCCCACTCCCGCACCGCGCGGGGCGTCGCCGTAGCGCTGGAAGGGCTCGAAGATGCGGTCCTTGGCCTCGTCCGGGACTCCGGGGCCCCGGTCGACCACCCGGACCTCCACCCGGTCGGCGATGGCGCTGGCGGACACCAGGACGGGTCTGTCCGGCGGGCTGTACTTGACCGCGTTCTCGACCAGGTTGGCCACCGCCCGCTCCAGCAGCCCGGGGTCGACGGCGACCATGGGCAGCGTCTCCGGGATGTCGAGCTCCGCGCTGCCCTCGGGGACCCCGACCAGCGCCATGGGCACCACCTCGTCGAGGTCGATCTCCCGGACGATCGGCGTGACCGTGCCGGTCTGCAGGCGGGACATGTCGAGGAGGTTGCCCACGAGGTGGTCCAGCCGGTCGGCGCCGGCCTCGATGCCCTCCAGCAGCTCGGCCTGGTCCTCCTCGGACCACGCCACGTCGTCGGAGCGCAGGGAGGAGACGGCCGCCTTGATGCCGGCCAGCGGGGTCCGCAGATCGTGGCTCACGGCCGCCAGGAGGGCCGTACGGATGCGGTTTCCCTCGGCGAGCGCGCGGGCCCGGTCGGCCTCCTCGCGCAGGCGTCTGCGGTCCAGTACGACGGCGGCCTGGGCGGCAAAGGCGGCCAGCACCCGGCGGTCGGAGGCGGGCAGCACCCGGCCTGTCAGCGCGAGGGCCATGTGGTCGCCGACCGGCATGTCCACATCGCCGTCCTCGGGCCGCTCCAGCGGCACCCCGACGCCGACCCGGCCCGCGCAGGTCCAGGGATCGACGTCGCTCTTGCGTTCCAGCAGCGCCACGGACTCCATGCCGAAGGTCTCCCGGACCCGCTCCAGGAGCGCCTCCAGGCTGGTCTCGCCGCGCAGCACGCTGCCCGCGAGGAAGGACAGGATCTCGGACTCGGCGCGCAGTCTGGCGGCCTGCTGGGTGCGCCGCGCGGCGAGGTCGACGACGGAGGCCACGGACACGGCGACGCCGACGAAGATCGCGATGGCGACGATGTTCTTGGGGTCGGCGATGGTCAGCCGGTGCAGCGGGGGCGTGTAGTAGTAGTTCAGCAGGAACGACCCGAGGGCCGCCGAGACCAGCGCCGGCAGCAGCCCGCCGAGCAGCGCCGACGCGACGGTCAGTGACAGGAACAGCAGCATGTCGTTGGCGAGCCCGAGATGGATCGCGTTCAGCAGGAGCGCGAGGCCCACCGGCCCGACGACACCGACCACCCATCCCGAGACGATCCGGGCCCGGCCGAGCCGCGCGCCCCGGGCCACCGGCAGTCCGCGCCCCTTGGCGACCTCTCCGTGGGTGACGATGTGGACGTCCAGGTCGGGACCGGACTCGCGGGCGACCGTGGTGCCGACGCCGGGCCCGAAGACGTACTGCCAGGTCTTGCGGCGCGAGGAGCCCAGCACGATCTGGGTGGCGTTGACCCCGCGCGCGAAGTCGAGCAGCGCGGCCGGGATGTCGTCGCCCACTACGTGGTGGAAGGTGCCGCCGAGGTCCTCGATCAGGGTGCGCTGCTGGGCCAGTTCCTTCGGGGAGGCGGAGGTCAGGCCGTCGCTGCGGGAGATGTAGACGGCCAGCACCTCGCCGCCGGCCCCCTTCTCGGCGAGCCGCGCGGCCCGCCGTATCAGCGTCCGTCCTTCCGGGCCGCCGGTCAGTCCTACGACGATCCGCTCGCGCGAACCCCAGATCGCCGACACATGGTGCTCGCTGCGGTACTCCTGGAGGTATTCGTCGACCCGGTCGGCCACCCACAGCAGGGCCAGCTCGCGCAGGGCGGTGAGGTTTCCGGGGCGGAAGTAGTTGGAGAGGGCCGCGTCGACCTTGTCGGGCTGGTAGATGTTGCCGTGCGCCATCCGCCGCCGCAGCGCCTGTGGCGACATGTCGACCAGTTCGATCTGGTCGGCCCGGCGGACGACCTCGTCCGGCACGGTCTCCTGCTGGCGCACCCCGGTGATCGACTCGACGACGTCGCCGAGGGACTCCAGGTGCTGGATGTTGACGGTCGACACCACGTCGATGCCGGCCGCGAGCAGCTCCTCGATGTCCTGCCAGCGCTTGGTGTTGCGCGATCCCGGGATGTTGGTGTGGGCGAGTTCGTCCACCAGGGCGACGGCGGGGGCCCGGCGCAGTACGGCGTCGACGTCCATCTCGGTGAAGACGGTGCCCCGGTAGGCCGGCTCCGCGCGCGGGACCTGCTCCAGGCCGTGCAGCATCACCTCGGTGCGGGCCCGGCCGTGGTGCTCCACGAAGGCGACGACGCAGTCGGTGCCCCGCTCCACCCTGCGGTGGGCCTCGGACAGCATGGCGTACGTCTTGCCGACGCCCGGTGCCGCACCGAGGTAGATCCGAAGCTTGCCGCGTCCCATGGCCCCATTGTCTTCCCGTCACACCCGTGTACGCAGCGTCGACTTTACGGCCAATAAGTCCGACAAAAGGGGTGGTGAGCCTGGTCCGGGACGTCTTTGACACAACCCTGATGCCCGTACGGCACGGTACGGGCATCAGGGCGCGGCGGTGTTCAGTTGGGGTTGTCGCCGTGGGTGAGGGTCTCCCAGGCCACGAAGAGGTTGTTGGTGCCGGCCGGGCGGTTGTTGAGGGTCAGCGTCTGGGTGTTGGTCATGGCGATGCCCAGACGGTTGTGCAGCGCGTTGTAGCCGACCTCGGTGACCGGTCCGAGCCCGAGGGTCAGCGACCCGCCGCACAGCCAGCTCGGCACGGCCGTCCCGAGCTGGTACTTGGCCTGGAACCCGAGCGCCTGCCGCAGCCGCTCGCCGACGTCGGTGCCGTAGAGGTCGGTGCCCTGGATCCGGCTGGTCTCGGCGACGTGCGAGATCGAGGAGAGGCCGTACCCGGTGTGCGTGAAGTCGCGGCACGTCTCCTGGGTGAGCCCGGTGACGAAGGTGGACTGGCCCTGCCAGTAGGCGACGATCTTCGCGGTGGTGTTGAGGTTCTGGCTCGGCACGGTCTTCGGCACGCTGCCGTCCGAGGCGAGGTAGATGTACGCGGCCGTCCGCGTCCGGAAGAGCGCCATGGCCTTGTCGTACGACGTCTTGTCCTCGAGGAAGACGGAGATGCCGACGGCGGCGTCCATCATCGTGAGCTCCCAGTTCCCGTTGGAATTGGAGCCGTTGATGATCTCGGGGAGGTAGACGTTGCGGAGCATGGTCGCGAAGCGGGCCGAGTTGGTCCAGGTCCCGGTGTACGTGTACTTGATGATCTCGGCGGCCTTGGGCCAGGAGGCACCGGCCCAGCCGGTCTGCAGGGGCGCGTTGCTGTTGGTGTGGCTGGTGATCGTGGCCGACCAGGCGTCCATGATCTCGATGGCCTTCTGGGCGTAGCGCGCGTCCTTGGTGATGTACCAGGCGAGCGCGTCGGTGTAGGCCGCTATCGCGTCCTCGCGTTCGTCGGTGCAGCCGTAGTTGGGGTTGGAGTACGACCCGCACTCGACGACGGCTCTGGGCTTCGGGGTCCGGCTCAGACTGGCGTAGGAGCTGGCCATCATCTGGTCGTAGGCGCCCTTCCAGGGCTGGGCGCCGGCGAGAACCTCGGTGCGGGCGAAGTCCAGCTGGCTTTTGGAGACGTCGACTCCGGGGTGGACGAAGGTGGCGGGGGCCGCCTCGGCGGTGGGGCCGCCGGGCTGGGCGAAGAAGCCCAGGACGAGTGCGGTGACGACGGAGAGCAGGGCAGCACGGCGCACGATGACTCCGTTCTCGTATGTGAATACAGAGCACCCTGATGAACGTGGGCGTTGAGCCGAGACCATAGGTACAGACCAATGCGCCGTCAAGAGTGCGCGCACGACGAAGGGCCGCACCCCCGGAGGGGTACGGCCCTTTCGTGGCTGTCTGTTCCTGCTAGCGGACCTCGGTGATCTCCGGCCCGCGCTGCAACTGGCCCATGCCGCCGGAGAAGCGGGAACCCGCCTCCTCCTGCTGGACGCCCTCGGGAACCATCTGGGCGTCGTTCGGCAGCTTCAGGACGATCGGGTCGCGGGGCGCCATCGGGCCCTCGCCGCGCACAACGACCGTGTCCCGGAAGATCTGCTCCAGCAGACCGGCCGCCTGCGGCTGCACCGCGCCCTGCCCGGAGATCACCCCGCGCAGGAACCAGCGCGAACCGTCCACACCGACGAACCGCACCACCTGGAAACCGCCCGTGCCGTCCGGCAGCTGCACCGGAACCTGCGCGCGCAGCTCCCAGCCCAGCGGCCCCTCGACCTCGTCGACGATGCCGCCCTGCTGGGTGATGCCGCTGGCGATCTCCTCGCGGACCTCACCCCAGATGCCCTCGCGCTTGGGGGCGGCGAAGGCCTGCAACTGGATGGCACTGTCCTTGAGGACCACGGTGGCGGCGACGATCGCGTCACCCGCGACCTCGACCCGCAGCTCCATGCCGTCGACTCCCGGCACGAACAGACCGCCCAGGTCCACCCGGCCCTCGGCGGGATCGCCGACCTCCGAGTCGTCCCAGGGTCCGTCGGGGCGGGGCTCCGGTTCGAGCCTCACGCGCTCCACCGCGTCCGCCTCAGTGTCGACGTCGTCGACGACCTGCTCGGCCTCGCTCGCCGCGTCCTCGGCGGCAGTGCCCTTCTTGCGACGTCCGAACACGTCACTGTCCTTCCCGGTCGGATACGACCGAAGCGTATCGATTCCCACCCGTGGTGCCGCCCACGGCGGCATGACCGCCGGTGGACCCGAAGCCCCCCTCGGCCCGCGCCGAATCGGGAAGTTCCGCGACCTCCTGGAAGCGGACCCTCTCGACCTGCTGGACGACCAGCTGGGCGATCCGGTCGAAGCGCTCGAACCGTACCGACTCGTACGGGTCGAGATTCACCACGATCACCTTGATCTCCCCACGGTACCCGGCATCAACCGTCCCCGGGGCATTCACCAGGGCGACACCGCAGCGGGCGGCGAGCCCCGAACGAGGGTGCACGAAGGCCGCGTACCCCTCCGGGAGCGCGACAGACACCCCCGTGGGCAGTACAGCCCGTTCCCCCGGCTTCAGTTCCCGGCCCTCGGTGGTCCGCAGATCGGCTCCCGCGTCACCGGGGTGCTCGTACGACGGAAGCGGTACGTCGGGGTCGACGCGCCGGATCAGTACGTCCAGGGGACTACGGCCACTGCTCACGGGTTCACCTCGAAGGCACGGGTACGCCGGACCTGGTCCGGGTCGTCCATGGCGGCCCGGATCTCCTGCGGGCGGCCGTTTTCGATGAAGTGGTCGACCTTCACCTCGATGAAGAGGGCGTCGGCGCGCACGGCGACCGGCCCGTCCTGAGCGCCGATACGTCCCGTGGCGGTCGAGTAGATCTTCCGGCCGGCCACGGCCGTCACCTCGGCCTCCAGGTACAGCACGGTGTCCACGGGCACGGGCCGCACGAAGTCGGTCTCCAGGCGGCCGGTCACCGCGATCGTCCGCAGCAGCCAGTTCAGCGAGCCGAGGGTCTCGTCCAGCGCGCTGGCGAGCACTCCGCCGTGCGCGAGGCCCGGGGCGCCCTGGTGGGCGGCCCGTACGGTGAACTCGGCGGTGATGGTCACGCCCTCGCCGGCCCGCGCCGCCAGATGCAGCCCGTGCGGCTGGTCGCCGCCGCACCCGAAACACTGTTCGTAGTGGGCACCCAGCAACTCACCGGGCGCGGGCGCGTCAGGGTGCCGCACCGGTTTCACGGCGTCGGACGGAGGCTTAAGAGCTGGAGAAGTACCACTCACAGCCGCAGACCTTACCCGCGCGTCGGTATGTTCCCGACACCGTGCCAAGCTTGGCCTCATGCAGCTTTCCGCCTCCCCCTACGACGAGCGCCTCACCGCCCCCCGTTCGTGGTGGTTCATCTCGTTCCTGGTGGGCGTCTCCTTCGCCCTGATCCTGCTGCCCTTCGGCACCCTGCCGCTGCTCGGCGGCCTGGTCGGCGGCACCGCGTTCGCCGCGGTCACGGCCAGCTCCTACGGCTCGCTCCGGATCCGGATCGTGGGCGACTCGCTGATCGCCGGCGAGGCGAAGATCCCGGTGACGGCCCTGGGCGAGGCGGAGATCCTGGACCCGGAGGAGGCGCGCGCCTGGCGCACCCACAAGGCCGACACCCGCGCCTTCCTGCTGCTGCGCTCCTACATCCCCACGGCACTGCGCGTGGAGGTCACCGACCCGGCCGACCCGACGCCGTACCTGTACCTGTCGACGCGCGAGCCGGAGCGGCTGGCGGAGGCCCTGAAGGCGGCACAGGCGGCGGCCGTCTAGGACCGGTCCCCTCCGGTCGCTCAGCGGCCGAGTTCCTTGGGGATCTCGCCCATCCTGAGCGGGTCCGGCGGGGTCTCCAGGGGAGGCAGTTCGGGCAGCGCGTCCCAGGGCACCTGGGCCTTGCGCAGGTCCTTGCGGATGCGGTCGGCGAGCTTCTTGGTGTCCCGGCGGTTCATGACCGCTCCGACGGCGGCGCCGACCATGAAGGGCATCAGGTTCGGCAGGTCGCGAACCATGCGTTTCATGATCTGCTGGCGCAGCTCGCGCTTCATGTGGCCGTTCAGCGCGGCGCTCATGGTCGACGGCTTGGTCACGTCGATTCCGCGCTCCCCGGACCAGGAGTTCAGATACGCAGTGCTGCGCTGCCTCAGGTCGCCGGGCGGACGGACGCCGTAGACCTCGTACAGCTCGGCGATCAGCTTCAGCTCGATCGCGGCGACGCCGGTGATCTCGGCGGCAAGTTCGGTGGGCATCGCGGGCGGGACGGGCAGCATCGCCGCGGCACCGATGCCCGCGCCGACGGTCGACGTCGCGTTCGCCGCGCCCGCCACCAGTTTGTCGGCGAGCTGCTCGGGGCCGAGGCCCGGGAACTGCCGCCGAAGCGCCTCGAGGTCCCGTACGGGGATCCGCGGGGCGATGTCGATGATTCGGTCGGCGAGGTACGCCAAGCCCGCCCTGGCCCGGCTGCCGCCCTTACGGACGCCTTCCTTGGCCTTGTCCCGGATGACCGCCGCCCGTCGTCTGGCGACGGGGGCGGCTGCGGGAACGTCGGCGGGCACCGGGAGGTCAGCCCGGTCGGCCGCCGGTTCGAGCGAGGCTGATCCCTGTTCGGATGAGCCCCGCTCGTCGTCACGCGCGCCATGAGGGCCGTCGGCCGGCCCTTCGTCCGCTCCCGGTTTGAGGGAGCGGCGCTTCCAGGGTGGGGTCGAGCCAGTCACGGCCGACCCCTCCTCAGTCGCAGTCGCGGCAGATCGGCTGGCCGTTCTTCTCGCGGGCCAGCTGGCTGCGGTGGTGCACCAGG
>Ga0307511_10000429_pt1 | contig 44853 bp, 31 predicted proteins | sample 13_EM_MG_FD_200266 | JGI IMG/M metagenome (GOLD analysis project Ga0307511, IMG submission 200266) | Populus trichocarpa ectomycorrhiza microbial communities from riparian zone in the Pacific Northwest, United States - 13_EM | ecosystem: Host-associated > Plants > Roots > Unclassified | place... | reverse complement strand
GATTCAGCGCATTTTGACGTAAGTGCGTTTATCGCAAACAGCGAACAGGTGTATGATGTGGCAGAGGTATATGCGAAGACCAGGAAAGCGGAGATTTTCCATGGCGAATTCATGCAGACAAAAGGCAAGATCTATCAAAAAGGGGAAGAAGAGCTTATGGCTCTTCATTTAAGCGGCTTAGCGGAAGAATATAGAGAACAGTTGCTGGCTCACCCTGCTTTTTTGGATGGCTCGACATTTGCGGGAATGTCCTTTGGCTTGCAGGAAGGACAGGGAATGTTTGCCGAAGGTATTCCATTTATTCCCTTTTCAATCGATCATTTTGAAATATACCTTTCTTTCCCTTCAACGGTGTATGTATACAGCCAAAAGCCAGTCTTGCCGGCCAATAAGCTTCCGGAAGTGATCAAGAATGATATTACGCTGTACGACGAAAAGGGACGACGGCTCGCCCGCTTCAGGGGCTTAACCAGTAAGCGTATCCGGCACCCTGAATTGATCAGCCAATTGGTAGAAGATCCGGCCGCACCGCAGCCGGAAAGTATAGCCGCACCGCAGCCGGACGTCATGGCGCCTGTTGCCCTAGCCAATGGAACAGGAACCATAAGTAATTATTTAAAAGGAATAATAGCGGCAAAATTGGGGAAACAGGTTTCAGCGCTGGATGACACCACAGGATTTTATGATTTAGGGCTGGATTCCAAAAAAACCATGGAACTGGTAAGAGAACTGGAAGCAAAATGCGGACATGATTTTTATCCCACCTTGTTGTTTGAATACCAGACCATAAAGGCACTTAGCGAATATTTATCAGAACACGAGGCCGGCCATTTTGAAACAAACTATCAACCTCCATCCCCTTATGAGCAGCCCTCCCATAACTATCAATCCCCATCCTCTTATGAGCAGCCACCCCATGACCATCAATCCCCTTATAGGCAGCCATCCCATAACGGTCTTGCGGAACCCATAGCGATAATAGGGATAAGCGGAAGATATCCGGGAGCCGGCAATGTAAATGAATTCTGGGAAAATCTGCGGCTGGGCAGGAACAGCATTACCGAAATTCCCCGGGACAGGTGGGATATTGAAAATTTTTATTCCAAAGAAAAAGGCGAAGGCGGAAAGAGCTATAGTAAATGGGGCGGGTTTATAGAAGATGTAGACAAGTTCGATCCCTTATTTTTTAATATATCTCCTGAGGAAGCCGAGAACATGGACCCACAGGTCCGGTTGTTTTTAGAAGAAAGTTGGAAAGCCCTGGAAGATGGCGGCTATACCCCACAAAAACTCTCAAAAGAGAAGGTCGGCGTCTTTGCCGGAGTGTTCTGGACAGATTATCAGTTGTTCAGAGCAGAAGCAAGAACACCTTCCATTTTCCCAAGCAGTTTCGTCTCCCTGGCCGCCAATACCGTCTCTTACCATTTAGGATTTCAGGGACCAAGTATCGGGTTAGATACTCAATGCTCCTCGTCATTGACAGCCTTACACCTGGCATGTGATAGTTTGCGAAAGGGAGAAAGTACGGCCGCCATAGCCGGCGGCGTGAATTTGAGTTTACATCCGAGCAAGTATAATTGGCTATCTAACTCATTTTTTCTGTCTTCCAAAGGCCTGTGTGAAAGCTTTGGAGACGGAGGAGAAGGGTACGTTCCGGCGGAAGGAGTGGGCGTCCTGTTGTTAAAGCCGTTAAATAAGGCAGAGGCCGATGGCGACCTGATCTACGGCGTGATCAGGGGAACAGCCATCAATCATGGCGGAAGGAGCAGCGGGCTTACCGTGCCCAATCCCAATGCTCAGGCTGCAGTGATAAGAGAGGCCATGAGCCAAGCGGGCGTAAAAGCAGAAGACTTCAGCTATATCGAAGCGCATGGGACGGGCACCAAATTAGGGGACCCGATAGAAATAGCAGGATTAACCAAGGCCTTTCAATCCGATAGAAAGCAATATTGCAGCATAGGATCAGTCAAATCGAACATAGGCCATTGCGAATCGGCATCAGGCATGGCGGGCATTACAAAAGTCCTGCTGCAAATGAAGCATCAACAATTGGTGCCCTCCTTACACTCCGCCAGGCTCAATCCCAATATCGATTTTGAGAACAGTCCATTTAAAGTACAGCAGGAATTAGCAGCATGGACCACACAAAATAACGAACCCCGCCTGGCAGGCGTCAGTAGCTTTGGAGCAGGAGGTAGTAATGCCCATGTTATTATAGAAGAGTATAGGCCGGCAGAGAGAGGTTCATACAGAAATACCGCACCGGCAATCGTCGTTCTATCGGGCCGGAATGCGGAGAGTCTGAAACAGCAGGTACTGAATTTAAAGAACTACCTGGCATCGGATCCGGACACTCCTCTTTACGATATCGCATATACGCTGCAAGTAGGCAGAGAACCTATGGCGGAAAGATTGGCGATCGTCTCAAAAGACCGGGAAGAACTAAGAACACATTTGATGAGTTACCTGGAAGGAAAAACAGACAACCTTCTCAGGGGGAATAGTAAGAAAGACAGACTTGATTTTTTATTGGAAGGAGGGGCAGGACAGGCATATATTAACTACGCAATTGCTCAAAAAGAGATCAGATCCTTAGCACAGTTATGGGTAAAAGGAGTACCTATTGACTGGCATTTACTTTATGGAGATCATAGACCCCGCAGGATCAGTTTGCCGACCTATCCCTTTGCCAGGGAAAGGTACTGGATTCCCAACCATAGCTCTAATTTAAAAGAGCAAAGTTTTGCGAGTGTAAACACGCCTTCTTTTACCCATTTATACAGTAACAGCTGGCAATTGTCGGAAATAGCAACCACCGGTCATCCGGAGACAAACGCAACCCAACTGGTACTGCTGGCAGGTGGGACCGTGGGTTTAGCCGATAAGCTGCAGGCAGCATTGGCGATAGAAGTGGAAGCCATCTCCCAGCAGACACCAGCGACGTATTTTATAAGTGTGCTGGAAAAGCTAAAGGCAAAGCTGCAAGAGAAAAACCCGACCCACATAACAGTCGTTTACCCAAATAGAGACTACCTGGATTATGGCTTTATATCCGGACTGTTAAGGACCGCTACCTGGGAAAATCCAAAAGTAACGGGAAAAATAATAGGGGTGGACAGCTTATCGGTAAATGACCTGCCTGCGCTTACAGAGATCCTGGGATCCGAACAGAACACCAGGGAGACAGAAATACGCTACCGGGAAGGGAAAAGAGAAATTAAGATCGTCGTTCCTGTCTCAGAGACAGCATCCGGGGTAAATGCCGTGACTATCAAAGAAGGCGGGGTCTACCTGATTACGGGTGGCGCAGGGGGTTTAGGGAGGATCTTTGCCGAACATATCGGTAAGACCAAAAACACGAAACTTATCCTGACCGGGAGAAGCGAGCTCAATAAAGAGGGCAGGGAGTCGATGGCAAACCTACCCAATGCGCTATACCATCGGTGCGACGTAAGCCATAAAGAAGAAGTGGCCTCTTTAATGGAGATGATCAAAGACAAATACCAAAAGCTGGATGGGATCATTCACAGTGCAGGCAGCATCCGGGATAGCTTTATTATCAAAAAGACAGCAGCAGAAGTGAGCCAGGTGCTCTCCCCTAAAATACAGGGAGTCAGGAACCTGGACGAAGCCACCAAAGAACAAACCCTTGATTTTGTGGTATTCTTCTCCTCGCTGGCAGGCGTACTGGGCAATATAGGCCAGGCCGACTACGCCTCCGCCAATGCCTGGATGGATAACTATGCGCATTATCGAAACGAACAAAAAAACAAGGGATTGCGCCAGGGAAAAACACTCAGCATTAACTGGCCTCTCTGGAAGGACGGTGGCATGCAGGTAGGCGAAGAGACGCAAAAATACCTGGAAGCGCAGTGGGGCCTGCTACCTTTGCCGGCCCGGGAGGGTATCGCGGCGTTTGAAACACTACTCAACAGCATCGAAGGTCAGGGAATAGTCACTTATGGATCCGAAGAAAAGATTTCCAAAGCGCTGTTCAATAAAGGCATTCCCCAACAACAGCCCACTCCTGCCAAAGCGACCGGTAGCCATAATTCAGCCATACATAAATCAGCCATAGAGGCCATATTGATAGAGATCTGTTCATCGCTGCTCAAGCTGGACAAAGAGGACCTGGATAGAGATACACATTTTTCGGAATATGGGATCGATTCTATTAAGATGATGAAGATCCTCAATATGCTGGAATCCAGGTTTGAAATAGCTATCGAACCCAGCGCTATACCAGGTTATCCCACCATTGCCCTGCTGGCAGAATACCTGGAAAAAGAAAAGTCAGCGCCCGGGGAGCCTGTATCGTCGACAAGCGGAAAAAGTGGCGGCGCCAAAAATGGTGGCGCAAACAGCTCTGGCAGCAATCCAATGAGGAGCGGGAAAGTAGCCATTATAGGCATGTCCTGTAAATTACCGCAGTCCGATAACCTCGATGAATATTGGGAGAATTTACGGTCGGGGAAAGACCTGATCAGCGAAATGCCGGCTGACAGATGGGAAGCGGCCGATTATTATTCGGCAGCAGCAGCCCCCGACAAAACCTACACTACAAAAGGAGGATTTCTTAACAACGCAGGATTGTTTGATACCCTTTATTTTAATATAAGTGATAATGAAGCCATATCCATGGATCCCCAGCAACGGATCATATTGGAACTTACCAGGGACCTGTTATCCCATGCCGGGTATAGAAAAGAAGAGCTGTCCAATACAAAGACCGGCGTATATATAGGTGCAAAAGATAACAATTACGTCCGCAATAATTATCATCTCCTGCCGGCAGGGACTCACCAGCATACGTTCGTCAATAATATCAGTAATATGATCGCAGCCAGGGTTTCCGACTTTTATAATTGGAAGGGAACCAGCCAGGTGATCGATACGGCCTGCTCCAGCTCCCTGGTCGCCATCCACCAGGCCTGTGATGATATCCTGAATGGAAAAGTAACGACGGCCATCGCAGGAGGCATCTCGATCCTGGTGGATGCATTTGCCCATATAGGATTCAGCCAGGCAGAAGTATTATCCAGGGACGGAAGAAGCTATGTATTTGATCAACGCGCTGCCGGATTTGTACTCGCAGAAGGGGCAGGGCTTGTTATGCTGAAAGACTACGATCAGGCCCTGGCGGACGGCGATCAGCTATTTGGCGTCATCGCAGGATCATCCGTTAACAACGATGGCCAGACGATGGGATTGACCGTGCCCAATAAGGAAGGACAAAAGGAAGTCATCAAAGCAGCTCTGGAGACGGCAAAAATATCACCGGAAACCATCACTTATTATGAAGCGCATGGCACCGGTACCTTATTGGGAGATCCGATAGAAATAAAAGCAGCCACAGAAGTATATAGAACAAGTACCACTAATAAACAATACTGTGCATTGGGCTCCGTTAAGAGTAATCTTGGTCACACGATAATGGCAGCAGGCGTAACCGGGTTGATAAAGATCCTGTTACAGATGCAGCACGATCAGTTGGCACCCACCCTGCACTGTGAAAACCCGCATCCCCGGTTTAAATTTGAAGAATCCCCTTTTTATCCCAATACAACACTCAAACCATGGAATACCGATAAGAAGATAGCCGCCCTCTCCAGCTTTGGATTCGGAGGAACCAATTGCCATATGATCATAGAAAAACCACCTGCAGGAACCGCTAGCGTTAAAAGATCTGCACTCCCGGTAGAAAGGCTATCCAATAAGTCGTATTGGCTGGGACAGGTTACGATAGCTGAAAATGATGAGCCCGCAATCTCCCCACCGGCGAATCATAACATGCAGCTTACAGCATACCTGCAATTGAAAATGGCGAAGGCTTTGAGCCTGCCCCCGTCGGAAATTTCCGTGGTACAGAATTTCATGGATATGGGCTTGGATTCCGTACAATTGATCGGTATATCCCAACAACTGGAAAAAGAGCTGGACATAGAATTATACCCCACCCTCTTTTTTGAATATCAGAACATAGAATATTTAGTGGGCTATTTTATCAGCGAGCATGCCGCTAAATTATCAGAAAAATTCAGGAAGAGCGAAGGGCCGGCGTTGCAGAAGATGGCTTCTGAAACCGTGAATCCGATATCGGCTGGATCAGAAAGTCTCCCCCCCGAAAAAGTAGAGCCCCCCCGGTCATCCGATATCGCCATTATTGGAATGAGCGGCTACCTTCCTCAATCTGCCGATCTAACTGAATTTTGGGATCACATTCAAGCCGGCAGCGACCTGGTTACGGAAATCCCCCGGGACCATTGGGACTACACATCATGGTTTGATGAAAATAAAGAAGCCGAAAATAAAACATACTGCAAATGGGGCGGATTTCTAAAAGACATAGACAAATTTGATCCCTTATTCTTTGGTATTGCCCCGGTGCAGGCAAAATGGATGGATCCCCAGGTAAGACTTTTCCTGCAATCAGCTTATCACACCTTTGAAGATGCGGGCGTCGTAAATGAAATAAGGGGCAGTCGTACCGGGGTATATGTCGGAAGCTGTTTTCAGGAATATTGGGACGAAATAGTGCGGGCACGAACGCCTATCAGCGATTACCAGCATAATAGCAGCGCTATGTCAAGCTTGTCAACCAGCGTTTCTTATCATTTTGATTTGAGGGGAGGATCTATCCCAGTGGACAATGCCTGTGCGTCATCGTTGACAGCCTTGCATCTGGCATGCCAGGCCATCCGCAACGGCGAAATAGATATGGCAGTCATAGGGGGATTGAATGTCCTGGTGAGCCCCCTGCATTATGTGAATTTTGCAAGAATGCAGGCATTGTCGCCAACCGGAAGATGTCACACATTTGATAGCAAAGCAGATGGCTATGTACCCGGAGAAGGAGTAGTCTCCCTATTGATCAAACCATTGTCCAGGGCGTTGGCAGATGGCAACAAGATCCATGGCGTTATCAAAGGCAGCGCGATCAATCATGTAGGCAAATCGAATAATCCTACCTCTCCCCGTCCTGAATTGCAAACCGGGTTATTGATCGATGCCTGGACTGCAGCCCGCATAAACCCGGAAGACATCAGTTATATCGAGGCACATGGCACCGGCACCGTTCTGGGAGACCCCATTGAAATCAATGCGTTAAAGAAGGCTTTTAAGCAGTACACCGACAAAAAAGGTTTTTGCGCCATCGGCTCTACGAAGGCCCATACAGGACATTTGGAAGGCGCAGCAGGATTGGCAGGTGTGATCAAGGTCCTGCTCATGATGCGACACCGCAGGATTCCTGCCATGCCCAATTTCAAGGAGCTGAATCCGTATATTAAGATAGACGATTCACCCTTCAAAATCAATAGGAGTAACGAGCCATGGGAGTCGGACAAACCATTCCTGGCGGGGGTAAGTTCCTTTGGCATGACAGGGAATAATGCGCATGTTGTCATAGAAGAATACCAGCCAACCGACAGACCCACCTACAGCAGCCCCTCCCCGGCCATCATACTCTTATCAGCCAGGAATGAGGACAGGCTTCGATCTCAGGCTGCAAATCTAAGCACCTTCCTGCAATCTGATCCGGAAGCCAGTATTCACGATATCGCCTATACATTACAAACAGACAGGGAGCCCATGGAAGAGCGATTGGCATTGATCGCAAAAGACAAGGAAGACCTGACAACGCAACTAACCGGTTATTTGCAAGGGGGATCCACTGATCTTATCTCAGGGAATATTATAAGAGATAAATCCGACTTTATGCTTAAGGGAAAAGGAGGACAAGCATATATTCACAAGTCGATTAAAGAAAAAGATCTGGATAGCCTGGCCATGTTGTGGGTCGGCGGAGCGAGTATTGACTGGACCGGACTTTACCCGGGAGACCAACCGGGTAAGATCAGCTTACCGATGTACCCTTTTGCCAGGGATCGGTACTGGACACCTCCCGGAGAAGGGAAAATTGCTGAAAAGAAAAAGAAGCTGCATCCCCTTTTACATAAGCGTGAGCTGGAATTAAAATCTTAATTCGATTGATAAAACAATTTCTATGAAAGTAATCATGTTTCCCGGACAGGGATCACAGTACAAAGGAATGGGTAAGGAGTTATTCCGGATATATAAGAAAGAAGCGAAGATAGCCTCAGAGATACTAGGTTACGACCTGGAAGAGCTCTGCGTAAATGATCCGAAAAGACAACTCGGCAAAACCGAATTTACACAACCCGCCTTGTATGTCGTAAACGCATTTGAATATTACAGACAACATAAGAATAGCCACCCCGCTTATTTAATTGGCCACAGTCTGGGCGAATATAATGCCTTACTGGCTGCCGGCGCCTTTGACTTTGAGACCGGCCTGAGGCTGGTACAAAAACGGGGAGCTTTAATGGCGGCAGCATCGGGAGGAGGTATGGCCGCAGTGCTGGGTCTTAATGTGGCAACGCTTATCCAAAAATTGGAAGATAACCGATACACGGATATCGATGTCGCTAATTACAATACCCCTACCCAAACTGTCATCGCAGGGCCACAAGCGGCGATCGACAAAATTGTCAAAGATTTTAATGACCAGGGGATCAGGATCATTCCCCTGTTCGTGAGCGCTCCGTTTCATTCCAGGTACATGAAACCGGCCGCAGCCGAATTCGCAGCTTTTCTCAACGATTTTACGTTTTTTCCTCTGCAAATTCCTGTAATCGCCAATGCTACCGCCCGTCCTTATGAAGAAGGTCAAATAGCCCACTTGCTAAGCAGGCAGATAGGAAGTTCCGTACAATGGACCGATACCATTCGCTTCCTGATGGAGAAAGGCAATATTGCGCACGAGGAAATCGGAGGAACCATTCTTACCAAAATGATCAACGAAATCAAAGGAAGCAGCTCTCCCCTGAAAGAAGAAAAGCCGGCAGCGGCTGCACCGGACCAAAAAGCAAGCTTAGCTACCCGCCTGGGAAGCCAGGCATTCCGGGAAGAATACGGAATAAAATATGCCTACCTGGCCGGAGCCATGTATAGAGGAATAGCTTCCAGGGAATTGGTGGTGCGTATGGCAAAGGCGGGAATGATGGGTTTCGTCGGCACAGGCGGCTTGTCATTGGAAGCAATAGAAAAAAACATACAATATATTCAGAATGAGTTAACTGACGGACAAGCCTATGGAATGAATTTACTCCATAACCTGCATGACCCGGCATTTGAAATGACAACGGTAGAGCTCTACTTAAAATACGGGGTTCGGAAATTAGAAGCGTCGGCATATATGCAAATCACCAAATCCCTTGTCTATTATCGTTTAAAAGGGTTACGAAAGGACCCCAACGGGATGGTGATTTGCGACAATAAAATATTAGCAAAAATATCAAGACCGGAAGTCGCAGAAGTATTCATGCGCCCTGCTCCGGAAAAGATAGTGAATCGGCTGTTGGAGGAAGGACTGATCACTGCAGAACAGGCGGCACTCTCCAAAGGAGTTCCCATGAGCTATGACATCATCGTAGAGGCCGATTCGGGAGGTCATACCGATGCCGGGGTAGCCATGGTATTATTACCATCTATTCAACAACTAAGAACGACCATTCAAAAGGAAGAGCAGTATGCCCAATCCATACGCGTTGGATTAGCCGGCGGCATAGGGACCCCACAGGCAGTGGCCTGCGCTTATATGATGGGGGCGGATTTTATCCTCACGGGGTCTATCAATCAATGTACGGTAGAGGCAGGAACCAGTGATGCGGTAAAGGACTTGTTGCAGGAAATAAATGTTCAGGACACTGATTATGCTCCGGCCGGAGACATGTTTGAAATAGGCGCCAAAGTGCAGGTGTTGAAAAAAGGAGTATTGTTTTCCGCCCGGGCCAATAAACTTTTTTCCCTTTATAACCAGTACAATTCATTGGAAGAGATACCGGAGAAGACAATAGAGCAACTGGAGAAGAACTTTTTTAAGAAACCGATAGCCGCCATATGGGAGGAGAGCAAAACATATTTCAGGAACAAAGGAGAACAATCCGTAATAGATAAAGCAGAAAACAATTCAAAGAATAAAATGGCCCTCGTATTCCGCTGGTATTTCGGTTATAGCAATAAGCTGGCCATTGATGGAAATATAAATGAAAAAGTAAATTTCCAGGTACATACAGGCCCGGCACTGGGAGCCTTTAATCAATGGGTAAAAGGAACAGCCCTTGAAAGCTGGAAACATCGTCATGCAGACAAAATAGGCATCAAGATGATGGAAGATGGCGCTCAATTAATGGAAGATATGCTCTTCAGGGTTACCAACTTTAAAAATTAATTAAACTACGATTCTATGAACAACACCAGCGGTAGTGGATCCACCTTGAAGGCCCATCGTTACAGCGCATACTATAGCGGGGAAGAGTTCTTCTTAAAAGATCACCAGGTAAAAGACCGAAGGATCCTGCCCGGCGTATGCTATATTGAGATGGCAAGAGCGGCGGTAACCCAGGAGAGGGACTTGTCTGAAGATGACCAGGCGATGATGGTGCTCAGACAGATCGTATGGGCTAAGCCCATCGTGGCATCTCCGGGAGGCGTGCATGTTCATTTAGGTTTATACCCGGAACCCACTGGCAGCGTACGCTACGAGATAGGTATGGCGGATGCGGCCAATGAGAATACAGATGTGGCTATGTGCAGCTGGGGATCGGCGTCTTTCGAAAAGGCTGAATTAGCGCCGCGGATAGATATTCCTCAATTACTAGCCGGCTGTAGTCGGCAGGTCAGCGGGGAAGCCTGTTATAAAGTGACGGAAGAGGGAGGACTTAATTATGGACCGGCTTTTAGGGGTATAGTGAAAGTACAGGAGGGGGAAGGCTATGTATTGGGCTGCCTGGAGCTGCCATTATCCGTAAGGGATACCCTGGATGATTATATGGTTCATCCGTCGATGCTGGATAGCGCCTTGCAATCGACAATAGTATTGATGGGGCAGGGACAGCTGCAATTGCACTTGCCGTTTGCGGTAGAGGAGGTAAGGGTATACGGCGGATGCAGCGGAAATATGTGGTCATATGCCCGATACAGTGAAGGCAGCGTACCCTCAGATGCTATACAACGACTGGATATCGACCTGGCAGATGAGGAGGGAAATATCCGCATACAGATCAGAGGCATCGTTTTCAGGGCTTTAAAAAATACGGCTCCGGATGGGAACAGGAAAATTTCTAAAAACGCCAGGAGCCCGATAACGCAAAATAGCGAATCATCGCCCACGGTAGTCTCGCCATCAGGAGAAATCGGGATGGTTTCTCCATCCGGTGTAAGTGACTGGCTCAAAATGCTGGTAAGCGAAGAATTACAAATTCCAGCGGCTGAATTGGATATAGATATCCCTTTTCAGGAATATGGTGTAGACTCTCTTCTGCTGGCGCGGCTGGCCAAACGGATCGATGCTCAATTGCAAGGGGTTAATATCTCGCCGACAATCATCCTGGAGAACCCGACCATCGGAATGTTGAGCGATCATTTTAAAGATCATTATGGGGCGGAATTATCGGTCCTGCTTAAGGAGGACGTGGTATCCGGTGCGCCCGCCGTTGATCCCGGACATAAGGCCGGGCCGACCGAAAGAAAAATACCGGCTCCACCAACTTTATCCAAAAATAGTCCCATAGCCGTTATCGGAATGGCCTGTCACTTTCCGGATGCGAATAATATCGCTGAATATTGGAAGAATTTAAAAGAGGGCAAAGACAGCATCAGGGAAGTTCCGGCTAACCGGTGGAATACCCAACTGCATTACACCGGGGAAGGTCCAACACCAGGGAAGGCTATTAGTAAGTGGGGAGCTTTTCTGAACGATATTGAAGACTTTGACCCCGCGTATTTTGGAATAGATCCGGCTTTGGCCAGTCAGATAGACCCTCTGGAACGACAATGGCTGGAGGTAAGCGCGGAAGCCATGGCAGACGCCGGCTATAAAAAAGAAGATACGTGGGGCCAACGTGCAGGCGTATATGCCGGAAGCAGACCAGGCAATTTTTCGGATAAGATCAGTGTAGCTCATAAAGATATTCTGGTGGGAGTAGGACAGAACTTTATCGCCGCTCACCTGGCGCATATCTACAACCTGCAGGGACCTAATATGGTAATAGATACGGCTTGCAGCAGCTCCATTACAGCCATCGACCTGGCAGTAAAGGATCTCCGGTTAGGTGTAACAGAAATAGCTTTAGCGGGCGGCGTGGATATATTATTGGATGAAAAGACATTTATTGCGCTTAGTACAGCCGGAGTTTTATCTCCGCAAGGAAGAAGTAAGACTTTTGATGCAGGAGCTGACGGGATCGGCCTGGGCGAAGGATGTGGAGTACTCGTGCTCAGACGATTGGAGGATGCCATAGCCTCCGGCAATAAAATATACGGAGTAATAGAAGGCACATCCGTCAATAACGATGGAAACACGATGGGCATTACAACCCCCAATCCAAAAGCCCAGCAATCATTGATCGCAGATGCGGTGACCAATGCCGGCATCGATGCCTCTACCATCAGCTATATAGAAACGCACGGAACAGGAACGTTGATAGGCGATCCGATAGAATTGAAGGCTATTACCGGGATCCTGGAAGCTCATATCCGGGAAAAAGGTGTTTGTGGTGTGGGTAGCGTAAAGAGTAATATAGGGCATTTGTTAGCTGCGGCCGGGATAGCTGGCGTCATCAAAACATTACTTTCGATGACGGCAAAACAGATCCCGCCGACGCTACACTGTACAACGCCTAATCCACGCTTTGATTTTGCAAATTCACCGGTTTATCCTGTGACGGAATTACAGCAGTGGGATGGTATTGGAGGCGTCAGAAGGGCTGGTGTCAGCGCTTTTGGATTGGGGGGTAGCAATGCGCATGTAATAATAAGTGATGCGGGCATACCCGAAGCCAGCCGGGTGCAGTTGCCATTCACTGTGCCGGGTATCACCTACCGGCGGAAAAGATACTGGCCGCAAAACGATCAGCAATTGGTGCAAGAACCGGCAAGACCGCGCCCGCAAGGTATAACGCCCGTATCAATGGAGAAGCGTACGGCGTCGGTTACGATAGAGAAGCGTCTGCCGCCTGTTACGGTTGAGAAGCATACAGCCCCTGTTACGATTAACAACGGAATAGGAGCCATCATCGATTATTTAAAAGGTTTAATAGGCGCAAAACTGGACTTGCCCGTTTCAGACGTAGATGACACGACAGGGTTTTATGAGCTGGGGCTGGACTCCACAATAGCTCTGCAGCTTGTAAAGGATCTTGAGGAAAAATGCGGGCATGATTTTTATCCGACATTGTTATTTGAATACCAGACCATAAAAGACCTTAGTGAATATTTACTGGAGCACGATGCCGCGCATTTTGAAGGAAAGGAGTATGTTGAAATAAAGGAATATGGTGAATTAAAGGAACATGCTGAAGTAAACGAACATGTTGAAGTAAATGAACATGTTGAAGTAACACCGCCTGTGGAAGCAAATTCCAGGGAAACTTATACCCCATGGAGTGACCATACACCAGAGGGTGATCCCTCCCGCCAGCGGTCATCCGGAACCGGTCTTTCAGAAGAACCAATAGCGATCATCGGGCTAAGCGGGAGATATCCGGGCGCGGGCAATATAAATGAGTTATGGGAAAACCTGAAGCAGGGGAAAAGTTGTATTACTGAAGTTCCTAAAGACAGGTGGGATGCCGATAAGGAATATAAGGAAGGCAGAAGTAAGGGTAAGTGGGGCGGCTTTCTACAGGATGTCGATAAATTCGATCCCGCACATTTTAATCTTTCTCCGGAAGTGGCTGAAATGCTTGATCCGCAGATCCGGCTTTTTATGGAAACAGTATGGGCGACATTTGAAGACGCCGGCTACGCACCAAGAACCCGTTTGGATACCCGTGTAGGAGTATATGTAGGTTCGATGTTCCATGAATACCCCGTGATAGCTGCCGATAAATTGATGTCGGATCAACTTTCTTTCACTACCAGCTGGGCAATAGCCAACAGGGTATCTTATCATTTTGGGTTATCCGGTCCCAGCATAGCTGTCAACACAGCCAGCTCCTCTTCCCTAACAGCTGTTGTACAGGCATGTGATAGTATCAGGAAAGGCGACTGCAGCGAAGCGATTGCCGGAGGAGTGAATTTAACCCTGCATCCGTCCAAGTGGCGTACATTAGGTGAATATGGCCTGTTAGGCAGCACCCCCTCCAGCAAGATCTTTGGGGATGGGGATGGGTATATTTCCGGTGAAGGAGTGGGCGCGGTATTGTTAAAGCCTTTGAGTAAAGCTGTGAAAGACGGAGATCAGATCTATGGCGTTATTATCTCCAACGCTTTAAATCACAATGGGAGCACCAGCGGTTTCGGAGTACCCAATCCCAATGCTCAATCCCTTTTAATGACCGATTCGTTGGAACGCGCTGGTGTCGATCCTGCAACCATAAGTTATGTAGAGGCTGCTGCTAATGGGTCCCCAATAGGCGACCCTATCGAAATAGCCGGTCTGTCCAGGGTCTTTAGCAAGGGAACAGGGAGAGAAATTACGATAGGATCGGTGAAATCCAATATCGGACATTGTGAAGCTGCATCCGGAATATCCCAGTTGACAAAGGTGTTGCTTCAATTGAAGTACAAACAGTTGGTGCCTGGTATAAATTTGGAAAACCTCAACCCAAATTTGCATTTGGAGCGTACCCCCTTTAAATTCTGTACAGCGCTGACGGATTGGCGGCCCGATGGCCCTACGAGGCGTGCGATGATCAGTAGCTTTGGAGCAGGTGGCAGCAACGCCCACCTGGTCATCGAAGAATACCTTCCGGAGCATAAGGCACATTACACCTCCGGGGCGCCGGCCATCATAGTGGTGTCAGCCAGGGATGCAGGCAGGCTTCGGCAACAAGTAGCGAATTTGAAAGCTTTTGTGGAATCAACGCCGGATATCGACCTTTTCGATATTGCGTATACTTTGCAGGTAGGCAGAGAGCCGATGGAAGAGCGATTGGCATTGGTAGTAAAAGATAAGAAAGAGCTGGCAGCAGAACTAGGTATTTACCTGGAAGAGAAGACGGAGGGCTTGCTGACTGGAAATATCAGAAAAGATAAGAGCGATATGTTGATAAAGGGTAAAGCAGGAGAAGCCTATATAAGGGAAGCCATAAAAGAGAAGGAACCCGATTCCCTGGCCCAATTATGGGTAAAGGGAGTTAGCATCGACTGGAATGCTCTGTATCCGCCAAACAGGCCCAACAGGATCAGCTTGCCTACCTATCCGTTTGCCAGAGAACGTTATTGGATCCCCGGGCGGGCAACCATAGCCACGCAAACAGCCATAACCGGGCAGGCGGAAAAAATAAGTATGCATTTATACAGCAGCAACTGGCAGGAGCTGGCCTTGGCCGCAACCAGCCATCAGGAGACAGGCCCCGCGCGGCTGATACTATTGGCAGGCGGCCCGGCGGCCCTCGCCGATAAGCTCGCCGGAAAACTGGATGCAACCGTGGAAGCCCTGCCAGAGCTAACCACGGAGGCTTACTTTATCCATGTATTGGGAAAAATGAAAGAGAAGCTGGCGGAGCGGGCAGCTACCCGGATCATCGTCGTTTGCAGGAACACAGAGTACATGGACTACGGCTTTATCGCCGGATTATTAAAGACCGCTAACCGTGAGCACCCGAAAATAACCGGTAAGATCATTGGAGTAGACGATTTGTCGCTAACAGCACTGCCGGCGCTCACGGAGATACTGGAAGCGGAGCAACACGCAAAAGCGACAGAAGTGCGCTATAAAGACGGGATACGGGCGGTCAAGACCTTCCAGGAGATAGAGCTGTCTCCCGGACGGGCCGGGCAAATGACGATCAAAGAAGGAGGTGTGTACCTGGTCACCGGAGGCGCCGGAGGATTAGGACGCATCTTTGCCGCACATATCAGTAAGACCAAAGACACCAGGCTCATCCTGACAGGAAGAAGTGATCTCAGCCGGGAAAGCAAAGACGCGCTCTCCAAAATGCCCAATGTCGAATACCAACGGTGCGATGTAAGTAACAAGGAAGAAGTAATTGCATTGATTCAAACGATCAAACGAACCTACCAAAAACTGGATGGTATTATCCACAGCGCAGGCGTCATCCGGGATAGTTATATCCTGAAAAAAACAGCCGGGGAAGCCGGCGAAGTACTCTCCGCCAAAATTCAGGGTGTCCGCAACTTAGACGAAGCCACGAAGGAAGAAACGCTGGATTTTATGGTATTCTTCTCTTCCGTCTCCGGGGTATTGGGCAATCCGGGCCAGGCGGATTATGCAGCTGCCAATGCTTACCTGGATAACTATGCACATTATCGCAATGAAGAAAAAGCAAAAGGAAAAAGACAAGGCCGAACCGTAAGCATCGATTGGCCGCTATGGAAGGACGGAGGCATGCAGATACCCGGAGAAACCATAGAACACCTGGAAAAGCAATGGGGCATCCTGCCATTGACCACCGGGGAAGGGATCCGGGCTTTTGAAGAGCTGCTCAACAGTACGGAAAGCCAGGGGATAGTCGCTTTTGGAAATCACAGACTCATGGCAGGACTCTTTGCCAATGGCCACAACGGAAAGATCCCCTTATAGAAAAAATAACGTATCCTCTGTAACCCTTTCATACTTTGCAAGTATATTATTATACGATAACTGCAAAACTTGTCCTTATGCTCAAAAATTACTTTAAATCCGCCTTCCGGAATCTTTGGAAGAACAGGACATATAGCATATTGAATATCATTGGCTTATCTATAGGCGTCACCTGTGCGGCGTTTATTTTTCTCTGGGTAGAGGATGAAACCACCTTCAACCACAATTTCACCAACCGCGATCAGCTGTACCATATCATGCAGAACGAAAAAAGCGACCGCGGCATCTCCACCAATGGCTCCGCCCCCGGTCCCCTCGCCGATGCCGTAAAGGCCGAGATCCCCGGTATCAAAAACAGTGGTCGCCTCAGCTGGCCCATGGACGAACTCGCCATCGTAGGTGATAAGTCGATAAAAATAAATGGCATCTATGCCGACCCTTCCATCCTTTCCATGTACACCCTGCCCTTTATCCAGGGCAACGCCAAAACCGCCTTCCAACAAGTACAGTCCGTCATCATCAGTGAATCGATGGCCAAAAAAATCTTTGGCGAGACGAACCCCATGGGTAAGCCGATAAAAATGAACGGCAATGTAGGCTATGCTGCCGACGGTCTTTATACCGTGACAGGCGTCTTCAAAGACCTCCCCGCCAACTGCAAATATCATTTTCAATGGGTCTCGCCCTTCAAGGCCTGGGAAACCGCCAACCCGTGGGTAAACCTCTGGGACAATCCCATGCCGGAGGTCATCGTACAACTAGACCCAGCCGCCTCCCGGGCCGCCGTCGACAAACAGCTGACCCATTACCTCAGCACCAAGGTCACCGGCGCGAAGAACACCCTTTTTCTTTTTAGCATGAACGATTGGCACTTGAAAGCCAACTTCAAGAATGGCGTCCAAACCGGCGGCAGCATCCGGTATGTCCATCTCTTCTCGCTCATCGCCGTCGCCATCCTGCTCATCGCCTGTATCAATTTTATGAACCTCGCCACCGCCCGCTCCGAAGAACGGGCCAAAGAAATAGGCGTACTAAAAGTCATGGGCGCCGGCAGGGGCAGGCTCGTAGGAAAATTCATCAGCGAAGCCATCGTACTCTCTTTCTTAGCCGTCCTTTTATCTATCGGCCTGCTCTACCTCCTCTTACCCGCGTACAATACCCTGGTCAACAAACAGCTTTCCATACATCTCTTCCAATTCTCGCATTGGTCCAGCCTGCTGGCCATCGCCATAGTAGCGGGTCTCGTCGCCGGCAGCTACCCCGCCTTCTACCTCTCCTCCTTCAACCCCGCCTTCGTTCTGAAGGGAATAAGAACAAAGACCAGCTGCAGCGTTGTCTTCATCCGGAAGGGCCTGGTCATCACCCAGTTCACCGCCTCGGTTATTCTCATCATCTGCACCATCATCATCTACCAGCAGGTGCAACATATCAAAAACCGCGATATCGGCTATACTATGGACAAGCTCCTTTATATGGATCTGCAGGGGAATATGAAGAAGAATTTCGAGGTCCTTAAGAACAGGCTCATCGCCACCGGTTATGTGGAAAACGCCACCACCAGCCTGCACGACGCCCTGCATGTATATAGCTCTGGATCCAGCATGACCTGGCAAGGAAAAGACCCCAATATGAAAGTCCCCATTCATTCCAACGCCGTCAGCCCGGATTATATTTCCACCATGCAAATGCAACTCCTTAGTGGCAGGGACTTCTACCCTACTTTCGGCGTGGACAGCCTGAGTGTGATCATCAACGAGAGCATGGCGAAACTGATGGGGAAAGAGGGGAAGACCGGCAGTATCCTCAGCAACGGCCCCTATCACGCTCAGGTGATCGGCATCATAAAAGATTTTGTGTATAATGATATCTATGGTCCCGGCTCCCCGCTGATCCTGTTTCCCAACCTCCGTGGCGCCACGGTTATGGCCCTGCGGTTTAAGCCAAAAGCCGACCTGTCCAAAGCTCTGACGGCCACCGAATCCGTGATCGCCGCCGAAAATCCCGGCTATCCCTTTGAGTACCATTTTGCCGATGAGGCATTCGATGCGCTGTTCGCCGTTGAAACGCTTATCGGCAAGCTTGCCGGTGTCTTTGCCACCTTAGCGGTGTTTATCTCCTGCCTGGGTCTGTTCGGACTCGCCGCCTATACCGCGGAGCGCCGCGCAAAAGAGATCGGCATCCGCAAAGTATTGGGCGCCTCTACCCGCGGCCTGGCAGGATTGTTATCAAAAGAATTTCTTCAATTGGTTACCATCTCCTGTTTGATCGCCTTCCCCGTCGCCTGGCGGGCCATGAAAGGCTGGTTGCAGGGGTACGAATATAGAACAATCATCCATTGGTGGGTCTTTGCTGTCGCCGGTGCATTGGCCTTGCTCATCGCCCTCCTCACCGTCAGCTTCCAGGCCATCAAAACCGCATTGGCTAATCCAATAAAGGCCTTGCGGAGCGAGTGAAAGCCCTTAATATGCACATAATTGGGAATGAGATTGCCAATTATGCAATGATTGACTTATTTCATAATGTCGCAATCGTTGTGGACCCATTGGCACAAAACTCTAACTCTTTATTAGAAGATTTGTAGCTTTTATGTGATCTTTTTGCAGCTAGCGGCAATATTTTGTCGCGATCCACCCTCAAATTGTCGCTTTTACACAGCGTCAAATCCTGAGATGCCTTCGATCTTTGTGTTGTCAATAAAAATCAAAATAATTTAAGTAACGTTTTATGAAAAGAGTATTTAAAGGATCTAATGCCCCAAAACCGGTATTAATAATTGCTATGCTTTTTTTTACGGTATTTCAGTCCAACGGGCAACAGAGTAAACCTGCCGAGAGTGGTTACGTACCTGTTAATGGCATTAAAGTTTATTACGAAGTATATGGTGAGGGTAAGCCTATCGTTTTACTGCATGGTGCTTTTATGACCATTGAGATGAACTGGGGGCAGTTAATACCTGAATTGTCAAAAACAAGAAAAGTAATTGCCATTGAATTGCAGGGACATGGGCACACACCGTTTTCAGACAGAAAATTAGACTTTGCTACCCTGGCAAGTGATGTGGAAGGAGTAATGAATCGCTTAAAAGTTGACAGTGCGGATGTTGCAGGATATAGCATGGGTGGCTACGTGGCTTACCAGCTGGCAATACAAAACCCTAAACGGGTAACAAAATTAGTGATCATTTCTTCTACTTATAAAAGTAGTGGTTGGCAGCCCGAAGTAACGAATGCGTTTAAAAGTATGAAGCCTGAATTTTTTACGAATACTCCTATGAAAGCGGCATACGATGCAGTAGCACCTGACAAAACAAAATGGACAAAGTTCTTAGAACAGATGATTGCTTTTGCTGGGGTACCATTCAACATGGGTGAAACCAATATTGCGAAAATTACTTCGCCTGTTTTACTGATCTCCGGCGACAATGATGGCCTGGATAAAATTGAGTTGATAAAAACATATCAACTACTGGGAGGTGCTGTATGTGCTGATTTCGGAGCAATGCCAAAATCGCAATTGGCCATTGTTCCTTCGCAGGGGCATGTCAGCCTAATGATGCAGACAAAAACAATATTAGGTTATCTGGATGGCTTTTTAAAGTAAACATAATCGATTCAACTAAACTATAAATTAAAATAATATGAGAAAGATAATTGTTATATCAATGATTACATTAGATGGAGTACTTCAAGCACCCGGTGGGCCTGAGGAAGATACATCTGGCCATTTCAAATATGGCGGTTGGACTGCACCGTTTGGTGACGAAATTGGTGGTAAGGTCATTCAAAAACTGATGCAACCAGCAGATTATCTTTTGGGCAGAAGAACATATGAGATTTTTGCCTCCTACTGGCCTGAACATGCAGACTTTTGGCCTGGCATCAATGATGGCACAAAATATGTCATGTCTACGACCATGGAAAATTCAGATTGGAAAAACACAATATTCCTCAAAAGTTTGGCAGAAATCAAAAAGCTTAAAAATTCAGAAGGTTCTGACATTCAAGTTTGGGGGAGCAGTAAACTTATTCAGCTGTTGCTTAAAAATGATTTAGTGGACGAACTGTGGCTCAAAATTTATCCGTTGACTCTTGGTGAAGGGAAAAAATTGTTTACCGAAGGCACGAGTCCAGCAACATTTACATTAACAGAAAGTGTTGTTACATCAAGTGGAGTAATTATTGCCAATTACAAGCGGGCTGGAGAAGTTAAGACAGGTACTATTGGAGCATAATTGTAAATGCTTTGGCTACAGAAGGGAAGGAAAAGGCAAAAGGACAAAATTCGAATCTTTTAGGTGCGTTCCTTGGAGCCAATAATAATTTCCTGTAATCGGCCGGTTGCCATGTTTTCCTATTTAAAAGTCGATTTTAGGGCTATTTAGATTTATTTTCCTACTAAGAGACGGGAAACAGAAATAATTCCCTATTAAGTAAATATCTGTTTCTATTTTGCTACTAGGTTCATTTTTGCAATTATTTTCCTATTAAAATTCAAAATCGCCCTTTTTCCCTCTAGCCACGCGCATCAAATACCGTTAAAACACTCTTTGAATCAGCTCCAATATGCTCTACTTTCTCATCTTTTATCCAATCTCATACTCACAGTATGTAAAAACACCTGTGAAAACCAATTAAACATTGTGCCATGCGAAAAATTTGATGTAGCTATAATTACCAAAACATAATAAATTGATTACCAATATACTACAAAATCCCTGTATTTATTGACTAGGATTTCTAGTAAATTGCATCACTAGGGTTTATAAAAATATGACTCCAGACATGTCAAACAATAAAGAGCAGTCATCTCAACAGCAACAGCCTGACCACGAAAAAGCAGAAACAGATCTGTTGAGGAAGAGTTTAAGCCGTTCTTATAAAGAAAGATTCCTTATGGCCACACGTTTGTATAAAATTCAACAAACGATGAAAAAGGCTGTCATTACTCACAAGCCTTATATCAGCAAGTAATTTTTCATGGATATTTTTAGGGCTGCTTTTATTGAATGTGGGATGGGCGATTACTTTATGTTGGATACCATGCAATCTCTTCCATCTTATCTTTCGCGATTGATCATTTGACCAATAAAAACTACAAAAACATTCGTTTGGAAGAGGGAGTATTGAGGTACGAAAGGGATTCAGAAAAAGTCCAAACCCATTTTACCAGTCTCCTAAAACACATCCTCGCCCAAAAGCACCCAATCATCGGAAAGCAAAAATCCTTGAAAAAGAGTACCCAGAAATACCTTGATAATTTTTTTGACGGCATTGCGTTGACCGATTCCATTTTAAGTGACTTTTCGAAAGCAAAAAGCTACCTCACCTTACGATTACATTCCCAAACAGCTTATGTAGGAGCCTCACCCGTCGACAGCGTTCACAACCATATCAACAGGATCGATATACCGGAAACCTACACCGTTCTTGCTCTCGACCTACCCAATACTTTTCACATATTGACAAAAGAGCAAATTGAAAAATGGGGAATAGCGGAAGCCGCATCAAATTCGATATTTCGCATCAAAACGGAGAAATCACCTATACTACACCCCATCCCCTGGTCGCCCGTTTAAATGCTGCCCCGGCCAGATAAAATCCTTCAATATTTATTAGGGGGATCTTTTCCACTAGTACCTATTTAACGCATTGTCATAATAAATGCAAGTGAGGGGATTACCTCCGTTTTACTCCGGTGATCTCATTATGGGGGGAGGCCCAATTGAATCTTTTCTGGACGAATCTGAAGGATTTGATGGTCTTTAGCATATGAAATTTATAGCTCAAGAAAGGACAAAAACACTTCTTATATTTAATTGATTATAAGAAGGTTAACGCCAAAGGTGTGCGCAATTGAGGATAAAATAGCCAATTCTGGTATGATTGAGGCATTATCAATGTTCACTATAATGAACATTTAATGTATTTTTGTTCAATATAGTAAACATTATGGCTACCAGAAGCATTATTATCCTTCCACGGCTGGAAAAAGTGCTCGCTCAATTGGGCGAAAATCTCAAGCTAAGCCGCCTTCGCAGGAAACTAACCACGCAACAAGTTGCTGAACGAGCCGGAATTACCCGCACTACTTTATGGCAGGTTGAAAAAGGTGCCCCGCACGTGAGTATGGGAACCTATGCCCAAGTGCTTCTTGTATTGGGTATGGAAAAAGATTTATTGAAACTGGCCACTGACGACGAGCTCGGAAGGCGACTGCAGGATGCTCAACTGGTTACCGGTAAACGGGCGCCTAAAAAAAAGTAACGTATGAATATATTGGTATATGCAGACTGGAAAGGGTTAGAGGCACCTGCTCATATAGGTATATTATCAGTAACCCATACACGTGGACATGCAGTATTTACTTTCTCCTACGAGAAGCAGTGGATCAAGGCAGGCAAAGGACAAAACCTCGACCCGGATCTTCAATTCTATGATGGCCCTCAATTTCTGGCCGGTAATAAACCTAACTTCGGTCTTTTTCTGGATTCTTCGCCGGATCGATGGGGCAGAGTGTTGATGGATAGACGGGAGGCAATTTTAGCGAAGAGGGAAAACAGAAAGATAAAGCCATTATTTGAAGAGGATTATCTACTGGGAGTATACGATGAACATAGGACGGGAGCCTTACGCTTTAAAACCGAAGAAGAAGGGCCGTTCCTTAGCGATAATAGGGGTCTTGCAGCTCCCCCATGGGCCAGTTTACGGGAATTGGAATTCGCCAGTCTTCAATTGGAACAGGATGCGTTAAAAGAAGAAGATATCCTCAAATGGATCAATATGCTCATTGCTCCTGGCGCTTCACTGGGGGGAGCACGTCCGAAAGCCAGCGTGATCGATGAAGAAGGCCAGCTTTGGATCGCCAAATTTCCTAGCGTTAAAGATCGAACGGATATCGGAGCCTGGGAAATGGTCGTCAACGAATTGGCAGAAAAAGCCGGTATTACTATTGCCAAAGGCATGGCCAGGATCTATAACAGTGAACAGCATACCTTTCTATCCCGGCGTTTTGATAGAACGACAACAGGCGAACGGATTCATTTTGCTTCGGCAATGACATTGTTGGGTCAGGTCGACGGAACGACAGGCGCTTCTTACCTCCAACTAGCTGAATTTATCCTGCAAAACAGTGCTTCTCCTAATGCAGATCTCGAAGAGCTATGGAAAAGAATCGTATTTTATATCGCCGTAAAAAACACCGATGATCATCTGCGTAACCATGGATTTCTGCTGACGCCCAATGGATGGAAGCTCTCACCGGCTTATGATGTGAATCCTGTTTATTTTGGAACCGGGCTAACCTTGAATATCTCAGAAACAGATAATGCACTGGACTGGAACCTGGCCAAGTCTGTAGCCAAGTATTTCAGACTTAAGGACAACCGGGCAACCGAAATAATTGCCAAGACCCAAGCAACAGTCAGCCAATGGCCTAAAATAGCATCGAAATATAAGATCAAACGATCAGAGCAGGAATTGATGGCCCAGGCTTTTGAATATTCACTTTGAAGCATCTTCCTTGAATTGGAGTAATTAAGTTAGATGTATATTAATTCTTCTAAAATATCAAAAAATGGAAAAGAATGTGCTTTCATTCATCCGAAGAAAAGACTATAAAGATATAGGTCCGTTGGGAGGTGAGGGGATTACCTCCGAGAACTTCGAACGAGCTTCGTTCCTCGCTCGTTCTCGTTCGTAAAGTTCGCTTCGCTCCTTTACTCCGGTGATCCCATTATGGGGGGAGGTGTCAGGACAAAATTCGAATCTTTTTTTGGTTGATCTAAAAAACTTATTGATCTGAGCCATTTAATTGCATCGCCTACTTTCAAAGAATTTCAGCTTAAAATACATACTTCTCAATATATTGAGTAATTTTGCTCAACACATTGAGTAATTTTCTATTTATGTTTGAACGCCCTCATTTACAATTATTTACAAAAAGGATTCAAGAACCTAGAAAGTTCATACAGGTCCTTTTTGGACCTCGCCAGGTTGGAAAAACCACCCTGATAGGCCAATTGCTGAAAAAAACACAAATGCCTAATCATTTTGTTTCAGCAGATGCTATCCCCGCCGCTAATATTACCTGGTTGGAACAACAGTGGGAAATTGCCCGTCTAAAAATGGATCAGGAAGGAGTAGGTGATTTTCTATTGGTAATTGATGAAATTCAAAAGATTAGCAATTGGAGCGAAACGATAAAGCTTTTATGGGATGCCGATACGCGCTCGGGGCGTTCTTTAAAAGTAATATTGCTAGGTTCGTCCCGCCTTTTGTTGCAACAGGGATTAACTGAATCGTTAGCTGGAAGATTTGAAACCACTTACATGGGACATTGGTCTTTTGCTGAAATGCAGCAGGCCTTTGGCTGGAATAGCAATCAATATGTCTGGTTTGGGGGGTATCCAGGTTCCGCAGAATTGATTGAGGATGAACCACGATGGAAAAACTACGTTCAACAATCGCTTATTGAAACCAGCATTTCCAAGGATATACTTATGCTCACGAGAGTTGACAAACCTGCCTTAATGAAACGTCTCTTTGAACTGGGATGTAATTATTCGGGGCAGATATTGTCCTATAATAAGATGATCGGCCAATTGCTGGATGCGGGAAATACAACAACTTTATCTCATTATCTTGACTTACTGAACACGGCAGGCCTATTAGCAGGTATCGAAAAATTTTCGGGGAACCTGATCTATAAAAGATCTTCGAGCCCAAAATTCCAAGTTCACAATATGGCACTGGTCAGCGCACAGAGCAGTGATTCATTTAAAGACATCCAGATTAGGCCCGATGATTGGGGCCGGCAAGTAGAATCATCCGTTGGTGCTCACCTAATCAATTATTCAATTATCGAAGGATTTACTGTTTCTTATTGGAGAGAGGGAAATGAAGAAGTAGACTTTGTGTTGGAAAATAAAGGGAAAGTAATTGGCCTGGAAGTTAAAAGCAGCGTAGTCCAGTCGATATCCGGCATATCGGCTTTCAAAAAAAAGTTTAACCCTGACAAGGTTTTATTAATTGGGAACAGTGATATGCCATGGCAGGAACTACTAAAAATAAATCCTAAAGAATTATTTTCTTAAACAGATAAGCAACTTAAGACAGGCGACCATTAGCAATACGCCACGCCCTCATTTGCGCGCTAACCGCCCGCCTTAGCATCCGGCCGCGTATCGACTATCCCCTACACTTACGATGTCGGGCCGCTTACAATCGGGAACATGGCATTCCCGTTCACTGATCTTTCCTTCGGCACCTCTTCCTGCAATACATCCCAATGCTCGGTGATCTTGCCATCTTTTACCCGGAAAATATCTACACCGATCATATTCTTACCACTCCAATTTTCGTAGCGCCCATGGATCATGACAAATTCCCCGTTTGCTGCTACGATACCTGGGGTATATTTGAAATCGGCCGGCAGGTTAGGTACAAATTGTCTGAGGGCTTCGGTTCCATTGGGGAAAAGGGGATTATGCTGTTGATAGTCATCGGCAAAATATCTGTCAAATGCGGAGACATCCCTATTTCCAAAAACATCGGTGATCGCTTTGAGAGCAATTTCTTTGTTATCCATTTTCAAAAGATTTTAAAAGCTACATATAATTCGCTTGGCCGAAATCGTCCATTGCCGTTTTCTTAAATAGTCTCTTCCCAGGTCTTGGTCTGATGATCCTTTAAAAAATCTTCAATGAATTTGGGGACCACATTCCGGTATTTACCATTTTCGGCGGGTATGATGCGGATCATGGCGTCAATCATTTCCTGTGGATCGAGGCGGCCGGAATCATTGCCGATGAGCAAATCCAATTGTTTCAGGAAAGTATCTCGGGACGTGAAGTTCTTGTTGTCGTCCAGCCAGCGCAGCGCGGTTTCTCCCACCCTTTCGTTGAACCCCGTGAAATAACCGCCGGGATTGACCGTCTGAACCTGGATGCCAAAAGGCTTTAGTTCGTTGTAAAGGGCTTCTGCGACACCTTCGAGGGCAAACTTCGTAACGCAGTAAGGCGCCAGGCCAACAGGCGCAACAATCCCCCCCATAGAAGAGGTAAATATTACTTTCCCCTGCTTTTTCTCCCGGATGAATTTTGCGACAAACTTCTGGGTTAGCGCAATCGGTGCGAAGACATTGGTTTCGAAGTTCTTTTTTAAGAGGTCAACCGGAATTTCGAAAAGAGGCCCGGATTCCCCGTATCCCGCGTTATTGAAAAGGATATCGATGTCCCAGGTCAGGGCAATATTGACGTCATAGGCATCTAAAATATCCAGCTTTTCGACCTTCAGCTTATCTTGAAGACCAAGGGCGTTTACCTTATTGCGGAGTGCGGTTACCTGTGGCGATATATGAACGCCTGCTATTACAGAATAGCCTTGTTTCGCAAGGCCGATGGCGGTTCCTTCGCCGAATCCTGAGCCTGCTCCGGTAATTAAAATAGTTTTGTCCTTTGACATTAGCAGTAGGTTTTATGTGTTAGTCAATGGCAGCGGCTGCCGAAGCGACAATGAAATCCTGGTCGATGGGACCGCCGGATACGCCGACATAACCAATGATCTGATCCTCTTTTTTGATGGGAATCCCGCCGGCAAAGCCCATCAGGCCATCGCTGGAGCTTTCCATCCCATAGGCGGCCACTTCAGGCCGCAAAAATTTACCCACCTCCTCGGAATTCATTCTGAATAGCATGGAAGTTTTGGCCTTTTTCATGGCTATGTCGATAGAGCCTAAGAAAGCGTCGTCCATACGAATGAACCCCTTTAGGTGCCCTGCGGTGTCGAGTATGGCAACGTTCATGGGAATACCGATTTCAACGGCTTTTGCTTTGGCTTTGGCCAGAAGTGTCTCTGTTTGTTTCAAGGTGATGTCCATGGATGGATACATTTTGATTTGTGCTATTTTTTGATCATTGGAATCTGAAGATTTGTGGGGCGGTTTTTTTCGGTATCAAAGCCGCGTCCGTCGATATTCCTGGCTCCCCAGAACATCATATTCCCCAGGATATAAATAAGATCATATTCCATGAATATTTGACCAGCAGAAAGGCCGAAAGGCGGAAAGGCTTTCTTGAATATGCTCTGAGACTCGCCGACCTTCCATTGGCTGAACCCTTTAGTGTCCTTGTTGAGTATGTCTGCAAAGGGTTGTAATAACGGGGTGACGGTATATTCCCTGTCGGCGGAGAAGTTGACTCTTACTGCGCCAGGCACGATTGGATGCTCGCCCAGCCATTCTATATGACCTTCTATGACCATTTTGCATAGCGGAACCTTCCCATATGGATCGGCGTTGTTGATTACAATGAGCTCAAATCTGTCTTCCGGGTAATAGGTGAAGCTCCTGGCCAGGTAAAACGGTTTCAACGTTCCATCACTGTTTTTAGCGCTGCTGGGTCTGATTTCAGGGGCGATGCTTTCCCAACGGCCGAGCGCTTTGGTCTTAATTTCATCAGTAGTCACTGGATAGTTTTTTTAATTATTAACTTATGCCAAACCTGTAACCACCATCCAACCATGAAGCAACAGCTTCGACATAGTCGCTTGCGGCTTCTTCCCAGACGCGATGCCCGGCATCAAGCAGCATGTGCCGGTTGATCGGAAGTTTCTCGGCGAGGAGCTGGGCATTGGCTGGAGGAACGATAGCGTCATTTTTACCGGCAATGATCAGTGATGGTATTTCTATTTGATTCAATAACGGCTCGAGCTTTGGAAGGTCGGTAGTATAACCACGCACATATTGTGCAGCCTCTTCGAGACGCCGGCCGGCTGAAGCAGCCCTGAAGTCCTCGATGATGGGGGCAGGAGTGAGTTTTCCCGCTTGCTCGAGGTAAGGCTTCATACCATCGGCACCGACATTGGTGAGGGCGCCCTGAGGCGAGTGGATCATGTCTTTTAGAGCCCCTCCCGCAAGATCCGGCAGCATTGCGGCTCCACCGATGACAAGGCTCTCGAACAAGGCAGGTTGCTTTGCGGCTGCAAACAAGACTGCAGGTGTCCCAACGTCGGGGGCTACAACATGTGTTCTGTCGATGTCGAAATGATGGAGAATTTTAAGGAAGAAATTGCCCATGGCTTCCGGCGCCATAACATTTTGCCGGCTTTCGGAATGGCCAAAACCAGGCAAGTCAATCAGTAGGAGTAAGTACCGGGTTTGCAGGCGCGGGATCAAATGGTAAAAAGAATAGATACTTTCCGGCCAAGGTGCTGTCAGTATAACTGGAATGCCCCCGGTCGGGCCGGCCTGTGCGTACCTGATGGCCAAGCCATCGATCTTAGACGTGGTGATTTTGCCAATTTCTGGCAGGCTATTTTGTCTCATTCTGGTCGCTTTATATTTGACGCTGGTAATTATTAACCAGGTTAAACGGTCGACCAAAGTTTAAGAATAAAAGAAATATTCAATTGTCAAAAACAATGGAGTTTTGGTAAAAAACAAAGCTTTATAGCTGCGACACAGCCTCTTTACGATAGATTGCCGGCGTTTTCCCGGCGTGCTTTTTGAAGAATTTATTGAAATGTGATGAATCCGCAAAACCCAGCCTGGACGAGACTTCTTTGATGGCAATTTCAGTCTGCCTGAGCAGGGTCTGGGCCTCTAGCAATATCTGCTCATGTAGGATCGTGATCGCTGTTTTTTGCGTTTGCCGCTTGACAACAGCGTTTAAATGGTTTGGGTGAATGGATAACTGCTCTGCAAAATGCTTTACGTTCAACGTGTTTTTATGGATGGGGTTGTCTGCAAAGCTTTTCCTGACAAGTGAACGGAAATTCTCTGCCAGTAGATGTTCCCGGTCATTGAGATTGATGATGAGTTTTTTGTCTGATGCTGCGTATTTGTTATATAGCCTTCGGACATAAAGTAATAGCAGTTGAACATAGGTCAGGATAATCACAAATTTGTCCGGATTTTTGGAGTGGTATTCCTGATGAACATGCTTATATATGCCGGCAAACAATTCCACCTCCTCTTTTTCAAGCTCAAGAGGTATCGCTTGTTCGAGTTGGAGGAATGGTAATTCAAAAACAATGTCGGCTATTATTTTATTGCTGCGCAGATATTCTTCCGTAAATACGATAAAATATTGCTTCGGGCCGCGTTCGGGTTTAAGCCAGGAAACGACCTGGCGGGGTGTCTTTATATATATGGCCGGCTTGTTCAATCGGTTCTTCCAAAACCCTGCATTAAGTGTTATATCTCCTTCCAGGAAGAGCGTAATGCAATAGAATGAGTGACGGAATGGCCTGGTCACATAATCAGGGGGCTTTACTCCTTTGGAATCAAATTCCCTTATGTCGATGTCCTTGTATAGCGGTGGGGCTGCGTTGACGTGTTTGTAGAAACTATCCAGATCGGTGAGGAAGGGGATGTCAGTTCCGGGTGCATTGTCGTTTTTTCTTTTCACGTCTTAAATATATTGAAATATTTTGGTTAGTTAAGCCGCTGAAGGTTTTGTGCAGAACACGCCATCCGCCCGCGAGCGGGGCTGGTGTCGCTATAATTTGTTTGCAACAAAAGACGAGATGATGGCCGCTACCTCACGGGGCGCTTGCAACATGCTCAAGTGACCTACTTGCGGAATTATCGTTATTTCAGCATTTGCAATATGAGCCACTACCTCTTTTTTCATTCTTTCGGGGGTATCGACTATATCTTTGTCGCCTACAACTACGGTTGTTGGTACATTGATGTTCTGTAACCCAGCTGCTACGTCTTCCTTCATAGCAATCTCAGGCCAACCTACCCGCGCAGCTTCATTATGCCGTTGCATGTCCTCAATAGTGCGTGCCCGGACTTCCGCGCTCAGGCCAGAGGCATTGAAAACATGATCGATCGTATGTTCGATTCCGGGCTTTGAAGTATATGCCACTAACATGTTCTGATGCATTCCTTCCGGCATAAAGGTTGCAAAGGCAGGCGAGGGTGCTACGAGAATCAACCCACGCAATCCCGCTGGGCTTAGCGAAGCAATATACTGGGCAATTTTACCACCCATCGAATGCCCCACGATGACGTAGTCATCCAGTTGCAGCTCTTTGATCAGCATCAGTGTATCGGACGCCAGCTCTTTAATGCTGTATCCCGTTTCGGGTTTTTCGGATTGTCCCCAGCCGAGGTAGTCATAACGTACGCATCTGAACTCTGGTGAAAGGATATCGGTGACTTCAGTCCAGGTCCTTGTTGACCCACCCCAAAAATGAAGAAATAGCAATGCGGGTTTCCCATGGCCATGATCTTCCACGTGCAGGCGCACGTCGTTAATTTGATAGTTCATATCAGTGTTTTTCTTTTTTGCTAAAAAATCGATAAAATGGCAGGCCTTGCGAAATGGCTTAGACCTGTATCGCTTTCCTGATCTCTTCCATTATTTTGGCTGGAACCGTTTTGGAAGGCGGTTGCTGGAAGAATGCTTTGTTTGTCAACAAGCCGTCGAGATTATTCAACAATGTCGTGCTTGCCGCCGTTTGGGCAAGGGCCAATGGATCTTCTTTGATCAGGCCTTTCGCAAGAGAACGGTTAATAGCCTTATCGCAAGAGCAGCGGGCGCCAATGCGTATTTTGCCGCAATACGTATATGTAAAATCCGTGATTTTTTTCCTGGCTCTTGATAAAAGTTGTCGGAAATTTTCGGAAGAAATATTCATTAGATCAGCACCTTCAATGCTGTTAAACTCCAATACTTCGCCCAAAATAAATACTATTCGCGACTGTTCACTCAAGCATTGCACCATGCCTAACGTGCAAACACGCTGTACTTCATCCTCCAGCATCTTTTTCTCTTTCGCATCATTGCCCTCATAATCGCTTAATCCGGTTTCCAGGTAGTCGCCCAACCGTTCAAAAGAGAGGGTCGTTCTGATGGAGCGTCTTTTTTTCTCATTTAGCAAATAGTTAACAGCTACCCGATAACACCATGTTGTAAAAGAACAGTTGAACTTGAAAGTTGAAAGGTGTGTGATGACCTTTATCAGTATTTCCTGGGTAGCGTCCATGGCATCATCCAAGTTGCCCTGCATGCGAAGTGCCAGATGATAAATGTCTTTTTGCACAATGGTTACCAGTTCATTCAATGCTTCCTTATCGCCGGCTATCGACTGCCTAACGAGTGTGTCCGTATGTAATGCATCCTGAGTCATATATACAGTTAGACAAGAATAATCCAATAGTGTGACAAGAATAAATCTCCTTTTTTGGAGTTTGGCTTCCGCAAACTTACACGCATCACCGATTTTAGTATTTCATTTTTGCCCGCAAGCTTCAATTTGTTGCTGACTGTTCAAAAAAAGTCCCACAAATAATTGATTTTCAGGGCTTAATTTCAGGTGGAGGTGGCAGAACAAAATTCGAATCTTTTTTGGGCCGATTTAAGGCATTTAATAATCTGATAGTCTTTGACATATGAAATTTATCGCTGGAGATACACTGGTCCCAATATACCTTATTAGCTTATTTTTTGGTTAAGAAGGTAATCATCTGAAAAACAATGGGCCAAAACTCATATCAAATTAATTTTAAGTCAATTATCACCTAACTGATCCAAGGCAAAGCGGCAGTTTGTAGCACATTTGGCCGCTTATAATCTCTTTATATCCGGCCAAATGTTACCATTTTCTTTAGATTTGGCCACTTATAGAATAATACAAAGGTCTTTTGGGATATGGGTTTAGGAGGGGTATAGACAACCACCCATCTCAACCACCATTTAATCCATCTAGTATTTTTGAAAATTGCTGTTTTAAAACCGGCAGGTCATGCTGGGTTATTTGCCACACGATCTGAAAATTGACACCAAAATATTCGTGGATGGAGATATTCCGGAAGCCAATGATATTTTTCCATTCGACCTCGGGATACTTCTCTTTTATGGGCGGAGATATACGTGTACAAGCCTCTCCGATGATCTCGATTTGCTTAATGGTAGCGAAACGCTTTTCTGAATTGGAAAGAAACCCTTCCAGCGATACACTTTGCAGATAGGACTCAATCTCCGTGATCGCATCCAATACATGCCGAAGCCGCAGTTCGTCGCTAAGCGGTTGCTTCATAGATCAGGATCTTGTCTTTTTCAATGGATGGAACGATATATTTAGAAAGGCCATCACTAGTCACGACGTCTACTTTATTATGCAATAGACCTTCAAGTTCCGGTTGGAAGTTGAAAAATTTCATTCCGATAGGCTTTGAATAATCCAGTTCTAATAATATATCTATGTCACTGATACCTTGCACTTCCGTATTTCGGGCATAAGACCCAAACAAATAAGCCCTTTTCACCGGTTTGTCGGCAAAGTATTTCTGTAAAAGGCTCGTATCATGGGTGGAGAGTGCCATGTTACGAAGGTAATCAATTTTTGACTGTCCTGCAATGGCTTAGACTTGGAATAGGTATCAATCGGAAATAGATACCCTTAACACCGTGAAGTTATCCGCTGGTATGCCGTATCGGATGGATTTGCTGTTATCCGTCAATTGATGAGTAACCAGCCGAATATTATCCGGCTTCCCCATACTGCCCACCGCATCTAAATCCTGATCTGCTAGTCTCATTTTTGCCGACTTGTCCCGTGACTAATAAGAAAAGGGCGGACGTTAGTCAGTTCTTTTGTGTTCCTTTTAGGACAAGGTTCGAAACAATTCATGATCAGGTTAAGGTCAGTTAAAATTGGAGAACAAATGATAACGAATGCACTCGTTTCGCATACGGGCATAAAAAAGCCCCGCTCTGTTGAGCGGAGACACTGGTGTATTCACTTGGTGGAGGTGAGGGGACTTCAATCGAACCCTTGAACACGCTGCTGATTCTTATTAGACAAATAAATCCTTCGTATACAGTTCATTAGTAGGTAAATATTGAGATTGAAAGTGTCACATCAACTTATTGCTTAAATTACTCCCTTAATCTACGAAGTCTAAAACTAATGAAGCTTCTTCTTACTTCCGCTGGCATCAGCAACGACCGCATCCGGGATGCCGTGGTCGACCTCATGGGCAAACCCATCAGCGAAGCCAGCGCCCTTTTCGTCCCTACCGCGATCTATGGCATCCGCAACGGCGGCGACATCGTCCGAAGAGTGATTAACGGATCGCTGGGTGACCCCTTCTGCGAGTTGGGCTGGAAGTCCTTGGGTCTGCTGGAGCTGACCGCACTGCCAAGCATCAAAAAAGAACTTTGGATCCCCTTACTCCAGGACACCGATGCTTTGCTGGTTGGCGGCGGTGACTGTCAGTACCTCACCTACTGGATGCAGCAATCGGGGCTGGCGGAGCTCCTGCCTGGACTATTGCGCAAGACGGTGTACGTCGGACTGAGCGCGGGAAGCATGATTATGACCCAATTTGGAACCACCTACGGGAACCATGTTTTGCCCCCCGAAACCGATAAATCGCTGGGTCTGGTTGAATTTGCGCTGCATCCGCATCTGGATTATGAGGCGTTCCCTGAAAACTCCCAGGTCAACCTGGAAAAACTAGCCGCCACCTTACCCATGCCTTCGTATCTGATCGATGATCAAACCGCGATCAAAGTAACCGATGAGGGGGTGGAAGTCGTCTCTGAGGGAAAGTGGAAGCTGGTGGCTCACTGATCACTCCCCCCGGCAGTTCAATTCATTTTTTCTTGTGGATTTCTGCCGGCTTGGCATCACAAGGTAGATGCTGAACTATTTAGTTACTATTATCAAACCAATGAGGAGCCATTTGCTGGCAGCCTGCCTCTTCGCGGGCTGTTTTCTCGTTAGTTGCGCCCGGCCGCAGCAACATCCACCAGGCGGATACACCTATCCGGAAGCGATACGGGAAACGGACACGGATTATTATTTCCTTCCGATAGGTGCATCAGATTGGCGTGGAGGTGAAGTAATTGCCTCCGCTGCGCTTCGGCCATACCTTTCTTGGGGAGACCCAGATGAATGCTTTATTATGCTTTTTTCCATTTTACCTACAGATATTTGCCCCCTTAATTGAAGCGCACCCTGTTAAAATACCGGCCAGTAGGAATCAAGTAACCATACCAAATGCATCTTAAAGGAGATGATTCGCAGTAATTTTAGAGTATTTTTTACTACGCAGGTCAGTTGCGCACTCGCATTTGTGCCTTTACCGTATACCAAAGCTGCAAAAATGCAAATACTGGAAAAAAATACAGAAACGCAAGAAGAGCTCCAAATCATGCAAGAACACCTGCAGTACCTAATCTCAATCTTCTATACTTCACGCTGGCCTGAAAAATAGGATGGGGTCAGATAAACCAGCTTTCTTTAATCAAACAAATTGAAAACGTATGGCCGATCATTCCGCAAAAGAAACTATCCATCGCCTGCTAAGCAGTCCGAAAAATGAAGACAGCCTCGACGCACTAAACTACGTACGGGAAGCCGGTTTGAAGATTCTTTTCAGTTTTGAAAACACCAAGCCTAGAGATTCTGCCGAGAAAGAAGCGCATCTCCTATTCAGTATGACCATCTTAAAGTGCAATTCCATTATGCAAATTGCAAAAGGTGACCTCCTCCAAAATAGCTTAGACAATAGGCCATCATTACTCATATATGACCCATTCTCTATAATGTCTATCGTTAGAAGTCAATTCGAAGCATTTTGCGCCTTCACAAGTATTTTCGTTCACCCGAAAACAGAGGAGGAGCAGAAATTGTTTCATCTCCTCTGGGTCATCTCTCGCCTTAAATACAGACAACGGTTCCCGGCGAGAATTCCCGAAAACATCCAAAAAAAGGAAGACGAAAAAAAACAGCTTGTGCAATTAGAAAGCGAGTTGCTACAAAACCCGTTCTTTTTGAATCTAAGTTCAAAAGACCAACAGTTTATAAAAGATAGAGTCAAAGCAAAAGATTGGCAATGCTATTTCGACGGCACTACAGTCAAAAAAGCTGGCTGGGAGGATTTAGCTTTGCAAGTGGCAGGGTGTAGCGAGGCTTTAATAAACCAGCGATACAGCTATTTATCTATGTCCACCCATCCCTCGAATATGTCCACCTTTCAGTTTAATGACCTGCGAAAGAATAATACCGATAAGTTCATGACCAATTTAGGCATCACTCTATCGACATACATTTCGGCAATGCTCATAGCTGACTTTGCCCGAATTAACTCGCAGGCTAGAATTTCATTCGAGCAACTTCCGCCTATCCATCAAGCTCTACTCAATATGCTCAATCAAATATTCCGATCCCCCACACATGTTATAAACGACATACACAAAGCTTTATTGAATAACTAAGGCGAACCCTGGCCAGGCAGCTACGCCTTGGGAACATCCTGGCTTAGTCAGCGAGAATTATGCCCTACAAAAATCCGTCGTATTGTCCACAAAGGAGATCACCTCTACTTTTTAGTCATTGCGGCTCTCTTCATAGATTATACCGGCTCGTCTCCGTCGTCGTGAATCATCCTGCTCACATTGGATGCCATCAATGATAGAGCATGTCAAATACGCTGAACCCTGGCAAGTCATGGTAGGCCCCAAATTCCAGCCGATCGAACTGCGCCGTATGGATGACGATGGACCGGTTCGCTCTCAGATCATAGCAAAACACATACTGCCCAGTGGATCCCAGGAATTGAATAGAGTCGTTGGTGAGCGGTATCTTTTTGTCCTTGACCCACCCTATCACGACCTTATTGATTTTATTGCGATGAAATAAAAACAGCTGGCGATCCAGGGACCAAATGTAGAAAAAAAGAATGGCCATGGTAATAAAATACAGGAAAACGCGACGCCGGATAAACAGCTTAATGCCACGGATGCGTTTCCATATTCCGATCACGCCGGCCAGAAACGCCATTTCTACAAAGATCAGGCTGCACAACCAAAAATAAAAATATTTGGGATAACTGTGATGCAATGTATTGAGGATGATCGCATACAACAGGTACGATACCGGATAGACCGCGATCACCAGGCTGATCAGTTTGTGCAGCCAGTTGGCTGCTTCATCTGGCACCAGGATATCGATGGGCTCGATCGGGCGGATAAAAATACGAAAGAGAAAGAACGTTACATAGCCAAGAGCCGCCACCAACGTGGCATACAGCACCAGTATCGAAATCTCATTCAAAAATAAAAGGATCGACTCGCTGAATGAAATGTAGTTGGTGATCCGGATATTGAAGGTAGCATAAAAGATATAGGATTGCAGGACGCTTAAAAAAATGAGCATTGAACCCGTGAAAGACACTGTTCGCAGGAGCGTTTCGATGGTAAGGGTGTTTTTTTTATCCATGGTGGTAGGCCTCTCGTGTTGCGCCGATGACACAACCAAAATACCTCATTTCCGACTGCCATCCACCAGTAAAAACACCTAATTTCTTCTACTACCGCCCTGCTCATTGAGATGGTATCGGTCGATGACCCATGATCTTTGTCTCATCGGGCCCATCAATCGTTACCCGGATGCCCGAAGGTAGGCGGACGTGCACGGTCCAGTGATGGCCATAGACACGCCAGCCTAATACCGGAACTAGCTCACAACGAACTGAAAATGAGAGAAAAAGGACTGCTTATAATAAACAAAAAAAGGGGATTCTTTTTCAAAAATCCCCTCAGGTGGAGGTGAGGGGATTCGAACCCCTGTCCAAACATATTCCCCAAAAGCTTTCTACATGCTTATTCCGGCATTGATTGTCGGGAAACAACAGGAACCGGACATACCGATCGTTTCCTTAGCTGGATAGTCTTAAGCAACAGTCACAGCCTTCCATTGCAGCATCCCGTATTTTTTTTGAGTCGGCGGTGAAGCTTGGTAACAGGCGAACCTGCAACACGGCCCTAATGACTATCTAATCACTGATTAGGCAGCCATGGCATACGTAGTATTGCCATTTGAAATGTGAGTATTCAGATTTACGTGCTAATTACACAACGCACGGCATGCTTACACCTTCAAAGATCTATGCTGTCAAAACCAGGCACCCCCAGAACAGCTGCAAGCCACAAGCTATTAGCTTTCAGCCAGAACATGTAAAATTACGATAAATATTTATAACCAGCAACCTGCAGCTTGAAGCTTGCCGCTAATAGCTCAGGAAAGCTTGCAGCTAACAGCTCGTAGCTTGCAGCAGCTATTTAAACATCCTGAAAATATCCAATCCCAGCGCATAAGCCATCAACGCAAATAACAATATCATCCCCACCATCTGCGCATATTCGATGAACTTATCACTCGGCTTCCGGCCGGTAATCATCTCCACCAGCGTAAACAACGCATGCCCCCCATCCAGAGCTGGTATCGGCAACACATTCATGAACGCCAGAAGAATACTGAAAATAGCTGTCAACGTCCAGAAACTCTGCCAGTCCCAGATCGGCGGGAATACATTCGCAATGCTCACCACGCTGCCCAGGTTGTCCTGCACCTTGACCTCTTTGGAAGTAAAAAGCAACTTCAGGTTGCGGATATAATTCGTCAGCGTCTGTACACTCTTATGAACACCTGCGGGAATCGCCTGCACCAACGTATAATTGATCTGACGACTGCCTAAAATGTCTTCCATGGCTTTATAGCGCACTCCATTATCCCCTTTTTCATCAAATGCCATGACAGCCTGGATGGTATCTTTCCCATTCCGCAGAACGACTACCGGAACATTTTTCCTCTTCACATTTTCAAAGGAATTATCACGTATCAGATCGGTGGAATACTTAACGGGATGGTTATTTAGCCCGATCAGGGTGTCGCCTTTCTGAACACTGCCCTGTATGAACTTCGCAGAAGGAAGCACAGAATCCACGATCATGGGATAACGTACATAAGTGAATCCCCCTAACCGGTTCTTGCTCAACTGGCTGATAAATCCCGACGGGATGGCTAATTCCATCCGCTGCCCGTTCCGTTCGATCGTAATGCTTTTGGCCTCGTTCATGATGATCTCCGAGCCCACAGTACCTTGCCTTTCTACCGGCTTCCCCCCCACCTCGAGGATCTTGTCCCCATCCTGCATCCCTATCTTACGCCCCAGGCTATCCGCATATACCCCATATCGCAAATTGGCGGCAGGGACATATCGGTCACCCCAGGTCCACATAATCATAATGAATATGAACAAAGCCAGTATTACATTCACCGTCACCCCTCCCAGCATAATGACCAACCGCTGCCAGGCCGGCTTGCTGCGGAACTCCCAGGGTTGCGCCGGCTGGTTCAACTGGTCCTTATCCATGCTCTCGTCGATCATACCCGAGATCTTCACATACCCCCCGAATGGGATCCACCCCAACCCATATTCCGTTTCCCCGATCTTCTTCTTGACAAGGGAGAACCAGGGGTTGAAGAACAAATAGAATTTTTCCACCCGGCATTTAAACCACCGGGCCGGTAAAAAATGCCCCAATTCATGCAACACCACCAGGATAGAAAACGATAAGATAAACTGCAGTATTTTAATTCCAACTCCAGACCAGTCAATTGCTAATAGTATCATATATTCTGAGATCCACCCGCGGCGGAAATTTAAATGTTTAATAAAATGGCTGTCCCTGGGACAAAACGCTACCAGCGTTTTATGAATCGTACCAAATATCCGCTAAATTTTACTTATCTGTCTACCATAAGTAATATTTATTACCGAATGGTATAAGGATTTATAGCTTTATTAACGACGCCGCAAAATTACGGGCCTCTCCATCGCTTTCAAAATATTCTTCCAGCGTAGGATGTTCGATGAACGGCACCTGCTGCATGGTGCGTTCTACCAGATCTGTCATATCCAGGAAGCCAATACGGTTGCGCAGGAAGGCAAATACGGCTATTTCATTCGCTGCATTCAGCACACAGGGGAGATTCCCCCCCTTGAACAAGGCATCCGTAGCCAGGGTCAGGTTGCGGAACGTCTTCGTATCGGGCTCCTCAAAAGTGAGCGTATTGGGTTTCTTAAAATCATAACGTGGAAATTTATTCGCCAGGCGCTTGGGGAACCCCAATGCATATTGAATGGGCAATTTCATGTCCGGCAAGCCCATCTGGGACTTGAGACTGCCATCTTCGAACTGGATCATGCTATGAATAATGCTTTGGGGATGGATCACCACCTGTACCTGGTCCGGCTGCAAATTGAATAGCCATTTAGCTTCGATCATCTCTAACCCCTTGTTCATCAAGGTAGCAGAGTCGATACTGATCTTGGCGCCCATATTCCAGTTGGGATGTTGCAACGCATGATCCCTTTTGACATTTACCAGGAAATTCGGTTTCTTCCCTAAAAAAGGTCCCCCGCTGGCCGTAAGGATGATCTTTTCGATCGGATTTCTTGTCTCCCCAACCAAACATTGGAAAATGGCCGAATGTTCAGAATCAACCGGAATAATGGGCGCCCTCTTTTCCAACGCCTTCTGCATGACGATATCCCCCGCAACAACAAGGGTCTCTTTATTGGCCAGCGCCACAGCCTTCCCATTCTCTATAGCGTTTAAAGTAGGGCGGAGACCGGCAAAACCCACAATGGCAGCCAGCATAATATCATAGACATCCATAGACGCCACTTCCTCCAAGGCTTTTTCCCCCGCGAATACCTTAACAGGATGCGATGCCAGGGCATTCTTCACCTTCTCATATTTTTTTTCCTCTCCGATAACAACGATTTCCGGCTTGAAATGCAAAGCCTGATGGATCAGCAGTTCATCATTATTCTGTGCTGTCAGCACCTCCACAGAAAAGAGAGAAGGATTGGCATCGATCACCTCCAGGGCCTGCTTTCCGATAGAGCCGGTAGAACCAAATAGTGCAATACGTTTTTTTGATTGGCCGTTTGACATTCTTTAATTATTTCACAAGTAACAAGAAACCTTAAACGAGAAACTATTCTATATATTTTTCCAACTCACCGGCCAGTTTACGATCATTGCTCAGACGCGGCACTTTATTTTGCCCGCCCAGCTTGCCTACCGATTTCATATAATCAATAAACCCGTTCTTTTTAACCGGACGGATCTGCAGGGGCTGTAAAATATTGCCCGTGATCAGATCGTCATAATAGATATTCTTAGCGCGCAGGTTGGCATCCACCCGGATGGCAAACTCCCGGATGTCGGCAGGCTTGTTTTCGAACTCTACAAACCATTCATGGTAAGATTTTCCATTCCCCTGCTGGATCATAGGCGCTACCGTGAATTCCGTGATATGGAGGCCCACCTCCTGCGCCGCCTTCATCAGGCTATACTCCACTTCCTCCCCTATCACATGCTCCCCGAAAGCAGAAATAAAATGCTTGATCCTCCCCGTTACCACCAGCCGGTAAGGATTGACGGAGACAAAACGTACGGTATCGCCGATACTATACCCCCAAAGACCGGCATTGGTATTGACCACCAGGGCATAGTTCTCTCCGGTTTTTACCTCCTTCAGGCTCAGCCGGGTGGGATTCTCCTTCGATATTTCCCCGGCAGGAATGAACTCAAAGAAGATACCGCTATTCGTATTCAGCAACAGCCCTTCTTCCTCCCGGGAATCCTGGAAAGCAAAAAAACCTTCCGAAGCGGGAAAAGTCTCGATCGTATCTATTTTTTTGCCAATGCTCTCGAAGAGCTTCGCCTTATAGGGCTCGAAATTCACCCCTCCATGCACCAGCACGGAAAAGGAGGGAAAAATGTCTTTGATGGGCTTGCCGCTCACCTGCATGAGCCGGTCAAAATACATCTGTACCCAGGGCGGAATGCCGCTGATCAGGGTCATATCCTGGTTGATCGTTTCTTCCACGATCTTATCCAGCTTGGTCTCCCAGTCCTCGATGCAATTGGTCTCATAAGAAGGAAGCTGGTTGGTCCGGAGATAACGGGGAATATGGTGATTGACAATACCGCTCAGCCGGCCCGTCGGTATCCCCCCGACGCGTTCCAGTTCGGGGGACCCTGATAAAAAGATCATTTTCCCGTCCGAAAAAGCCGTGTTACCCGTCCCGGCCATATAACATAACAAGGCATTCCGGGCCGTATTAATATGATTGGAAACGGAATCTTTTGTGATAGGAATGTATTTCACCCCGCTGGTAGTGCCGGAGGTCTTGGCTAAATAAATGGGAATCCCCTGCCATAGTACGTTATGCTTACCTTCCTTGATCTGCTGGATATAGCCCGAGAATTGCTCATAGTCCCTGATGGGAACGGCCTGTTTGAACTCCTCATAAGTCTTCACTTCCCCCAGGTGATGATCCTCTCCGAAAATAGTCTTGCCCCCTACACGGAGCAAATCCTTGAAAATTGCCTCCTGATCTCCCACCGCGGTAGTCATCCCCTTTTGAATGGCCTTATATATATAGGAAGCGAAAGGTCTCGCTAAGAAGGATTTTATCTTCATATTCATGGCAACAAACCTACATATTTATGCTCAATAGACAATAAAAAGCCGATTCACCGGATTCCCAGGTTAGTTAGATATCCTAAGCCCTGTTAGGTTCATGCGCACCATTGAAAATCAATTGATCCAGCAGCATAAACCTACAGGGGCCCCACCCGGGGGAAGCCCCTTAATCCCCCCTCCCTGCCCCCCAAATCAGGGGAAAAAGATTATTTTTGCCTTTCCCAGGCCTTTTTTCACGACAACCTTCTTTTTTTTCCCAAAAACCCCTTACCTTTGCAGCCCTAATATTGAAATTTTATGTTCGCAGTTGTAAAAATAGCCGGCCAGCAATTTAAGGTCCAGAAAGACCAGACTTTGTATGTTCCTCATCTCACAGGGAACGCCGGTGATAAAGTAGAATTCGGAGAGGTGCTCCTGGCTTATGGCGACGATAAGTTGTCCGTAGGAAAAGATGTGAAGGCTACTATCAAGGCCGAGATCGTTGACCAGGTTAAAGGCGACAAAGTAATTGCCTTTAAAATGAAAAGGAGAAAAGGCTTCCGTAAGAAACATGGTCATCGTACTCATTACACGAAGATCCGTATCAGCGAAATCGCTTAATTAAGTACAAACAACAAATCGAGAACTACAAAACTTTAAGATAATGGCACACAAAAAAGGTGAAGGTAGTGTAAAGAATGGTCGCGACTCACAAAGCAAACGCTTAGGAGTTAAGATCTACGGCGGTCAGCCCGCAATCTCCGGTAACATCATCATTCGTCAACGTGGTACCGAATATCATCCCGGCAAAAATGTTGGTGTTGGAAGAGACTGGACTTTGTTCGCACTCACGGATGGTCTCGTTGAATTTAAGAAAGGAAAAGGTGACAGAACCTTCGTTAGTGTCAATGCAACAGAAGTAGGTGCTTAGAAAAATTTTTGAATAAATCAAAAAAAATTTTTGGTTAATTCAAAGATATTTCTATTTTTACTGTTGTAATTGATTTACTAACCAATTAAATTCAAAAAAATGGCAACAGCAAAAAAAGCAGCTAAGAAAAAAGCAGCTCCAAAAAAGAAAGCCGCTCCAAAAAAGAAAGCCGCTAAGAAAGCTGCAAAAAAGAAATAGTTCTTATTTCTTAGATAAGCAGAAACATATCAAAGTCCCGGATTTTATCCGGGACTTTTTATTTTAAGCTCCCCCTCGTAAAAAAAGCCCCCCTCCCCTGCAAGCCCCTGATGACGGGCCTTCACCCAGAAGACCGCTGGTTTCCCATTGTTTTCCTACCTTAGCCTTATGGCAATCGACAACGACTTCATCGCTGACCAGTTCAGCCTGCTATCGAAGATCATGGATATCCATGGAGAGAACTCTTTCAAGACAAAATCTTATTCGGTAGCAGCCTTCACCATTGAAAAATTACCCCACCCCCTACAGGAACTTCCCCCCGAAAAGATCACTTCCATCAAAGGCATCGGGGACGCAATCGCCAAAAAAATCCACGAAATTATCACCACCGGAGAACTGAGGCTTCTCCGGGAGTACATAGAAAGGACTCCCCCCGGCATTATCGAATTGCTCCGGATCAAGGGCCTGGGCCCTAAAAAAATCGCCACGATCTGGAAAGAAATGGAAATAGAATCCATGGGAGAATTACTATACGCCTGCCAAGAAAACAGACTTCTCCTCTATAAAGGCTTTGGGGAAAAGACACAGCAGAACGTCCGGGAAGCAATCGAATTCTTTCTCAAAAGCCAGGGAAGTCATCTTTATGCGGAGGTGGAAGCATACGCCCAGGCCATTCATGGGCAGCTTCAGGAGCATTTTAAAAAAGAAGAAATCAGCTTCACCGGCGAGTTCAGACGCCAGTTGGAGATCATCGACCAACTGCAATGGGTAACGACTATCCTCCCCACACCCCTGCAGCAATTTTTCGAATCGAATGGATTCACCATGGAGACCGGATCACAAGGCGATACCGAAAATGCCACAACGGGTTCAGGCGTCACGACAGGCAACTCCCATTTCAAAGGCCCGGAAAATATCGCCCTATCCTTCATCCATACCAGCCCCGAAGCCTTCACCACCACCTTATTCGAAACTAGCTGCAGCGGCGAATTCCTCGATACCTGGTTGCAAACAGTCAATACCTGGGACCGCACCCGGTCATACTCCAACGAAGAAGAGATCTTTGCTTCGGCTAAAATCAATAGTATCCCCCCCTACCAGCGGGAACAAAAGCATATCCTGTCAGCAGCCGCCCAGGCCCCCCTCCCCGCCGTCATCCAGCCAACCGACATCAAGGCAATCATCCACAGCCACAGCAAATGGAGCGATGGCTCCAACACCCTGGAGGAAATGGCAGCAGCCTGTATCGAAAAAGGATATGAGTATCTCGTCATCAGCGACCACAGCAAGAGCGCCTTCTACGCCCAGGGCCTAAGCGAAGACCGCATCCAAGAACAACACCGGGAGATCGAAGAGCTGAACAGGAAATTAGCCCCCTTCATTATTTTCAGGAGCATCGAATGCGATATCCTCAACGATGGAGCCCTCGATTACGCCGATAACATCCTTTCCACCTTCGACCTGGTCATCGCCTCCGTCCATTCCAATTTAAAAATGCCGGAAGAAAAGGCCATGGCAAGACTGCTCCGCGCCATTGAAAATCCCTATACTACCATTCTCGGCCACCTGACAGGCCGGTTGTTACTAAGCCGCCCCGGCTACCCCGTCGATCATAAAAAGATCGTCGATGCCTGTGCCGCGAACAAAGTCGTGATAGAGCTGAATGCCCACCCACGCCGGCTGGACATGGACTGGCGCTGGATCAACTATGCGCTGGAAAAAGGAGTGCTGATCTCCATAGATCCCGACGCACATTCCACCAATGGATATAAAGACGTAAAATATGGAGTGCTGGCAGCACAAAAGGCAGGACTGACCCCGGACAAAAATCTAAGCAGCTACGGACTGCAACAGTTCCAGCACTTCCTGGC
>Ga0307511_10000428_pt1 | contig 44868 bp, 55 predicted proteins | sample 13_EM_MG_FD_200266 | JGI IMG/M metagenome (GOLD analysis project Ga0307511, IMG submission 200266) | Populus trichocarpa ectomycorrhiza microbial communities from riparian zone in the Pacific Northwest, United States - 13_EM | ecosystem: Host-associated > Plants > Roots > Unclassified | place... | reverse complement strand
TATCGATGAGAGCCCACAGGTGGAGCAGAATGGTGGCACTAACCCGAACCAGAGCGAGGGTAGTCCTAACGGTTCTGAAGACCTCCTTTGCGGGGGAGGTTTCGACTGCATCATTGTTCAAAATGTCAATTCTGTCGTTCAGAAGCGACACCTTGGCCTTGCGTGTGCGCGGTGCCATTTTCGCGGATTCGGCGTAGGGCGCACGAGTGGGGTGATGGTGGTTGAGTTCAAGCGGTGCAAACAATTGGGCTGGCTTACACGTGGCGCACGCCCAGCAACGACATCAGTGGCCCAGCTTTACCCTGACACAAAAATGCGAGACACAGTCAATGCCGAGATCCCAACTATGCACGCGTAATGCGGGTTCACTGCTCATCATCTAGATATCGCTCGGCCGATGGGCACCGTAACAGCTTCGACGTGGCATCACGACTCGGAGTCAAATTCACGATCGATCCACTCTGTTGCTCCATACCAATTTATTCTTCCCTTGCACAGGGTGGAAGATCTGGTCCCCACCAAACCCGGTCTCGCCCGGTCCCGTGGGGCCCTTGATCCCAAGTTCCCACTCGGCTGGGTGCAAAGCGAATTATCAACTCGGATCGGTGGATAGAATCTGGGTCCCTCCGAACTTGTGGTTGCATGCCGCCGTGGCCAACAATCAATAGGGACCACCGAATTACCCGTCATGATCGCGCCCCGGGTTCGTTGTCGCTTGTTCGTTGTATTGGGGCAGTACAGGCCATCCATTGGGCTGATCCATATAAAGACCCTCGCTCGCTGTATGTGTTGAACCCCCATCTCTGGTTCTCCCCGATCCCTTAGAATCACTCTGCTTCCGCAGCTGCCATCCGGCAACGAGCGAAAACTCCGAGGAACTCTGAGACATGGGACAATCATATGACTACTCAATCAATTCCATTCGCCGAAGGGTGTTGGGGGATCTATTTCGTGGATGTGTCGTTCCTGCTGGGACCATCATCCTCGCACTGAGACTCGTGGGGGTCAGACTTGGTTATATCTCAGGGGCGCTCGCGTTTCCTGTTGCCGCTTTATCTGGGGCATACCTCCTATCGGTGTACAGAGGTTATGTGAACGCCAGGGAGGCCAGCAAGTTGGGCGCTATTCCCATTCCTAGGTGAGTGGGTTTCCGATCTACATCATTGTGGCAATGGGATATTGATAAGGATGTGTTTGAAGGGTGAAGGGGAAGCTACCAGGAAACCTCGACATTCTCTTCCGAATTTTGACTTGCCAAAAGTCGGGGTACATGTTAGACGTGTTCGCAGAGTTATTCGAAGAGCACAAAACCACAACGATGAATCTTGGGATCCTATGGATTGACAAGGTGCGATCCCTCCATTATCCTGATGAGCATTTGTCCCTATGGTTCTGAACAGGATGTTCCAGTACATCAGTATGGATTCTGAACACATCAAATATGTATACAATTCTGGCTTCAGCAAGTTCTGGCGGGGGCACACACAGAAGGAGTTGGTGTGAGTCCTAAGAGTCAACATTCTGGGCAACGTCACCGCTGACGCGCAAACCTGTCTTTAGCGAGTGTTTCTTGGGATCGGGTATTCTCAATCGTGACGACGAGGAATGGAAAACAGTGCGCCATCGCTTCCCTTCATCCGGAGGAGGCTGCGGTTATTCTAACCCTCACGCAGCATCGGATGATAGCCCGACCATTCTTCGCAACAGACAGAGTGTCGGATCTCGATCTATTCGAGAGGAACGCCCAAAAGGTAATCACTATCCTGCTCAACGCCGACCATGAGGATTCTCTCGACCTCGAAGACCTCTTCGCGAGATTTACGGTCGACGCCGCGTCCGAATTCCTCTTCGGAGAGAACCTCAATACACTCTCGTTCGGGAACGATGGCTTCAACTCTTTTACGCAATCGTTTGTGGATATCCAGATGTTGATAATCAGACGGGGCACATTGGGGAGGTTCTGGCCGCTCCTTGAACTTTTCAAGGATAAGAGCGAGGGGCACAAGAAGGTGATCACGGCTTGGGTCGATCCACTCGTCGTCCGCGCAGTGCAGATCCAGAAGGAGATAAAGGAGAAGGGTCAAACGGTGGATCCGAACGATTGCACGTTTTTGGAATACCTAGCCACGACAACCCAAGGTGACCTGCATTTCAGTGTCCCTGCATTTCAGTGTCGTCGGTGAAGATGACTAATGAGATTGATACCAGACGTGGACGTCCTTCGTGATCAGTTGTTGAACATCCTCTTGGCCGCTCGGGATACGGCGAGTGATATCCAACCTATCCATTTTCATTCTGGTGTGCTCACTCTACGCGCTTTAGACGACAGCTTTGTTATCTCACGTGATATACTTTTTCGCCTTACATCCGGATGTCTTGAAGAAGGCTCGGGAGGAGATTCTCGATGTGCTTGGTCCAGATGGTGCACCGACGGTCGAGAACATGCGTGGGTTAAAATACTGTGAGTCTCAAAACATAAAGGAAGATGCCCAGAGAGTTCCTAATTGACACTACCCAGTACGGGCCGTATTGAACGAGACTCTCCGCCTCTTCAGCCCTCTTCCAGGAAGCACCCGTGACACCCGAGCTGCGGGCGTCGTCTTACCGCGGTCAGACGCAACGTACGACTCACCCCCGATGTACGTGCCACCCAAGTGCCCAATGTCTTTCGCCTTCTACCTCATGCAGCGGAACAAGGCGCTGTGGGGGGCCGATGCGGAGGAATTCAAGCCCGATAGGTGGCTCGATCGGGAGTTGCAGCAAAAGGTCTCTGCGAACCCCGCCATTTTTACCCCGTTCGCTTCGGGACCTAGAAACGTAAGCGGCTCACTCTCATTTCACTAACACTGGCGCGAATGAATGCTGACTAGAGTACAGTGTCTTGGTCAGAACTACGCCTTGAACGAGGCCACTCTGATCCTAGTCCGCCTGCTCCAACGCTTTGATGGATTCGAAATCGACGAACGGAAGCAGTTGTCCCCGCCCTGGAAGAAAGAACCCGGCGTCGATATGGGATTGAAGAATCCACGCAGCGGGACTTCGAGGAAGGGTGTTGAAAGGATTTGGCCCGGGTTTACGATCGTCATCAACATCCGAGGCGGACTGTGGATAAGGTTCAAAAAGGCCTCAGAGTGACGTGGGTTAGGGTTGTTCGACTTATCGGTTCCGGAGATCTGGCACACTACGTATATGTAGGCACGGACGATAATCGAATCGTAATCGATCCTATCCGTTTGGATAGTGGTCCCATCATGCCGACGTACTTGACCCGATGGGCCGGATATTGGCATTTCGGAACGCCCGCGGAACAAGTCTTGGAGGCGAGGAAAGGAGGCTGGACTGATATCAATGCTAGATAAATACAAACGGCAGGAGTAGAACCAAAAAGACGACAGAGGAGGGAAAGAAAGAGCTGATAACGGAAACGGCGAGAGGAAGCTAAAGGGATCAGGGTAAGACTACTACGCATATGCGGAAGAAAAAAAACGATCGGGGGGGATCGAGGAGGTTTAGGACTACCGGTAGAGAAGTGGGGAGGCGTGGATGAGACAGATAAAACCCGAATTCTGCAGGCAGCTGTATGCATAATGTACGTATAGAAGTAACACTATAACAAGAATAAGGAAAGAGAACAATCATCCCCGATGGAGGGAAGGGGGTGACAGGAGTATATACTCCAGGGGGACGGGCAGGGTAGGTGAAGAAGCAAACAGAAGTAGTAAAAATCAGCGATAAGACATGAAGAACTATCCACAACAGAAGAAAAACATAGGGAAAACAATTGAAGAGGGAGAAACGAGATCCAATTGGAAAGGAGGAAGGTAAAGCTACGCCGCAAGGGATGCGCATACGGGGGACGTCCGACAAACCCCGGAGATTTGGGAACAACGCTTGTATCAGGTCCAGAATTCGGAGCAAAGGGGGAAGCAAGCGGGTCACGAGTGACCAAGACGGTCGCGGTGAACTCGGAGGTTCCGGGGTGCAAGTGGGGGGCGAACGGGATGACTCCAGGTCGAGAGGCGAACGGCTGAGCGGGTGGAGATTAAGCTGTCTGAACCAAGAAAGGAAACATGGTCTACCAGGGGGTACGGGGGGTTGATGATACTACGCTACAGTCCGAGAGGGGAAGCCGAGAAGGGGATTGGATGGGGAGGACGAACGGGCGTCACGTATGATGTAGAAGATATGTGGGGAGGATTGACAGACAATAAGGTTTACAAGGACACGGGGAGGCGGGAGATGGAAGCACAAAACCTCCGTACACTACGGAAACGAATCCGCGTGATTAGTGCGGGTGAGGGAAAGAAGGTAGAATGGCCCGCTCACCTTTCAAAACAAGACTACTTCATATCTAGAGACACATCCCCTCCAGGATTAAACCATTGTCCAAAATCCCTTTCGAAGTTCAGATCACCCGGATCTTGCCTGAGGAACGAGGGGTCGAAGTCGCCCATGTCCCCCCACAACGGTAAATCCATCAGACCAGTGGTCTCTGCACCCATCGGAGGTGGTGCGCCTGGGGTTGGAGGAGCTGGATTTGTGGGTGGCCCTTGTCCAGGCTGGTTCGCGGGGGAATGCTGTTGAGATAGCTGTGAAGGTTGTTGCGGCTGTTGTCCCTGCTGAGGTGTCGTCGCAAGTGATTGTTGGGGTTGCCCAGGATTCTGTCCAGACTGCGGTCCCTGACCCGGGGAACTTTCCGGTCGATTACCAGGTTCGCCCGGTTTGTCGCCCCCGTTCTGTTGGGCCTTGTTCATCCCGGGAGACGGAGGTGGGGGCATCATTCCGCCCACCGGTTTGATGGCCGTGGCAGGGTTCATGCTACCCGCGTTGAAGGGTGTCGGCCCGGCGGTCTGAGGGGGGTTAGACAGTGGGGACCCTGCGTTATTGCCCGACATGGGTGGTCCCATGCCCTTGTGATGAATTTTTTGCATCGACTGCCTGTAATTGTGCATCTGAACAGAAAAATTAGCACCATCCTGTCCAAGAACTTGAAAATCCTACGGGACCAACCTCGGGAGTCATATGCACCGGGTTATTCATCATCGGCGTCGGGATCGACGCCATTCCTGGGCTCATTGGGGAGCCAAAGCCAGGCATGGGTTGATACGCCATATTCATTGGCTGACGAATCATGCCGTTCTGCATGTTCTGGGGTCCGGGTGGGCCGCCTCCCCCCTGAGAATTGAAAGGAGCCATAGACGCCATCGGAGGAGGCTGGGGCGGACCAGGAGGGTTTGGGTGATCACCACCACTCGGAGAAGGACGCGGCCGCTTTGGGGAAGAACCTTCCTCTTCGCCGGGAGATGTGCTGCCCCGCTTTGGCCGTTGCTGATTCGTGGGGTTGTTGTTGCGAACGTTCGCTGATGACATGAGAGGTGTCGAGGAAGGACCAGCGGGGTTAGGCGGTTGTTGGGGTGCACCGGGTCCGGGCTGGGTCTGGGTACGATACTTTACGCGATAGAGACTAACAATCCGATGCTATGTGGAATGGTAAACAAATAAGCGGACCGCAAAATGCAGGAATCCACCTTTTCCTCTCCGGTCATGACCTGTACTTCCTTTTCCTGCGGGATCATCAGGTCCTGCTTGAGTTTTGGTAAGAGTGTACTTGGGATGCGTATAAGTTCGGCGTTGAGTTCGTTGATCGACTGAGTCCCCCCAGGAGGCAACCGATGAGCCATAGATGGACTGGGGTTAGTGATCACGCCCTGGCCGGGGGTGCTGGGTCGACTTGAAGGGCGTCCGATCTGCTGGGGGTAATTCGGGGAGTGGGCCTGCGGCTGATTCCCGGTGACGTGGTTGCCCATATTCGGGGGTCCGTTTGGTGGCAACATCGTACGGTGACCCATGTGTTGGTTACCCTGCATCTGAACCATGCCTTGCCCTGGTTGTTGTGGTTGCGGGACGCCACCTTGAGTTAATCGTGAGGGATATTCGTCGGAAATTAACTAAAACTGACCCATTGTTCGCTGCCCTGGCATCATACCTTGCATATTAAGTGGCTGTTGCGGGCCACCTTGTGTGTTTCCGGGGCCGCTTGGAGGGTGGCCCGGCTGATTTGACATGGGGAAGCTCATATGACCGTTCGGCATGCCTTGTCCACCAGGCATTCCGTTTGGCATCCCACCACCGTTTGGAGGCATTTGAACACCCTGCCGAGGCGGCATCCCATTAATCATTCTGTTAAGTGGCGGCTGAGGCTGGTTGCGATTCTGGGTGCGAAGAGCCGTTTGCTGTACTTGGTACTGTGGGGTGGGTTGGAGTCGACGTTGTCATTAAATGGAACGCGTAACAAGGGTCGAAAAAACCGACTTGGGTGTAGATTAAAGCCTCGTCCGAGCCGGTACCGCTGTTTTTCGCCGTGAACAACGTCCAGAAGACGGACCACCACTCGAACAAGAGACCTTGTCTGGCGTTGATGGGAGGTTGAGAGTCTGCGGGGATATCTGCTTCGTTCACGAGTTCTCGGGCCGTTTTTGTGTATCCTCGCTTGTTGCAGTAGTCGTGGATGTAGATGTGGAACCTGTTTGGGAGGCGATTCGACGCGAGTCAGATGCACAGTCCGGAGAAAGAGGGATGGGGCATGCGGAGGGAGGAAAACTCACATCCGGTCGCCTTCCCAGGAGAGCAGAGAGGAGTTAGTGTCCCCATCCAAGGAAGGGCCGGCGGGTGTCGGTCCCGTCGCCATTGGAGTTGAAGATAAGAGAAGAAATTCGCGTTATATTTGGGGCGAAGGGGGGTGGGGAGGGAGGTGGTGGTGGGAGAGAGGAAAACAGGCGATGAGTGGCCGTCGTCCGAGGTGGGGAGAGAGGGTGGATAGGATGTCCGAGGGCAGAAATGGGAAGTAGCCTTTCTGGAAAATAACGCTTAGCACAACATCCGAGGGCTAACGGGAGCGAAGGCGGATTCCGGGAGAGGCGCACCGAGGCGGGAACACGACCGACGGATACGGGAGGCCGGCGACGGCGGTGACGACGAGCAAGAGGGGCGGGAGATGGAAGACAGCGGGAGAGGGTGGGAAGCGGCTGGGCGACGGTCTGGGAGACTCTCAGCCACGTTTCGCGGACGCAAAAGTTGAGTAAACTCAGACCGCAATTAGCCGAGAGACTACATTCAATTAGAAGGCCGACACTACAAACATTACAATCCCCAACAAATTCACCCTCTAATGCCTCCGCACCACAGCTATCTGGAAATCCCACCCTCCGACCAGGTACTTCACCTCAACCAGTCGACGGATCTCTCGCCACCCACTCTCAACCTGCTCCAGCGACCCAACGTCCGTCACCACATAGATGAAATCCGAGGGTGACAATAGTGACCGCAACAGCGAACCCAATAAAAACGCAATCAGCGCAATGAGGATCACGACTCGCAGTGGATACTCTTGCCGCGGTGCGGAGATAGCCCGCAACGAACGAGCCACTCTGGCTGCATCCATGTACATGCCTGGTGGCTGAGGATCCTTCGTCCCTAAGCCTGCCAAGTCAGTGGCTGATCCGTTCGTAGGGGTGCTCGCCCTTGTCGAGAAATGCGATAATGGGTTCTGGTAAGACCCTAGGAAGCCCAATAAACCACCTCCCCTAGCCTGAGGAGTAGTTACTTCGGGAGAAGTTGTCGTTGATGTCATCTGTCCGAAATGCCAAAAAGCCAATCGTTAAATATGCCCCAACAGCGTCCCACGCCCTAAATTGTCGTGAATTTGACTCACGTTTGCCCCGGTGTCTTGACCACCCTGCGGCTCTTCTTTGGCTTCGGTCTCATTCGTCTCGCTCTTAGCGGGTGCCATCGGAGCAGCAGAAATGGCTGGATCCAGTAAATGAACTGCGACCGCCACCGGCGTCTGGAACTCCTCCGACAGAGTACCATCTCCATAATTTCTGTGAACCACCAGCTATCAGGAAACCAGAATACGAGGATCTGCACAGAAACATGCCCACCTGACAAGAGTATCTGATCGTGACGCTCTGTTGTCCAAGAGTTCCTCTCGGCCCAGACTCGTCAGCGCCTCCTTCTCGCCAACAACCTCGACTGTCTTCCCTTCCACAAAGACGCTTGATGAATTCTCCCTATTCGCAGGCACGATCTCCACATCTACCACTGCCCCTCCCTTTTCCTGCAAGTTGACCAACCATTGAGGTTTCGGTGCGGCTGTCCTGATTTCGCCAGTCAAGGGGTCTTGTAGGGTCGAACCATGATACTGCGCCGTCGGAAGGGTCAACCTCAAAAGGTGTCTCGGTTGTCTGCCTTCGTGTAATCCAGAGGAGTGCATGGGTGAAGAAGGCATCGCGTGAATCGTGACTGCCAAAGGCAACACTTTATCCTTCTCTCCACTCCCCAACGCTTGTCCAGGCGCTGGCAGCGTGATGAACTTTGCGTTCCTCCTGATCCTAGACCTCAAGTTGATATTGTACCCTGTGGGATACAACCTCGAGTCCACAACGATCTCTGCAACAAGCAGATCGACAGGTTGTCGAACCTCACCCCGTTGAGTGAACACGGACGAAGGGGACCTGACTTCCCGAGACCTCGATCTCCCCGAGAAAGAAGAGACCCTCTCCGACCGCCTCCTGACCGTCACGCTCGACATCATGGAACTCGAAAGGTCTTCCGTACCGACCGACGGCTGAGAAGAAGTCGGTTCCTCACCGTCCTCCCGCTCCTTCAATGTTGTGAATCCGCTCGGACGCGGTGTCGTATCGTGGTCATTGCTACCCCACACTGGTTCCGAAGCCCTCGGTCGGAACCCAGAAGAAGACGAGGAGGATGGATTAGCGCTAGACCAAGTGACGAGCAGTGTGCTCCTGTAAACCCTCGCTTGGGGATCATACTTCGTCGCGACAGAAAGGCGATTATGATCGTGTTTCTTCAAGTGCCAGGTGCCGGTCCCTTCTCCGGATGGGTCTCCCTCGCTGATCTTGTCCAATAGCATGAAACCGTACGTCGGAAGGCGCGTAAGAGGAGAGGGCGCCAACCCCTTGACGTAAGTTTCCACAGCGAGAATACCCCTCGCAAGGCTAACGTTGAGACTTGTGTTGGTCGCCACCGGCATAGATCCCGCGTAATCAACCGCGACCAGCCTCGTGCATCTTGTCGAAGGGATCGTATACTTCTCCGTGGTGTATGGGTCAAGAGTCTCCAATATCCAGCCATCCACGAGGACCCGGCCGATGGGCAGTGCATACGGATTATACTTCGCGGCCGAGAACGAGGTCGCAGACTCCGGCGAGAACGAAGCCGAGACACAGAAAATCGCCGTTCTAGAATCATTCGAGCCCTCCCCCTCGCCTTCCCTCGTCCGAGCCCTCGTCCTCGTAGGTTTCGCTCTCGCAAGCACTGAAGCCAAGTAAAACCCGCGATCCCTGAACGGGAACCCTCCCTTGTGGACAACAAACGCTGTATGGCAACCATCCCTGAACACCTGGAAGACCTGGGCAGCGCTAAACTGTGTGTCCCACTGCTTCCTGCAGTCATAGCTCGCGATGACAGAAGCAACCTCCTCAGCCGATACCCCTTCGATAACCTTCTCGCCTTTGTGGATCGGGATCGTAGGTGAGATTTCTGGGCACATCTTTCGATGGACCGGGCAACCTTTGTCGCCGACGAGGGTCCAACCGTCGAGAGGGGGATTCGTGTGGTGTTGCTGGACGTATAGTAGGGCGTCGAGGGCGTATTGCATGGGGGGTTTTGATGACGATGGCTTGAATTCGTTGGCGGAAGTGACGGGGGGCGAGAGGGGCGAGGAGCTTTCCCGGGTCGTGCTCGGGGATCCCATCGTGAAGAATCGAGTGAGGGGACTAGGGAACTTGGGAATCACTGTCGCGGCGCTTATCGGTGGAGGCAGTGGGACGGCAGTGCCAGGTGTGCTTTTGACCGGCGATTCAGGCCCGCTCGAGTCTCCATCGTTATCGCCGAATTGTTTCCTCTTGACCCTCACCACCGGGGGTTGGTCCAAGGGAACGCGGAGGGGCTTGATCCGTTTCTGCTTCGTTAGTTGCTTGACCTCAGCCTCGGATAGTTCATCCACGTCAACCGCCACCTTGACCCCGTTAACCATCACCAACCCCTTGTCCTTAGGTGAGCTTGTCATCCCTCGTCGAACGATGGCCTGTAAACGTTCATCGCCAGCAAGGACGGCGTCATGGGTGATGGTGATCCAGACTCCTCCCCCGGCCGCACTTAGTCGATGCCTTCGTAAACAACTGAGCGCTTGAGGAGGCGGGTCCACCACGATGTCTAATGTTGATCCCCACGTGTCCAAATCACATCTCAACTCGCACTCCACGATCGGCATCGTCGAATTCTTTTCCTCCTCTTCCTTCTGCGCCATCACTTCCGCACTTGTAACCGAACTCGTGAAGGTCGAGGTCGAGGTCGTGGTGGTTCGCCGGCTCGAACATACGGAGTACTCAATCCTAAAACTTCCGCGCTCGTGGTCATACCGGACCGTGTCGACATTTGCGCCGTCAAGGCGGGTCATGAGCGGTGGGCCGCCACACTTGATGACGAATTCACCAACTCCAGCTACTGCGGTGATCATTTGCTGCGGAATGCTGTTCTTGTTGGACCATCCTTTGGGATCGGATTGCTCGAGAAGGGTGACAAGGGTCGTGGTAGGTGAGAGCGCTTCGATGGACCATCCTTGTAAGTCGACTTGGGTACGGATCGTAGTGGGACTGACGGGAGGGATGAACGGAAACAGTGGCAAGTCGTCGACGGAGAACGCGAAGACGTGGATGGTCGTCGGGGATTTGTACACCGTCTTAAGTACCACGGCATCTCTCCCGCTGTACGTGTAAGATGGAAGTGCGGAACGAAAACACGTGAGTTCACACTCAGCGGCCAAGAATTAGTTGGAAGATGTGATCATCGGCGTAAGGGGGGAACATGAAAATTGGGAGCATGATGGGGGATCAACTTTGAAAGGGTTGATACGTACTTTGCTGGCCATATTGGTTTGGATTTCCAGTGCCAAACCTCGGAAAGCTCATTCACATCTTCCAGGAGAACGGCGTCTTCATACGATCGGTCCCATTGGGCTCGGGCCCCGGGTGTGACGATAGTGCTGTAAAGGTCCCAGATCCCGAGTCCAACGAAGGTGGCCTCTGCACGGAACACAACAAGCGTTGGATCTATCGAGTCAAGTTGTGTGACGGAAACCCCACGAGCCTCGGTTGCTGTAAAGTGGAAGAAATCAGGTCCGGTTCTGGAACCAAACGAGATATGCCTTACTCGGTTTCCATTTCGCCTCCGGTTCTTGAAGCAAGGATGAGAAATAGATGTAATTCCTCTTCACCCTCGACAAAATAGATTTCTTCGCAGACTCTGAACGCTCTCCAAACGGTCCGCCAGGAGCCGGTGGCCCATGGGGGATAGGGCCTGGAATCAGGTCCAACGGTGAAGGTTTGTTTGATCCGCCACCGAGCGAGGAGGGAATGCTCATAGTGCTGTCCCCTGTGACACTCGACGTCGAGACGCTTTGGAGACTGATCTGAGCGGCGCTGGTTGCGTCCTGAGCGATGTGGTTTGGGATCATCATCCCATGATTGTAGGAAGAAGGATCTCGGTCCTCCACCGTTTCGACCTTATGTGGCATCCCATTCAGCCTTAGGGCACCAGACGAGGAGCCGGACTTTTCAATGGTGATCTGGACCTTCATTACCGAATGTTCGTCCAGTAACGGGCTATGTTTGATTTGGAAGGTGATCGTGTCGTGGGGTTTTGGTGCCCCCGAATCGGGGGTGGGGGAGGGAGGGGAATTTCGAATCGCTTTCACCGACCAAGGTAGCCGTTCAACCTCTTTTGACGATGCCTTCACAGAGACCTGTGCGTCCCATCCGTCGGAGGAAGGTAACGTACACTCCACCGCCCTCGTCAGCCTCCTCGCCTCCCGGATGGCGTGTAGCTCGTCGATGCCTTCGGTGGCGTGGAAGTGGTGGTCGGTCTCATCGGCCACCACAGAGTAGTTGAGGGTCAGAGCAACACGGTCCACTTGGAACCGCATTCGCTCAATCATAACGCCGTTGCCGTAACTCCTCAATACAGGGATACGATATCCACGCTCTTTGACCGTCGTGTATAAGCCCGACATCGTTGCGGAGAGTTGCTGCGCAGTCGCAGCAATGGACCCGAATGACCAGATCGCGCGAAAATCATGTTGCCAAAAATAAGTTATCCGTACGCGGCCTGGGGTACGGGAGGATTGCTCGGTGGGTTGTTGTGGAGAGTATTGGACACACCAGGCGAAAACTAGATGAATGAATTGAATCAAGTTCGCTAAGAAAATGTGACGAGCAAACTCACGTTTGACGTCCGAACGAACGTAGGGGGGAGAGGGGCGTAAATATGCTGGTTCATCCGGGGAACGAGGAAGGGAGGTGGAAATGTCGATTAGGGTTGTTGCGTCATTGAACGTGCGCGAGATCGTGACCGCATCCCGCGGGCTGTCAGTGCACGCAAAGGGTTAGGAGCCTGCTCAGCAAAGGAAACTCATCGGCGGGTAAAGTAAAGTACTCACTATGCGGGCCAACCCAATGTGAAGTTGGTCTTGGATATCCTAGTGGTAGGGTCCAGCGTTTCTATGAGCGCGGAGCTTTCCACGGTAGGGTCCCATTCCTTCCTGAACTCCGGGGTGACCAGGACGGACTTCCAGGAGTCGAGGGGAATCGTATCTTCTGGGGCGAGGGTGACATCCAGTTGAACCCGATAGACGTCTCCTGCTTTTGTGGATTTCCTGGAAAGCTTGACGTTGTTCGAGTCCGAGGTATGGCCGTTGGCCCGGGCCTTTCCCTTATTCTTCAGCTGAAGTTGGGGGGGATCCGGATGAGAAGGAGTACCAGAGCCATCGCTAGCGTTGGGTGGGGTCGGAACTCGCTTCCAGTCACTCGCTGGTGAAGTGAGCAGTTGTCGGAACTGGGCCTGCACGAGATCCAGTGCGTTAAACCATGATTGACGCAGTCTGAGAGGGTTGAGGAGGAAAGTATTTTGGATACGCGAAGGTGAGAACTCACTCGGTGCCGTCGGACATACCACCTCCGTTTGATAAGTCGCGGGCGTCGAGGTTGGGGTCGGTGGCAGCAGCGGATAAGTGCGCCTTAGTGCATTTACAAACGGACATGTGACCCATGATGATGACACGTCGGTTCGGTTGGGGGTTCGCGCTTTCGGTTTGTGGGGACAGAGGTGAATCCCCAAAGTCTCTCGTCGACCACGTTCACGCCAACTATCTCTAATTTCCTTCCCAGTTCTCGTCAATCCCGGACATGCTTTGGCTGAGAGGCACAGGCTCGGTCCGACAAGCCGGGCCCCGGAACGCCTTTGATCGGCGGCTTCAGGCTCTCTTCACCTGAGGCCCTTTGCCGTGCAAGCAATGAACCAGCGGGTGCTCAGCATACAATCCCACGTCACCTACGGATATGTAGGGGGCAAGGCCGCTGTCTTTCCTCTCCAGTGCCTGGGCTACGATGTAGATGTGCGTGACCGAAGTTCTCCACGTAAACGAAGACCCTCTGACCGGAACTCAAGGTCATCAACACAGTAAACTTTTCCAATCACTCAGGTGCGACCCTATGCTCGAATCTGCCTCGCTGCCTGACCCTCGTGCAGGTTATGGTAGATTTGGGGGCACCCGAACCTCTGCTTCGGAGCTGCAGCAAATCCTCCAGATAATGGAAGAAAACCAGCTTCCCGATCCATCTCGGCTTCTCACGGGCGAGTTTGTTCCTCGGTGGAGGTTTGGAATCTAACGCATAGCCGACTGCAGGTTACGTACCCGGTCCAGAGGCTTTGTCGGTCGTACAAGAGGTGGCGGCGAAACTGCGGAGGCGTCACCCGCAGCTGATATACCTCCTGGATCGTAAGTCTTCCCAAACGCTAGTAATCATTGCAGCTGAATGGAAAAGGTGACCTCAGCCGTCTTGGGCGATTCGGGCGTTCTGTACGTCTCACCAAATGTGGTCTCAATATACCGGGCGATGCTCCCACTTTCCACCATAATCACTCCAAACTGGTTCGAAGTCGAGTGGGTGCCTGTCGTCGTGCCACACGCCATCCGCTTAACACTATTTCCGCCAGGACCTTGACAGATATCAGAATCGTGGACACACCGTCACTACGTGATGCAATCAGGAAGCTGCACGAGGAATACCAGGTCCCGAATGTCGTGGTCAGCTCCATCCCGATGAAACCGTGGCTTGCAGAATTTCTACCACAGGAAATACCCCAGGGCGAGCTGACGGATCTGCTATGTATCTCCTCATCGAAGAGTGATCCGAACAAGAGCTCGGTTGTTCACGCGTGCACGGTACCCCTGATTCCCGGCTACTTCTCTGGCGTCGGGGATCTCTTCTCTGCACTGGTCCTCGCCCACTTTGACCCTGATGGCGAGTCCCCATTGTCGGATGCCGTCGGCAAGGCGGTGACAAAAACACACGCGATCGTACAGTTAACCGACACATACACACAAACTCTAGAGGGGGAAGATAGAACAGGTACAGACGATGAATTAGACGAGAAGGATCCTATGCGACGCGTGCGTCGGATGCGGGGGAGGGAACTGAGGCTCATCCAGGGCCAAGACATTATCCGGGGCGAAGGTTCGAGGCACGCGATGAAAGCGTGGGAAGGCTTTTGGTAGAGACTGGTTACATAATCAATCAGTTACAACTGCAATTACTATTTTTGGAAAACGTGCTCTTGCTCTGTTACGGTCACCCTCTACGACCTTCGTTAGCCTATACTCCCACCCTCTTTTTTACGCTCCTTTTACCTCTCTCGCCATGGATGCTCACCGAAGGATGGCCCACCGCCGCCAGGCGTTCAGCGGAGACCCCTTCGACTCCACTGGCGGTCTTCTAAGCAAGACTACATGTCCGTCCCGTCCCTCGCCATATGCACTTCATCTCCGACCACTGACCGCTCTCATCATCTGCAGCCACCCCAGTTGTGACCAACACCCCCCCATCGTCGGTTAACCAACCGTCCTCGACGACCAGCTCGTCTTCCAGTTCCTCGACTTCTACCAGCACCTCTTCGTCCACTTCGACCTCTTCGACTTCCTCGTCGACCCCCTCTTTAGTCACGCCTTTGCCCACGCCAACTACCACCTCGGTTTGTTTTTTTCCTGTCTTCCTCGTCCGTCGCGTTGAATCCAGTCCTACCAGACCCCGGTTCGCCAGACGTCGTCATTCCGGACGACCTCGTTCACTCAGCCCCGACCCACTTCTCTCACGTCCAAGCCCACCTCCACGGGTACGAGCGGGAACGCCTCATCTGGCGCGACTATTTCTACTGGAGCCGTTGTTGGCGGAATTGCTGCCGGTATTTTGGGCCTCGCCGGAATCATCTTTGCTGTCCTCTACTTTATTGTAAGTTCTCTTGACCGGCTCCCGGCTCCCTTTCTTACCGTTTGTCCAGCGGCGCTTGAAGAAGAGAAAGGACGACAATGCATTCGATTCTGATGTCTTCAAACGTCAGTCTAGGATGCTCCACGACGAACCCCAGATGATCCCCGACCGCGACAATGGTAGTCCCTTCGCTCCCCGCCCTCCCACTATGATCGAGAGGCGTATGAATTCCACGCCGGTTTCAAACATGGGCGGCAATATGCATGGACCTGGACCTGCCTACGGTGGATACAACGACTACAACGCTGGTTATAATCACTCCGGCTTTGCACCTGGCCAGGTTGTCCCACACCCTTACGCAGACCCCTACATGGGATCGCCAATGTCCGCTCCCATGTCACCGCCAATGTCCGTTAACTACGGTGACGTTGGTGCTGAGCAATCCCAGTCGGCTTACCTGTCCAGGCAACCAGCCACCGACGGACCTACGCCTGCGGATAATGGTGGGCAGTACGTCGACATGAGCAGGTCCAGTGTGACACCATTCCAGGCCGCTCAGTATGAGGAAATTCATCGCCGTTTGAACATGCCGCCCCCTGAACCCGTTCTCGGTTCACTTGCCGAAGAGGAATACCCGCGAGAAGGACCTACTCCCAAGGGGCCATCCCCCTTTGCCGATTCCTCCGCAGACGTTATCCCACCCCCATCCCCCGCCCACTCGAACCCTGGTAGGATTGACTCAACCCCACCTACACTCCCCGAGCTGAATCCCCCGATGTCTCCGGTGTACGCACTGCGCCCTGGCACCGCTGAACTTTCGAACAAGCAGACGGAGGGCTCTACCGGTAATTTCCCTGCAGCCCCTCCTCCTGCACACGTCACTCGCCCCAACCCAACGGCCCAGGGCCAGAAACGCCCCGACACCGTCTACACTATTTATGACGATGAAGATGCCTACGGAGGTATCTGAATGAATCAAGCAAGCGTTCCCTCGTGTGGCAGGAGGCTGTGTGCCGGATTCCCCACAGCTGGTTTCCCACACTTCGGACGCGTATATTCACCTGGACCGTTATACACTGGCTGTGACTTGTTTTTTCTTTATCACGACTGGTACCATTGTGGTGCCTCACCGGTTAAGCGAGCCCCCTCTCGTTGAATACCCTTCCCCGATTCCCCGACGATTGCTTATAGTTTGTTTTACTCACCCCGTTTGTCGATTGCTCCACGTTATCCGTCGTGTTCCGCACCTATCTGGCAGGCGGACCGGATGAGCATGCTGTTTGCCTTCGTTCACTGTGCCCCCTTACTTGTTGTCCCGAGATCTCGTTCTCCCTTCACGTTGCTTGTTCTGCCAGTGGTTCCTTGTATTTGATGGGAGTCAGCACTTTCGTCTGTCTTGGCTCCAGTGCACAAAATTCTGTGTTTATCGTTGGTTATAGGACCGATTGTATCCTTTCCCCAGCGGCTCCTGTCTTAGCTACACCGTTGGCTACATTACTTGTAACGCTTTATACTAACCAAACCGTTAGCTTGGCTTGTTCGATTCGACCCGAAAGCATACTGTAGATGAGTCTATTTATTCAAAGAAAGAAAGGGCGTAGTTACCCGAACATTTTCCGACGACGGAGCACCCGCAGGTGTACGTTCCCTCCGTTTCTCAAATGAGAGAAAATCACCCAACTAGCTGCGATCGAGCCCCACCATGCGAACAGATCAAACGAAGACTTGGCGGGATAACTGTGGGACACCGACTCATGGGGAGGTGGTGTTTGGTTGAGTCGGGGGATGAGTGACTCCCCAGTGCACCCTATTCCACCACCCCCATCCAGTTACAACTTCCTCCAGGAGTTCAGTGCCGCTAGTTCCGAATGGCGCGAATTGTATCAACCCTCTAGTGGTTTTTAGTGGGCTTCTCAGGTTGCACATCTATTCACGTAATGGCCACAGTTCCGACCAGAAGCCGGTGGTACTAAACAAAATGGCCGTAGGGAGGTGACTGACGACGCGTTGCCTGTACTGGGCTGCCTTTCAGTCACGATTCTGTGAGCCCTACTGCCAGATGACCGCCCGGCGGTGCACTGATGGGGAGTCAAATCTTGGGAGGGGTGGATGTTCATTTGGACTGTGCCGAACTCGTAGCGTGCGCCGACGTGGATGTTCGCGGCACTGGTGGGTATGTTGTTCGGATCAACTGGTGTAAGAGAAAGGAAGGAGGCAGCGTTCACGCTTCGCCGGTTTCAGGAATGCACCAGACAAAGGGGAAACGTAAAGCTACACTCACCAGTGGTGCGTCGGGAGAATTCACGTCCGCCGAAGCCTCACAAGCCTTTCAGAGAGTTCGATCCAAGCTGGGTCGGATCCTACACAGTATTCCAGGCACGGGAAAATGTTGGTCATCCCGTTTATCACGGCTTTAAAACCGGGCTCATCGAGGGCGAGCGGCATCGAAAAGGCATCGAAAAACAAGAGTGTGCACTTCGGAAGTGAGCGTAACTCTTGGAATCGGGGGTCCCCTGAGATCATTTTGAGGTCATCAACGATATTCGTGGTGTTGAAGTGGATTTCCAAATCTCGCAACCTGAGGCAATGAACGGAAATCTGGAGGAGGCAAGCGGCGGTAGTGACGCAGGTGTTTTCAGTGCACAGGCCTCCGAGGAAGAGAGACTTTAGTTTAGGCAAGGAGATAGTAAGCTCGGTCACATCATCATTGTCCAGCTTGGAGGCGCATCGATTGTCATCATTCGGGTAATGACAGGAGGTCCCTACGTTTAGAGAGACCAAGTTGCGAAACATCTGAATTGGGGAGGTGAAGCGAGCGTCGATGATGAAATCGGGGCAGCTTTTGGTGTGCAGGGATTTCAACGATTCCTTCGCCCTGGACAACGGTGTCACATCTTGGACGGCAGGAATGTGCCCCCATAAACGTTCGAACAGGGAAAGCCATTGACGCGCTGAGCCTCCTTTGAGTTTAAGTTCCGCGAGAGGCGGGAAAATTGATGGCAAAGTTGAAGCAGAGTAGGTTGGTGGAGGACCCCTTCTGTTCCAGGTGTGGAGGTTGGGAAATGGTCGATCGCCGCCTCTGAGAGTGGGGTTTTGGAGACGAGCGATTTTAATGGTGGTCCGCACCGCAAAATGACAGATGAGAACGTATCTTTGAAATACGCCCAGGGGCGGCCACCAAAATATAGATACTGAAGCGCGGACACCGGCAAGGTGGAGATGGTCGAGGCAATGACTGGTAGCATTTCATGGGGGTCTTCCGACCTCCATAACGCGTAAATAAAAACCTTCTTCAAATGCAGAGAGAAGCACAGGTCGACGTAGAGGAGGTTCAATTTCATGATGCACCAAGATAAATCCTGCAACAATGGGAACCATCCATCCGCAGGTGAATTGACCCGGAATTTGTGGAGGGTGTCCTCCGCAACGGACCTCCGCTCATACACGCTGACCTGGTGCATCCAGGACGCGTAGCGCTGGATTCTCTTCCAAGTCTCTGGCGATGGATCCCCCACGATCCTGAACTAAAACGATCCTAAACTTGAGCGTTCGATTTCCTCAACGGGCGATCTAGGCCACGTACCACGCTTGAACCGGACGCCAGATATTCATAAACCCAAGTATCGCCAGGCAACACCTCCAGAAGGGTATCCAATCTGTCTTGTGTCTCCCACAATGTGCTGAGGGCAGGTTCTTCGAGATATCGTCAAGCACGAGCGAGATTCGCGACACTCGATCGGGGGACAAGCTGGCTGGCGATAAGTCTCGCCAGTTCGCAAATCTTGAAAACGCGATTGGACGCGCTCTCGTCGAAGATCATGGTGGCCGGCGAGTCCAAGACCCGTTGTCAGATCGAGAGTAACCAACGCGATCCCATTCTCCTCCAGTCAACCGATCATGACGACTCCGGCCGAATGGCAAAACACTGGAACATTCGGGCCAGAACAAGCGGACCTCGACGTGGCCTACGCGACGTCTTTACCTCCTGACGCTGCCCTGGCATGGGTCGAGGCTCGACTTGCGGAAGTTCAATCCCATTTTGCAAACCTCGGCACGAAAAGAAACCACCTCTTCCCCATCTACCACCTCCCAAAAGCCGTCTTGTTCCAAATCTTGACGTGGGTCGCGCGATCAAACACTTCCTCCGAGGGCGAAGAGAGCGGGTATTCGTATCGTCGTTCCTCCCCGGACCAGACGAAGGACCTCGTTCATTTATCTCAGTCGTGCAAGTTGTTTCGGGCAGCTGCGTTGGAGAGGCCAGAGTTGTGGGTTAGGGTTAACCTTGGGTATCCGACCCTTGCGAAGTTGTTTTTGGAGCGGTCGGGGGATAAGTTCTTGAAGGTGTGCTTGCATCCAAATGCTATGTCTCCCACCGCTTTGAAATCCATACCGCTGGAAATCCTCCAACCACACCTCGGCCGAATTACGAACTTGGGCCTTACCTTTATCACCGAACCCCAACTGGGATGCGCCAGCGAGAACCCCCTCGCGATATATATGCCGACGTTGCGGACGTTACGACTCCGTGATGTCCGCAAGGAATCCAGGAAGGGGGTTGAAAATGGTTCAAACCCGGCTCTTCCGCCTCTCGTCTTCCCCACTCCAAACGGTCCGTACCCGGAACTGCGAAAGGTTGTCCTCACGTCCGTCGACGTGCCCTGGGATTCTTCACTGTTCAACGGCCTTACAGAACTCGACCTGAGTCACCAAGACTCATGCCACGCTCCAACCATTGCAGAGTTTGTCACGGTCTTGGGACAGTGCCCAGGGTTGGAGAAATTGCACCTCTGCGATTCAGGACCGAAGGAGCTACCCGATCCTCCAGCTGCGCCAGACGTGAAGAAAGTCCAACTGCCCAATTTACGAGACTTGTCGATCATCCACGACCAAGGCCGGTATATGGACATCCCCCTCCTCCTCTCGAGGATCTCCATCCCACAGTCCACCGGCATTCATATTCAGTGCAACGAGGCCGTCGATCCGGTAATCCGCTTCTCCCGAATGTTCCCTCCAGAACACCCCTTCCACGAGGAAATGCCGAAATACGGGACTTTGAAGCACCTCCACTCTTTCACGTTCTTCCATTTCCGTCTCATTGACAAGTCGGGCGGCGGGTTTCTGTCCTTCAGGGTAAATCGCCACGATCAAACTGTCCAAAACAAAGCGTCCATCATCGATTTCTTCCGGACTTTTGGCGAGCCTGTCCAGTACGCGGAGATTCACCCTTCGAGGGAAACCGACCCATGGCCGGATATCCTCGAAAGTCTTCCGAACGTGGAGTCCATGCAGTTCAAACGCGGACTCGAGCACGCCAATTTCGCTGAGGTGATGTCTACCGATGTCTGCCCAAGGCTCAAGAAGCTCTCCCTCGAGTACAGCACCCACACCACCGCGCACCAGTCAGCATGGTTGACTATTGTCAAAACTCGAGCGGAGAAAGGAATGAAGCTTGAGGAACTCGGGCTCTCCTTCGAGAAGGGTGCAGAACTTCTCACGGACGATGTGGTGGACGAGCTTAAGTTATACACGGACAATTTCCGGTGCAATAAGTTGATCTAGTTCTGGAGTTTGTGCTGATTGGTGGGGTAGCAAGGTGGGGTGCAAGAATTTATGCATCAAGGTATAGGTCTCTAGTCTACGTTTATGTGTACACAGTATGGTGGTAATCTCGACATTGGGGGAAGTGATAAGATGGCGTGTCAGTTCTGTGAGAATCACGGCTCAGTTGGGACCTGGGTTATCGGACGTGTGCGGGAGCACCTACCGGTGGCAAGATCTTTGCAGGTCCCGACGTCCCACAACTCTGTTCCATATCCTCTTCTTCAGCCCGCAGTCTGCCCAAAGCAGCAGCAAGCATTCGCTGCCTGCGTTCTTCCCGCGCGAATTCTGGAAGAGGTGAATCGAAAGTTCCACCAAGGGTGTATCCGGCATCCGACGGCTCAGAGTCGTAGAAATCGCCGTCCACGAGTCTGTGGGTCCCCCGAACCAAGGAGAACTCGTATTCGGCCACTTCATTATTCAGCTGCGAGTTAAGTTCCTTGAACTGTCCCGCGGATACGTGGTTAATAGTCAATGTATGCGTGTGGTTTCGAGGTGGACACTCACGTTGTTATCGTGGTCGCCCCAAACGTTGTGTGCCAACTCATGGCACAACACTTTCCGAGTCTCCTTGTAGCTCCTGAACCCGTCATACTTGTCGGTACGGATACGAAGCTTGATGGATTGCCCCCGGTTGACGTTCAAACCCAACAGCCCTGGGTGCTCATGCGGGGCGAGTTCTGTTAACAATCCAACAGAGAACTTGTGCGAGTTCATGACATGGAGGATTGCATCATCGTTCGCTAGTTTCGTGAGCAAGGACCGAGCTGAGTCGGGGTTTGGGAGGTGTGCTAGAGGTTGGATGTCGTGAAAGCGGTAGCTCAGATTCGAGGCTGAAGCTTTGGACCGGCTCGACGGAGAATACGTCTATATGGATTCCACCGTTAATCAACTCGATATACTCGTGACCGTTGTATGACGTACCCTCGCCTGTCCCTCCCTGTTCCTCAGAATCTGTTCCGTTCGGTTCTTCTCATCTTCTACGGCCCTAAGGCCACCGATCTCCTCCGCGGTAGACCCTAACATCTGAACTTTGGTCCCATCTTTCAAGCCAAAGTCCTCGAGGGTGTCATCGCTCTTTGCCAACGCCTTCTTCCCTTTGAACAGCAGCTTCTGGTTTTCGACCGGGACTGACGTAAGCTCCTCGAGCTGGGCCCGAAACGAAGAGACCGTGCTCGTCAGATCAACTTGGACGGCGTAGGACTGCCCCTTGTGAGAGACGGATACGGTGGCAGCCATTGTGAGGGAGCACGTTGTGGTTAGCGCGAGCAAACGAGTAGAGGTGACATCCGCAGCGGTCGTCTTACTACAAGGTGCCTCGGAGTTGAGCTGTGGTTTCTGCTGACTGATCGAACGGATCAAAACTCTCGTCATCCAGCATCTCGACGCTGACAATACCATGGGAGATCGGAGCGCCTGCCCTTGCGAATAACCTCTGCCCTTGCTCCCTCGGGATCGCACCAGATAGTCTATAGGAAAGTCATGCCGAACCCTTTCCGAGGGGCTTCGGGCTCGAGTGAGAACATTCGATTCCATTCTATTTTCGAGGATCCTGATGATCAACAGCGAAGATACAGAGGGCGGTGGATGGTCTCAAAATACTTTTGGACATCGCGAAGGAGTCGTCCGATATATTTCCTCCCCTAAAATCTGCCCTGGGATGCGTCAATGCACTCATGAAGCATTACGGAGTACCCTCATTTCATACCGCTACTACCTAAGGTTTACAACCTCCTAGGAATACAAAGACGTCAGGGAGAAGGTCAACCAACTCGTCCCGTGGTTGACGAAGCTGAAGGATAATATCTCTATCGGTAAGGCTGACCTTGATCCTGAGGAGGAGCGACGGCGCGAGGAATTCTCCAGGTGAATGCCACCAGCTCTCTGTAACCCGATCTAATCTGGTGTTTAGGTCTTTAGAGGAAATCGGAGAGCGGTCACAGGCTTTATTGGTGAAGAAAGACAAGGCGAGATTCTTGGACAAAACGAAAGATTCTCAAGAGGTGGTAAACCTCGTCGAGCAACTCCGGACTGCAATCGTATACTATCAGGTAAGTGGGGACACGTGGTGTATATCAGGGTTAACGCGCATGAAATAGCTTTCACAACAACAGTCGATTTACAATCAGATAGGGAGACTAACTGTATGATTCCTCATCGGTTATAACCTCGCCCCCAGTGTTGACGAGACACCCGGTTCTACAAGACTTTCTTTGACACGCTTCTAAAACTGCACGAGGTACGATCCCGTGTATTTGTTGCAGTGCTTACCTGATGGGTGAGCAGAGATCACCAACAACGAAGGCGAAGATTGAGACCGTTTTTGCACGGCTAGACAGACTGGGCTTAGGGGAGGACGGCGAGGGTGTGGCCGATGTGCAGGAGTCGATGCGACGGACCGAATTGTTCAGGTAGGTTACCTGGGCTCATCTTGAACCGATCCTGTGAATCCCTTCCAGCACCCTCGATCGGATCAAGCACGACCTTTGGGTGGTGCTAGGTCGCGTTGAGGCCATGGGCTACACGGAAAACGATGAGGATGTTCAGATTGTGTCTGAACTTATGGACGATATTCGGGACGCTGTCGCCGACTACCAGGTTAGTTGTGACCCCCGACAGTTCCTACGCTCCCCTCATCCAGGCAATCGATCTAGACGGCGCACTAGCGTGCAATCTACAACCAAAATCTCAAGCTTATTGTGAGTCATAAATGCGGTTGCTTTCAGATATCTCTGACAGTTCGACAGGATGAAGGTGAGGCGCGTTTCGAACATGAACAGGAGCTGAAGCGCCTGATTTGTGTGTTTTAAAGCCCAAATGTTGGTTTTGAATGGTTGTCGTCGCGCGTATGGAGCAGGATATCGACATGGGGGTCGGAACGGCTGTCTCAGGGGAACTAGAGAAAGCGTGTTGAACGAGATCGAGCTCTGGGCCGAGGATTCCGAACAGTCTCCCATCTTCTGCCTCAACGGGCTCGCTGGGACAGGGAAGTCCACGATCGCGCAAACGATCGCAGAGAGACTGTTCGCTGACAACCGTTTGGGGGCCTCGTTTTTCTGCTCGAGAGATGCAGAGGATCGCAGTAATCTCCGGTTCATCCTCCCCACGCTGGCATTCCAACTTGCACAACAATACCCCGAATTCCGATCCTCGTTTGTCCCTCTGCTCCAGTCCGATCCTGACATCGTATATGAGGCGCTTCAAGATCAAATGGAAAAGCTTTTGGTCCGAGCCGCTCTGCTCCGCAGGTATCTCGACAGTGATAGTTATCGATGCCCTTGATGAGTGCAAGGATGAAGACCCAGAATCCGCCATCCTCCTAGTCCTGGGACGATCGGCTCCCAGGATTCCCCGGGTCAAGTTCTTTGTGACCAGCCGACCGGAGATGCACATCATGGCCGGGTTCCGCGGCCCGCTGTTGCGGGGTTTAACGGACGTCTTCGTCCTCCATGACGTAGAACCTCACACCGTCAACAGTGACATCCACCGTTTTTTCGAGCACGAGCTATCAAAGCTCGCGCAGCGACGCGGCATTGAAGGTTGGCCAACGAGGGGGCAGCTCGAATCATTGCGTAGAAGGGCAGCCGGCTTCTTTGTATACGCTGTTGCAACGCTTAATTTCCTTGACCACAAGTTTCAAGATCCTTCAGACCGGCTCGATATGATCATGAAATGTCCGGAGAACACAACCCATGAAGGCAAAGCCAAGCTGAAGGCGTACACCAGCCTCGACTCCCTCTACAAATCAATATTACAGGCAGCTTTCCTCGAGAACGACGCCGATGACGACGCTATGGTCCGCTCCGTCCTCAGTGCTGTAGTCCTAGCCACAAACCCCCTTTCGCAATCTGCGATCGCGACACTGTTGAATTTTCAGCGCAGCAGAGTCTTGCGGCTCCTCGAGGCAATCCAATCACTGCTGGTACTACCCGAAGATCCCAACCGTCCCGTTCAGCTGTTTCATAAGTCCATCTCCGACTTCACTACGGACCCCACCCGCTGCACCGACACACGCTTCTACATATCCCCCGATCAACACACCGGACTTGCCCTCCACTGCCTCGAACTTATGAATAAGTTCCTGGGGGATGCCACGCGCTCAGCTTCCAACCAAGTTCTTCATTCCGAGGTGAAGTGTTTGCTGAAGAGGGTCGAAGACAGTGGAACTCATGGTGCACTGGAGTACGCGTGCAGGTCGTGGCACAAGCACCTTATCGTGACAAACCACCTGACCGCGGATGTTGTTTCCACTTTGTCCGTCTTCTTGGAGGAGAAACTCGTATTCTGGTTGGAGGTCTCGATGGCTCTCGGCGTCAGTGAGGATCCCGCATCTGCATTGGTCGCGATAGTGGAATGGTTGAAAAAGGTGTGTTCGGAGCGGTGATTCGACCGCCCGGGCTCTTGATGCTAAACCGAGGTCCGACCTAGGTGTCCGTCGGTGTTGACACTCTGCTTGACATTGTTACCGACTGCCTCCGCTTCGTAACCGAAACCTACGGGGCCGTCCCCAAATGGACAAATTTAGAGCAGTTCGATCCTAAGTCCCAGGAATACCTCCTGCTTCTCACTTCCCTCCTGGACGACCCGATAGATAGGAGGGCCACAACAGCTCTTATGGGTGAGGGTGCTTCTATTGTTCTTGAAATCCTCGCCAAAGTACGTGTTCGTCGATCTTTCTGAGCTCAACATAAGACCATATTGATTTTGCTGATACTCATCCTCCTCTACCTGCAGGTTATTGATAGCAGAGCATTTGGAAGGCTTTCAAACAAGATCCTCGGCGTGTTGCGCAGCCTCGCGTACAATGCTTATCAGATTCCAAACCGATACAAAATCGACCGGAGTCTACACTTCGATGTTGATTCCACAGTTTTCGCTAGCGGGAGGTTTTCGGAGGTTCGAAGGGGGACATTGGGTGGTCAAGTGGTTGCTGTCAAGACCCTACGGATGTCGCTCGATAGTGACGTGTCCGAGATCCACAAGGTCAGATCCACAGGGCTCTACTGTTTTCGATCTGTACCAACCAGCACACGCCGGTCTTAGAGCTTCTGCAGGGATGCTATCCTCTGGAGGAGTGTCTCTCACCCTAATATCCATGGTCTTATGGCGGTAGAGGTTGACAGTTACACCGGGGAGTGTTTGATGATCTCCGAGCTCATGGTGAACGGTGACATCGTAGAGTTCATTCGCTCCAACTCAGTGAACCGACTTCGTCTGGTAACTAGCCTTTTGTTCTCCTCAGCAACAACACAACTTATCCTTCCTCCACCCAGCTTGCGGATGCCGCTGAAGGCTTGGAGTTCCTCCACGGTCACAGGATTCTTCACGGGAGCATCAAAGGGGTAAGTTCTCATCGTCCACGTTGTCTTTCGTTTGTTCCTCCGATATTGATTTCTATCTTCACTTGGGTGACAGTCCAACATCCTGATCACGAACGGAATACCCCCTCGAGCCCGCCTCTCTGATTTCGGTTGTTCGGTCATCTTTGCCCCGGCGACGTCCTTTCAATTCGTCACGCCCACCGAGATAAGCCCCCGCTGGGGGGCAGCATCCTATTTGGCTCCGGAACTGATATTTCCATCGAAGTTCGGTCTCAACCGTTCGCGACCATCTAAAGCGGGGGACATTTATGCCCTTGGAATGACTATGTACGAAATCGTGACAGGAGTCCCCCCATTTCGCGTGGAGAACTTCAGAGCTGAGCAAATTATGTGGGGTGTATTGGACGGAATGCGGCCTACAAAACCAGAAAATGCGGAAATTATTGGCTTCGGACGAGGTGTTTGGAACCTGGTTGAGCAGTGTTGGATGGAGGACCGGACGCAGCGACCCACGGCTAGTAGTGTGCGCCAGCGTCTGGTTATCGCACAATCTCTTTCATCAGTTGTCCCTCCTGGTCCGATGGTGGTGGTTCGGGAGGCCCAGGCTGACTCTCGGGTATCCAGCATGGTCAACCTATTCGATGATGTGTACCAGCAGATCACCCAATTGACCCAGACGGAGGGGGTAACGAGGAAGGAGGCGGTAGATATGACCGACAAGATACCGGCTCTATACTCGAACGTTCGGTTTCCCCAACTGTTCGAGAGGGGTTCTGGATGTTCGACCGCCTCTATCCCGGCGAGTTCATTGACAGCTTCCGTGCGAGATTCAGCTTTGGGTCCCCTCGTGCCCCGCTTCCGCCCCAAGATTGAGCTTTAACCACCACGATCATGTATTCGAACCCGAAGTGTTCTTGTTTTGCTTGCACGGCCCATCGCTCTCACTTGTAATTTTGTGCTTGTAATTTATGTACCCTCGTCTACGAGAGGATATTTGTTACCCCAGAAGTGGTTTCCTTGAAGTCACCCAGGCTACCAATGGACTGCCTCGCGAGGTCATAGATTAGGAAGGGTTCGTCTCCGTCCCAAAGGCGAACAAGGTGCGTCTCCTTCGCTTCACCGTCCAGTTCCAGTGTTTCCCAAGAATTACAACAGGGTGAGGGAACTCACGCCACCAAGAGTATCACGAGATAGTTCGAGGAGCTCGTAGCCTGGCAAAGGGTGTCGGAGGACGGACCGATCGACCCAGGGCTTGGGCTGTGTGCTGGTGTTTGACCGTCACAGCATCTTGTTTACCAACCATCCATTTTGATCCGACGGTGGTGGTTCCCTCGGGGCTACCGACCGGTGGAGTTGTGGAGTGCCCTTGTCTATGCGGGTCGTGAGGCTCGGGCAAGGATTGAGGTGCTCAAGGGTGCTCACCCCGGCGTTACCCTGTCACGGGATCGGGAGGCGGAACGAGCGTGCGAACTTCGTCCGTCTGTCTTCTTCCTTCCCTCTGTCTGACACGGGTGTGCGCCGAGCGTATGATACCTTCGAGACCTATAAGTACCACTTGATCGGAGACTGAAAGTTGCTTGAAAATGTCGAGGTGCGAGATGTTCTACAAGTACGATGCTTAATTCTTATGGCCCGTCGTTTCCAGACCCGAGAGTGATCCTCTCTTCTCCAATGGGAAAGACGAATACGACGGAGAAGCGTACGATATCTCCCACCTCGAAGAACACTCTCATCGACCACCGGAACTGGTCACGTTGCCTCACTGCTACAAGGATGGGACGTCTATCGATTGGCTGTACGAAGAAGCCGCTGAACGGGAGCGAAGACACCGGCTTAATACCCTCCACGGTCTACGCGGACTGCTAACGCTCGCCTTGAACTCCACTCAGATGTGGATGGTAATCATCGCGACTGGTATCGGTATTGGTGTTATCGGGGCCTGGTTAGATGTACTGGTCAAGTGGTGGGTGAGATATCAGTCTCGATCTTAGCCGTGAACTTAAGGTGGCATGCAGGCTGGGCGATATTCGAGAGGGCCGCTGTGATCGAGGCATATTCTACAACCAGGTTGTGTGTTGCAGCGGTCTGGATTGTGAGCACCGAATCTCTGGATGTATGGTGGTTGCCTCACGCACAATACCCAGCCGGAGAGATATGTACTAGCTGGCAAACCTGGGGCGAATACATGAATATCACGTCAATATTCGGACAATCTCTCCTACAATCTTCGGTCTACATCGCCCTTGCAGTACGTTTCTCCCTTGGAACCCCTTCCCACCTGATCTCACCCTGTTATGGAGGTCGTTTTCAGCGGAAGTGCAGCGATTCTTGTGAAGACATACGCCCCATAGTGAGTACCCTCTAGTCTCCACCGCAGTTCTTTTCTGACCATTTCTTTACAGTGCGTTCCACACAGGAAGTAGGGAGCCGTGGATCCCATTCTCAAAGTAGAACTAACGCGCTCCCTTAGTCCCTGAAATAAAAGCAGTAAGCGCATAAGCAGTTAGGCCTCAGGGCACAAGCTCGATGCCGTTCCAGATTTTAGGTGGTTACGTCTTGGATGCGTTCCTGAGTGCGTGGACACTCCTCATCAAGTCACTCGGTCTCGCGCTAGCGGTCTCCTCTGGGCTGTCCTTGGGGAAAGAGGTGAGTACACAGTGCTTGTGCCATTTGCGGTTCTAAAAGTTTTGACCCTATCTGTTGAAGGGTCCACTTGTTCATGTATCGTGCTGCATGGCTCGTTTGCTTTCCAAACTTTTTAAGCAGCTTCGACAGAACGAAGGTATGAGGAGCGATCCGTCGGTGGATCCCCATCATTCAAATTCGGATAGCCCAGAAACGCAGGATTTTAGCTGCCGCTGCCGCTGCCGGAGTGTCAGTCGCGTTCGGGAGCCCTTTGGGTGGGGTTTTGTTCGGCCTCGAGGGTATGACGATGAGTCAAGTACTCGTCTTTTATCGCTGATGTGTGATTTCTAGAACTGGACACTTTTTCGAAGGAGACGGACGTAATGTGGAGAGGCTTCGTGATATCTGTCATCGCTGCTGTATCACTCCAGTACGTCGACCCATTCGGCACCAAGAAACTGGTTCTCTTTGGGGTGGGCGTGACTTGCACTGATGCGGACACGTGGGCTGATTCACTTACTCTAGGTCAGTTCCGTGACTGATAACGTGTGGCGGGCATTCGAGCTGGTGTGATCTCTTCAATCTCTGCCTCCCTGTGATCTGAAGCGTTTCTAGATTCCTTGGATCACATTAGGAGTCATTGGGGTACGTGGGAGTGTCTGGGAACTGCGGGATGCAACACTCATCTTGCGATAAGGGTGCCTTAGGGTCTTTGCTGATCAAACTCAACGTTCGATTTGCCGTGTATCGACGAAACAGCATATTGCATCAATGGCCAGTGATGGAAGTTGTCGGTGTGAGCGCAATCACGGCGGCCGTTAGTTATCTCGTAAGCTTCGTTCCACGTTAGCGGACGCGGCATGACCCTAACCCCTCCCAGGTCGTTTTCCTCAGGTACGTACAGTTCACGTTAGTCCCGATTGATTTATCGTTGACCGTCACGGTCGCGCCGTCCCAGAGTCCAATCTTCTGAACTTGTTGCGAATTTGTTCGTGGAGTGTGAACCGTCAAGACCCGATTACCACGGGTTGTGCAAGTATGTTTGTGCGCATCGCGACCCCGAGGGAATCTGTTTGTTCATTCCTTTTCAAGTCCGACAGCGCTTTGGCGCAACACATTCCTGCTGGTGCTCACCGCTCTCATCAAGGTGCTTTTCACAGCGTGGAGTTTCGGCATGATGGTGGGACATTTCATCGAAGGCTCCTTTTGTTCCTCACTGAAACGTTGCAGATCCCTGCCGGAATTTTCTTACCCACGATTGCGATCGGTGCTTGCTTAGGGAGGGCCATGGGGCTCATCACGTAAGCCAGAAGGGGGGTATGACGGCTCTTCACTGACTGGATTGTAGGCAGGGTCTTCATGCAGCATACTATGATGCTTGGATATTCGGTGCATGCCCTTCAGAGCAGACTATCCCTTGTGTATCCCCTGGTTTCTATTCTGTTATAGGCGCTGCAGCCATGTTGGGTGGCGTCACAAGAATGACCAGTAAGCCTTTGAACCCAAAACAATGGGCCCCGTTCTCACTATTGCTTTTAGTCTCTTTAGTGGTGATCATGTTTGAGTTGACTGGTGCATTATCTCATGTGTTACCCATCATGGTTTCTGTTATGACAGCGAAATGGGTTGGGGAGGCATTTGGAAAGGAGGGTATTTACCCACAGTGGATTGCATTGAGGAATTATCCCTGGATGCCACCACACGAATACAGGGATAAGGATGAGAAGGTGAATACAGAGAGCATTATGTGTCCTGTCACCAAACTTGTGGTGATTGAGGGGATTAGGACAACACTTGGGCATCTAGGTTGGTAATATGTCTAGTTTTGTTTTCCCTGATCTGAACCTTTGTTTAAGATGAACTTGTACAAAGGTACAACTTTACTGGGTTTCCAGTGGTACAGGAGGAGATGTTCCTTGGTTTTGTTGGAAGGGAGAAGCTGAGACTGGCTCTTGGTTTGCCTTCAACATATTTATCTCTTTTGGTGCTTACTATACCTGTAGAACAACTACTGGGTGAAAGGTCACCAGCAGAACTGGCCCAAGATTGCACCTTCTCCTCCACCTATGCTACTTCAGAGACTGGTCTCATTGACCTTTCATCCCTCATGGAGGTTTCAGTCTTGGAACTTCGGACAGAGGTACCCCTGGAACTTGTAGTGAATATGATACAACAAATGGTATGTACTGTTTCTCCATTGTTCCTCTGCTGCTCAATGAGGCATACAACTTCCTGTAGAACTTGCAGCAGATCCTTTTCACAAAACAGGGGAGGCTCATAGGATTAATAACCAAGTCTGATATTGTAGATTTATTGACTGCACACCTGCCCCATAGGGCAGCATTGGCTGATTTTGTGGAGGGTAAGGGAGGGTAGAATGTGCTGATAAACTTACACTTAGTTTAGTTGAGTCTGAGGTGGGAAGCTTCTGAGCTGTTACCTTCGGGACTCCTGAATTGTCAAGCATGGCCTCTTTATAACTAAATACTCCTGCCATCAAGTTGTTTAAGCAGTAATGCTGCTATGTGAATCTCTCAGTGGAATGTAATGGTCCTTCATTTAGGACTGGCCAGTATTTTCTGGTGAGAACATGACATTGGCAGAGAGTTCATAGGGCAACATTTGTCTATTGTAAACAAGGAAAGTGTTCAATGATATAAGTGGGTGGGAGAGAATACCTTTGGAAAGAAGGAAAGAAAGATATAGGGATTGAAGTGGTGTGGGTGAAACTGGGTCAAGAAGTGTTAAGAAGTATTGGTGGGATCATTTGATTCTTTGAGCTGGAGACATGGAATTAATAGGTGCAGGAAACACTGCTATTTTGAGGAACTTACCATTCCTGCCTCAATTTCCTGGAGGAGCTCCCTACAGTCCTTCATATCTTCACACTGTCTTGTTTGGTTGTATTGATTATTGGTGTCAGGGGTCTATGGGAGAATAATAAGCTTGGCGGAACTCTTTAAGGTCAGCAGTGGAAGTGGCTATACCTTCATTAAGTTCTTCCTCCTGTAGAAAGAGGAGCTCGGTGATGGTAACAGGGAGATGGATGGGGCAATCCAAATAAAGGACTTGGAAGGTGGGACGGCTGAAGAGGTGATTAGTGATAATCACTTGAGGTGAGGTGAATTGGAAGAGGGGATTAGTGCAGAAGCTAACAACAGCAAGGGGATATTGATGAGAGGAATGCCTCCACTCAAAGTGATAATTTGCGCCTAAGAGAAATGGGGGGGGGAGTGAAACCCTGATCTAGGGTGGAAAAGGGGTGATAGTAGGGCTGGTGTATGAGATGATTGTGAGAATGATTAACTTGTAGACTTCTCAAAAGTCTATAATCCCAGGCGTCAAGTCTTATGTCTGGGATGCAGACTAGAGGAATAGGTGAGGTAGAGGGATGGGGATTTGGGAGGCCTATTGACATACAGGAGACAGACAACTGGTCTGTCAGCAGTCTATCAGTCTAGGGTGTTGAGTCAGAGAATAAGATGGTCCCTTACTAAGAAGGAGATAGATTGCTTGGTAGCAATAGATGTGATTACAGAGAAGAGTGAGATTGGGGGTAAAGGTGAAGAGGGCCTGATATATATACTCCCCAGATCATGATCACATGATGGATCACATGTTCTATCATATGCTCTTGTTTACTACTATCAAGAGATTTGTGACATAAAAAAGAAAATGCTACCATGTTATATAAATAAACTAGTTACTACAATCAATGCAATAACTAGCAACACTCCTGACCAAGCCCAGGACATATGTGGATAGGATGGTCACAATGGTGGCAAGAATGAGGACAGTAAATTACATCACAACCCTCCCAGCAACAGTCTGATCACCCAAAAATATTGTGCTCTGTCTCTTCAGACAACATTTCTGGAACACCTCCTGCACCATCATCATCCTGCACTCTGGCTGTCTCTGCTGCCAGAAATGTCTCACTTGCATCCTCAAACATTGGTGAGGATCCCAAGGCATTGTCCTCTGTTGAGTGTAGGGCTTCCAATTCTCCTGATTCTCCCAATGAGATAAAGCCCTCTTCTCAATGATAGAAGAGGAAGTCTGAAAGAATAATAGAGCACATTAGTCTCTCATAAGTGTGGGAATTGGTAAACCAGGATGAACCATCAATGATGTTGATGTACAATGATGAGGGGGGGTGTAAAAGGGAACTTGAGGAGGAGGAAGAGAGGGATTCAAGCCTGGGGATGGGTATGGAGTCAGGGGACTGCTGGGGGGAGATTGTGGAGATGAGACCAATGGGAGGGGGATGGGATGGTCAATGTCAGGGCAACCCTTGCACCCTGGATTACACAACCAATCCATCAGTAACGGATTTCTCTGTCATGTGATACTCTGCTGGGAAGTCTGCTGAGGCACACTAGGATTGCAAAGCGTCTAGGGCCACCAAAGGGATAAGGGGGAGTTGTCCTACTAACACAAGGTTGTCCGTCTGCAAGGCAGGGAGATAGGAGTTCACAACGACTAGGGGCTGACTGGTATTAACCAGAGTTGGGAGAGGGGAGGGACCGAAGAGAACAAGGGGGTGGTGCTGAGGTCATTCAGAGGACCTTCTCAAGGTTCTTCAATGCAAAGCAGGAAGCAAGAGGGATCCTGAGTTATCAAACTTAGGGGGGTACAAGAGATATCTAGCCTACTTATAAAGGACCACTATAGGGCAGGTCTGGTGCACAGACCATGCCCCTAAAAGGAAAAGGAGTGGGTCATGGAAGGGATGAGTCATGAAGAACAATGGAGAGTGAGTCATCAAAAGGGCTAGACAGGGGCTGGAACATTCTATGGAAGGAATGGAACATTCCAGAAGGTTCTGAGAAGGAGTGGAGTGTGGAGTGGAACAAGTGGAGCTATGAGTCACTGATGGTCTGGATGGGATCTAGAGCAGGGCCAGATGTGACTGGGCTTGGTCTGGGCAGTGGAGCATCATTGATGGAGTCCTGCGATTGGCTGGTGGGGAAAGGGGATATTAGGATTCCAAGTACAGTGAGGAATCCCCATCAAACTTTTCCCTCACCTCCAACCATTGATATGTCTTCATCCTCCGCCAACAACATCCACAACATCTTGTTCCATGGTCGCCCCTACCTTGTCCAGACCAATGGGATGTACGAAAACAACTCCAGCTTCTCTTGTCCTATCTCCAGGGGAGTCTTTGTCAACCATGGCTTCGACCGCATCGGCTTTGGACACTACCCCTCCATTGGGGAGATTGTCAGACGTGCCTGGCTGTACAATGGCGACAATGTTGGGGAAGCCTTCAACAACCTCTACCTTGGCAACACAATCTGGGCCTCTGCTATCTCCGCTGAGTTCTCCCTGAACAATGGTCAGAAGGAAGTCATCAAGCCTCTTGTGGAGCTTCTCAAGAGGGGGATCTTTGACCAGGAGAGTAGGGAGCCAAGGAGTGACATTGAGGAGAGGGCCATGAGGTATTCGGAAGTATGTGACAACCACCTCCTCAACTACGTTGTGGAGTTGCACCAGAAGGTAGGACTGTCGTGTGATCCTTGTTGTGACCATGCTGACATGTCCTCTAGTGGAATGAGGAGTTGGCCAAGTGCTGTGCTTTGGAGTTGGTGGTGGATTGTCAGGTTAGGGAGCTGGAGAGGGTGGACTTGCATGTCCAGGACTTGGTGGGTGAGATGGAGGTGATGAGGAACACCGCGAGGAACCAGCAGCATTTATTGATGAAGTTGGCGCGCCTATCAGAACAGGTGGGGGGTTTTGTCTTGGGTGTTACATTCCCAGACTAACCTGTCAATAGGTCCGCAACTGCCAGTATATGCACAGCAAAGGGAATGTGGAGAGTCCTTTGAGCTCCCAGATGATGACTCTGAGTTCTTGTCCAGGTCCAAAGGATCCTCCAAGTCATCCCATGGCAAGGCTCGTGCCATCCCTTATGTTGTCCCTATCCATGTTCCTGGTCCAGTGACCACTGGGCAGAGGGCGTCCCATCGTCAACCTTGTCAAGGTCCTTGCGTCAGGAGAAGCACCGGTTCTGGATCACTGAGGAGGGAAGCCAGGATAGTTCCTCAGGGTGGGAGGTACATGTCGATGTCTCCAGAGTTGGAGGCTGTTGGAGGTTCGGTCCATACGGCGTCGGCCTTGTCTTACTTCCCGCCATCTGTGGCTGGTCCCTCTGATCCATCCCTGCCATCTTCCTACGTTCCTAATCCTTCCCTGTCACTCCTCATTTGGCCTTGATCACTGAGAGGGACCTGGACTTCATGGAGGGTGACAGAAGTCCTTATGGATCCGACATGGAGGCTGCCTTGGACACTCAAACGTATAATCAGCTGGTGGTGGATGAGTGGGTGAACCGGCAGGGTGAAGTGTTCATTGAGGAGACTGAGGGTGCTGTTGAGGCAATCATAGAGGATTGGGGAGTGGAAGATGGACCTTCTGGTGCCTAGTGTAGCTTGTCCATCTTGTGTGCTCATGACCCCAAAGTGGTCCAATGAATAATATACTGTTGTCCATCTTTGAAGTGTGAAAGGTGAAGGAGTGTGGGTTTGTAACTGGAGGTGGAAGTATGTACAAAAAGGAAAGAGTTGAGTATAAGCTGTGCCAGAGGCAAGTGTGATGACAGTCAAGGTTAGATCAGAGATCCAAGAGTTGGAATGCTGCCTCCACAGTAGTGGCAGAAGGAAGGGCTCTCTGCACCCCCCCAGCAAGGATAGAAATTGCAGACACAACTCCATGTGCGAATTGCTGCATGGGAATCCAATGCTCATCAACAAAATGTCTATGCTCCACTTTAGGAGAACTAAGAAGGACTGACATCAGCAGAAGACATGGACATCATTGATAATGAAGAGGGGAAGGTGTTGAGAGGGTTGTCTGGATCATAAAGGAGGAGAAGAAAGCAAGGGATGGTGATGTGAGGCAGCTTTGGATGAGGGAAAGGAAGGGACAAGCAGGGGGAACTATAAAAGCAATCCAGAACTGAATAGCCCCTATTCCATATGATTCCATGTGCAGCAAAGCACAGTAACCCTCTACCCTGAAACACATTCACTAAATACAATACACAGCCATCAATCACACTGCCACTCCATCACAATCAACTAATACAAAAGCACAGCCCACCATCCTGAAACATATTTTAACCCTCACATGTGATCAACATGTGACTTATGTCTTAGTACACATAATTGGGTGACATCTTGAGGAGTAACTTGAGTTTGAGACAATTGGAGTCAAACCACCAGTTCAAGAGTTGTATGTGCTCTCATCAACCCCAAGAGCAATATCAAATAGAAGATGGAATACTCTGAAGTGAAGCTGCACATTTGGTAAGTAGTGTGACACAACCTTTCATGTAAAAACTATTTCCTACTAAATTAAATTCTGCTACTGCTTTACTCCCTGGAGTTTATTTTGTGAGAGGGAGTGGGGAGGGTAGAGAGTGAGATGATATAACAGGAGAGGGTAACTAGAGTGTGTTCTCTTTGGAAACAACAATGGGGATGGCCCAAGGCTAGAGTGGTTCTAGTGAGGGTTGTCCTATTATTCCTACCCCCCTGTTTTGTCCTGGGCCAATACTGAGGTTAGCTGGTCTGCATTGCATTATATTTACTTTAAATTTTACTGAAATGGACTTCAAGTGTCAGGAAATTGACACTTGTCTGATTTTTTATGCCACTCATTTGCTCTGATTTCTCCTGTAGCTGCAGGACTTCCCCCCCACTAAACAAGCACATTAGGATGTTTAACCTTTGGACCAAGATCACATGACCTGTTCAAACTTGAACAAGTAGCCATTATTAATTGAGAAATGTGAAAATAGGTTTCCTCTACATTCCCTGATCCAACTCAAACATGGGGGCTTCCTGTGTCAAGAGGTTGGGCTTTGTCAATCCACTCACAAATAGTCTGGGGCCTTTCAACAAGTATGATTCAAATCACAGAATATATACAACATTGATCTCTACTAGGGGAGCATGTGGTTAAAGTCCAAAATCAACACCTCTCCAGATTCATACCCAGCAGCCAGATACCGGTGATCACACTGTGTTGCACAAGGTGCTACAAATCTCCCAGACAACTGGAAGAATTCATGTCCAGTGGCTGCATTCTTGATCCTGGTCCCACTGGTATTCTGCCCCTCAGTCCCACCAGTGATGTCCAGGCGGGGTTTGTTTGGAGATTGGTTTGATAACATGGTAGGTGGTCCATCTGGAATCCCAAAGTCCCACCCCTGGGGTGGTGAGTTCACAAAATGCACCCAGACTTTCGCACCACCCACAGTAAGGGAGTCTGGCTGTAGCTGACCTTGGAATGTTACCCCACCAGTCATCTCCCCTGTCCATATGGACCAGGCTTGAATGGATTCTTTGCCCAGGCAAAAAACTTTAGCCCCATCCCCTGATATCCAAAGGTCAATGACCCCATGCCTAGGTGTGGCTACTGTTTGGAGGAGATTTGCCTGTTCCACATCTAAGACATAGATCTTGGTATTTGCCTGCCAAACCATAATTAACCTGTTGTCAATCAGCCGGACATCTCTCTGGTGGGGGTCTGTAGCTTGGGTATGGAAGGATGCTCTACAGAGGCCAGTCAAGATGTCCCAGGTCTTGACCACTCCATCTGAATCACTTGAGAGAACAATGCCATCTCTTGCTTGCAGAGTAATGGATCTGATTGGAGCTTTTGCAGGGGGTGGGGACTCTATGGCTGGGTCCATTGGTGGTGCAGCAATCTGCCAGAACTTGACTGATTGGTCAATGGATGATGAGATAAGGGAGGAGGGGGATAAAAATGCAAGAGAGCTAATGGTACTGGTGTGTCCAACAATGGTCATAATGAGGTGCTGGTCCAAAGCAGTAGTGTCCCAAATGTAGAGTGTAGAAGCAGCAGCAACAGCTACAAGCCTGCCATCAGGGGAGAAACAGCAGTGACTTGTCTTGCTATTGGCCACATGGAATTTGGCCACAATTGCTCTAGAATCAGAGTTTTGAACCACAATGTCTTCCCCTTGACACAAGACAAACTGAGCACCATCCAAGGAGAAAGCAGTATGGGATCCATGATATGTAGGGCCAATTTGGCAACCATCAATGCCCCACTGCTGAACAGTATTGTCACCAGATGCAGACATCAAGAGGTGGGGGTCTGTAGGGGAGAAGCTGACAGAGTTGACATGACCATTAAACCCATCTATGACACAAAAGCAGTCCCCTGCCTGAACATGCCACAAACAGATTGTCTTGTCTATGGACCCTGAGGCAATTGTGGCACAGTCTGGTGAAATAGAAACAGAAACAACCCAGTCAGTGTGTCCATGGAATGTCCTGACAACTCCACCAGTCTGCACATCCCAGAGCTTAATAGTCTCATCATGACTCCCAGATACAAGGAACATCCCATCTGGTGAGAAGACAAGAGATCTCACATGTTTAGTGTGCCCAGAAAGAAGGCCTGTCTGGATACCTGTGATTCCATCAAGGGTAATGATGTCCCCAGACTCTAAACCAACTGCAATGGTATCTTTCCAGCATGTGAGGGTCAGTGGGCTGTGATACAATGTAACTGTACGGCAGCATGTTCCCCATCCAGCTGAAAGCCCTTTAACCACCTTAACAACTTGTAAGAATTCTGCAGTATAGTACTTGTGAAGCCAAGATGAAGAGGGGCAAAATGGGAGGGCAGAATGGTATATCTGGGAAGGGGAGTTGTATAGTGCATCAAAGTGCTCCAAAACAAGACGCTGGCTGTCATTCACCCACTTGCACAAACTCCCTGCCTGAACAAATATGAACACAGGCTTCCTGAGCAGTTGGTCTGCATATAACTCACCAATGTGTACCATTGCTGTATATCATCGAGGGCATAAACACTAATCCCAAGCTTTCCTATCAGGATGAGGGCCTCAACCCAAAACAGCAGATGGGTTGTGAAGAATTTTTCAATTGTTTCCTGTACTTCCTCTACACCTGGACTACTGCCTGGGATCTCAAGAAGGTGCTTTGTCCAGAAGCAACATGCATATTCCAGTGCATCTCCAATGTATTTCTTTCGGCAATCAGGAAGATCTTTAACTTCACTGAGGATGGTGTAGTCATCCAGTCCACAGATGTTCCTCTTCAACCTTTCCCCCATAAGTTTGAGACATGAGAGTAAGATCTCCCTGTGATGAATTGAAGGGTTTATGAGGAATCTGTTGTCTGTGCATCGCCTTGGATCTGTGAGGAAGTCAGGAAATGACTTGTGAAAAATACAAACAGCAGCATCCTTGTTTGTTGGGATAAGAAGGAAAGAGTGGAGGGAACGAAGAGCAGCAGAGACATCAGACACCCCAAGGAGGTCTGAGAGTGCATTGACTGAAAGGGGATCAAATACAAGCAACACTGCCCCAACCACAGTTCTGAACTGGGAATGAGATTTATCATCATCTACATCCACATCATCAACTGCTCGCTTGAAAAACTGGATGTAGAGGAGGTCAATTCCAGACCTCCCTTCATGATATGTGCTTTGTGGAAGTGAGATAATCTGATTTAGCTGTTGGGTGGGTGTGTAGCCCTTGGACATAATAAATTTGATGGCTGTTGAAGCATAGAGGAAGAACCCTGCTGCCTTTCTACAGAGGATGTTGATTGCAGATGGACTTGGCCAATTTTCTGTCAGGTTGTAGTCACTACGCTCTTTAGTAAGTTCAGCCAGCCGTATTTGAAAGAAGTGCTTGATGTCATTGTCCACTATTTCAGGCTTGACCTCATGGAGCTTGAAAACTTCTGTGATCTGGACAAGTGATTTTAAGCGAAATCCAGCACGGATTTTGGGTTCAGGCCGTCCAGTGATGAAGAACTTGACATTGGGGATGTGATCTACATAGCGGGAGAGGATTGACAGGATGGCAGATACAGGTTCTTCATCTTTACACTCATCAAGAGCATCAATGATGATGAGGGTTGGGATCTTGGTAGCTTTGAGTGGTCCAACAATGAGTCTTTCTATTTGTACAGAGAGTGACTGCTGTCCAATATCAGGGTGTATCTTCAAGACCTGCAGCAACTCCCTTCTGAAAGGGGACTCTTGGTGGGCAAGCTGGAAGGCAAGTGTTGGGAATATTGCCTGGAGGTTACTCCGACCTTCAAAGTCTCGTGAGCAGAAGAAGCTAGCCCCAAGCTTCCCATCTGCAAATGCGGTTTCTGCAAATGTCTGGGCAATGGTAGATTTCCCAGTCCCAGCTAGGCCATTCAACCAGAAGACATGCTGGCCTGATTGCCCTATCAACCACTGTTCAATAGCCCAGAGGACCTCCTTCCTTGTTCCCCTCAGACACCCCTGCCTATCCCCACTGTGGTACCCAGCATCTGCGGCATGATACATTCCATTGAGTAGGGCAAGGTCTATTGATTCCTACCCAATGGTTAGTTTAACAGAAATGAGAGACAGGTGCAAGACCCACAGTGAGAAGACAATTCTTCTCATAAATTTCTTGCTGTAGTGAGGTCTGATATACACTTCAGAGGTGGTGCAGGTGGATTGTGTACAGGAACATACCTGATATTCCATCATTGCATCATGGACATCTTCTGCCAGACCAACAAGTTTTCCTGAACCCTCAGCATTTAAGAAAAACCCTGCAACCTTCCCTTGGTCCACTAGTGGTTTCAGTTCATGCAGAATCCCTTCCAGTTTCCTAGCAAACCCCATTTGTCAGACTCAAATCCCAATGTCGGGATAACACGGGGGTTACCGTTTGAGGGTTTCCCTCCTCTCGTGTTCCTTGACTTCGCTCTCTGGAGCAGTCTCGCGGAGTGATTCCGCGAGCCTTTCAACCCGGGTTATCTGCGATACTACAATTTCCCTGCCGGTCGTTGCTTGCTAGAGGAATTGTTAGGATTGTAGATGGGATCGGGGAGAGAGACTGTACGTCGTAATGTTTGAGGACGGCAGCAAGACCGCTCGCCACAGATTTGAGTGGTGGGAAGACATCCGATACCGCGTCGATAGCCGCCTCAGCGGAGGAATACGCAGACATCCAACTCAACTCGTTCTGGGTTCCAGCGGCCTCGTCAAAGGTGCGATCCGAGGATTCCAAATTTCCGTCCTTGCTGGGAGTGGATCGGATGCGATCAGTAACGACAGCGTTGCCTGTGTGGGTGGTGAACCAGTTAGAGCTGTCGCCTGAAATAGTCTCGCTCACGTACTGTCAGGTTCTTGACCATGCGAGGCCGAAAGAACGGGTGTTGTCGAGGATCCGATGGGGAGATCTGATTTCACTTGAGATAACACAACTGGATCGGCCCCTCTTTCCTCGGCAGGGTCGGACTCGCTCCTCGTCTTGCTTCGTGGTCGGCGACCCTTCCGTTGTTCAGAGAGGGATTTTCGCATGTCGGTGCTGAGATGGTGGGACGATAAGGGCGACGGTTCGGTCTATTGCCAGCGAACATCAGCACGTGTGCCGTTTGGCGTTCTGTAGACGCCGAAACACTGAGCGACACCGATCCCATGCCGAAAACACGAACAAGGAGTAGCAGGAACGAACGGAAAAATAGTTTTATCTGGAGTCCATATTGCGATACTCAAGTGGTACACACGATGAGCTGATACTTGCGAATGAATGATAATTAATCTGTTTACAGTGCGAGCGTTTCGTTGTTCTGGTGAATCGTGCTCACGACGGTCCAATTTCCCAGCGGAATGATAACACCAACCTCCGGGCTGATCCTCGCCAGCTGGCCTCATCCGCCAACGGTCATATTTTCCCCTCGTTTCTCGGCTTGCCGTGGTAGTTTCTGACCACGATCCGCATGCCAGCCCAGACCTCTACATTCCAGTCCGCCTCTCAGACCTGGGACCGGGGGCGCTGTGCTGGGACCCGCGGTCCGCGACTGTCACCCCACCCTGGGTTACGCGGCCCGTCCCCACGTCCTCGTCCATTCCGGGATTGGCGGGACTCCGAAACCACCCTGATGACCACCGTCGACAGGTAGTCGCTGCTAGCCCCCCCGCCCGAGCTCACGCTCGTTTGAGAGTACACTGGGGAAGGGGCCAATCATAGGAACCTCTGGAAATCACAGCCGCCAGGGCGATCTGAAAGATGGGAATAAACCCGGAGGGCCGCACTTATATAGTTTAATCAATGCTTCCACGACACCATGAGAAGTGCAGTGGTGTCGCAGTCTGACCTTCGTTTCGTCTTTGGAGCCGATCGGGTGGGGGGCAGAAGGGGAAGCCGCCAACCAACTTTGGACTGACGTTCGGTGCGGCCGTCGGCCGGAAGGATCGGGCCAGTTCTTGGGCGTTCAACAGGTGAAGTAGAAGGCGCGGTCAGTGGGTAGAGGTCGGGTGGGGGAACGTGAAGAAGTGGCCCACGTACGGCATCCCAGACAGTTGAGGAAAAAATACCGGAAGCGCGGGTAACTCCTCCTCTCTGTTCTTCCTTTTATCCCTGGGCAAAGAATCCGGAGACACGCCGGCTCTTGTGGAGGGTCGGACGGAAGGAGCATGAAGAGAAGCGGCGGGATGTTCGCTGGGAAGAAGTTGAGATGATGGGACAGTTTTCCTGACGAGCCGCGGGGAGAGCGTAGTCGCGATCCCTGCCATCAGTCATCAGGGAAAACACCAAATGCTAGTTAACGATAATGAGATCATATGAGCGATAACTGCAAGCTACCTGGTTTTAGACCTAATTATATTTCCCCCCCTTTTATTTTTGCTAACTTGGGGACAATTCGGGCAAGTTCACAGTGAATTAGGTCCTACTTAGAGCATTGTTCACAGCGGATAACCGGCCAAAGAGTATAACATTAGGGAAAACTAGACTGTAGGGTAGCAGGTAATAGAGCGAGATCAAGTCGATAATTGGGGAACATTGAGTAGAAATCTAGGACGGGTATAGAACTAACGAGTAGAGCGGACGAGAGAAACTACTTCATGGAAGTGGGGAGGGCGGCAACCTTGAGCGCGATGGGCCGGTAAGTGCGTCGAGATGGTACCCTCCCTCTGCCGGTAGTCAGGTAAATATGTGAGGGGGATGAGCGTGTTCAACTCACCGGCAATGTTTATAAAGGGAGGCGGTGATCACATGGTACGCACGGGGATTCGCCTTCTTCAGGTCCTCAAGGGTGGCAACGTGGCGATGGTACACATCTTCGTAGTTGGCTGCCGAGAACGGACTCCGTTTCTGGTTGCCATAGTCCTCGAGAGCAGCGTGGACCTATTGAAGTATGTTAATTAACCGGAATTTGTGATGGGCGTAAATTGACTCACTGCGGTGGCAGAGATGGCAACCATTGGAATGGTCACCTCCAGTTCCTCCGGCGCCTCAGTAATGGAGGAGGAGAACAACCCTTCATACAGCTTAGCATCGGAACCAATGAAAAAACTTTGTCGGAGGACCGTCTCGATACCCGAGTGCTGGTATGGCTCGTCTTCCTTGAGCTTTCGGGTCTATGGAAAAAGTGAATTTCAAACCGATATGACGGGACCGGCGATCGTTGATCACCAACTTACCCAAGGATCAAAAGAGTAGATATATGCGAGACTATCAAGAAGGAGTTCATCAGCTTCGTCTCGTGAAGTGACGCGGTATGCTGCAATGGCAGCATCGGCATGGCCGCGGATATCCCCCCTCATGATGCATACTCGTGCGTCGACCTGCAGGGCAAGGGCTGAGATCACAGTAGTTGGGCGCGCGAATAAAAAGACACTCACCAGGGCGGATAACCACCCTCCATAAGAAGGGTCCTTGGAGAGGCGGGATGCGATCTCGACGAATCCACCCTGCTGGGCAGCACGATACAAGACGTCCTTACCAAGCCTGGTCTTTTCGTCCTCTGCAGAAGGGAATGAGTCAATGGATGCAATGTGCTTGTATGCCATCGGAATTGCATCCTGGACAACTGCTTGAATGGCCGTATTTTGAGCGAGCAGGGATAGCTTCCCCGAGACGGGATGAACGAGGCGTGTGACACGCGGCCAGAGGAGTTCGTGTTGCTCGCGGTTGTGGCGGTCAATGGGTATGCTGACACCATCGTCCGATTCCTCATCCGAGTTGGCAGCAGGGTCAGCTGCAGCTTCGGTCTCAACGTCAACGACCTGGTTGGATCGCGGCTGCTCCCACACTGGTGTCTGAGGGGATTCATTCGTCAGATCTGACTAAGGTGGGTGGTATGGAGGCACTTGCCTCGCCCTGTGCCTGGAGGATGCGGCGAGCGGTTGATCGTGGAGGAATGTTTGCGTTTGGCCGTTTGGTCCATTGGGGGATCTAGGTGATTTGCTGAATCAGAATCCGGCACACGCGTCACAGTCGCGAACAAATATAATACTCACCACGGTAAGTTGATCAACTTCCTCCTCTTGTTCCTCAACCTCTTGTTCCTCCTCGTCAAACATTCCGACATATTCATTGTCGCTGTTTGCCTCCTGATCCTCCATAGATTCTGAGGTGGGACCTAAATCACGATATCCCAGTGAGTGAATTGGATTTGAGCCAGAGTTACATCGCACTTACCCTTTGAGGTAGTCGTTGGCTTGATCGCTGGACCCACTGTACGCTGCTTCTTGCGGGGATGAGTTTCTGGGTCGCCTTCATTGGGGGTACCGGCTGGTTGTTTCTCTGACCGAGACCCTGTCAATCGTGAATGTGGTGGTAAGTAACGCGACCAACAGAGTATAATTTATTCAACTTACCTGCATCTACCGTTCTCGAGTTTGTGGCAACGGATCTCGTTTGCGTCCGTTTCTTGGGGAGGGCCGGAGTCGGGACAGCAGGCTGCTTTGACTTGCTCGCAGTTCTTGCAGAAGTCATGATAGATGGAAATAAACGAGTGTGTGGGTGGAGAGCGGGTGAGAGTAAGAACGAGTGTGAGATAGGCCGGGAGGGAAAGGGAGGAAAAACAGCGTGAGCTTAATGTTTTCGCCCATCCAACCTCCGTCTTATATACAATTTGCACCGTCAGCCAACCTCCTGGGTCCCTTTAGTAAGATTTAAAATAGGCTCTCGGCAATTC
>Ga0307511_10000427_pt1 | contig 44870 bp, 63 predicted proteins | sample 13_EM_MG_FD_200266 | JGI IMG/M metagenome (GOLD analysis project Ga0307511, IMG submission 200266) | Populus trichocarpa ectomycorrhiza microbial communities from riparian zone in the Pacific Northwest, United States - 13_EM | ecosystem: Host-associated > Plants > Roots > Unclassified | place... | reverse complement strand
ATTACCGCGGGAGCTGCAGATGCGGCAGTGGTGGCCATGTTTCCAATTATCTGGCGATGTGTGGGTGGGATCCTCCGGGGGTTGAACGAAGGTCTTCGTGCGCGCAGTCCACGAAATGAGAGAAACCGTGAGTAAGGTGGAGGGGAATGGACGATGCCGAGATGGAAGGAATTGCTTCCGTTGTCCGAACTTGAAGTTACGCGTGAGTGTCAATTACTCCTGACCCATAACCATAACGATGAGCGACCACAACGGCGACTACAACTACGACGAGCTTCATGCCCCCTCCCAGTCCTCCCAAACCCAAAGACCACAACAAGAGGGAGCGATGATGAATCCAGTTTCCCTCTCTGCTCTGCCAGATATCCCCTCCTCTGATCTCGACCTCGGCTCCATCATCGCGCCGTCTGACCTCGACACTCCAACACCTGAGCAGTGGGCCGAACTCGATTCTAAATTTCGAAGACGCGAGTGTTGCTGAAACGATTGAACACCTACAGGTCTGCCAAGGTGCAGAAGCGGGCTTCGAACGTCCTGAAGCTTTCTCTTGAGCACCAGAAGCTGGAGGAGGAGTTGAGGGCCATGAACGAACGTCTCAAGGCCTTAGAGCAGGCCGCTTCTCAGAGAGGGTCATCCGCCGTTCACCCTCCTCCGTCTGAGCTAAGCTGATAGACATTACAGAGCACATTCGATCTCGAATAGAGCATAACAAGAATACCGCTGTAATCTATCCCTTCGCCGCTGCCCTTTTGCCTAGATGCACCTCCTTTTGTTTATCTTTGTCTCGCACCCGTATAATAGTTTGGAAGCCTCGCGGAAACAAGCCATAGTTAACGTTTCTCCTCACGTCCGAGTCGTTGCGCCCGCCCTTGATCGCATCGGTTCACAGCCGTACCGGCGCTATTGGGATTACCAAAACCTGAAGGGAACCCAGGACCTGGACCACAAACAAGGGCCACCGGGGCCTCCTGTTTTCCACTTCTCCCTCTCTTCTCCACAATCCACCATGTTCATCGATAGCAAAGGGGCGAACACTGGCCTACGTTCATTGACCTGGTACTGTCAACGTGGTGAGCCACATTGCGCACTCCTATCAAGACACACCGGTTCTGAGCACGACTGCAGTCGCCATAAACCATATAGACTGTAATTCTGCTCCTGCTCAGGGATCCCCGCCACTCGCTAAGTAGTCGCCCACAGCAATTTGTAGCGTTGAAGGGCTGCCATTCCCCCTTATCAAATGTATTCTCGAGGCATGTTCGGCTGACACTCTTCTCCGATTGGAACAAGCAAGTCCTGTGCGTTCCCTTCCATCCCTCACGACTACAATCACTGACAAAAAACCAGACCGTCCAGTCAGAAACGCACGGTAAGCCACCTCCTGGCCAATCGGGTGTTAACGGCTCATCATTCGCCCCCTCGTGCTGCTAAGATGTCTGGAAGAGACTATGTGGGAACACTTATAAACAATTCTGGTCAGACTATGAGCTGGGTAGATGCGAAGAACCCAAGTCGTGGAAGGCCACATTTTTCGTGCGTCTGCCTCGCCACCACTTGGCCTCGTCCGTGGCTAAATCAGTCCGTTGTCCCATAATAGGAACTCCGGGTTCAAGAGGCCGAGAAGTTTAGACAATTGGGTGCTAAACTACGAAGCCAAAGGGTCGAGCACGAAGAGCGTAGGAGAGAGAAAGAGGTCAAGTACTCTGGACTTCTGCCCCCACCAAAGCGACAACGGGTGTCGACCTGTGAGTCACCACTCCGCTGGCCGGGACCCCCGTCAGACCCGAACCTTATTCGCTTGCTTGAAACCAGGGGGTCAATCGTCTGCACCAAAGACGCTATTCGAGAAAGCCCGCTCCAAAACGGTTCAGATATCGAAAGGGGTCTACGCTGCCACAAGAATGTTGCCCCCCATGCCACAGTACAAAAACTACTCGACCATCTTACCTCCACGGACAGTTTCCGCTAAGCCTCTTCCGCCGGCCCCGCGCCCCTCCGTAACCAATCTAGCGACTCCCACGCCACCAAGGATTACAGCCCCAGCTTTCCGTTCTCAAACGTCTTTGGCAACACCTTCACCACTAAGCTCGTCAAGTTCATCAAGTAGCTCATCGGCGACGACACCTATACCCTCTTCTACGCCATCAACATCGCCTACACCTTCGACGTCGGCCGCGACACCCTCACCCATCCCCCAATCCGGTATTATCACCGTTACGAGGATTATGGTGCCCAAGCCCGCCCCTCGTACTAATCCTCCCCTGGACCCCGCGCCTAAGAAACAGAGATACATGGACCCAGTGCTGCCACAGCTTGCGAGGAAGTACGCCAGACGGGAAGCGGTCATGCGAGAGCGCGGCATAGACAAACCCTCGTCAAGTTCCACTGAGACACAAACAGTTGACTCTGAGGGTTCAACTCCAAAAGCGCCACCACCAAGAAAGCCCGAAACAGTGTTGTTTATGCCAAGACACAGGGCGTCGTCACAACTGCCTTCTCGGCCCGCAGCGAGCTAATGAAACTGTTTGTCGGTTGTCGGGGACATGGCGCTGCCATCTTGATTGTTGTACCATCCTAGCGTCGGCCTCCCGGACAGAGGTCATTATAACACTATCGTATCTCGGCCTTGTCTCTGGGGCTCATGTTGTCTTTGTTTTCTCGACCTTCGTTTGCATCCGCGTAAGTATTCGGTGACTTGAATACATATGTACATTACACTACCAACTCATATAAATCCCCTTGATCTTTTTGCACTCTCCTCCTGGGCTGACCAGGACACTTACTACGTGTTGTCGTTGGACAAGATCTCCAAGACGCGCGCGACCTTGTGGTCATTGCCCTCCCCTGGGTTGATCTTCCTGTCGACCCTCGTGCCGATGCGGACATCAGTGGCGATTCTGGGAGCGCCTTTAGCATGCACGGCGGCATGACAGTCGTGGATGGCCTTTGTAACCTCATGCCACGGTCCCTCTCAATCTCAGTTGAGCAACCAGACGGAAGGGAATTACAGATGGAGGAGATTTACCTAGATTTGTTCCGTAACCGCTTGATGGATCGTCAGCGTTTCAATCCCTGGAAGACAACGCATCAAGCTTACTGTAACTGAATTTGTAGTGAGCGAAACACACGGAAAAGGACAGTGTAGGATTTACGCGAACCTTGTACCTCAATCCGGATTTTTCGAGCACACGCTGACATTCCGCGATGTATTCTGCGACCTGTTCCGGGAGTAGGTCGGGTGAGCCTCCCGAATCGTCTCCCGGCGACGTACGGAAGGGTCAGGGCCAGTTCCGATTGGGACGAGACAAAAGTCTGCAAACCGCATAAGGGTTCGTAGCGTATTTGGGATACATCTTATGTGGATTACCTGCAACTGCATACAGCTCTTCAGAGGATGATGAGGACATGATTCGTGCGCTTACATAATTGATCATGTCTCCCTCAACGTCCATCCAGTCCAGGATATCTGCCTTCGAGGCTCTCAAAGACCAGAAGCCTGGTCAGTCAAAACAAAAAATCCTAAACGACTTTGGAGACCTCGTCAACGAGGCGGGTTCCCCGCTCGGCGCCACTATCATCCTCGAGGAACCGATCTCACCCACCGCCGAATCCCTCTCGACCATCTCACCATCCACAAGTCCGAGCCCGTTGAACAGGGTGCATTCTTTGAGTGGGAGCGACGCGCATTCGCCTTCGCCCTCGCCGCCTAATCTTGGATGGAAGACGAGTTTGCTGGACTTGAACGATTGGGTAGTCGATGTAGAGGGTCCGAACAGCGGCTCAGTGAAAGGGACCGGAAGTGGACCAATTAGTGCTGCTCCCCACCGGTGGCAACCTCCTCCTTCCCCCTCCCCCTCCCTCAATACGCATCCACTGCCACCTCGGAGAAAAGACATGCCCGAACGGTCCGCAGGTACACGCACAGCAACGAATGGCGCCACACCGTTGATCGAGCTGGAATCAGACGTTTCCCCCCCGAAATCCAAATCTGCTCCGCCAATCCCACCAAAGAAGATCCCCGTCAACAAACTCACGAATGGCAAAACTACCTTGTCTGGTCACTTACCCCCACGACATCCGTCTTCGTCGACCTCCATTTCACCCGTGCCACCAACACTGCCACTCCCGAGGCGGGCCGATTCGTTGACAGTAGAACCGCAGCACGTCTATCCCCCTTTCCTAAAGTTGGACACCGCGCCTAACGGGCGAGGCAGGCATGCACCTGCGTCTTCCGTCTCCTCCTTCCACTCTGTCTCACTTTCCGATGGCGGGGATACCGGCACGCCGAGCTCTGTCACAAGTTTTGTGTTTACCTATCCCATGGATCGAAACATCACCGGCAACACAAACGGGAGCGGCAACAATGGGAGTGTTCATGGAGGAGGTGACGACAGTGGCAGCCTGGATGAATCATTCGAAAATGTCTCGACGATCTCGGGCTCTTACGTTTACGATTTTGCATACGGAAGTTTTCCCCCCAGCAAACCACAGATCCCCCCTCGCCTTCCCGAACGACCAAACAAATCGCGGACCAACGCCTCTGCGAACGCGACACCGATGACACAATCTGTGATGACGTCGCCACTACGAAGTCCCGTCCCTCTTCCACTCGCCAGAATTCCAAGTTCATCATCGATAACGTCGGGCCGCCGGATGCCTCCCCCGCCTCCCCCATCCCATAGGGATTCTTCTACCGCCTCTCGGAATACTACTTCATCCAGGGCGTCTCCCCCGTCAACTGCCGCATCCGATAGATCGTCAATCTTGAGTACCGCGACCACAGGGACATCTTACACCAGTGGTAGCTCACACACACCGACCATCAACAAGACTACGGTTGGCCCTCTAACCCCCTCTTCGGATAGGTTTGCTCGACGGCCCCCAATACCTGCCTCCGCGAAGCACAGATACGAGAAGCTTTTCTACGCGAACGTCGACACGCGGAACAGAGTTAAACTCGACAAGTCGCAGAGAGAGATCGCTGGATTACTCAGTGTACCTGGTGTGGGAGCTTCATGTCCGACGTCCATCAAGAAAGCTCGGAAGGCAGCTGGGTGGAGGGGCCTTTCGGTTGATCTTATTACCAACCCCAACGAGAACCCGCCTTCTCTCCCGCCTTCTCAGCCGGGTTCTAGGAGAGGCAGTATGGAGAGTGCTGGGAGTCTGGGAATGGGAGAGCGAGGGAAGGGTGACCGATTAGACGGCGTGATCGTCAGAAGGATCTGGATGTGCTCCAAATTAGATCGGGAGAAGCTGCGGGTGATCTGGTACGATCTTCATTTCCTTCTCCATCACCCCCGGCTCTGATACACCGGTTTCGCGTCGCGTGTAGGAATGACTGTGAAGGTTCTGACACTGGCTCGCTCGACGTTGACGCTTTCGTGAAAGCAATGTGGCGGATTGATGAGGAGCTCCGGAAGGCGAGGCTCAACCCATCCTCCTTCGGTCCAAATTCTGCGTGTGGCCCCCTTTCGAGGAGGCAGCCCAGGAGAATTGGGTCGTTCATGAGGTGATCATCCCCAGTTCCGCTGCATAAACCACGCCTGCTCGAGCACCGAGTGTGTTAGAACAGCTACCAGTTTCTCGTGCACGCTCCACCGAACGTTGTGGTTTACGGTTCACTTTAACACTCGTTTATCATTTTTCTGGTTCTCTCGGACGTTCCCCCGCATTAAATTATTGCCACCATGCTCTCGAATTACCACCCTTTTCCAGCTTTTATACCATGTGCATCGGATTACTGGGAGCGTCCCAAATATCTCAATTACGGGCTCGTTCGATTCATGACGATTCATTCAGATGATTGGTACAGTAACATAAGCGCCGATGCTTCAGCTTTTCCCTAGGGAAGTCTCAGACGTAGGATATATTATCAGGTCACCCTGTCTACTGCAGTAATATCGAAATCACGCCGGGAGGTTTCCCATCTTAAACAGGGTCTGCTTTTGCTTTCCCTTCGCCTTCCTTCCTTTAGTGGTCGTGGGTTCGGGCTCAGGATCGGGTGGCGGAGAGGACGGTTGTGTCGAATGTGTCGAAGGACCTTGTCCCCAAGCTGGTTGCACGGGGAGCGATTCTCCTAGGATGTTCTTGAGCGACTTATTGCCAGAAATAAACTCCTTTGGCGGCCGATTTGACGGGGTAGTGGCCGGTAACTCCGGGAATGCAGATTTGGATAAAGAAGGCGGGGCCGCCGTTTTCTTTGATTGGGGCTTGCTCACTGACACAGGTTGCTGAACCTGTGGGCGGAAACCGCTATCAGAACTCTGTCCATTGCCGGTCCACGGCGTTTTCGACTTCGGCTGAGGATGGGTAGGTGCTGGGTTCGGCTTCACTGGTAGTTGGGGGTTGGGAGCGAGGGTAGGAAAGTGGTTAACGGGTTGTGGTCGTGGCTGTGGCCAGGATGAGCTTGATGCCGCAGCTGCGACGCGGTCCAAAACCTGTCGTCGCGAGCGTGAAGACCGAGACGTTTGGTGTTTAGCGTTCAAGACTCTTCCGCCAGCAATGCCCGCATATTCCGTGCCAATAGATGTTGGGACAAGTTCTGGGAACTGGCCGCGTTGCTGATAGTGGATCTCAGTCACTAACCACTAACGTAGATAATTAGAGAGGGAAACGCACCTCGAGCTTAAAGCCATTCCACGCGGAGAGCAAATCTTTCTTCTTGTCTTCTTCATCCAGGAGGTCCACGATCATGCTGACGATAGTGGCTGAAGCGTCCAAGTTCTGGTCTAAAACGTTCCAAATTGACGATATCAAATCCCGAGCGGCTGACTCCGAGTTGCGGTAGGATCGTAACGAGAGTTCAACGGCACCCACGGCTCGCGGTGTGTTTGCCGCGGTCGAAACCACCTTTGCATACAGAGCGTTGTGCCTCCTGTAACATTGTCAGGACAACATGGGTGATAGCGCCACGTTTACTTACTCAGTGGTGAGTCGGTCGGCGCCCGGAGGGGGAGCGGGGATGGTGATGGATGGAGGGGGCGTAGAACTACTAGGCGTTGGGGTTTCTGCCGTCAACCCTGTGCCAAGCTCCCGGCGACGCACGTTTGGAGGTTGCCGTTGAGATTGGGAGCCTCTACCTCTCCCACGATTTCCCCCACCACCACCTCGACGGTGCCCTCCACGGTCCTCGTACTCGAAACCCGTTTCCACCCTCCGTACGTCGCGCCTGTCCCTTGACGACATTGTTGTACCATGTACCTCGACCATGTGGGCCTTCAGGTCCATCTCAGTATTGAACACGACAAATTTCTGGTCGAGACAAGCGGGCTGTTTGCATGGATGGTGTTCCTTCATAAAATGAGTTTCCTGTGATGCAGGTTAGTCAATCGGTCAAGCGGCTCAGGGGAGGGGGCTAACCAATGCCCGGTAGTCCTTGAAACTAAGTAGCAGTCAATCACTACCTCACGCGTCGTAGGGACCGTACTCACTATTTATGCAAGGTTCCGTTTCGTTTGCAGACAAAACATTCTTCGTGTTTTTCGCGCATGTGCGCGAACAATTCGTCGTCACCGGGGCTACATTCCCGACAGAACTCGCACATCGGATGAACTTCGATGTCGATGCCTTTTAGTGGAGCTAGTGCGTGAATTTGAATAGATGGCAAGTGGTGCGGCAGCAAGTTTGGAGCATATGTTGTGTGTTCGTGGGAGAATATTTTCTTCGTTTTAATGCAAAGATCGCTATTTCGGCGTGGTTCAGGCCAGACCCGGACCTTAGAGAGGAAAGGTGTTCATACCACATAAGGTTTCCATGTGAACCCCTAACGTGTAACTTGAGGTCGTTCCATCCGCCCGCAATATAATCACAGCTCCCATCGGGGCAGTTGAAGCGTAGCAAGATAAGGGTGTCCTCCATCATTTCTTGAGTCTCGAAGAAAATGGATAGCTTGGCGTCCTTATAGGGGATATCATTCGGCCTGAATGATGTGAACGTTTCGGTAGAAGATGTGGTGAAGATCAAGGAAGTTTGGGGTTCCTATCGAGAAGAAAAATCATATATTAATTCGAGTCCGTTTTGCGTAAAGGAAAGGCGGACTTTGCAGAATGTACAGTCTTGTCTCTTCCATAGTGCTCGCAGTCGGAGTGCGCAGACGTGGCAGGTTCGATGGTTACATTCCGAAACCGAGTAATACTTTACTGGCTCTGCACAGATCCAACAGATTCCGGTATCGTCGTCTGGTGACGTAGCATCCGCGTTTTCCGCCACAGTGGTCGGTTCTGTCACGGTCGGTGTAGCCGCAGTCGGTGTGGCAGGCGTGTCACCAGCACCCGTACCTTCAGTGGGTGCGGGATCATTCTGGGACTTCCGTCGAGCTGGTCCCCCTCCTCTGTGTCCCCTAGAGCCTCGGCTCCCTCCCCCACCGCCTCTGGGTGATTTGGGTTTCGTTGTAGTTGTAGTGGTGGAGGCAACAGAAGCGGACATAGGGCAGGACGTAGAGGTTGAGATTGGGAAGGAGGAAAGAGTGGCGCTTACCCAATAAATCCAACGGCACGATCGTGCGGTCCCGAGGTCAGCGATCAGAATGAATCACCGGCAGCGAAGTTGACAGAGCGCGACGGCATGAGTGCGGCCCTCGAGGTTCTGAGGGAAGATTTGCGGAATAGGGACCTGCACCTGCCCCAGAGTGCCACCGGAGCCACGAGCTCCGTTGCGAGTTCAACTTTCTCGTATTTGGCGGGGGATTACAGGAAGTTCCTTCAAACGCCTTCGACAATCATAAATTACACTGGTCGCACAAACAACAGATAGGTTACAACTCCGGGCTATCTACTCGCATGCATTCCTCGTCCTCATCTTTCCACATCTGAACAACGGCCTTCCCGATTGCCCTCCCAAGGGCCGCCGCGAGAGGGACTGGGACGGCATTTCCGATTTGTCTGAATTGCTATTTCACGATGTAGATCAGTTCGTGCCACAAACAGACAGGAGAATTGCAATGTCACCTCGGTCGTGGCTGATGATGAATGGTCAGACGCGTCCCCAAACACATAACTGTCCGGAAATCCTTGTAACCTAGCATACTCCCTCACGGTTAGGACCCGGTTTTGCTGGGGGGCAGATCAGTACTATGATTTTGGCACGCAGAAAAATACCCACATGTGGATGGATTGATTTCACAACCGACGAAGGGTTTGGTCCATCTGTGAGGAGGGTCGAAATGAAACCATTACCATCGAGCCTGCCAAAGGTTTCTGTGGAGAGAAATTTTAATATTTCTCCGTGGTTAACATAATCCTGAGGATCACAAACGATTGTAGCGTTTGTATGGTTTCCCATTCTTGAACTCCGGGAGAAATTGAAGGTCTACTGGCAGATCACTGTGGTTGGCACCTGGCTCGAGAGGGATATTGATAACTCTGGTGATTTTTAGGTGACCGAAATGAATGCAACCTGAAGTTGTCACACATACCTCTCAGTGACCTTTCGCCCACACTTCTTTGTATAGTGCTGAGACACACTCAACCTTTCACCCCTTAGATGGTACTGAGGGGTGTTCTTTGGAGGAGAGGGGTATTTTACAGGCTTTGTAAAGCCAATCCGGCTTGTGGGCTCATCCTCATCCCTGTATGGAGGTCAGAAGACAGGGTCAAGCCATGTTGAGGTACAAACCAGTTGAAGGCAGGCTATGTCAGAATTAGATCAGCAGTGTTCTAAGACAGGTGGGTGATGAGCTGACCAAGTCATCCAGGTAGTTATCAACAGTGACTGCAGGTAGGGGTGCACATAAACAGTTATGTGGGAAGGGGTGGTTGCCTCCAGATCGTTGGATGGGTGGGAGCTGTTCCCCATTTGGAAGGTTCTTCCAAGTGGCACGCCTATTGAATATATGGGTGGGGAGGGGAAAGTCTGGGAGTGGGATATCTCCCCTAGATGCAAGAATAATGACCCTCTCCCTGTTTTGGGGTACACCATAACGGCCAGCTTGCATCAAAGCAATCTGGTGTTGGTACCTATGAAATCCTATTAGTGTATGTTGGTAATGTTGGGAGCAAACAAACCCCAGGGAGACCAAAGATGCTGTAATAAGTTTAAGCATGCCTTGGGGCACACCACCAACAAACCTCTTATTCACAAGTTCAGCAGCCAGGGGATGATTTATCATCCTTTCAACATTCTCCAGCATGAAGTACTTTGGCCGGTAGTACTCCACATAGCTGAGCATGTTGCAGATAAGGGTAACCCTGGTGGCAAGTGAAGGAGAGTTCAACCATAATCAGGATAAGCATACCTTGGATCATCCTGTCTCTGCTGGGATGTCAGCACACAAATAGGGGTTTTTTTCAAGGCAGCCTACCTTTCTCACTGCCTTTCCACTAAAAGCTTGACAGGGTGGACCTATGTGAAGGAATAAGGATTAGGTATAGAGAAATTAACAATATACACACCTCCAAAAATGATATCTACATCTCCTGGGCCTGGTAAATGATGCAACCTGCCATCTAAGGCCTCAAGTGGAGAATAATTGATTGCATGGGACAGAAAGATGTTACAATCTTGATTGAAGACTTGAGTATCTGGATGGTTCATGCTGCGTATTATTTAAGTATAGATTCAAAACTTTGTATATCTGAGCTGACCTGTATGTGGTGGCAGCTGGTTCATCCCACTCTATGGCCCACAGGGTCTTGATGTGTCCAGATTGACCCAGCCCAGTTCCAAACCCACCTGCACCTAAACTCATCTTGGGTAAATAACCTCCCATACACACAAACAAAACACCCTTACCTGCAAAGAGCTCCAATCCCCTCAGTGGCTCATGGAATTGGATAAATCTCTTCTCAGTCCTCAGGAGGTCTTCATGTGGTTGCATTCCCAAGCTATGCTTGGGGTCTGCACCATGGATGACATAGTGATCTGGAAGAGAACACCAGGCAACATGCTCATCCTCTGACATGGATGTGTAGCTTTTGGCCCAGCAGACCCCCTCCAGTTTTTGGGTCAGTAAGGTCATGACCTTAGCAGTTGGGACCAGAATAACCTACAATAATTCATCAATCTAAGTTCAGTAGATCTCACAGGTATCACACATACCTCACTGAAGGGTCCTTGGGGTTTATCAAGCCTGCTGTACTTCAAAACTTGAACCCCACCTGAATTTGGGATTGAGAGGATTTGCCCAATCTCATAGAGATGAGTGTTATCTTCGGGGATAAGGTAAACAAAATCCAGGGGGTAAAAGGTGCACCCAAGGTATTTTAGGGAGGGAGGAGAAAGGTGGAAAATTGGGGTCTGGGCCATGGTTTCCAGTTGTGATACACCACAACTATAACATGGCAGTGGAGAATTGGAGGTAGAGGCTTTGAGAGCATCCTCCACAGCTTGTTCTGTAGGGTTGATGAATCTACAGTGGTCTTTATCCCAGACAAAACTGAGAACAGGTTGGTCAATCCAGGCTGTAGGGTGGGGGTGTTTAGCATACCTTGTGAAGAAGTCATTAGGTTGATTGATATCAAAGGCAGGGAGGGGAGAGGCATAATGGAAGGGGTGGATGTTGCATTTGCTAACAATAGCACCAATGGGAATGTCAATACACTCCATAACAAGATAGAGGGAGTTGGGGTGGGCAGCTTCTTCCTGGATTGTATGAGATCCTGGCTCCAGCCACTGGCCATGGAACATCTTCTCCCCAAGAAGAGGGTCTTCATAGAAATACCAGATTAGTACAAACCTGGGCAGAATGGTTAGCAGATAATATAAATTAAAATGATAGAGTTACCAATACTGATCTGCAAGTGGATTTATGCCACTGCTGGCAGAGGTAGCCCCCTTTCTTTCATGATCCCCATCAGGCTCAACAAGGACAATGTCTTTGATCTGCAATCCTATGAGTAAATGCAAACCCCCAGACAAGGCACTTACTTGATAGAGTTCATTGTCTACCCTGACTGAGTTATGGTATCCAGGAAATACCTCATCTGAAACCCATCTGATCTTTGGAGATGCTCCATGAACTTCCACCTCCCTCTCACCCACAGAAGAGCCCTCTCCAACAAGAGAATGTCCTTCCACCTTGAAGTTCTGGTAATACTTGAAGACCCTCCCACAAACTTGGTCAATCCTGGGGGTGACAATTGTCACAGGTGGTTGATCAATGACTGGGATCTCATCATCAACTTCCTCATCAGGTTTCAGGCCTGGGAATAGTTTTTTGACTAGAGGGGTGCCAAATATTCCTGAATAAGGAAAGTCAAGCAGGAAATGCATGATGAACCCCTGCCATGAATCATCAATATCGTACCCATCAGCTACAAATTGCAAGCCCACCTTGTCATCTTCCCTCAGGCTGTCTTCAAGGCTTTGTGCTACCTCAGGGGGATACTCCTTCCAAATCCTGTCCTTGAAGGTGGACACAGTGACCTGGTGATCCTGAAGGCAAGAACTGAGGAGTACATATGTGACCTCATGTGCGAGCCCAAATTCCTTGAAGATTTCGGCATAGGCAGGAGATGGTATGTCAATGATATACCAAGCATGGTAGGTTTCCAACCAGATCCTCCTGTGAGATGATATAATCAGGATCTGATCACCCCTCATAACATCTGGTGAGTATACTTGTCCAAAGCCTTGCCGTCATCATCAAAATTGAAGAGGCTTAAACACCGGATAGTAGAGAGCCTGATGAACTGGCAATCTTCAAGACCAGGCATCTCTTCAGCTTCGTCAACCGCATTCTCCATGGATGGAAGGACGTAGCCAACAGCGCAGTAGGTAGCGAGGTGTGCCGAGTCTCTTTGCGCAAAGAGTGAACCGAGGGAGACCAGCTCATTGGTTTCAGCATTAAACACCGAAAATCCGGTAAGCCTCCTGACAGGGACAGTCCCAGTGCTTAAGGACGCGGTTTCAGGGTCTTCCCCAAAGACTTCCAGGTCTTCAGATTCTAGGAGTTCGTTGTCACTGGAGACATACTTGGCTAGGAGGCAGAAAGCGTGAATGTAGTGGTGGCTTGGAAGGTAATCGATTAATCAACGTACCAGGGGAGGGGTTAGTCATCCCTTCGCACAGGCGGTGAAGGTTTGGCAGGACGAGTAGAGCGAACAATAGTACAGCGCAGTGGGCGTGGGAAACGCGATCCTCGACCACAACGCGGGTCGCGTGACGAAAACCTACACACGGAGCCGGCGCCGTTACGGCCCGGGGTCTCATTCACAAAGATGGTTCCTACATCCAATCCTTATAAGCAACGAGGACGACAGGTCTACCAAACAGAGCACACTACTATGTACAGATCGTGGCGTGATAAATGTATAAACCTCCTGCGAACCACCTCAGTGCCCATTTACTCCATTGGGTTGGGTGGTGGAGGCCGATTGTGGGGACAGTGGCAATGGGGGCAACGGTGGTGACGGGACTGGGGTTGTTGGTCGGCTGTTTGGCTTGATCCCGTTCGCCGGAGAGGACACCGGCGGGGGTGATAACATTGGCTGAGGTGATGTTGGGGTCAAATTAGGAGGAACAGGCGAGTTTGGTCGCGATGTCGGAGCTGGGGAGGGAGAAACGCTCCTCAAAGGTAGCTGGTTAGCGGGAGTTGTGTCCTCCCGCGGACTATTACTTGATCCAGACAGCATACCCTTGATGCGCTGGTTTGCCGGAACCCTCTTCGGAGCGTTAGCCGGAACCTTTTCCGAGACTACCGTGAGCAGCATCGCGGTTGATGCGCCGGCGATGTTTTTGAGCGTGGAGAGCTTCTCGTGCAGGAACTGCGCATCCGCCAGAAGTCTGTCCTTTGCTTCTTGGTTCGGAAGCTTGGTGGCTGTGTACTCCTCTTGAAGATTGTGGTTTATCGAGGCCAGAACCTGTGACATGACGTACTAGACAGGGAGGTTGTCAGTCTCGCCTTAGCCAACCAGAGGAGCGATACCGACCTCCACTACAGGGATCGACAAATAACGGGATAACAGTTTATGGAGTGTGACGGTTTCTTTGACAAGCACTTCCATATAGTCGTTGATCCCAGGCTTTGTGGGAGGGGTATCCCAGTCTATTGCCTGTAATGAATTAATGTGCACTGCCAACCGGTCACCCATGATAGCGATGAGTTTCGCGTGGATCTCGTTCTGATGCTCTTGGTAGTCCTGTATAAACGGGTGGTTGAGCAAGGTGAGTGTTGAATTTGAGGAGGACCGTCCATACCCTCTTAAGGCGATCGAACTCCGTCAGCATAACTGCCTGATGAGTGCCTAAGTGCCTCCTGAATGTCTCCCGAACATACGGCACGAGCGCGATGATGATGGACAAAGATTGAGATGCCAGCGCTGGGGTAAGAGTGTCAGTAGACATACCCTCTTGCAGAGCAGAATCGAGTATACCAAGGTGCTTAGCTGTGATGACCCTCAAACCTGCAGACCGCATAGCGCCGGCGCCGAGGACTACCTGACAAGTCCTCGAGTTGAACGCTTTCAAGAACTCGATAATCCTGCTCATGGTATCCGTCGTTAGCATCGACAGATTCATGATGATCTTGAAATAATCTAGCAGAAGGACAAGAGTTTCGAGCGTAGCGGACACGGCAAAGTAGCTGATCCCCTCGATACGAAGGTGTTTGCTGGTCCGGGTGGCGGTGGGAGATGACGGGGTATCGACCACGGTGGGCGTGTTTGGAACGGAGGATGGTGGGGGATCCCTTCCAACAACTAGGTCCGATGGGTCGCGGACTGCGGCTTCGATGATGGTCTTAACTAAGCGTTGTACGGTTTGTGGAACTTCTGATGGATTCCACTGCTCATCCTCGACTAGCCTCGCCGAACGTGATATTCGGTCTTGGTGGAACGCTTGAAGGAACGATTTCGCCTATTTTGCGTCAACAATTGGAACGTGAATGGCGGGCGTGGCGTCCAACATACCTGACTGACGATGACACCACGGAGACCGACGATCATCCTACGACAGATGACCTCACACTTGAGCACAAAGCTCCACGAATGGTTAAATAGGTCGAGGAAGTCTGGCAAAGACAGCGAGGTGTGTTGCTCAGAGCGGGCGCTAATAGCAACAGATGCCCGGACGTTGGTGAGTTCCGTCATCGACGAAAGAACATCAGCCAGTTCTTCTCGTATGGGTTCGACGTCGACAGAATACTGGGGCAATCTTTTCGGAGAGTTAGTTAGCGGTAGGAATCTGGGAGACTATACGAACGGACTGTACGGCTTCCAGAACTTCAATAAATATTGCGTTCTGCCGTTGTGACCCTTCGACGCATTTCAGAAGGGCCGCGAACATCGAGCGCAACAGTTGCATGAACTCTTCGTGAGATTTCGAGCGTATCGTTTGAACTTCTTCGTTACTGGCCCATGGCTTAATCAAATGGTGACTCGCATTAAAATTGTACTCACTCGGGAACAGGAGCCACGTCAGGGGTTTCCTCTGCTGGCTCTGGGAAACTCACGAACTGCCGGCATGAATTATAATATGAATGGCGGAAGGAATAAAACATTACTCACGGGCTTAACGCAATTCCGCACCTCTGCCAGAGCCACATCTCTCCATGACAGCGTTGCTTCCCGAAGAGACATCGTGCGCAGGAGCCCTTGTAGAAGTGGTCGTAGTCGGTCTTTCAACGACTGGTCCAGTGCTTCGTGAGGTGGCGGCTCGCGTATGCGTTCGACGAGATCGAGGCGTAGGGCCTCCACCAATTCAGTGGTTAGCGAAGAGGCTATCTCGAGAGTCAATGTCTGTAGGTGTTCCGGTAGGGACGAAAACGCTCGTAGTGATGAAAGGGGGATTCCGGTATCTGGGGTTTTGGACAGGGAACTCAGAGGAAGGGGTATGTCGTTCTCTATACGGGGTGATTCTTGTACGGGAGAAAGGGCTCGTTCTGGGTTCGTTTGCCGAGTAGTTGTTGGGTTGACTTGCGAGGAGACGGAGAGGTGGGATTTCGAATTCTCGTCCCAGAGATTATGAATCTCTTCAAGTACAGTCAATGCCTCTCCCCACTGCCCTGCGCCGACCAGACCCTTGACTACACCAGTCATCTCCACCACACCCGCTATGGTTTGGGCACCAAATTTGACTGTTTCGAGGTTTCGAAGCTTGTGTTCAGCGCGAACAATTTCCAGCCCACGTTTCGCATGCTTGTCGTCAACCTCCTTCAACATCGACTTCAATTGGGTGATGCGATGAGCGCACCGCTCAGACTCGGTCTGTAGGTCCTGTAAGTTGTGCAAGGCAGCGAAGAACGACGAAGACCGGAGTGAGACTTCGAGTACGAGGTGCTGTTCAAGAGTGTCGGCGTGGTGGGATAGCTTCTCTATTAGGGGGAGGGAATAGGCAAGGGAGGCAGTGTCCAGCGCATGTTGATCCTCTTCTTGGCCTGTCACTGTACGAAATGTGCGAGGATTCCCCAGACTGAATTCCGGGTCAAAGAAGACCAACGGAACCGAGTCTAGAGGGGGAAGTTCCTTCCCAGCCCGTTGGAATGCCCCCGGTACGTCGTCCAAGGAGCCTTCCGATTGTTCACTGATGTTCAGTCTGCTCTGCAGGAGCTGGTTCCAGTCGGAGGCAACGTTCTGAGCGTATTGATCGAGGATTTTGCGGTTCGGTCGGGGTAGGACGACCGGAGTGACGACGGGAACTGGCGCGTGAGCCTTCGGAGGAGCAGATCGTTTGTGTGGGTTATTCACGACCGTAGATATCGCTATGGATGGTGTAAGGACCGAAGTCACTATGGGGTCGGAGGACCACGTACCGTGAAAGCCATGTTTACTACTGCTCCATTCCTGCGGAACAGCCGAAAGCACAAGGGAAGTCGAAGAGAAGCTGAAGGGGAGGTTCGCCGGGCCAAAGTGGTCCCCATTCCCTTCCGTGGTCACCGATATGATGCTGCTGGGACCCCTCCGCGATTGGTTGTCCCATGGGAGTTTACGGATGGGTTTGGTGGGGGAATCCGGGACTGCGGTGAGAGGAGAAGTGGGGAGAGAAGAGATGGAACCGTTGTCAGACATGGAGAGGGAAGTGTATTCAGCTCAGGGAGACATGGACGTTACGTCGACCAGGTACCAGGGCGTGATCGATACACGAACCGCGTCTGTTGACAATCCAAGTTCACTCTCTACTCATGACGAGCGTGATCCCAATTCCGCCTCCGCTCAAGGCTTTCTTCGCTCTCTTCCCTCTCTACACACACCCAGCCATCCGGACTAGAGAGCGCGAGAACTGCTCGAAATCCCCAACGCTCTGGATTCATCCGCCTTTTGATCCGTCTTCCAACCTCCTCAGCTCCGACATAGAGTGTCTCAAATGGCAGACGTACATTGCTCTACGTGGTCTGCAAAACATGGTAGTAAGATGGGATCTCCCTCCAAGTGCTGGGATTGATGGCCACCTGCCGAACCTCTGCACGTACTCTGAGGCTGCAGCAGACTATGAGTTACTGGACTCCAAGCTGATTCCGGGGTGGGTTGATACCCAAGTCCCAGCAGATGGACTGGATGGTTTTAATGACGAGGAGGCGAAGCTCGAAAGTGAGGCATGGATATCCTTACTCGAGGGCACAGTTCACGCCGCCGTGGTCCGTCGAACATGCTTATGTCCCTCGATGTACCCTAACCCATGTCACAGATTCTGGCACAACCGCCGAAGCCCCTGCTCAGCAAATTCACCTCCCCTCCTTCCTTCCGCCCGCCAACCCGCTCCCTCAGTGTTATTTTTGCTCAACCTTTCGCTCCTTTCAGCGGTTTGAGCTCGATTTTGCCCCCATCTGGAATTCAGGTCGACGTCCCGGGTGTTTATACCGAATACAAGAACGCAGTCAAGGCCCTCTCTGAACGGCTAGGGGAGGACAGGTGGTTCCTGGGGTCTAGGTCTGTCTCCTCGCCCTTTACCTTCTTCGGCCACAACCTAACCGATTCTACAGCAAACCTACAGCGTTGGACGCCCTCGTGTTTGCATACTTACACTCCATTCTCTCCTCCCCACACCAAATTCGGCTCGAAGTTACCCGTCTTGCAAACCTTGTGGCATGGCACCGCCGGGTCCTCCACACAATTCAGTCGTGTTTCGTAACCAGCTAGATTACTTTGCCTGAGGAGGTACGAAAAAATATGGATAATCCTTGGGATAGACAACAACGTGGACGTGGCCGTAGAAAGCGTGGCACAAAATAAGGTAGAGCAATACAAGAACGACGTGGGTGGACAGATGAGATGGAGTGTGTCGACAACAAAACCTCTAGCTCCTGTTGATTATTTGTAACTTCGTACCGTTTGCGGCTCGCATGAGAATTTCTAATCTCTCGTACTGTTGAATTCGGCATGCGTCAGTTCTCTTGTTGAGCGAGGAGACAAATCTGTTTACCTCAGTGATAGTGGTCATCAGATCCATTTCTGTAAACCCAGCCGCCAGAACTCGGGCGCGAACGTCAACCATGGATAATGTGCCCTCATCTTCGTCTTCGCTGTCAGCGTCGACGTCCATGTCATGATCCCGTTCCCTATCTGGACCCCTTCCGAACCTCTTCTTCCGCACGAAGCGCCGCTTTCCTCCCTTCTTACCTTTATCAAACATGTCTCTGATGAGGCGGTAGACCCTGCTGGCAGTAGATCTGTCCCCCCCAGCTCCATCCTCTCTCTGCTCATCTTCTAAGAGACTCTCTTTGCTAGCCTCCATCAGTCGCAGAGCCTCATCGACGTCAGCCTGCTCGACGACGTTCGCGAAACGTAACCGGGCTAAGGCTTGGGCAAGACGAAGGACTCCCAGGAGGGTACGTGCAGAGGTATACGTGTGGGCCTTTCGTTGCTCGGACTCGTCTTTAGAGGCCTTTCGAAGCTTGACGTAGGACTCGACGACGTAGCTCGAAACGTGTCGTGGTACGGTAGGTCGCCGCTGCCTGGCTAGAGCGATGTAATGACTACAGCACATCTGAATGAGTCCCCCCTTCAACCACAATTAGGACGACATACCGAATCAACACGGGGTCTACGGGTTCGTGCTCGAGCGGAGGGTGACAGTTGTGCATGTGAACGTGTGTAACATGCTGGGCAAGCCGCTCGTCGTCATCTCTCGATGGTCGGTCAAGGATCAAGAACAGAAGGTCGAAACGGGACAGCAGGGCGGCCGGCAAATTGATGTTCTCCACCGGTGATATTTTGGTGTTGTATCGTCCATATAGAGGGTTGGCAGCTGCAAGGATCGATGTACGCGCGTTCAAAGTCGTAGAGATACCAGCTTTGGAAATTGAGATCGTTTGCTGTTCCATAACTTCGTGGATGGCGGTCCGGTCCGATTCTTCCATCTTGTCGAATTCATCGATGCAGCAGATCCCATTATCGGCAAGTACAAGAGCGCCACCCTCTGAGTGAGCATTTGAGCGGGACAAAATATAAGAGATTGGAAAAATGGCAACTCACCCAACACCATCTCGTCAGTTACCGGATCTTTCATGACTGCAGCAGTCAGACCAACACCCGAAGAACCCTTTCCAGTGGTATAAACACCACGTGGAGCTACCTTCGAGATGTATTTCAACAACTGTGATTTGGCAACACCCGGGTCACCCATCAGGCAGATGTTAAGGTCACCCCTGATCTTCATACCGTCACCCATGGACTTTGTTACACCTCCGACCAACAACAACAACAGAGCTTTTTTAACGTCCGTATGGCCGTAAATCTCCGGCGCGATGCTCTGCGCAAGTTTCTGGTACAAGGCTGGGTCGTTTTTGAGTTGCCACAAGGCCCGCTCAATCGCTGGCGTGACCTCCATGTCGTCGTACTGCTTCTTCAGTTGGTGGACATAGTGTGTGTCAAGGTACGTGTCGGTAAGGAGGCCAGCGCGAACGGCTTGGAAGCCCGTGTACGGAACAGGGAGGAAGATACCCCCGAGGTGTACCACGTCGCCAGGACTCAACTTCCGCGTCAGGCTACCCTGTAGGTGGATTGTCATGGACCGAGGGATGTGGCCAACAGGGACTTGGTCTGTCTAATATCAAGTTGGGCCTCGTCAGTAAGGATAGACACCCAGGATGGGATTGGGTTACCATTTCTTGGATTTTCACCTCCTGGAAGGGAGCAAACCGACAGGCCCTCGTCTGCATATGCAGTGTGCCATGTATGCCGTTCTTCTTGCATTCGTCCGCGTTCGCGCAATCTTGAGTCGGCGTAAACTGTTTGTTGGATACCTCCTGGAAGGTCTCTGAGCCACAGACGTCGCAGGTGTAGGCGTTGACAAGGAGAAGTGGTTTGACTTCTGACACTCGAGTAACAATCCCCCGCACCGTGATCAGCCTTCCGAGGTGAACTCCTTTAACCTCCCGCACGGCCATGGGGGCGCGCTCGGATAGAGGTTTGAAATAGAGGTAGCTAGAGCCGTGTTATAATCAGAGTCGATAGCGTGACAATAGCCCCACTCACTATCTCCGCAATAGGTGATTTGGGAATCCATCCTGCACTCCGTCCAATCTCTCCCCCTGCATCCTCTCGTTCCTCTCCCGCCTCTGGTGGAGGATAACATCGATGACCTCGTCATGCTCACTGATATCCTTTGTCGGGACGGGCATCAACGCGTCAACAACATCACAGAATAAACCCGCGTAGCGTTTTGTGTTCCTTTCTATTCGGCCGACTAGATCATCTGGGTCTTGCTGATCGAGGGAGTTGGTTATTGAGGGAGCAGGAGGTATAGAGGTATCGTACGAACCTCTGCCAGGTCCTGCAGGTCTATGAGGAGCATATCCTGCTCCCGATTGGCTATTTGTTGCTAGGATATCCATCAGTCACGATGAAATGCAGGAATCAACCGCGACAAACCAGCTGCCTCATGTACTTCAACCCAACAGTCTCCGATGGTAGGGTATCATCCAGGTGAATATCAGCCAGTCCAGCGGTCACCTCCTCTGCCTTGCCCTTGAACGTCGACAAGAAACTGGTGATAAGTTCTGTAGGGCTGTTCAGAACAAGGTTTTCTGTGGTAGAACGCTGCAGTGACCTACCCTTGTCATTTCCGTAATTGATCCCGAGGTTAACCACCGGTAGCGACATGGTAAGCGGAGGGAGAGGCGTTAAGTCGCGAGTGGACGCGCCAAGTTCAAGGCAAGACGCGTTTGTCACGGGTGTTACGGTTTGTCACGAAGTTCAAACCTCACAATACAGATTCGTAACCCGCTATATGTATATCATAAATAATTGTGTCGTACACCCCCGTGATATTAACTAGGATAAAGAAAAACAATGTTATAGTAATGGATTACCGGGCCTGGGAGGCGTGTTCCCAACTCTCGTCTGTCCCTGGTGAAGTCCTGCCACGACGGGGTTGGTCAGCGGGTTCGTCCTTGTATGGAGTTGCACCATTGAGCGGAGTAGCCGCGGACTGAGGGTCGTCGTCGTCCAAGAAACCAGCGTGGAACCCAAGTCCGCCTCTGGTGTCGCGACCACCGCGAAGTCCGGTTCGTTCATCAGCGTCGCCTTCGTCTTCCGAAACTTCTCCGAAAGCGTCGTACAGCTCGCGGGTGCGTCCGGTGGGTCCACGGCGGATGGAGCTCATCGCGACTTCGTCGGAAGGGAGCGATGTGTAGTTCTGCCTCCTCCTAACTGCCCGTCTCCAGAAGAAGAAGCCAACACCAGCTCCGAAAAGAATAACAACGGCACCAGCACCAAATATCCAACCCCGTTGGCCAAACAGGTTCGACAACTGGGAAGTCAGACCCTCATCGACAGTCGGCACCATCGTTCCGGTGGAAGTCGAAGTCGTAGATGTGGAGGTGCTCGTGTGTTGTGGGAACGCGGGTTTGGTCGCCTCTCCTTCTGCCTGGCCGTGGTCACCAGGGAGATGGTCAGTGGGTTTGGGGTGAACCTTTGTTGAAACGGGGAGGTCAGGATTTTCGGCTTCATGATCTGGCGGAAGGGTGTTCTCGACGTGAGGAACGATGTATTCCTTGGCCTTGGCAGGGTCAATGACGGATCCCCAGAAGCTCATACTCCAGCCCAAGAACTTTCCATTGTGTTCGGGGTCCTGCTTATCAAAGACCCTGATCGTCCACTCTCCGACGGGGTTTTCTTCCCTACGTCCAAGATGAGCACGAGACATACGAGAGAGGAGTGTACGTAACGTACCAATGCTTGACACTCATGAACCTCCAACCTTGGAAACCAGTGGTGGCAATGTCTCCTGCCCTTGTTGAGGCAAGCGTGCTCTTGATTCCATTAGGGCTAACCAATTCCACCGATACATCACCCCTCTTCGAGTGCTCGATCCAAACTCTGACGGTGACATGTTCAAGGGTTTCGAAGTTGTGTTCCTCTAAGGTATCCGCGGCGACGGTGAACTTGCTGGAGACGCCTCCAGGACCTATTGGTTCCCCTCCGCTCATTTTCAAGCCGACGTCCATGGCGCCTCCAGAGATCTGGACGGCTGGAAGGTGTATCCAAGCCTGTGGCTTGACGAGCTGCCACTTTTGGGCCTCCGTGACGTACGTGTATCCATCGAGAGCCCCGAAACCATACTTGTAGCTGAAGAGTCGGCCGGCAGCGGTTTTTTCCCAGTCTGGGTCGTTGGGGTTTATGACCCTGCTAGTCCTGACAGCGATGTGTTGGATATCACGCCACGTTAACTCAGGCCTGGGTAGTCATTAGCTATCCATCCTTCGGTACGGTAGCTTTGGGACCTACCGAGCACCCAGCGCAAGTGCGAAAACGCCGGCCGCATTGGGGGCCGCAGCGGACGTCCCCCCGTGCCCAGATGAGCACCCCTTGCGAATATCGGTCGTCACCTATCACCAGGGTGAATACGTGGGGTATGGGTTGGGTAAATCACTGACGATATGTTGGCCAGCTCCAGAACTGTAGGCGACAATCAAGTTTGCAGCACAGGGTTCCGAGTAGTACGGATGAAGACCCTGGTGGTCAATGGCGGAGACGGTGACGGAATAGATGCTGTTCGTATAACCGTCAAAGTTACACTGGTCGTCATGGATTGCTCCGTTTCCACTCGCGTAAACAAAAACGGAACCTTTCCCACCTCGCCCGTTCGTGATACCGTTCACGATGGCTTTCTCAATGAGGTAACCGGGAGCTTCCATCGCCTTGCCATTATCTGGAGGTCCCCAACTACAGCTGTAGATCGAGGTTTCTTGGAAGCCGAAGTTAAGAGCGGCGGCCTCATCAACGTCGGTAATGGGCCCAGACAATATCCGGATTCCAGCGATTTTGGAGTCCCAGGCGACGCCCACGCCACATGCATCATTTTTACCAGCACCGATCTGGCCGGCGCAGCGAGTCCCGTGATGGTCGTCAAAGAGCTTGGGGGTGGGGAGGTCTTCGTGGTCATTGAAGTCGTGAGAGCCCTTGGCCCACTGTCATCGCGCTCAGATTAGTGGCTAGGAAGGATACAATTTATGAATAGAACGCACGAAGTTGGCAGCCAAATCAGGGTGTTCGTACTCAAGTCCGTCATCTACGAGGGCAGAAATAACGTCTTTTCCTGTAAATCCCAAGTCCCAAAGACCAGTGACGTTCATCGAATGTTCAGGATATCGTGTGTTTATCAGGTGCCATTGCTGAGGGAATGTAGGGTCGTGGATTTCCAGACGCTCGGCGACGGCTTCGACGGAGTTGGAGGAATCTGTGTCCTGTCGTCGTATCGGTGGAGGGGCTCTCTTCGCACGCTGGCGAAGCTCTTGTCGATCTAACCACCGTATTGAAGAAGACAGTTCCCTTGCGTGTGGATCCGATGCCGACCGTGCTGAAAGTGAAGGGTTTTCTGATGCCAACGATCGCAACGACTCCAGAGACGAGAAAACGACATCCACGCCGTCCCGCCGCTGCATACGCTTCGGTACCCGTACTAGCCAATGGTTGACCAGCTCTCCTGCCTGCTCGATGACCTCCACTCCCAACGCCCGAGCGCAATCTTCTAGAGAAGCCCCAGCGTGGGGGTCATGTTCTAATACGTAGTAGTCATGGGTTTGATAGAAGCGCTTTGTTGGTCGTGCCCCCAGAACGAATGAATGTGAGAGAAGTAGGACCAGAGCTAGTGGGAGACGCATCCTCATCGGCGGAGGAAGGAGCGTAAAGGATGGGAATGGGAGAGTGGAACTGCGGTTGTCACCGCTTGCCTTTTCTTGATCGGAGCCAAGCGGTGGGGAATACGTGTCACACAAGTATCAGCATGAGGCGGTTGTCGTACGCAAACTACGCATATCAATCACTGGCGAAGTAACAAATAATGCATGTGCGTGTGCACCGCGGCAAACTACGAGGGTGTGACGTCCTGAACAGCATATCGCACCACGTTCCCCTTTCCGTCCCATTCTTCTTCCCAAGCATTGAGCTTAAAGTTTGCCAAGGGCGCATCAGCTTCGAGATCCGTCTCTTCTTGACGAAGCCAATGCTCATGAATCTCAAATAGGTTACCGACTAGCGGCTTCAGCACCGTTTTCAGCTGGTGTAAAGCGTCGTCCTCATCTTGACCGTTTATTCCATCGGTTAGTCCATTCTGTTTGGATCGGATCAGGATCACTCGATAATCTTTGTTGACTGATCATCGAAACAGGGCCTACGTCTATGTTCCCAACCGTTGCAACGAGCTCTTCTCCGTTTTCCGTGCCCAGCGTGAATAAAAGAGAGTAACGAAAAACCACGGGCGCTTGGTGGACCATGCTCGAACAGCTCAAGCACGACTCCGCAGTCTTTGCGATCCTTTGACGGTGTTGTGGGTGATGAACGGGAAAAGATGGCGCATGGAACTTACAATTTCCCGCAATCACCGCACACGCGTAACAAACAATCCTCTTCGTCCAAGGCAATCGGATAGAAGTCCAGGATCTTCGCCTTTACCTCGAAGCAGGTTGGTAGTTCTTCCTTCGATGGCAACACAGACACCGTCGGTGGTCCCATCTGGCCTCCTGCGGATCTCACCGTGGTGACTTCGAGTTGCCTCTCCCCAGGATCTGTCATGAGCGAGCGAGCCCTCGAAGCAGTGTCAGACCCGGTCACAGATGATCCCAGCTCTTTCTTACGCCTGTAATCTGGTTAACGTGGCGGGAACTTCTGCTGAGGCGCGGCGCACCTCTTGATTTCCGCCATCCCATTGTGTTTTTTTGCGGGGTTGAGCTTCTCAATGCTTCCGTTATTACCCTTGATATCGCAAGCCCAGGTTTCTCCTGTCTGCCAGAAACGCAGCTTCTCGAGCAGGTAGTACGAATTAACCATCGGCATGCTTGATGCCCTCTCCACCAGTGGTCCTCTGACCCGGACTTTAACGACGCGCCCTCTGAGATGCTCGAATTTCGGCTCCTGGGAAAACGCAGATTTGAAAATTTCTGGCACCAAGGTGTAATCCGTCACATGAAGGAAGACGTCGTCCCCGTCACTGGTCCTGTCGAGGAGCTATGAAAATATTCACCTATGATCAACCATGTGAACCCAGCCCACGCACCTCAACAATGCAATTGAAGAATGATTCATCAGGTGCATTTTCCAATGTCATCGGCAGGTCGTTCCCCTCTTCGAACTCTGCCTCTCTCCTGTATGCTTGATCAGCGCATGTGGACCGCGAGGAAGGATGGAATCACGTACCTGAGGAGCTCTGCGAACCTGGGATCTGCCATATCTCTTTCATCCTCCTTCGATAACTCTCGTATTTTCGGTTCCACCATCTTTGCCTGCAAGTATCTCTCTTGGTCCAGCATACGGCAGTTCTCAAGCAGGTAGTACCCTCTGTTTTTGAGGCTTGGACCCCTGGAGGCGGCGGCGTCCCACATCTCGATCTTCAGAACCATATCCTTCCGTCTTGGGGGCCACTTGTCCGTGGAAAGTAGACCATTATTCTTGGTGAAGTCTGTGACGTAGAGGCTGTAAACTCCATTATCGTTTTTGAAGCCATGCAGTACCTGTTCCAAATGCTCTGAGATATGTTATCTTAGGATATGCATGGAAAAACGTTACCTGGACCGTGCAGTCGAAGTACCCGCCAGGCTCGGACTCATGGTCCGTTTCGGAAATCAGCCGGTGTACCCGATGGCTCATTCTCCGCGTTGTGAGACTGACACACTGAGCAGCTGTGCCGTGCCCTTCCGCCCTCCCCTTTTCAACAGTCTTCCACCATTCCGATAGCCGCTTGCAATATAGAAGGTCGCCGGATTCGGGCTCGTAGAACGGTTTTATCACGGTCCCCCTCCCGTCGTCAGCTCCGGCCTCCCGTGGCGCGTCCCCAAGGTCGCCGTGTGTGACAGACTCTGAAACCGGGTCATATATCGCCCATTTGAGTTTATCCCCAAAAATCACCGAACCGTGGTCCCCAAACTGATGATTCTACCAGCAGAGGGTTTGGTGAGATGCATAAGGGGGGGGGATGGCGACAAACCTTGACTTGCTTAATGCCTTTCAAGATGAGAATGTCACCTTCCTTTGGGGACGGAAGCCACTCCCTATAGCGCTTTGAAAACATTGTAATTCCGTGGCCCATTGGGTTTGCGATTGGATCCTCCGCGTTTGGGTAGGATGGGTCAGAAAGGTGGATACGCTGCGATAGCTCTGGGTCGTGTACACATCAGCTTAGCGTGCCAGAGGTCAAGACTGGGGACAGAGTGGAATACCTTTAGTCCTAGTTTCTGTCACGGCGCGGGCATTAGTCACCACGCCAATGGTCGAATACAACCTCCTGGTGTCTGTGGAACGTGATATAACACTCAGGGGCAAGAACGGGCCCTAATTTCTTATCAGAGAGCCCCCAAATACAAACATTACAAAACGTACACAACCAGCCTTGAGACCCGGGCCACCCTCGTCCGACCCTGGAACGTGGGGAGGGGGTGATTCCTCTTTGATTGTGAGGTCGATTACCTCCTCGACTGGATTTAGACCATCGCCAGAATTTTTTGAGGAGACAACCTCCGCATCATCTAGCTCCGTCGCCTGATCCACATTCTCGAGAGTGGGATCTGACGGTTGCTGTAACCCCGACGCTTCCTGGTCCTCTTGCTGGGGTTTGCTCTTCCTCCACCTTCGGGTGCGCGACTTCGTGCGGCGCCCAGCCTCGGGCTGGGGAGTGGGGTATCTGTCCCCAGGGAGGGACCCAATTTCCGCGGGGGCAGTGTCTGGGCGATGCGATATTTCTGTCGTGCTACCAAGGGGTGCAGGATCCAGCTGTGGGAGCATTTCTTCGGGAACAGAGGAAGCTGTCTCCTTTCGTGCGAGTGGCCGCCGCTTCGTCTTCGTTGATGTTACTTGTTTTTCTTTCGCTTTACCCAAGTATCAATCACTGAAGAGGACCGGGGAGATTGAAGGTCACATACGTGTGGGGAGAGTGATGGAGGAGCCCGCCATACCCTTTTCCACACTCCTCAGTCGACACCTCTTGTCGTAAGTCAGAGCGAAGGGGAGGTTGAGCGTGTTTTGCTTGCACTGCTCCTCCTCGTGCATTGTTGCGTCTGACAGATACAGACAAAACCTATCCCGGGATTTCACGCTGTGGAGGAAACCAGCGCAATCTCCAATGAAGGATGCAGTGAACCGTGCTGGGTTGAGTTTGGCTTCGGTCATCCGTATGTCCACAAGGGAGACCCTCCCAGAATCCGGCCAAACAATCGCCACCTCAACGTAAACAAACGCCTCAGAATCTAGGAGTGGCTGTTTCCTCAAATATATGGGGATATCTCGTGCAGCAACCCGGGTCTGCATCTGATTCACCGACTGGGGAGGGTTCTTCCGCTTCTCCGGATTATCGCCACCCCGAGGGGGCATGGATCGCTTGGGCATAACTTTAGCAATAGTTTCAAGAGATGTGGAAGGACGGGCAAGCGCGGGCAGTAGCGAAAGCGGCGAATACAATGACGAGCGCGTTGGCGCGGAGTGGGGGAAGGGATAGAAGCGCGGCGCTGGTCACATGACCGATTGAACTTTTGATCATGGACCCCGACTCCTCTATCAGTGACCTCTTTAAAAATGCCCTCGCCGACGCAAGCAAGGCTTCGAACTTACCGACGATCGAGGATAATACGCAGGTCACATATCCTCTATTTACCATCGTGTTCGTCCGATGTCCACTGAGATGCGGCTTTGAATCGTATAGGACTTACTAAGCCGAACTCTCGAGGCATTGAGGGAGATCGCGAAGAGGGCCGAACTCCTCTCGCTGTTCAGTCCGAACGAAACTTTGGAAGACATACCTACAAAGAACTTTCCTTTCCTCTTCGTCCCCTATGTTCTGGCTGAGGTCGAGAACCGGGTGCGCACGAATGGGAGACAGGAGCGCATGGCTCGGATAAGATCTATACAGGTACGTCGCGTCATCTATGCCACAACGCCCATTTGCGACGTTTTTGTATACAGGACCGGTATCATGACTTCCACAAGGGTCTCCACACCTACGAGATCATTCCAGAATCGCTGAACTCACTCTACTCCAAACGGTCAACAAAAATCGCAGATCCTATGAAACAACGAGAGCTCAAGATCAACCAGTACAAACAGGAGAAAGAATTTCGGAGTAAGATAAACGTCCGTCGATATCATTCGTCGTATGACCACCTAACACTCATTCCGATTTTCCAGGAGATCAGAAAACGACAAGGGCAGAAGCCAGCACCATACGAATCCACGGACTTTGACCACATCGCGTCCCTCTTGCCTCGAACCGGCGCAGGAGATGAGGACGATGAATCCGAATGGGATGAACACGTACGAGAACTATCGATCCACCTTCTCAAGCTGTTTTGGATCCAGGCATGGAGCCAATTGGATAGCCTCGACCAGGAGATAGAACTCCTCTGCAATGCACCACCCTCACCCGAGAACAGGCCGCACACGATTGCCGAGAGGGATGCGGACGCGTGGCGATTAGACGCACCACCACCAACAAACATGATCGATGACCGTGGCCCATTGCTCGACCAAAGTGGCAAGGTAGCTTCCCGGCTCCGCATCCCCTGGTCATTCCTTACGTATGTTATAGCCCCTGAGGCCGTTCACGATACTTCCTGGAGGTGCAACCGATAGGGCTCGCCTCCAAGGAGAGGTGTTCCGGCCGGATCACCGCCTTCCCACTATGTCAATCGACCAGTACTTGGAGATCGAGCGACAAAGAGGAAACGTCATCACGGGTGGAGGGTAAGTTCTACGACAGACAGGTTGACCTACCGATTTTTTATAATTGTGGCATAGGCCCCAGTCGGAGCAAGAACTCACCACCTCAGAGAGGCTGGCTCTTGATGCGGAAAATGACGGGACGGTCTTTGGTGAAGAAAAACAGGAAGAGCGGCGGCAGAAGGACGAAAGTTGGGCCAGGTATACTGATACTCACCCTAAGGGTGCTGGCAACATGATGAACCGAGGGTAGTGGAACAGGACCAAAAGGTTTCTGCACTCGAAACCAATGGGAATTATACACCATGAATATCTAGGTTACATGAGGGGACAGGGCATCAGCAGGCACACTGCGAGGCGTCAGGTACGTCGTTGTTAGTTGGCGTTGTGACATCGATTTCTGGTGGAGGTAAATATGGTCAGCACCGGTCAAGCGCAAGGAACGAGCCGCGCGCACTTGTGTTTTGTTGCTCTGTGGCCTCGTTGTCCTTCTCCATGCCAACCAACGACATAGCAATCTTCTTGAACAAGCTCTTGACATTATGCCCCGCTTTCGCAGATGTCTCCATGAACATGATGTTCAGTTCCGTCGCTTTCGTGTTGGCTTCCTCTAAGGTCACTTGTCTATGAGGCGTAAGGGTGTTAGTGGACGCTTGTCGGTTGGTGCTGTCTATGCGCACCGTTTGTCCGCCAAATCAGCCTTGTTACCCACCAGCACGACGATCACATCGTTCCCCCGCTCCGACCTCACGTCGTCTATCCATTTGGACGTTGACAAGAAGGAAGCCCGGTCTGAGGGTCGTTCAGGTCCAAGTCGTTCAGCTTGTGGAGAGTGATAGCCGCTCACGGGTAATGTCGAACACGACTATTGCAACGGAACAATCCCGGATGTAAGAGGGAATAAGTGACCTGTATCGCTCCTACGGGGTACACAAGGTCCGATGGTCAGTACACGCAGTACCCGCCTAGCCTGGATGTTCTTTGGCGCACCTGTCCAGCAGTATCCCACAGTTGTAACCTCACTGTCCGATCTTCCAAATACATGGCCTTGCTCAGGAAGTCTATCCCTATCGTGGCTTGGTACGTGTTGTCGAAGGTGTCATACATAAACCTGTCCACCGTATGGAGGAAATGAGCATATGGTCCAGGGGCGCGAACGCGACCGTAACGCCAACGGTTGAACGATTCGTAGGGTACAATTGAGGCGTTCAGACTGACCGAGTGATGAGCGACGTCTTCCCAACGCTCTGGTCACCCAGGAGCACGATCTTGCTCCGTTTCAGTGGCGGTGACGAAAAGTCTGGGGTAGCTGGGGTTGCTGAGTTGGACATTGCGTGGCGGGAAATCTCAAGCCTGCGGTCACTGCCGCCTGCGGAAGCGCCAGCGGCCGGGTTTACGTCGGATCACCTGTTGACCTTTCCCGCTCCAATATGATATACCCCGGTCCAACGCGTAAATGCATAGTTACAACTCTTTGAAAAATCCTACACAGACTCTCTCGAAATCCTAGGTTATGTATACAGAAAAATGTGGGATTGCGTATAGGGGTTGGCGTTGCTCTGCAGGTTAAACCTCAGACTCCGCAGGTTTGGCCTCAGATTCCGCAGGCTGAGCATCGGACTCTACAGGCTGAACCTCGGATTCTGCAGGCTGAGCCTCGGACTCTACAGGCTGGACCTCGGAGTCTACAGGCTGGACCTCGGACTCTACAGGTTTGGCCTCAGATCCTGTAGGTTTGGCCTCAGGTTCTGTAGGATCGGCCCAAGACTCTGCAGGTTCTGCCTCAGACTCTGCAGGTTTGACCCCAGACTCTGCGGGCTGGGCCTCGGATTCTGCAGACTGAGCCTCGGGTTCTGCGGCCTGAGCCTCAGACTCCGCAGGCTGAACCTCGGATTCTTCGACCTTAGCCTCGGACTCTCCAGGCTGAACCTCGGACTCTTCAGCCTTAGCCTCGGGCTCCGCAGCCTTAGTGGCCTCGGGCTCCGCAGCCTTAGTGGCCTCGGGCTCCGCAGCCTTAGTGGCCTCGGCCTCTGCGGCCTTAGTAGCCTCTGCCTCTGCAACCTTAGCCTCCGCCTCCGCAGCCTTAGCTTCGGCCTCAGCCAAGGCAAGATCGTTCAACGCATCGAAGATAATGTTCAGGGCAATCATCCCAAACGTGTTGGCAGCGAACTGCATCCTGTTCCTGACGCTGAACACCCAAGCCACCCAGGCCCTCCTGATGGCCTCCACCGTGCCGAGATTCTCGGAACGTTTCCATCCTGGCGTGAGCCGACGCCGGGTTTCGTGAGTGAGCGCGGACGAGTTCAGCTGCATCCGGAATACCCGTTCGTTCCTCCATCTCGCTTCAGTGGACTGCAGGGATCCAGGTCCAATCAGACGCCGGAAGTGGTCAAATTCAGGAGGACTTGCCTTTGCGACTATCGTCCCGGTTACAATTTCCTCCTCAGTCAGCCTCGCACCGGGCTGGTTCGTGACCACATGGGTCGCGCAGATGTACGACAACTCATCCTGGTACTGATAAAATGCGTGGAGGATCTCGTCAAGGAGTTCGGATTTCTCAGTTCCTTCAACCCTTTCGAGGTCTGGAATCACTTCCAGCACCTTGGGTCGTAACGCAAAGGTGATGTTGTCCTTTTCGGGGTCCGTGGACTCCTCCTTCGCTCTCTCCGGGGGGGACTTGAGCGTCACGGAACGGTAGAGTTGGCCGAGTGCACGGGGAGACTCGTAATAGTCGACCTCCCGAGGTGCCAAGACTTCCGCCGCATGCCAGTCCGGTTTGTAAGGCATCAGGGGGTAGGGACACTTATCGAAGGGCACCGGGACTACAAACAAGTACGCTCAGAGGCCAATAGGTTTCAAGGAGGCTCGAGTGCATACCCCCGTTCTTGCTGAAATCGACCGACTTCGAGCAGAGTTCCGCCAACGTCTCGCAAGCTGGATCAAAGACGCCGAACTATTTCCGAAATGTCAGATCCTCACATTCAGTGTACCGTCGTAGGTGTACCGACCGCCGATTGATCTACACCGAGGCCGTTAGAGATCGTCGGTAAGAATACAGGGGATGATTCCGTACCTGCAATCGTAAGATGACGATCGGCGAGCAAGCCTAGAATGTCCGACTCGATATACTGGACGACGAAGTCACAAACGTCATCAATCGTGCACGGGCGCTCGAGATCAAGAACCGCCACATCGGGGTAGCTATATGTGCGTTGGTGTCGCCTCCAGCATCAATATGGGCGAGGTCATAACAAACTCACTCAGCCGGAGTCCAACTGATCACTGACAGTAGGGGATCATACTGCATGACAGAGTAAATGTCCCCATCGAGGTCCCCACCACCAAGCATGGAGGGCAACGAACGCTCGCCTTCAGCGGTATTATTAGATACAACGTCAGTTGTGTGAGAAAATGGCAGCACCTGTCGAGGGGAAGACGACGACGTTCTTGAGGTGTCCGAACAAACTCACGGATTCTTGAGGGGGTCGACCAATTGCGTTCACCTGTTGGACTTGATGTTTCATGAGCAAGATGGAAACCCATGTTAAAACGAACAGTGCTTACTATCACCGGGGTGCACTACAGGGTTTCTGGAGATCAAGCACGGTCCCTCGAGGTATTTGGGTTCAGGGTCATCACGATCTTGGATACAAACTGAAGAATATCTTTAGTCACAATCTTCGCCGGAGCGAAGACTTTCAAGACGCACCAAAAACGTCGTTCCCGGTCAAATGGTAGATTTTCTGTTCATTTATCTTCTTGATCCCCCGACCCCTGTACTCTGGACCTTCATCCGCGACACCCACAAGGACATAACTGTCCTTGACAGGTATCCTCGCTCGATGTTTGATGTCCCTCAAAACTTGGAACTCCGCGAACTTCAGGGTGCTCATTAGGAATTTGTTGTTCAGTATCATCCTCTCAGGATCACAGGCATCCTCTGGGTCGTCGTCGATCCGAGCGATCTCGGGTCGTTTCTTGAGGTCGAGTCCCAGTTTCCCAAGCTGTTCGAGAAGATACCGCAGGTTGAAGCCCTTGCCAAGTCCATTGGCGATTAGGAACCGACAGGCGGTGACAAGAGATTCCCGTGCGCCTTCGACATCCGCGAGAGCGTCGGCCTGAATTTTGAGGAACACATCTGCGGGAATTTTCCTGTCCTCGAGTATGACGATTAACTGCCTGGGGACCACATGTTAGACGCGTTTACGTGAAGGGTAGCGAAGAGGAAACACCTGTTGAGGTAGGGGTTGATAGGATAACCGAAGGGCTGCACAATCTCGATTTCCGCACTCTCGACGTTTGGAACCTCGAACTTCTTCATGGAAGGCCGCAAGCGCATCTTTGTGCCTTCGAGTTGTTCGTCAATAGCGACGACCCCCTTGTACCTAGGATGGGATGTATCTGGGCTTTGACAGGCGCAGAATTAAATCCACTGACCCCAAAAAACGAATCTGGTATGCGGAAGGCTCAAGCGCGTTTGTTCTGTTCTGGCGTTCCTTGCACAAAGCCTCCCAGATCCTTGACCCGAGTTCTTTGGATATGGTCCCCACGCCGTCCGTGAAAAGGTATGGTTTCTCTCCTAGATCGTCCATGTCTTCCCATTCGCTTTTCACCAAGGTGACGCTAGGGTTAGTGGCCGTGAACGCCTCTGCCATGGAGGAAACAGAATGACATAAACCAACAAGTCGTAGAATGACGGGTGCTTACGGGCCATGCGCGCAGCCATCTTAGCGGGCTTCGTTTCGTCCTGGCTAAAATCTCCGAGAGACTTCCTGACACTCTCTGCGGTCACTAACTTTCCGTCCTGCTCAAAGGGGATCATAAACCAAACGGCATGCTGCCTCAATGCAGACGAAGAATACGCCAAAAATTCGAGATGTCGCCCAGCGAGATCGAACCCTTGCTGCAAAAAACTCAGCTAAAACCTCTCATCCGATAGTAGGAAAAAGTGACGGACCTTCAATACGTTACCAACCCGTTCCTCCAGGATGGGACGCCCGTTGACATCAGGAGACCATCTGAACTGTGTTCGGTTCTCGTCCCTGAAGTCCACCCGGACGAAGTAGTGTTCTAATCCAGGGAATTGACGAATGACACGGTTGGACTGTGTGATATACGGTCCCTCGAGCACCATCCTCGTCGGGGTGAAGGTAACGTGGTGACACAGGAAAGTTCCTCCAGCGGCCATCTTCGCTGTGACGGGCTCGAAAGACGTCTTTTTCGGAGCCAGCATAACTCTATCGATACACTGTTGAACCGTTTCACCCTGTAGGCCTTGCAGCTGCTCGACGAGGTACTTCAGGATTTGAGCGACGGAATGGTACGGGTCGGTACATTCTTCATCATCCTTAAACCTTTCGTACAAAGACGCCAAACGATTCGTGTGAATGTATACGACGTCGCTAACGTCCAGGAGGTTGTTCCGAAGCAAGGACTCGAACTGAAACGCGACCTTCCAATCGGTCCTGCTGAGAAGTTTCGCCAGGCGGTCGATTTGGGACTGCGCGAAGAGATTGCGCGATTGGATTTCGATATCCATCTTTGCGGGGCGTGCGAGGCCAGCCCATTGACAGAGGTTCCTGATCTTGAGACTGGCTTCGTGTTCGTGGAGGTAGAAAATGACTTGGTGAGCATAGGGCGCCACACGAGCGTGGGCAGGATTGAGGGCGCTTATGCGTTCGCGATACTTCTTCTTCACGGTGGGATCGCGGTTGTATTCTTCCCTCTGGAAGAGTGGGGGTGCATATAAACCGAACGCCACGTCTGAAACCTGAGGTTAGGGGGGGGGTTCGTGTAGATCGCAATGTGTACACACATGGGTTGCCGTGATCATCGCCTAATCCGAGGCCTTTGAGGTTTTCGAGGGTGATGACGATGCACCAGAATTCTTCGTCTACCCCAGGCTCTCCGAGCTGAGGGGAATATTGAGCACACAAGAGGCGGAGGGCAAAGGTGGTGGGACTCTCACCAAAATTCGAAATAACTTCTTTTCGTAATCAATCCACAACTGGCCATACATTTGAAGCTTGAACTCGCTCGAGAAGATCTTGGTACCCTTTTCTTTGAAGACGAACCCGAGATGCAGGGCACGGACGGTAGTGAAACCGTCGCGAAGTTGAAACGAGGTCGATTCGCGTTTCTCTTGTGTGGCTGGGTCCATGAACCGAGTCTTCTCGAGCACCTCCAGTTTCTTGACCTTTTCCTTATACATACCCCGTCCTCTCCTATAGAACTTGAGCTTCTTTCCATCCACTCTTGCGGGCAGGTCGGTGGTAGCATGTTCGAGGAACAGATTGCCGATCTCCCAAAGGGGCAACAAGAGGGTCCCAGTCGTCTTGTTCCTAAGACCCCGATTCTCGCACATGTCGAGCTCAACGTCAAAGTTCATACACTCGAGTGGCATTTTTCCTTTGACAAGTTGGATGTTTCCCTCTTCCATGGCCTTGGTAAAGGACGGGTGGTGGACGACGGAGCTGATAGCCCGTACGACTTCCCACTTGTCCGCAGTCTCTGGGATGTAGCGGATTTGGATCTCCATGAGGTTGGGGGAGAGAGAGAGAGGAAAGGAAAGTGTGGCTGGTGATTACTTCACTCAGTGGCTTCATGATTCAGTTGAACGTGGGTGACCCCGTCCGTCCGGTCCGATCACAAAAAACTCGGCTTGATAAAAAACAATGGCCACGGCCACGCCCCCACCACAACCAGCGACGCCATCGTCGCGTAACCCAGTCGCGCTTAGGCTGTATAAAATCTTGGGCACGAACTTTGACGACGAGGGGACACGGCAAGCATTGAAGACCGTTTCTGAACTCTATGGACCATCCTCGACCGCACAGCCGATAGCACGGAAACCTACCAAGCCCAGCACCGACTCTGATTCCGACGAAAACGAAGAGCAGGATACCAATGCCACGCAAAACGCCTTTGCGGACACGTTTCTCGGCTCTGCAAATACCCCTGGCGATACCGCCGCACGCGCGAGGAAACATCTACGTCGCGATGTGGAAAACAAACTCACAGAGGCTAGCCACAAATTCCTCAAGGCCTTTGGGGAAGTGGACCAAGTGCGTTTTGTCAGCATGTGTTTGATCGTGACACCTAATAACCCAGATAGCAACTAGATGTACTGCAGGAACACGTCGCTACGATGAGGATGCATTGCGATGACGCTGAAAGTCACCTCGAGGAGACAAATGAATCCTGCAGATCCCTGCTTGAACGTGCCGGCAGCCTCAGACAAGAGCGGTCCGTGACCGTGTTATTGCGTCAGCTACCGTCCCTAATTGTCCACTATCTAGCCAGGGCATCGCCGTGAAACAGTCAATTGTCACGCTGTTCTCGTCGAGATTCACTCTTACGGACGAGGAGACCGAGATTTTGACATCACGCGATGTCCCTGTGGGCCGTCGCTTCTACGATACCATGGACAAAACTGAGAGGATACGACAAGACTGTCAAGTCCTGATGGCCGGCGAGGATGGACCCACTCAAGTCGGCCTAGACATCATGTCCTCAACCTCTTCAAACCTCGAGCAGGCATACGAAAAGATTTTTCGTTGGTGCTCGTTCGAGTTCCGTCAGATGGGCCGTGAAGTTCAAGTAGAAGTCAGCCCTACGATGCGCGAAGGGGTCACACGGCTTCGTCAACGACAAGAGCTCCTAAAGTACTGTCCCCTTGACCTGAAGCGAAACTTCCCTCACACTCATTGGTTACGTACAGTGAAGCCCTCGCATTCCTCTCACAAAGTCGACAAACGGTTCTCCTCAACGCATTCACGAACGCCCTCACTCGTGGCGGTCCTAGTGGACTGCCTCGGCCAATCGAACTACACGCACACGATCCAATGCGATATGTCGGGGACATGCTCGCATGGGTTCACCAGACCATCGCCGCTGAGCGCGAGTTCCTAGAGAGTCTGTTCGACGTAAAATCCGACATGCGGATGGTTGGGAGCGTAAGAAAGTTCGGGAAGAGCGAGGAAGAGGAATGGATCCAGGAGCTGATGGATGCTGCGATGAGCAAGGTCTCCGTCCCACTCAAAGTCAGGGTCCAACAGACGATCAGGTCTCAGGAGAGCAGTATCGTGTCGTTTAAAATTGCAAACCTGTTGCAGTTCTATATGCTCACTATGCAGAGAACGATCGGAGAAGATGCACATCTGTCGCAAACGCTTCACGAGTGAGTGTTCCGGCGTTGCGCAGTGCTCGTATCTACGCTGACGAGACACTCCAAGGATCACCGAGGTTGCATACAAGACCTTCTTTGACTCCACTGCAGCACACGGGAGGGGATTACTTGGGGTTGCTCTCGTGAGTCAATGTCTTGAGCCTCGTCCTCGAATTTACCCTGACCTGAGCGACCAGGACCCCGATGACTCGGAAGTAACACCACCGCTTGCGATCCAGGACCACGGTCAAGTTTTGCGAGAGATCATGGTCGTCTACGAGTCTTCCCTCCTGGAAGGCGAAACTCCCGAACAACAAGCCTCGGGTGCGAAAGGCATCATGGATTCCATGGTCGACCCCGCCATCGAAATGTGTCTGACCGTCTCAGAGGAGAAGCACAAACTGAGGCCGAAGTGGGACTATAGGGTTTTCGTGTTGAACTGTTTGACGTATGTAAAGGTTTGTGGCCGGTGTTTGACTCCACGAAAGAGCGACCTAACCGCCCCAACAGAGTGTGATTGAACCGTACGGGTTTACGAGGGAGAAACAGAATGTAATTGATGAGTTGATCGACGAGAAGGTGGAAGACCTCGTCAACGACCATGTATGGTTTCTTCTCAGCTCATCTCAATATGTTCGCGTGGCTGAGGCATCTACAGTACCAAAATCTGGCGCGGGACGCAGGGCTATACGAAGTCCTTGCCGTATGCTTTAATCACACCTCCGGAGTTCGTTCCACCTTCCATTCCTCGCACCGTCTTCCAGCTCCTGACCCTACGACACATTCAATCGTTTCACAGGAACCAATGTCCAGAATCCCCGCTACGGAACCCGAAGCTCTCCAAACGGCCCTCCACCAATTCTCTATCTGGCTCTCGGACGTTGGGGTCTTACATTCCCCACGACTCGCTCGACTCACGATCCAGTCGCTCAATAATCAAGTACACCACTCCGCTTTGGAGAGGCTGGCGGATTCGTATCAGCAGTTGTGTGAGGAGGTCAAGCAGCCGAGTAATCGGTATGAAGCCGCTGCGACTTTGCTTGGTAGCGAGAGACCGTTTGGGCAGGTCAGGTTGTTGTGGCAGATTTTCGGGTTGCAGGATAACGAGGGCGCATGAGAAGCAGGATCTTCCACCCCGTTCTAGAGTACGCGCCTCCATCTTTCACGGAGTGGCGAACGAGGTATATCTAGACAGTCTTCTCCCTCACTTGAATGGATTATGAGGGATGACAACACATACTCGATACATGCAAAACGAACGGACAAAAAATGACAAGATGAGTTGGGTTGCTTAGCGATCGAAAACCGGAACGACTTGGCACAACGGTTTGGCGCAAGTAAATGTTGGGATGATATGTACAAAGTGCCCTCGACCAGGAGAGGTGATCACCGGGTGGGACCTCGCCTTCCGCGACCTCCACCTCCTCTTCGTCCGTATCCTCCAACATAAGCACCTGGACCCATCAAGCCAATACCACCAGGTTCACCAAACGTGGCAACGTTCTTCTCCCTCTCCTCCTCTCTCCTGCTCCTTCCACCTCTTCCACGTCCCCGTCCTCCGCCCTGTCCGCCACCCTGAACCGGTCCAGCGGCCGAAGAAGAGAGGGAGTCGAAGAAGGATTTCTTGGGGTTATACGCCGTATCTTCTTCCTTCTCCTTCACCTCGCCATCTTCAGATCCCTCCTGGGCGCCATCATCACCGTTCTTCTCCTTCTCCTTGTTCTGTTTGGCAGGTCCCACCGAATTTTTATCGAACCTCGCGTTGGAAGATTGGAAGTCGAAGTCGGTAGTAGGGACTCTGAGATCTGCTTTGGCGTCCCTGTTCCGTCTACCACCACGTCCTCCATGTTGTTGATCAATCCTGAGGTCTCCCAGAGCGCGTTCTACGGTCTCCATAGACTGTCTCGCGGAGTTGACAGAACCATTTCGGCGGTTATTTCCGCCGCCTTGTTGGTTTTGGTTGTTTTCAGGTTGTTGACCCGGCTGTTGCGGAACGGGCTGTTGTTGTCGGGGAGGAAACTGTTGTTGTTGCTGTGGAGGAATTTGACCGTTTTGAGGACCGGGAACGACATATCCTCCGAACTGTTGCGGCTGCACCGGAGCGGAAGTCTAAGGAATACAATCAGACCACGATCAGCATCGACAATCTCGTTGGCAGAAAAAAGGAGAGAGTCGAAGGGGTTCAGTAGGAAGGCAACGGGAAATCCACATGGGTTTTATGCGCTCTCGGATAATACGAGGTTCACTCGTTTACATCCGTCGTTGTTTTCATCAGGAAAAATTGTGTTTCGACAAAGAGAAGAAAGTTGGATTTAAAAAGTGAGCACTCACAGCCAAGATTGCAGGATCCTCATGAGCTCGTCGAGGTGGTGCTTGAACAGCGTCATCTACGGAGAGATCCTTCACCTCGGAGGCTCGGAAAATGATGTACTGGTACGGTTCTTGGATGGGTGGGATGTACTGCTCTGGCGGCCTATTGCTCAAACGGTGAATGGGGTGTATCAACCCGGTCGAAGGATCTGGCCATGAGCATACCGTCGCGTCTCGGTTCCCATAGAATACACTTGACACGAGAAAAACTCAGCTTCGGAACGACTGAACCGGAGGTGGACGCTGTCCAACCCGGTAAAAAGGATGAAAGAAACTCACCATTTGACAACTGAATCGTCGACGCGTGGGGGTCAATGCCCGCAAGGATACCCCGATATCGTACATCGGAATGGGAGATCAAAGAGATTGGTTTTCTGTCAAAAATGAGCGGGTTGAGATGAATTGCGTCAATACTCCATGCACGTTGCGAGTGTGATTGTTTTGTGGGGGGGTTTTCGTAACAAAGAAGGGTGGAATTACTGACCCAATGAAAGTCTGCGCCATAGCTGGTTGGTTGAGAGGGGAGAGGGTTGGGTTTTCGAGGATTTGTGGTCTGTTTGAGGCGGATGCTGCTGTCCAGCGCAGGTGTGTTTGGTGCGTTGTCGTGGATTTTAGACTCCGATCAACTCCGCGATCTACCCGAGGTGGTAGCCACCACCAGACCCAGGGTGGTGCAAGATCAGGGAGGACGTCTTCTGCTGGTCCTAGAGGCTGCGTTCGCCGATGTGCTTGCCTCTGGGAGGTTGCGGCATTCAGGAGGTTGACCGCGGAAACTGACACCTGTGCGTTGATGATCAGCTTGTAAATCATGAGGGGAAAGAGACCATCTCAGGGTAAAATGTTTCGACTAGCTCCTGGCTGAATGTGTCCCTTCTCGTGGTAGGACATCCCTGGTCTTTGAAGGCTATGCAATCACCATGGTCTCCCATGCCTCGGCTAGAGCAACCGTGGGGCTTTACTGGTTCGGACCCTGGGTTCTCATCCCATCTGTCGTTGCTCGCGCCCATCCCACGTACACGCTTGATGCTTGTTGGCGGTCTGTCGGGCTGTTGACCATACCGGTGCCGGCGGCTCATAATTACGACAGTCGTCTCGCCCACTAGCTCCCACAGGTTGGCTTCCTATATAGTTCAGGCTACTGACCTGGCCGACCATTCTTCCATGTCTACTGTCAGCAACCGACCGGACATTCCGAATCTCCTATCAGACCGTACGAATCCCCGCGTGTGGTGATGGATGGATGGATGGATAGTAGTGGCTCAAACGTTCGCATTCAGCGGCTTGCGGGTGCGCTCAGTCAGCTATTCAATCCAGGTCGTCTTCCAGGGCCCCTCGTTGCAACATACATCACACGAATTCATGTTCTGAACAGGTTCTTCCCCACGATCATTTGTGTTTACCCTCACCCAATCGACGAATGTCGGTCGGTCCTTCCGATGGCAGCTTGGAATAACCAGGTACGCGACCCCACCCCAAGGCGCCGGCAGAATGAATTCCACCCCACGGCCTTCTACTTCCCCGATATCCAGCCCGGCGGTCGCGCAAACCGTGATTCAAGCAAATTAGCTGATATCAGATTTGAATAGCATCCGCGCATGCCTGTACTGTACCTGGAGACGACGATTGTGCGCCGTTGAGAGCGAACAATGGCGGCAATTTACAGGTAAAGCAGACCCGGTACCGAACAAGAACAAAAGAACGAGAACAAAAAACACGAGGTTCACGTGCATTGCTAGGACCGTGGAATGCAAGAATGCAACAAGTCACGGTGACATTGGCGTTGGGATGGCACGGGGCATGATCGGATTGTCGTTCGGCCTGGTGTTGTCTTTCCTCGGCCGCCACTCTCTTGACAAATTTTACCAACTATCTTCTCACCCATGCTGTAAGCAAAGCCTTCGAATTCCATGCCGTATATCCAGGGCGTGGCGTTTGCCCCCTAGAGCCATGGTTCTTCAGCGTTTTGGACAAGGAGGAATGCTTGGAAACGTCGCGCACCCCTCGTTGTCTTTTCATGAAACTCGTTCCCCTACATCTATTGGATCGTCTGCGTGCTCGGGCTAGGACAAATTTGGACTTGCGTTTGCCCACACGTCCGTTCCAGGTTAGCTTCCCGTCATACATCATTGCACGAGGCATCGCCAAGCGCGCGTCCTGACGTTGACGTTGGGCCTCCACAAAATCTGGGAAACCTGTCTTTGAAAGCCTGTGTGGGAACTTCCCCACTGCTGACTGGAAATGGGAAAGCCCAGGGGCTTACCCTCTCGCATATTTTGCATCCGATCGGAAAGAGTTAAATTTGGTCGGGGTCCAATGGGCGGAACTGGCAGTCCCAACTTGGACTGATCCTTTATTTTGTTTATTTTCACTCCTATTTTCTCTAACCGTGCGCCGGCGTCTTTACGGAGCGCTCGAACACGGGTGGATCAATTTCCGAGGTCGGTAAGTAATGGTTCCCAACGCAATGAGGCGATCTTCGGAGGTTGCATGTGGTCCCCAGGGCTGCTCTGATTGTCGCATGGCCAAGCCGGAGGAGGGAACTTTGGATCCAGTTCCGACCTACGCGACCGAAATGATCCACCGGCGGGGCCTCCTTCCTCCTGAGCCCGTTTAGGCACCAACGGCCCGAACCCGCGTACCCGGCTCCCAGGTCTTGGGCAAGTCGACTGCCACATTGCACACCAAAGGTTACCCGACGCCAAGACAGGCGAGGGGGGTGTGCTTCTAGTGAACGCCCTGGGTGTTATATTAAAGCGCTTTCGAGAGGATCCGTTCAGTTTTTTCCAAAATGACTCGCGCCGCAGCGCCGCCGATCGTCGCTTTCATTCCAGAAGTTCCTTCTCTCGGCGCCAGTCCACCACAAAGCAGATCCACGACTTGGGCACAAGGATGGACAATGGGTCGACGAGCAGAGGTGGGAGAACCGATGGAATTAGGGATAAAGGCTAGGTAACTAATTACTGGCAAGATAAGGTAGAAAAGTATAAAGGGCGACGGTACGTATAGAATTAGGACGAATGATGGTAGTGGGGTGCGGGGAAGATACAACAAAGCAGCAATGGGGTGCGGATTTAACAACAGGGGACAAAACTATTCGGGTGAAATAAGGAGGACACAACATGCGATGACAAGAAATGATTAGATGCGGGTGGGGGGCGATTGCAGGCGGACATGGTGGAGATGAGGTCAAGAATGGAATCATGAACGGTGTCAGAATGGAAATCGCATGTTCGCCTTTACCGGTCCGGATTGAGACGATGCGGGTCTTGTGTGATCTTCGGTGCTGCAAATGAATCGGAGATACGTCAACCTCAAGCCTGAATAATCCAAACAATGACCGGCTACTCACTCTGAATGTTCATCGGGACGAAAGAACTTATCTTCCCGTGCGCAGTGACGCCGGCTTTGCAATGGGGAAAAGTCCTGCGAGGCATCTGGGGTGACAAGAGGTTCCGCAGATCTCGAACGGACCAAGGGGGACTGCGTGGGTTTGGCGAGCAGTGCGGCTGGGTCCCTCCCTTCCATAATCTCATTCAATAGCTTGGGGTCCATGATTGGACGACCGACAAAATCGGCCTGTCAACTGAGATCAGCACGCTGTCCCCGAGCAAATGGCAAGTTGTGCGTACCGTTGAAGTTGGGGATTTGTCGCCAGTACTCTCGGCCGGCGAGGAAGTAGACGAGCAGGTCGTGCGGGTGTTTAGGGAAGAAGAAGAAGTAGTATCGAGCGCATGGAGGGAAGTTTGGGAGCTGGAAGCCTCTGAACTGGACCCAGAGAAGAACGAAGGGGTCACTTTTCTGTGGAGACGAATGAAGTTCATGGAAGGGAACCCTCGGAGGGTTTTAGGCTTTTGGGCGGGGGTGGAGGGGTTCGAACTGAAGTGGATCATGGCGGGGAGCGGGGGGGCACGGGAATCAGGTGGTGCACTCTCCTCGATCCTTATATATCATCGCAGTAAGTCTCGTGTGATGATGACGGCCCAGAGACCACGGAGGCGAAACCACCAGCGTTTCATCAATCCGTCATCCCGACGCACTTCAGAGGCGCCTAAAAAACCCTGAAACGTTCAAAAATAAATAAAAAATACAAAAATCAAATCAAACCAAATCAAATCAACTCCCGAAGTCCCGCCCGTCCGTTCGCCGACGGATGGCTCTGTCCCGGTCGATCACTTCCGGGAGGAGCATTTCGTTGTGGATATATTCAGCGGAGCTGGACGAGTGCTGCCTGGGCCGCGGACGTGTGGGCTGGGCGATTCTTCGTCGCGTCGCGACTCCCGCATGATCGATGGCGTCCTGAGACTTTCTCGTGTGTCGTGTCCGCCGTTACGTTGGTGGCGGCGCCTTTGTGTTCGACGCGACGGACACGAGGCTGTAAATCCTCCGGGTCGTTTAGGGTCTTCCGCCGGGCGATGTCGGCGTGACATGAACGCGTGACCGGTTTGTGACCGATCCCCCCACGATCCCTCCGTGAACGTATCTCCCCAACCCCTTCCTCATCCCTCCCTATAATACCTAATGGCATTCCTGGCTGCATTGCCGCGTCGTGCTCCTCGCCTCCTCGTCAGTGTCACCCGTCCGGGTTAATTCTCTTGAGCCGAAAGCTGACCTCACCCCAGCGATCCTTGACCCGGTCCCTCCAAACGTCAGCGGACAGCACTCAGCCGACGGAAACTCCGACCGCCTCAAAACCATTCACCGTCAGGCTTCACGACGATACATTCCATGCATACAAGACCGAAATTCCCTCTCTTGACGTCGAGGTCAACAAGGATATGCTGATCGACATGTACCAAAAAATGACCCTCATGCGCCGGATGGAAATGGCCGCGGACGCTCTTTACAGACAAAAGCTCATCCGTGGTTTCTGTCACTTGGCTACCGGTCAGGTTCGTACCTTTGCTTCCAAAACTCCCTTTACCCGCCCCGAAACACTGATTACTCATACTCTGACGCGTCACAACAGGAAGCCGTGTCTGTCGGAATGGAATCGGCTATGACCCCCGAGGATCGTGTGATCACTTCATACCGGTGCCACCCGTTTGCTGTGTTACGAGGAGGAACTGTCAAGGGTGTCCTGGCTGAGCTTCTTGGTCGCCAGGACGGCATGTCCAACGGAAAGGGCGGATCAATGCACATCTTCACCCCCTCCTTTTTCGGAGGAAACGGTATTGTTGGCGCCCAGGTTCCTCTCGGAGCTGGTCTCGCTCTCGCCCAACAATACACCGGCAAAACCGACGTTGCTACCTTCACTCTCTACGGTGACGGTGCCAGCAACCAGGGTCAGGTCTTTGAAGCATTCAACATTGCCAAGCTTTGGA